>Ga0207657_10003802_pt1 | contig 16046 bp, 21 predicted proteins | sample KBSC33metaG_FD_184316 | JGI IMG/M metagenome (GOLD analysis project Ga0207657, IMG submission 184316) | Corn rhizosphere microbial communities from Kellogg Biological Station, Michigan, USA - KBS C3-3 metaG (SPAdes) (version 2) | ecosystem: Host-associated > Plants > Roots > Rhizosphere > Soil ... | reverse complement strand
CAATACGCGCGAAGCCCGCTCCGCTCTCGAAGGCCTGCTCAGCCCGGACCGCAAGATTCAGCTTGAGTGGATGGTTGCCGACGACAAGCTCTCCAAAGGGGTGACGAAGCTGCTTTTGAACCTCGCCCTCATCGCCGCCGACGCCCTGGTCCGTGGCGGGCGGCTCGCTATCGGCGTCGAGAAGGAAGGCGGCGTCGAGATCGCGATCCGCGCGGAAGGTTCACGCATCGCCCTTGACGACAGTATTCGCGAAACGCTCCTGAAGGGCGAGGAGGCGGCCGTCGAGGCGCGAACCGCCGGGGCCTGGCTCGCGCACGGTCTCGCCCAGGAAGCAGGCGGCGAGATCCAGCTTAGCCGGCCGACCGATGAAGTCCTGGTGATCGGGGCGGCATTGCCCGATCATTCGTCGCGCTAGAAATATATTTTAATTACTGCGCAGTATCGATGTCGGGTGGGAAGACTTCGCTCGATCCAGGTCTTGCGCGCCGTGGCGGCGATTGCCGTCGTCTACTGCCACGCCTTCGCCACCGGTCGCGGCTCGGCCGGAGTCGACCTTTTCTTCGTCATTTCCGGGTTCATCATTGCCCGCGTCTCGAAAGATCGTCCGGCGGCGGATTTCGCGAAGGCGCGATTCTGGCGAATCTACCCGATCTACCTGTGGGCGGTTGCAGCGCCCATCCTGTGGGAAGTCACATCCGGAACCGGGCTGACGACAAGAGTTGCGGCCACTCTTTCGCTGTGGCCGATCTGGGCCGGCCAGTATCAACAGCCGCTCCTGCCGGTCGCATGGTCGCTTTACTTCGAAATCCTGTTCTATGCCGGAATGACGGCATGGTTGTTCAGCCGGCGTGCGGCGCTGACCGCGGCTTCGGGGATCCTTCTCCTGGCGCTCTTCCGGCCGAGCCAGGTCACAGCATTCCTGCTCAGCCCGATCATCCTCGAGTTCGTCGCCGGTTACGCGATCTCTCGACTTCGAAGCTTCAGGTTCGCTGCACCGGCGCTGATCGTCGGCGTCATCCTGTTGTTTGGTTCGACCCGCGAATTCGATGCAGCGACGATGCTCGACGCCTCGACTGCATCGCTGCGCGCCCTGGTTTTCGGGATTCCCGCGGCGATGATCGTCTATGGAGCACTCGGACTGGAGCGCCTGTTCGCCGGGCGCTGGGCCAATCCGCTGGTTTGGGCAGGCGATGCGTCCTACTCGATCTACCTGGTCCACCTGTTCCCGATAAACGCGCTCTCGGGTTCATCGGAAGCGATGCCGGCAATCCGCTTCGTCGCTGGCGTGGCGGCTGGACTCGTCGTCTATTCCTTCGTCGAGCGGCCGCTCGGCCAGTGGGTAGCCCGCCGGAACAGGCGCCGCCGGCCGGTCCACGCCAATAGGGTCGCAGCGAACGAACTGGCCGGCCAAGGCTAACGCGCCCTTAACTTCTCTCCGATAGACGCGGCCCAGAGCAAGGACGCGTGAGGCCCAATGGACGACCTGATTGCCGATTTCGTTGCGGAGTCGCGGGAGATGCTCGAGGCTCTCGGCGGCGAGATCGTCGCGTGGGAAGCCAATCCCGACGATCGGCCGCGGCTCGATTCCATTTTCCGGTTCGTCCACACCGTAAAGGGCAATTGCGGCTTTTTCGATTTCCCTCGGCTCGAGGCACTAAGTCACGCCGCCGAGGATGCGCTCGCCGACGTTCGCGCGGGCCGCCGTCACCCGGACGGGCCGTTGGTCAGTGCCGTTCTCGTCATCATCGACCGCATCGGTGAAATGATCGCCGCGATCGAAGCGGGCGTCGACTTTCCCGAAGGGGACGACAGCGCGCTCATCGATGCGCTCGAGCCGGGCGCCGAGGGCGCCGCGGCACCGGTCGTGACCGCGGTCGCGGAGCACGCCAGGGGCGCTCCCCCGCGCACCATCCGCCTTTCGGTCGAGCTTCTCGACCGGGTGATGAGCACCGTCTCCGACATGGTTCTGGCAAGAAACGAGCTTGCGCGCAGGCTCCGCGAAACACCGACAGATGTTTCGGTGGACGGTGCCTTCGAGCGCCTCTCCGCGATCATCGCCGAAATGCGCGACGCGATCACCCGCACCCGAATGCAGCGGATCGAGAACCTGTTCGTTGCGCTGCCCCGAATGGTCCGCGACCTGTCCGCCGAGCTTGGCCGTCAGGTGCTCGTCGACATCGAGGGCGGAGACGTCGAACTCGATCGCGAAATGATCGAGATGATCCGCGATCCGCTGACTCACATCATCCGCAATGCCGTCGATCACGGCATCGAAACACCGGCCGAGCGGTTGAAGGCCGGAAAGCGGGAAATCGGGATACTATCGGTCTCGGCGCGGCAATCCGGCAATCAGATCCTGATCGACATCCAGGACGACGGGCGCGGCATCGACGGCAACAAGCTGGTCGAGAAAGCGGTCGCCGCGGGACTTGTCGAAAAGAAGGAAGCGGGCAAGCTTGCACCTCGCGAGCAGCTGGCGCTGATCTTCGAAGCCGGTCTGTCGACCGCCAAGGAAGTTACCGCCATCTCCGGCCGCGGCGTCGGAATGGACGTCGTCCGATCGAACATCGAGCGGATCGGCGGCATCGTCGAGGTCGACAGCACACCGGGCGAGGGCACGCGCATGACTCTTCGCGTGCCGCTGACGCTGACGATCATTCCCGCTCTGACGGTGTCGATTGCGGGCCAGCATTTCGCGATTCCGCGGTCTGCGATCGTCGAGATCGTCCGGACCAACGGGGGCTCGGTGACCCTCGACAGCCTCGGCGGTGCTGGCGTCGCGACGATTCGCGGCAGCCGGGTTCCCGAAGTTGCCCTTGCCGATATCCTTGGGCTCGAAAGCGCCGTCGCCAGGGAAGACCGCAATCTTGTCGTTCTCCGGCCCGCGGGCGGTGACGTTTACGCGCTCGGCGTGGACAAGATTCACGATCATGAAGAGCTGGTCGTGAAGCCCGCTGCCCCTCAGGTCATGGCCACCGGTCTCTATGCGGGGACCACGCTCGCCGACGACGGCAGCCCGATCCTACTGTTCGACCCGGCCGGTCTCGCCGAGGTCGGTGGAGTCAAGCTCGAGGCGCAGGACCGGACGGCCCGCGTCGCCGAAGGTCCCGAGGCCGCGGCGCCGAAGGCCGTCTCCGTCCTGCTGTTCCGCGGGCTCGATGGGGCGCGGCGCGCGCTTCGGCTCGCCGTCGTCGATCGTATCGAGGAAGTGCCGGTCAAGGCGATCAAGCCGGGCGCGGGCCAGCTGCGCGTCCAGCTTGGGGAGGCGATCCTCCCCCTCGCCGGAGTCAATGACGAGTTGGGCAAGGAGAAGGTTCGGGTGTTCCGACTCAACGACGGTACGCACGAGATCGGTTACGCCTTCCGTGAAGTCATCGATCTTTCCGCAATCGAGAACGAAATCATCCCCGCCGAAAATCCCGCCGAGATCAGCGGCGTGACGCTCATTGCCGGGGAGCCTGCAGAGATCGTCGACGCGCACTGGCTTTTCGCGCACCATCTCGGGTCGGCAGCTTCGGCAACGACGGACCGGCCGATTTGCCATCTTCCGAGCGGCGACCCATGGATGCAGAACATGCTTCGCCCGATCGTCGAGGCAGTCGGCTATCGCGTCGTCGGCGACGACCATGACGCCCAGGCGGACCTCGTCATCACGTCCGAGCCCAGGAAGGCCGGGAAGGCCGCGCGCACGATCGTCCTTCGTTCCGAACCCGATCCGACCGGCAAGGGAGACGAGAGCATCTATCGGTACGACCGGGCCGGACTTTTGATGGCGCTCAAGTCCGCCGGAGGGAAAAGCCGATGAACGAGCTCCTGCTCATCGTGACGATTGCCGGCCAGCGCGTCGCCCTGCCGGCCGCGGCCGTCGAATCCGTGGTCGAACTCGACACATTGATCCCGGTGCCCAGGGCAGCACCGCACGTGGCCGGCCTGTCCGCACTCCGAAGCCGCGTTCTGACGGTGATCGACTGCATGCGCTCGCTCGAGCTTGGAACGAGCGATACGTCCGACGGCATCCGGGAAGCCGCGGTCGTGGAGCTGGACGGCCATCATTATGCACTGATCGTCGATATCGTCGAAGATGTCGTCGAGGCGGTGGGCGACCTTTCGCCGGTGCGTGCAGCGATGGGCGACGGTTGGGAGCGGGTGTCGAAGGGAATGGTCGAAAGTGAAGTTGGGCCATTGCTGCTGGTCGACGTTGAGGCGCTGGTTTCGGGAGTGGAAACCCGTGCGGCTTAAGCTCTTCGTTACCCTTCCATTGTACATCACCGGCAATTCAGCGGGGAAGCCTGAAGCATGAAGAGCTGTTTGATCGTCGATGACTCCAAGGTGATCCGCAAGGTCGCCCGCCACATTCTGGAGACGCTCGACTTCGAGGTCGAAGAAGCCGGCGACGGCCAGGAGGCCCTGTCGCGTTGCGAGCAGAAAATGCCCGACGTCGTCCTCCTCGACTGGAACATGCCCGTCATGAGCGGGATGGAGTTCCTTCGGATGCTTCGCCAGGGCGGCCACGGCGACCAGCCGAAAGTCGTGTTCTGCACCACCGAGAACGACATGGCGCACATCCGCGCAGCGCTCGAGGCCGGTGCCGACGAATATGTGATGAAACCGTTCGATCGAGAGACGCTGCACGTCAAGCTTCAACTCGTCGGCGTCGCCTAAGAGCCCGCGGCATGGAGCGGGCGCTCGCAAAATCGCGGGATCGCCAGGAAGGCAGGGAGCCGAGACGGCGGCGTGTCCGCCTGATGATCGTCGATGATTCGATGGTCGCCCGGGCGGTCTTGTCGCGTATGATCGAGAGCGACGATGCGTTCGAAATCGCCGCCGTCGCGGGAACCGCCGAGGACGCGATCGACGCCCTTCACGCGGTGAAGGTCGATATCATCCTCCTCGATCTGGAGATGCCCGGCGCTGGCGGACTCCAGATGATCCCGAAGATCCTGGAGGCCGCCGCAGGCGCGAGAGTGATGATCGTTTCCTCGCTCGCCGACGAAGGCGCCGCGCAGACCGTCGCCGCCCTCGCGCTGGGAGCGGCCGATGCGATGCCGAAGCCGGGCACCGGCCGGTTCAACGGCCGGTTTGCCGAAGTGCTTCTCTCGCGGCTCAAGGCGATCGGCTTTGCCGATGGGCAGCGGCCACTTGCCGAGCCCATCCGACTCCAGGGATTCGGTCCCCTCCGAGCGATGTCGGCGGACCCCATCGGTGTCCTCGCGATTGGCGCATCGACGGGCGGAATCCACGCGATCGCCGAACTGTTCCAATCGCTTCCGCCGCGGATTGGAGTCCCGATCCTCGTCACGCAGCACCTTCCACCGCCATTCATGCCCGTGTTCGCGCGCCAGCTTGGAATTGCCGCGCGTCGCGAGGCGCTGGTGGCGGAAGACGGAATGAAGCTCCTTCCCGACCGCATCATCATCGCGCCGGGAGACGCACACTTGACGATCGAATCGTCGGACCGCGGTCACTTCGTGCGACTATTGCGGGACCGGGCGCCAAGCGGCTGCCTGCCCTCGGTCGATCCGATGTTTGCTTCGGCGGGAGCGGAGTTCGGCGAATCCGCCGTCGGCGTGATGCTGACCGGAATGGGGCGCGATGGTGTCGAAGGCGCTTCGAAGCTCGTTGCACGAGGCGGTTCCGTGCTCGCCCAGGACGAAGCGAGCTGCGCCGTGTGGGGAATGCCGCGGGCAGTCATCGAAGCCGGGCTCGCCTGTGCCGTGATGGCGCCCGACAAGATGGGACGACGAATCGCTTCGCGGGTCGGAGACATTTCGTGCAAGTAAGCGACAGCTCCAGCCGGATCCTCGCGGGATTGCTCGAGGCGCGCACTGGCCAGCAACTGACCATGAACCGCCGCTGGCGAATCGAAACCGCGCTGTCGGCGCTGCTTCGCGAGCGCGGCATCTCGACCCTCGACGAGCTGATCACGATCCTCGTCATGGGCAAGGAGCCCGGACTTTCGAACCAGGTAGTCGAGGCGCTGTTGAACAACGAAACCTATTTCTTCCGTGACCGCGCGCCCTTCGATCTGCTGGCCCGCCACGCTCTGCCGCAACTGGCAACCAAGCGTCATGACAAACGGCGCATCCGCATCTGGTCGGCCGGCTGCTCGACGGGCCAGGAAGTCTATTCCCTCGCCATGCTGTTCGCGGAAGACCCGGCGAAGTGGCGCGGTTGGACCATCGACGTGCTCGGGACCGATGTTTCCTCGACAGTGGTCGACCGCGCCCGCGGCGGTCTCTACACGCAGTTCGAAGTCCAGCGCGGCCTCGGTATCAACCAGACCATAAAATGGTTCGAGGAATGCGAGCATGGCTGGCGGGCGGTTGAAGACCTGCGCAAGTCCGTTCGCTTCCAGGTCCACAATCTGCTGGAGCCACCGCCGCATCCGGCCGAGTTCGACATCGTCCTGTGCCGCAACGTCCTCCTCTATCTTACCGGCGACAAGAGACGGATGGCATTCGACCGGATCGCCTCCGCCCTGGCGTCCGACGGCTGGCTCATGCTGGGCGCCGGAGAGACGGTCATCGGGCAGACCGACCGCTTCGGCGCCGACATCGAGGCGCGCGGCCTGTACCGGCGCACCGACGGCAGCATTCCCGTTGAAAAGCGCGGCGGGACCGATCGCAGGGCCGCTTCAAAGGCTTGAGTTGGGGCCGAATCTATGCGCCTTCTGCGGCGCATGGATTTCGTCGAGCGCCCCTCGCCAAACTTCGACGAGCGGGCGCTGCCCGTGTCCATCATCGTTCTCCACTATACCGGAATGCCGAATGCCGAAGGCGCGCTCGACCGTCTGACGTCGCCGGACGCGAAGGTGTCGTGCCACTATTTCGTCGACGAGGGCGGCACGATCTACCGGTTGGTTGAAGAATCCATGCGCGCCTGGCACGCGGGCAAATCGCGGTGGCGGGGGATCACCGACGTCAATTCCGCGAGCGTCGGGATCGAGATCGTCAATCCGGGTCACGAATTCGGCTATCGGCCATTCCCCGACGAGCAGATCGCCGCGCTGATCCCGCTCGTCGCGGACATCAAGGAGCGGCATGGCATCAGCCGGGGCAATGTCGTCGGTCATTCCGACGTTGCACCCGCCCGCAAGGAAGACCCGGGTGAGCTGTTCCCCTGGGAGGCGCTCGCGAAGCGCCGGCTCGCGCTGCCAAGCCCGACGCGCGAGCTGGTCGACCCGTTCTGGACCGACGCTGGATTCCTGCTGGCGCTCGAGCGCTTCGGCTATGACGTCACCGAAGCGCAGAAAGCGGTGATCGCCTTCCAGCGCCGCTTCCGCCCCGACCGCATCGACGGCGTCATCGACGGCGAGTGCCGGGCCAAGCTACTCGCCTTGTTGCTTCCAAAGCCGCAGTAACCCATATTCGCGAGCGCCAGAGGGCCGGGCGGCCGCGGGTCTCGCAAGAGGCGCGAGGAAAGTCCGGGCTCCATGGAACGACGGTGCCGGGTAACGCCCGGCCGGGGGGCTCGCTCTCCGAGGGATAGTGCCACAGAAAGGATTCCGCCCGGCTTCGGCCGGGTAAGGTCGAAAGGGTGCGGCAAGAGCGCACCGCGTCCCTGGCAACAGGGGCGGCACGGTAAACCCCACCGGGTGCAAGACCGAATAGGGGCGGCATATGAGCATGTTCCGGCTCGTCGCCCGGGTTGGTCGCTTGACCCCGAACGTAAGTTCGGGGCTAGACGAATGGCCGCCGTCCTCGCGAAAGCGGGGATACAGAACCCGGCTTACAGGTCCTCTGGCGCATTTCTCGACTGGCGCGGCTTCGGCCGCTATTAACTTTGGATAAGATGGCGAAGCAAAAGCGCTCCGACGATTGGGGTTTTCCGCGCTGGCGTTCCTACGGGAAAGCCGGACGCGCCGCCGCGCGCGTGCGACTCTGCGACCGCGAGGGTTGCGACGAGCCGGGCGACCGGCCTGCTCCAAAGGCGCCCAACAGCCGGGAGCGCTGGTATTTCTGCGAAAAGCACGCGGCCGAATACAACAAGAACTGGAACTATTTCGCAGGGCTGAGTCCCGAAGAAGCAGCGGAGCGCGCCGCCGACGAAGCTAGCGGGGCGAACGGTTTCCGGCACTCCGCGCACTGGAAATGGGCGGGCCCCGGCGATGACAGTCGAAGCCGCGACGAGATGCGGGCCCTATCGGTTCTCGAACTCGATCCGGATGCCGACTTCAAAACCATCCGCACCGCGTACCGCCAGCTTGCCAAGCAGCATCATCCCGACCTCAAGCACGGAGACAAGGAGGCCGAGGCGCGGTTTCGGGAGATCCAGGCGGCCTACGACGTCCTGAAGGCTGCCGAGGACAGGAGGCTGGCGCTGGGCGCTAGCGATTGATCATGAAGGTGGCGGCGCTCAGCGCGATCGGCCGCTCCTCGTCGCCCCCATGCGCTAGTCCCCGCACGAACGCGATTCGGCGCGTGACTTTCACGCATTCGCAGCGGGCAATGATCGTTTCGCCTTTCGCCGCCGGACGGAGATAGTCCAGCCTCAAATCCACCGTCAGGATTGGCATGAACTTGTCGAGCGTGACCCAAATCGACGTTCCGCTGGCGGTATCGATCAGGCTGACGATCGCGCCCGACGCAAGAACGCCGGTCTCCGGAACACCGACCAGCTCCTTGCGCCATGGAAGCGCAAGTTCGGCCCAGTTCTTTCCCGAATCCCTGAAGCCCAGGCCGAGCGCCCGGCCATGCCCGATGTGCCTGGCGAGCCCGAAGAAGGCGACGGGATCGAACCCGGGCGCCGTTCGACCACTCATGCCGCAAGCCGGCGGGCGGTGTCGCGAATCAGCTGGATCATGTTCGGTACGCCCTGGGTGCGGTTGGAGCTCAGCTGCCGCGAGAGGTCGAAGGGTGCGAGCTCGGCGGCGATGTCGGTGTTTGCCACTTCCTTGGCCGGCCTGTCCTGCACGGCCGAGAGGACCAGCGCGACGATGCCCTTGGTAATCGCCGCATTGCTGTCCGCGAGGAAATGCAGCCGCCCCTCTTCGTTTGTCGTCGGATAGACCCACACCGAAGCCGAGCAGCCGCGAACCTTCGTGGCCTCAGTCTTCAGCGCGCCGGGCATCGGCTCGAGCTTGCGGCCGAGGTCGATCAACAGCCGGTATCGGTCCTCGCCGTCGAGGAACTCATATTCGTCGAGTATCTCTGAAAGTGGCGGCAGACCGCTCATGCGATGCGCCTAGCAGGGGAGGAGGGCAGCTTCTAGCGGTCGCGAAGGTTCTCGATCTCCCGCGAAAGGCTGTTTTCCTTCTCGACGGTAATCCGCTCGAGCACCTTGAGGCGCTCCTTGAGCTCTTTCACTTCCTCGCGGAGACGCAACGTTTCCGCTTTTTCTTCGGGCGACGAGCCGGACTGGATCCGGCGACCGAACCGGGAATAGCCGTATTTCGCGCGGATGATCGATGCGACCATGACGATCGCGACGATCAGGACGACCATCACCTGTCCGCCTTCCATCGCCTCAATCTCCTTCGGTAATGCGGTCGCGCTCGCGTAGCGCCTCGATCTGCGCCGCGGTATCTGCGCCCCGGTCGGTGACGATCTGTTCGAGCACCTGCACCCGCTGCTTCAACGCCTTCACGTCGTCCCTGAGCCGGAGGTTCTCCGCCTCGATCTGAGGATTGGCACCGGCGTCTCCACGGGCATGGTACTTCGCCCTCAGCACCGATGCGATCATCACTGCCACAACGATGATCGCGACCATTTCAAAGGGATTCATTTAGCGAGCTTCTCCATTCTCGATCGCGCGCCGCTCCCGAAGCGCCTCGATCTGGTTCGCGGTCTGCGCCCCGGCATCGGTGACGATCTGCTCGAGGACGCGAACGCGTTGCTCCAGCTCCATCGAGCGCGATGCATATTGCGCGGCCTTTTCGGCGGCAAGCGCCGCCTCGACCTCCAGCTTTTTCTCGCGAAGCCGGAAGTAGCGATTGGCGATCAGCATCAACATCAGCACCGGAAGGCCGATGATGATCATCGCCAGCAGGACTGCGGTTGGCCCTTCCATCAGGCATGGCCTCCTTTGACGGTGCTCAGCGCATCGATGTCTCGCGCCAGGCGGCTCGGCTGATCGGTGATGATCCGCTCGATGGTTCCGAGACGATCCTTGAGCGACCCGATTTCGGCGCGAAGCTCGGCGTTCTCGTTCGTCAGAAGCTTGATCCGCTCTTTGGCTTCGTTGGTCACTTGCGGGTGGATTGCGCGGCCCCAGGAATTTTCCAGCGGATAGCCGTTCTTGATCCGGAGCCAGGTCGTGAAGATCCATCCGCCGATGGCCATGAAGCCGAGCAGCATTCCGCCCCCGATGATCCACGGAAGGTTGGGGATGATTGTCACGTCGGCCAGGTTCTGATGCATGCGTCTTGCCCCCAAATCCAATTAGCGAAGCTGCTCGATCTCGCGCGCCAGGGAACGGTTCTCGATGGTGACGTAATGCTCGATCTGCGCGAGGCGGCGGTCGATATCGCGGAAGCGCGATTTGATGTCGCGGGTAGTCCGCGACGGCGACTGGCGGACTCCCTGCCAGAACTTCGTCTCCTCGGCGTCGGCGTAGCGCAGCTCGCGTGGCCGGTCCGAAGCCACCCAGCCGGTGATGAAATACGCGGGGATCAACACCCCTGCGCCGCCGCAGATGATGGCGAGGATGAGGAGGATCCGGACCAGCGTGACGTCCAGGCCGCTATAGTCGGCGAGACCTGCGCAAACGCCCATCATCTTGCCGTTGCGCTTGTCGAGATAGAATTTGGTGCGGCTGGGGGGCTGCGTGCTCATGCCTTCTCTCCGCGGCGGCTACGGGTCGTGGTCAGGACGTCGTCGTGGAGCGGCGTACCGGTGTCCGGCAGGCACGCCTGCTGCCAGTTCGGGTTCTCGGCATTCATGATCCGCTCGATCGTGCAAAGCCGGTCGTCGAGCCTGCGCGCCATGTCGTGGAGCTCATCGAGCAACTTTTCATCTTCGCCGGTGAGCGTGGCCGTCGACTTCCACTTCGTGACGTAGTGGAAAATGATCCACGGCAGACCAATGAACAACATCCCCACGATCAGTACCGGAACAAGAATATCTTCCATTGCGGTTTACTTCCCTTTTGCCGCCAGCGCGGCCTTCATGGCCTCGAGCTCGGCATCGACCTTCTCGGACGATTTGAGCTCGGCAATCTCTTCCTCGAGGCTCTTCGGCCCTGTCATTCCAAGCGCTTCGGCGCGGCCTTCCGCGAAGTCGGCGCGGCGCTCCAGGATCTCGAACTTGCTGAAGGCGTCGTCCGTGCGGCCGCCGTTCAGCAGCTCACGGGCCCTGGCGCGAGTGACCGCACTTTCGAGCCGGTGCGCGATCGCGTTCTGGCGCGCGCGGGCTTCGCGAAGTTTGCCCTGGAGCTTGGCGATGTCCGCCTCATAGCTCCTCAGCGTGTCGTCGAGCTGCTTGATCTCTTCCTTCAAACCTTCGCCCATGTCGGAAGCCTTCTGCCGCTCGATCAGCGCCGCCTTGGCAAGGTCCTCGCGTCCCTTGCTTAGTGCCAGCTCTGCCTTTTCGGTCCAGCTCGTCTGAAGCTCGTCGAGCCGGATCAAGGTCCGGCGCATGTCCTTTCCGTCGGCAATCGTCTTGGCCGCGCTCGCGCGCACCTCGACCAGCGTCTCCTCCATCTCGAGGATGATCATTCGGATCATCCGCGCCGGGTCTTCAGCCCGGTCGAGGAGCTCGGTCATGTTCGCCGCGAAGATGTCCCGCGTCCGGGAAAAGATACTCATCTATGCACTCCGCAATTCAATTCAGGGGCCCTTTCGGCTTTTACCATGCAGGAGATATGCCAAAATATTAAAAGCGTCCGGAAGTCGCGAATATTCGGAAAATCCGCCATTCTTCGAAGCGAAATATCTTGCCAATAGGTGGTATTTGGCACCAACAGTCGGGCCGATTTTGGATTGGGATGATGGAGCGGACGGAAACCTTCGTCGGGCAGAGCAATGCGGTCCTCGACGCGATCGAGCGGGCGAGCCGCGCGGCCGCGCTCAATCGGCCCGTCCTCGTCATCGGCGAACGCGGGACCGGGAAGGAGCTTGTCGCCGAGCGCCTTCACCACTTGAGCCCGCGCTGGGCGGGGCCGCTGGTCGTGATGAACTGCGCGGCGTTGCCGGAAAGCCTGATAGAGGCGGAGCTGTTCGGCCACGAGGCGGGGAGCTTTACAGGAGCGACGAAGACCCGTCACGGGCGTTTCGAGGAGGCCGACGGCGGAACCCTGTTCCTGGACGAACTCGCGACCCTGTCCTCACCGGCGCAGGACAGGCTCCTTCGAGCGGTTGAATATGGCGAGATTACCCGGATCGGAGCGTCGAAGCCGGTGTCGGTCGACGTGCGGATCGTCGCAGCAACCAACGAGCATCTGCCCACCCTGGTCGAGCAGGGACGGTTCCGCGCCGACCTTCTCGATCGCCTGTCGTTCGAGGTGATCACCCTTCCGCCGCTTCACGCGCGCCAGGGCGATATTCCGCTCCTTGCCGAGCATTTCGGCCGCCGCATGGGCGCCGAGCTCGAGTGGTCAAACTGGCCCGGATTCAGCGATGGAATAATGGCAAAGATGGAGGCCTATCGCTGGCCGGGGAACGTTCGTGAGCTGCGCAACGTGGTCGAGCGCGCGGTGTACCGCTGGGAGGATCCCGAGAGGCCCGTGGATTCGATCCAGTTCGATCCTTTCGCTTCTCCCTGGGCGCCAAACGCGGCGACGCCCGCACCGAGTGGCGAATCCGCCGAGCCTGCTTCACTCGAGGCTCGCGCGGATGACGCGCCGCCACCAGCAGCAATCCCGGTTCAGCTCCAGACCGAAGACTTCCGCGCTTCGGTCGACGCTTACGAGCGCGCCCTTCTGGAAGAGGCGCTGAGCGCAAACCGCTTCAACCAGCGCGCAACGGCGACGGCGATCGGGCTGAGCTACGATCAGCTCCGCCACGCGCTGAAGCGCCACAAGCTGCTCGACGCCAGCTCCCGCTAGGCGAGGATTCCGCGCTTCAGCGGTAGTTCGTCATGCACAGAAGCATCGGAATCGACAGCAACACATTGGTTCGCGACGCGATCAACCCGACCTTTGCGGCCTTCGCTTTCGCCGAGTCGTCCGCGGCCGCGATCCCCAGCACCTTCTTCTGTGCCGGCCAGATGATGACCCATACGTTGAAGGCCATGATCAGGCCCAGCCACATGCCAATCCCGATCAACACCTTGCCGGACGCGAAGTGGAAGGCATCGAGCTCGCCGTACAGCCAGGCGAGGATCAGGCCAGCGAGCACCGTCAGAGCCGCGCCCCAGCGGAAATAGAACAGCGCCTTGGGCGCGATATGCTTGCTCACGGCCGGTTTCAGTTCGGCGGCGATTTCCGGCATCACCGGCGTCTGCACGAAGTTGAAATAGTAGAGCAGGCCAATCCACATGATCCCGAAGACCACGTGCAGCCACTGAAGCACGCCCGTCGCCAGCCCATAGGATGAGACGCCCGGCGCGACGGCGTAGTCCGGAAGTACGATGACGATGATCGCCAGCACGAAGCCAGCGACCACCACTGCCCACAGGTTCGAGAAGAATTTCTCCATCTGATGTCCCCCCTTGCCGCGAATGGACTGCGGCAATAAGCGGATTGTTACGGCGGTGGACCGGTCAATCGCAAGCATTTGCGTAAGTGGACGGAGCATCCGTCCCGCTCATCCGTTCCTCCTGCGACACGCCAGAGCGAGGAGAAGATCATGGCTTTCCAGCTACCCGAACTGCCTTTTGCACGCGATGCGCTCGAGCCCGTGATGTCGGCCGAGACGCTCGATTTCCATTACGGCAAGCACCACAAGGCCTATGTTGACAAGACCAACCAGCTCCTCGCCGCCAAGGGCGGGGGCGGATCGCTCATCGAGGTTGTCCGCAAGGCGCGCGACGAGGGCGACTCCAAGCTGTTCAACAATGCCGCGCAACTGTGGAACCACAGCTTCTTCTGGCAATGCCTGGCTGCGCCCGAGGGACAGACTCCCGACGGCAAGCTTATGCGGATGATCAATGAGACCTTTGGAGGCGCGGACGGCATGCTCAAGGCGCTCCAGGACGAGGCGGTGAACCATTTCGCCAGCGGCTGGGCGTGGCTCGTCCTCGACCGCGACCAGCTCAAGATCACCTCGCTCCACGACGCCGACACGCCGCTGGTCCACGACGGCATGAAGCCGCTGTTCACGCTCGATGTGTGGGAGCATGCCTATTACATCGATTACCGTAACGAGCGGCCGCGCTATGCCGAGAGCGTTCTCGGCAAGATCGTCAACTGGAGCTTCGTCGAACAGAATCTAGACGGAAACGGTGCCGATCGCGCCAATCAGGAAACGTCGTCGCAGACCATGGCCGACCAGCGGGAAACCGAAGAGGCCAAATAAGCCTCCGCATTGCGAGCGCGGCGGGCAAGCCAGAAGAGCGCTAAAGCCGCTGGATGGCTTCGTCGCCGTGCTCCTCGCAATGACGAGAGCTACTGTTTGAGCCTGTACCCCGTCCGGAACATCCATGTGATCACAGCCATGCATACGGCGATGATCCCGGCTGTTACCAGTACGCTTGACCAGACGGGCACGTCGGTCACGCCGTAAAAGCTCCAGCGGAAACCACTGATCACGTGGACGATGGGGTTGAAGAGGGTCACCGTCCGCCACGGCTCCGGAAGCGAGTTGATCGAGTAGAAGGCGCCGCCGAGGAAGGTCAGCGGTGTGATGATCATCATCGGAATGATCTGCAGTTGCTCGAAATTCTGCGCCCAGACGCCGATCGCGAAGCCGAACAGGCAGAAGCCCGTGCTGATCGCGACCAGGAACGCCAGCATCGCGATCGGGTGGTCAATGTGGACTTCGACGAACAGGTAAGCCGTCGCGAGAGTCACGATGGCGAGGATGACGGACTTCGTCACCGCTGCGCCGACATAGGCGATCACGGCTTCCAGACTCGAAATAGGGGCTGAGAGAAGTTCGTAGATCGTGCCCGTAAATTTCGGAAAATAAATGCCAAAACTAGCGTTGAAGATCGATTGCATAAACACTGCCAGAAGCGTCAACCCGGGCACGATGAAGGCACCGTAACTGACCCCCTCCATCGCCGTCATCCGCGATCCGAGAGCCGAGCCGAAGACGACGAAATAGAGCGCGGTGGTGATGACGGGCGTGATCAGGCTTTGCCAGAGGGTGCGTCCCCAACGCGCCATCTCGAAGCGGTAGATCGCGTTGATGCCGTGGAGGTTCATGCCGGCTCCTTCGGCCGGTGGACCAGCTCGACGAAAATGTCCTCGAGGCTCGACTGGTGCGTCGAGAGATCCTTGTAGGCGATTCCGGTGTCCGCCAGCTTGCGCATCAACGACGCGATTCCAGTCCGCTCGGCATGGCTGTCGAACTCGTAGCTCAGGACATTGCCATCCTTCTCGAGCCGCAGGTTCCACTCGCCCAACTCCGCCGGCACCGCAGTGAGCGGGTCGGCGAGGACGATGTCGAGAGTCTTGCGGCCCATCTTCGCCATCAGGGAATTCTTGTCATCGACCGCAATGAGCTCGCCGCGGCTGATGACGCCGACGCGATCGGCCATCTCCTCGGCTTCCTCGATATAATGGGTCGTCAGGATGATTGTGGTGCCACCGGCGCGCAGCTTCCTCACCAGGTCCCACATGTCGCGGCGAAGCTCGACGTCCACGCCAGCGGTGGGCTCGTCAAGAAACAGGATCGCCGGCTCGTGGCTCAGCGCCTTCGCGATCATCACCCGCCGCTTCATTCCGCCGGAGAGCTGCATCATGATCGTCTTGCGTTTGTCCCACAGCGACAGGCGCTTCAGAAGCTCCTCGACGTAAGTCGGGTTCGGGCCCTTTCCGAACAGCCCTCGGGAAAAGTTCACCGTCCGCCACACGGGCTCGAACGCCTCGGTGGTCAGCTCCTGCGGCACGAGTCCGATGCTCTCGCGGGCATAGCGATAGTCGGACTGCCAGTTCCTGCCGTCGATCAGCACCTCGCCCGCGGAGGGAGTGACGATCCCGCAGACGATGTTGATGAGTGTTGTCTT
>Ga0207657_10003800_pt1 | contig 16052 bp, 13 predicted proteins | sample KBSC33metaG_FD_184316 | JGI IMG/M metagenome (GOLD analysis project Ga0207657, IMG submission 184316) | Corn rhizosphere microbial communities from Kellogg Biological Station, Michigan, USA - KBS C3-3 metaG (SPAdes) (version 2) | ecosystem: Host-associated > Plants > Roots > Rhizosphere > Soil ... | reverse complement strand
CGCGCGGGAGCTGGCCGCGGTTGCGCCAATCGGCGGCGTTCCGTAGTATCACGCGGCTTCCCCGCAGCATGCCCCGATCGACGGGCACTCTTCACAATCCGAAACACCATGATCCCAGGCTCGTTTTCGCGCTATTGCCGCGTCTTTGCGGCAGCGGCGGCACTGCTGACCATCGCTGATGCAGCCGTGGCGTGCTCCGGACGGTTGCACGTGGAAGTTGCCGAGTCCGGCGTATATGGTCTTGATTACGACACGGTGATCGCCGCCCAGCCTGCGCTCAAGGACTGTCGCGCGACCGACCTGGTGCTGCTGCACAAGGGTGAGGAAATACCGATTCGCGTCGTTGACGACGGCCACGGCGCATTCGCGGCGGGCAGCCGCATCGAGTGGGTCGGCGAAGCGCTGCACGGCCCGCAAAGCTGGTTCGACCCGTACTCCAATGTCAACGTCTATCAGCTCGCCGCCGTGCCCGGCGCGCACGCGCGACTGCGCGAGATCGCCGCGCCAACCGCAAAGCCTGCCGCCACGCTGCGCAGACGCCTGCATCTGGAGCAGGAAAACCTCATGATCCGGCTCGGCAGTCGTGACATGAAAACCGGCGACGAACCGGACGTGTGGCAATGGGCCAAGCTCACGCCGATCGACGCGCAGCCGTTCGTGGTCGACTTTGATCTGGACGACCTGAACGCTTCGACGCGCGGGGCGTCGGTGACATTGACTCTGGATATGCGCGGCGAATCGAATATCGCCGCAACGCCGAAGCCTGCCGATCATCGCGTCGAGGTGCTCATCAACGGTTCGCTCGTGCAAACGCTGGAGTGGGATGGCCGCGACGAAATCCGCCGCACGCTCAGCGTGCCGGCCGCGTCGCTCAAGGCGAAAGGCAATCAGCTGAGCCTGCGCGTGCCGCGGCGCGAGGCGCCCGACGACGCGAAGAACTTCATCATCGATGTCGTCATGTTCAACTGGCTCGAGGCAGAGTATCCGCTCAGTGGCGAATTCGGTCCGGACACCGCAGCGTTCCGTGCGAGCTCCAGCGCGCCGATCGAATTCACTTATGCCGGCGCTACAGCACCCGTGGTGTTTGGCAGCGACGGTACGCTGCGCCTGGCCGGTGCTGCGGGTACGCACTGGCGCGTCGCGGGCGCCACGGACAATGTGGATTTGTATCCTTTTGCCGGACAGCCGCGCAAACCCGCGCTCGTGCGCGCGGTCGCCGACACCGACCTGCGCGCCAGCAGTGGGTTCGATTACCTGATGGTCGCGCACCCGCGCTTGCTCGCGGCGATCGAGCCATTGGCGCAGTATCACAATGCGCACGGCCACCGCGTGAGCGTGGTCAACGTCGACGATATCTACGACCAGTTTGGCGGCGGCATCATCCACCCGGCGGCGATCCGCGACTTCGTCGCCTGGGGCGTCGAGCACTGGCAGATCAAGCCGCGCTTTCTGTTGCTGGTCGGCGATGCCAGCGTGGACATCCACCACGATATCCGCCAGACCGGAACGAAGCAGGCATCGCGCAATGCGGCACCGGCAGCCGTGCTCGCGCCGCGTGCACATCTGCGCGCGAGCGACGTGATGGTGCCCGGCGGTTTTGCCGGCATGGACATCACCGCATACAAGGAATTGGCCGCGGACTTGCCGAACCGCAATCTGATTCCAACGTGGCAGACGCCGTCTTCGGGCGAAGGACAGTCGGCCAGCGACGTTCCGTACGTCGCCATCAAGCCCGGTGATTTTCATCCGCAGCTTGCGGTTGGCCGCCTGCCGGTGGTCGAGCCGGAGGAAGTGCGCGCGATCGTGAAGAAAACGCTGGCGTACCTGACCGATGCTACGCCGGGACGCTGGCGCCATGACATGACCTTCATCAGCACCAGCGAAGTGGACTCGTTCAAGAAGGAATCGGATCGGCTCGCCTCCGACCTGGAAAACCAGGGCTTCGCCGTGCACAGTCTGTACACCGACTTCAACGAGAAAGATCCCGCGCGCGTGAAGGCGCTGCGCGCCGCGCTGAAACAGAACCTCGACGATGGCAGCGTGCTCGTGCATTTCCTCGGCCACGGCGGCAACTACATCTGGCGCGTCGGACCGATGGGCGATCTGTTCGCGCTGGACGACGTCGCCGCGATGAAAAACGCCGGACGATACCCGCTGGTGATGGCAATGACGTGTTTCTCCGCGCCGTTCGACAATCCGGTCGCCGACTCGATCGGCGAACGTTTTCTGCGCGAAGCGGACAAGGGTGCCATCGCCGTGTTCGGCGCATCGTGGAGCAATTCGCCGAACCCGGCGTATTCGCGTGCCCTGATCGAGCAGGCATTGCAGCCCGGCGCGTCGATCGGCGAGGCCATCACCCGCGCCAAAGCCAAAGTCGGCGACCGCGTATTTGTGGAAATGTATAACCTGCTCGGCGATCCGGCGGTGGTGCTGGCGCGGCCGCAGGCAGAGTTGCGCATTGAGCCGGTGGCGAACCGCTGGGACCGGCGCCTGATCGTGCAGCTGCCGATGTCGGAGTTCGGTGGCACCGTGGACGTGGACTGGGTCGATGCGCTCGGCGGCATCGTGATGTCGCGCCGATACCAGGCGCGTGACCGCCAGTTCTATCTGGATATGCCCGCGACGGCCGAGAAGGTAATCGCGTACGCTGCCGATACGCGCAACGGCGCGCAGGCGTTCGGCGGCTACAGCATTCCCAAGCCCGCGCCTGTAGTCGCACCCGCCAAGCCCGCGCCGCCGCCTGCGCCCCAGGTTGCCTTTGTTGCGCCGGTTGCGCCGGTTGCGGCCAAGCCGGCGACGCCAGCGCCAAAGAATCAGCCGGATCGCATCGCAAAAAGCGGTTTTGACGCGCCCGCACCGGCACCGGCAGCGGCACCTGACTCGAAGCGCAGCCGCCGCTAGTGGGCGCGAGCAAATATCGGCGGGCGTATGTGGTAGGCGCGTACGTGCCGAATGGCGGCACGCACATGGCTTACCACCTGGGCCGCATTCTCGAACGTGATTTCGGCGTTCCTGCCGTGGCGGTGACGCTCGGCGCCGAAACTCCGGACGATGGCATCCACGAATACGATCTGCGCATGCCGGCGGTGACGCTGGCCGAGATGGAGCGCGACATTCGTGCCGAAGACATTCTTGTCGTCAACCCGAGTTTTTCCAGTCATCAGTTCGGGCTGCGTCTGCCCGGCTTCAAGCTGTGCTACGTGCAGGGTTTCAGCACGTTCGCGCTGCTCGACCTCAAGTTCGACCATTTCGTCGCGAACAGCGAATTCGTCGGTGGATTTTTGCGTTCCGTCTATGCGCTCGACGTGCGCGTGATTCCGCCGTTCATCGATCAAGCAGCATTTCCGCTCGCGCCGGCGTGGGCCGCGCGTCCGGCGGCGCTGGTATTGCCGTCGCGCAAAGGCTTGCCGGACGTGTGGCAGGCATCGTTCGCGCGCGTGCGCGAGATCGTCGCGCAGCGCGCGCCGGAAATCGAGTTCGCCGAGCCTTTGCCCGAGCGGGGCATACCGCATGCGCAGTTTTTGGCGCGGATCGCCGCGGTGCGCCACCTGCTGGTGCTGTCCGCCGCTGAAGGATTTTTCCTGGTGGGACTGGAAGCGATGGCGTTGGGCACGCTGGTGTGTGGCTACGACGGTTTCGGCGGCCGGCAGTACATGCGGCCGGACGAAAACTGCACGGTGGCTGCGTACCCCAACGTCGAGGAAGTCGCCGAGCGCCTGATTGCCGCGGTGCGCGATCCGCAGCGCAGCGAAGCCATGGCGCGGCGTGGCCGCGAGACGGCAACGCAATATTCGTACGCGGCGTTTCGGCGCGCCTGGATCGAGGAATTGAGCCGAGCGCTGCGTATCGAGCCGAGGACGTGACAGCGCGCAATCTCATTCTGACCGGACTTCCGCGTTCGGGCACCACGCTGGTGTGCGCGCTGGTCGACAGTCTGCGTGACGCTGTGTGTCTGAGCGAACCGGATTGGCAGGATGCATGGCCGCGCGAAATGGACGACCGGCGCGCTTATGCCGAACGCGTGCGTGGGGATTTTGCACGCGTGCGCAGGATATTGGCCGGCGGCGGTGAAGTGGCCGACCGCCGTTCCAGCGACGGCGCCGCGGTGACCAACTATTTCCCGCTGGCATCCGACGGCAGCCGCCAACCCGCGTACGCGCTGCAGCCGTTCCGGCGCTCCGGGTTGAGCGCGGATTTCCTGCTCGGCATGAAACAGAACGCGCACTACAGCTGCGTTCTCGACGAGTTCGCCGGACATGACGACTTCACTGTCATTGCGATTGTTCGTCATCCGCTGGCGACGCTGCGCTCATGGCGTTCCGCCAAACACTTGCCGATCAGCCAGGGACGGTTGCCGGCTGCCGAGCGGTTCTGGCCCGAGCTTGCGGCGATCGCGGAATCCACGCAGGACATTCTGTTGCGCCAGCTGCAGATTTATCGCGTATTTTGCGAGCGCTATCGCGCACTCGGCGCGCAAATTCATCTGTTGCGCTACGAGGACGTGGTGAGCGACGTGAACTCGATCGCAGCGATTTGCGGCGGCCGCGACTATGTGCGTGCCGTCGACATCAAGCAAAACCCCGTCATCGCGGGAGATGAGGAAGCGGTCGAAATCGTGCGCAAGGTGCGCGAATATTGTGCCGTAGCCTGCGAGCTGTACCCGGATCTGGCGCGCTAGCGCAGCGTTACTTCATCACACCCGGCAGCAGCGACTGCCACGGCGTGCGCCCGTGACCGCCTTTGTGCGGGTGGGTGTTGGGCGCATCGGTTCCGCGTGGACGCCCTGGGTGTGGCGCGGCGGAATGTACGTCGATTTCATCGACATTGCGCTGGGCGGCGGGTTCGCTCATGCCGTCGGCGGCACCGCTGCCGTGCATCGGCGCGATCATCGCATCGCTTTCAACTGTGCTGACCGCGGCGAGCCCATCGTCGAGCGACATGGCCTGTCCGGCCAACGCCATGCATGGTGCACAGAGAACTATCGCCAGACCCAGAGGCTTGAGCACGACACACTCCCGGTTGCGGGATCGCTGTTTGAACGGCTTATCGTAACACGTATCAGGCCGACGGCTGCCGGCACCGGGTGTTCGCGCCAAAGTGGCCCCGTTACACTGGGCACAATGAGGATCGAGCCCTTTACCGTGCTGTCGGCGTTGTCCGCACAGCATGCCGTCTCCGGCAGCGCACTCGCGCAGCGCCTGGGCGTCACGCGCGCAGCCGTGTGGAAACAGATCGAAACGTTGCGCGCGCTCGGCGCGCCGATCGAAGCAGTCGCCGGACGCGGCTATCAGCTGGCGTGGCCGCTGGAAGCGCTCGATGAGGACGCGATCCGTACGCAGCTGGATTCGACGCTGCGCAAGCGCCTGCCCGACTTCAACATAAGCTGGCAGATGGACTCGACCAGCAGCGTGTTGCTGCAGCGCGCCGCGCAAGGTGCGCCGGACGTGTCGATCTGCCTCGCCGAGGTGCAAAGCGCCGGACGCGGCCGGCGCGGACGCGAGTGGATCTCGCCGCTCGGTGGAAATGTATACTTCTCCCTGCTCAAGCGCTTTTCCGCCGGCATGGGCGCGCTGGCGGGACTGAGCCTGGTTGCCGGCGTTGCTCTGGTGCAGGCGCTCGCCGATTGTGGAGTGGTGGGCGCGGGCCTGAAGTGGCCGAATGACGTGCTTGCCGACGGCCGCAAGCTGGCCGGCATCCTCGTCGAACTCGGCGGCGAATTCCTCGGGCCGTGCTACGCCGTGATCGGCATCGGCATCAACCTGCGGCTGCCGGATGCCAGTAAGGTTGACCAGCCGAGCGTCGATCTGGCCAGTCTGTGCGGAAAGCAGGCGCCATCGCGCAACCTGCTGATCGCGCGCCTGCTCACGCGCCTGGTCGATGCGCTCGATCGCTTCGAGCGCGCAGGCTTCGCGCCATTCCGCGAAGAATTCACGCGCCATGACGTGCTTGCCGGGCGCAGCGTGCGCGTACAGACGCCAAACGGCGTGCGCGAAGGCGTGGCCGATGGCATCGACGAGCGCGGCGCACTGCGCGTGCGGCATGGCGGCGCCGACGCCGTCTACGACAGCGCCGAAGTTACGGTGCGTGGCGCATGAAGTTGCTTGTTGATATCGGCAACACGCGCGTGAAGTGGGCGCTGTGGACCGGTAAGGATTTTCAATTTGCCGGTGTGGTGGCGCACGGCGATTTCAGCGCGGCGGCATGGCAGGAATTGCCGGCAGCCGATTCGGCCTGGGCGGCGTCGGTTGCGTCGGCGCAGTTGAACGATCGCCTCGCGGATGCCGCGCGCGAACGTTTCGGCTTGACCGTGCGGTTCGTGCGCAGCAGTGCCGAGGCATGCGGCGTGCGCAGCGCGTACGCGCAACCCGAGCGCCTCGGCGTGGATCGTTTCCTCGCGCTCGTGGCTGCGCACGCGCAGGCGCGCGAGCCGGCGATTGTCGTCAGCTGCGGCACCGCGCTGACCCTGGACGCGCTCGCGGCCGACGGCATGCATCTGGGCGGCTTGATTGCCGCGAGCCCGCATCTCGCGCTCGCGGCGTTGCGCGGCGGCACGGCGAATCTTGGCGCAGCAGCGGCCGGTCGCATCGTCGAAGTCGCCGACAACACGGCCGACGCGATGGAGTCCGGGGCGTGGCTCGCGGCGGTTGCGCTGATCGAACGCTTTGTCGAACAGGCGGCCAAACGCTTCGGCGGCATGCCTGCACTCGTACTCACCGGTGGCGGCGCGACGCGTCTGGGCGAGTTGCTCGCAATTCCACATCGCATCGATGCCGAACTCGTCCTGCGCGGGCTTGCCGTCATGGCCGATAACGACGGCTAGGCTAGAATCAGCTGATGCTTTCCAGAATTCTTTTTCTGCTGTTGCTGGCGATGAACGTCGGCGTCGCGTTGTGGCTGTATTTCGCGCCGCAGCCGCGCATACACGCGTTCGCTTCGGCCGATCCCGGCGTGCCCAAGCTCGTGCTGTTGTCCGAGCGCGAGCACGCCAACGAAGGAACCGCCGCCGAATTGGCCAGCGCGCCGGAGGCCGCGGCGCAGCCGCGCAACGGCACTTGCAGCAGCATCGGCCCGTTCCCTACGCAAGCGGATATGCGCGGCGCGCTCAACGCGCTGACGCCGCTCGTTGCGCGCATTCAATACCGCGAAGTGCGTTCGACGGAAACGCGCGGCTACTGGGTTTACCTGCCGGCGCAGGCCAGCCGCGAGAAAGCGCTGGCGCTGGCCCGGCAGCTGTCGGAAAAAGGCGTACGCGATTACTACGTCGTGACCGCCGGGGATCAGCCGAACACGATTTCGCTCGGCCTGTTCCACGATCAGGCGAACGCCGACAAGCGGCGTGATGAAATTGCCAAGCTGGGTTTCGTACCGGAAGTCATCGCGCGCACCGAGGAACTGCCGGTGTACTGGATCGACTTTGCACCCGAACGCGATCATCCGCTGGACTGGCGCGCGCATCTGGCAGCACAGCCGGAGTTGCGCGAGCAGACGGTGCGTTGCTTCTGAGCAGGAGAGTGTCATGATCGATCGCGTTCGTGCCTACGCCGCTGCGGCGCCGAAAGCCGCACTTACCCCGATTGATTACGATCCCGGTCCGCTGGGCGACGAACAAGTCGACATTGCCGTTGAATATTGCGGCATCTGCCACTCCGACCTGTCGATGCTCGACAACGAGTGGGGCAATACGCGTTATCCGCTCGTCGCCGGACACGAGATCGTCGGCACGATCACGGCGCTCGGCACGCAAGCGAAAGGATTGCGTATCGGTCAGCGTGTCGGCCTGGGCTGGTATGCCGGCAGCTGCATGCATTGCAGGCAGTGCATGTCGGGCCACCACAATCTGTGTCGCGAAGGCGAGCAAACCATCGTCGGCCGTCACGGCGGCTTCGCCGAACGCGTGCGTTGCGACTGGTCGTGGGCGTTGCCGCTGCCCGCTGCGCTCGACGCAAAAGCGGCTGGGCCGCTGTTCTGCGGCGGGCTCACCGTGTTTTCGCCGATCGTGGATTTCGATGTCCGGCCGACCGATCGCGTCGGTGTCGTAGGCATTGGCGGACTCGGCCATCTCGCGCTGAAGTTCCTGCGCGCGTGGGGTTGCGACGTCACCGCATTTACCTCCAGCGCGAGCAAGGCCGACGAAGCGCGCAGCTTCGGTGCGCATCATGTCGTTGCCAGCAACGATTCGAAAGCGCTGAAGCAGCTGGCCGGGTCGTTCGATTTTGTCCTCGTCACCGTCAACGTGCCACTGGACTGGAACGCGCTGATTGCCGCGCTGGCGCCGCGCGGTCGCCTGCACGTGGTCGGCGCCGTGCTCGAGCCGATTCCGGTGCGCGCTTTTGATCTGATCGGCGGCCGCAAGTCGCTGTCCGGTTCGCCACTGGGCAGTCCGGCCGTCGCCGCGCAGATGATCGAGTTCTGCGCGCGCCATCGCCTGCTTCCACAAGTGGAAATGTTCCCGATGTCGCGCATCAACCAGGCTCTCGCGCACCTGCGCGAAGGCAAAGCGCGTTATCGTGTGGTCCTCGAGAACGATTTCGCCTGATTTCGTGCGAAAATAGCGCTTACGCCGGCATAGCTCAGTTGGTCGAGGAGCACGCGCTTACGCGATGCGTTGAAGCGCATCGCGTGCGTGGTCCGAGGGTGAGACAGGATGTCGAACGGCAATGCACCATGGATGGTTTATGCGACAATCCCGCCGAAGTAATCGCTCTGAGGACGCCGGCATAGCTCAGTTGGTAGAGCAACTGATTTGTAATCAGTAGGTCGCGGGTTCGACTCCTGCTGCCGGCACCACAATTGGATCCTGGGTATCAATTGCCAAGCCCGGCACACAAGGGCCGTGTTGGTCGTCAAAGAATTGCGGCGGCCTACCTGCTAGGGTGATCCCTCAGGAAGAACAATAGGTGCGCAGATGGGGAAATCTGTTCGAGCATCACGCCGCTGGGCGCGCATATTCGTTGGCTTGTGCGCGGCCGGTCTGACGACGATGGCGGCGGCGCAGTCGCTCAGCCACGGGCCGGATCCGATGTTCCACGACAAGTTCGAGGGCGTCGCGGCGGGGCCATACACCGATTCGGACGCCGCGCGCTTCCTCGCGCAGGCGACGTTCGGGCCGACCGATACCGACATCGCGCACCTGCGCGCGATCGGCTACCAAGCGTGGCTCGACGAGCAGTTCGCGGCGACGCCGACCTACGAGATCACCGGCCAGACCGCCTACCTGAACTGGGTCAGCAACACGCTCAATGAGCAGATCGGGCAGGACAATCGCTTCGAGGCGTGGCTGCTCGGCGCGATCGGCGGTCCGGACCCGAAGACGAACTCGCTGATCCACACCGACCAGTTGCGCCAGCGCGTCGCGTTCGCGCTGAGCGAAATTCTCGTCGTCTCCGACCAGAACACCCGGCTCGGCGACTCGCCGCAGGCCCTGGCATGGTATTACGACATCCTGATCGGGAACGCGTTTGGCAACTACCGTGATTTGCTCGGGCAGGTGACGCTGAGCCCGGCGATGGGCGTGTATCTCAACATGCTGGGCAACCGCCGCGCCGACCTGTACAACAACGTGCATCCGGACGAAAACTACGCGCGCGAGGTCAACCAGCTCTTCAGCATCGGGCTGGTGATGCTCAATCCCGACGGCACGCCGCAGTTGTCCGGCGGTCAGCCGGTGCCAACTTACCTGCAGAACGCGATCACGAATTTCGCGCACGTGCTGACCGGCTGGAACTGGGCAAGCTGCGACGCCGACGGCCGCGACAATTTCATCGGCTGCGACACGCAATACCAGGCGCCCGGCGATTCCCTGACGCCCATGCTGGCCTATGAAACGCGGCCACCGGCGCAGCCGATCGAGCCGTATTTCGATTTCAACTATCACGACAACGGCATGCACGAGGACGACACGGCGAACAAGCAATTGCTCGCCTATCCCGGGGCGGCCGGTGGCGGTCTGCTGATCGACGGTGGCACGGCCGCTGGCGATCTGGCGTTCGCGCTCGACAACATCTTCAACCATCCGAACGTCGGGCCGTTCATCAGCAAGCAGCTGATCCAGCGCCTGGTCACCAGCAATCCGAGCCCGGCCTACGTGCAGCGCGTAGCCGCAATGTTCGACAACAACGGCTCCAACGTGCGCGGCGATTTGAAGACCGTCGTGAAGACGATCCTGCTCGACCCGGAAGCGCGCCTGGGCCAATGGCACGATGCGGACACGTTCGGCAAGCTGCGCGAACCGCTAATCGTGCTCACGCATTTCTGGCGCGCCATGCACGCCGTCCACCATTGCGGGCAGAACATCGCCGCGATCGGCACGCCCGGCACGCCCGGTTATTCGCCGCCGACCAGCTACGCCAACCAGCCTTATCGCTACGCCGGCTACGGTACTGGCTGGCGCACCAACGGCACGCAATGGGGCGGCGTGGCGCAGGCCGCGCTCGACGCCGACACCGTGTTCAACTTCTTCAAGCCCAGCTTCATCCCGGCCGGCGAGATGACCACGCGCGGGCTGCGCGGGCCGGAATTCCAGATGCAGACCGACAGCATCGTCGCGCACATCAGCAACACCATTCACGGCATGACCCTGAACGGCGAGTTCGACGTCAACGATGCCTGTGGCGGGGGCGACACGTTCGGCGACATCATGATCGACCACGCGCAGGACATCGCGCTCGCCGCGAGCGCCGCGGGCGGCGGAGCCGACAATCTCGTCGATGAATACAACAAGCGCTTCATGTCCGGGCAGATGTCGCCGTTCATGCGCAACAATCTGCTCGTCTACCTGAACACGATCACCTCGAGCGACGGCGCCGACTGGAAGCAGCAGCGCGCGATGAACGCGCTGTACATGATCCTCGCCTCGCCCGAATACATGATCCAGAAATAAGGAACCGCCATGCGTCCCGATCGCCGCAAGTTCATCCAGCAAACGATCCGTGCTGCGCTCGGCGGCGTCGGCGCCTGTTCGGCGCTCGGCCATATGCATCTGTTGCAGGCGGCCGCACGTACCAATTATGCGTTCGGCGACTACAAAGCGCTGGTGTGCGTCTATCTTTACGGCGGCAACGATAGCTTCAACACGATCGTGCCGATCTCCGGCGCAGCGCGCACGGCCTACGACGACACGCGGCCGACCGGCACTGGCCTGATCGGCCTGACGCCCGGCAGCCTCAACAGCCTGACGCATCCGACAGGATCGAACGCGGGCAGCCCCGGCGACAACAGCCAATACGGCCTGCACCAGAACATGCCGGAGCTTGCCACGCTGTTCAACACCGGCAAAGCCGCGATCGTCGCCAACGTCGGCACGCTCGTGCGTCCGACGTCGCAGCAGGACGCCTGGGATGCGATGTACAACGGCAGCAGTTTCCCGCTGCCGCCGCAACTGTTCTCGCACTCCGACCAGACCGCGTACTGGCAGTCTTCGCCGCCGTCCAACGCGCCGCTCAGCGGATGGGGCGGCCGCATCGCCGACCTGCTGACCAGCGCCAATCCGGCCGGCGTGCCGATCATGACGAGCGTCGGCGGCGACGACATCTTCACGCGCGGGCAGACGGCTGCGGGCTACGCGATGAATCCGGGCAGTGCGACCACGCTCAATTTCCTCGAATGGGGCGGCGCCAACGGTTCGTGCGCGCCTGGCGGCGGCTGGGATCCGAACCAGATTGCGGCTTTCTGCAACCTGTTTGCGGCCGGTACTCAGGCCAACGCGCTCGAGCGCACCTTTGCGGCGTCGATGAATCATTCGATCGGCACGGCCGGCGTGATCAACGCGGCGATCGCTGCAGCGAACGCCGACGCCACGGCTGCCGGCATCCCGGGCAAGTTCCCCAATCCGGGCGGCTACGATCTCGACGCGCAGCTGTGCACGGTCGCGCAGCTGATCTGGGCGGCCGCGAACAACCAAGGCGGACTGAACGGCTTGCATCGTCAGGTGTTCTTCGTCAACGCCGGCGGGTTCGACACCCACAGCGATCAGCTCGCGCAGCATCCGGACCTGCTCACGCTGCTGTCGAAATCGCTGAAAGGTTTTTACGACGCGCTCGCGCTGGTCGGATTGCAGGACAAGGCCACGGCTTTCACCGCGTCGGATTTCGGCCGCACGATGACGGGCAACAATGGCGGCACCGACCACGGCTGGGGTTCGCATCACTTCGTCGTCGGCGGCGCCGTGCAGGGCGGCAAGTTCTACGGCAACGGCATCGGCGCCACGCCGATCACCGACCCGCAGGATGGCCTGGTGTACGGCACCGTCATGCCGAGCCTGTTCGATCCGGCCACCACCTGGGGTACGCCGTCGCCGAACAAGAACGACGCGGGCGATGGTTACGGCCGCATCATCCCGACGACTGCGGTGGACCAGTACGCGGGGACGCTGGCAAAATGGTTCGGCTTGACCGATGGCGACATCACGACGATCTTCCCGAGCCTCGCCAATTTCAATACGAAGTACCTCGGCTTCGTCTAGTCGACGTCGAACGATTCCAGCCGCACGGGCGTGGGCGCCTGTACGGTGATCGTGCCGAACATGCCCACGCCCGGCGCGCCGTGGACTTCACAGAAGTAACCGACCACGCCTGGCGTGTCGAAGGTGATGCTGGACTGCCAGTTCTGGCTGCTGGGTGTGCCGTTGGCGCAACTGAGCGCGCAGCGGAACGAGCCGTCGTCGGCGACGACGTTGTGCAGGCCGCCCTTGTTGCGGAAGAGGACGGTGTCGCCTGCATGGATCGTCAGCGTCTGCGGGGTGAACGTCGGCGGACTGTTGCCGCCCACGTTGACGATGAACGTGGCGCCAGATGCCGGCGCGGCCGCCAGCAACGCGACGAACGTCCCCAGCGCGCGCAGCATTCCTAGGCGCGGCTGCCTGTGAGTGCGCCGAGCAGACCGCCGAGCCCGCCCGCGCCGCCGCCGGCACCGCTGAGCCCGCCGAGCACCTGCGACAAATCGAAATTGCCGCCCTGATGATTCAGCACGCCATTGAGCAGGCCGCCGAGCATGCCGCCTTGCTGCTGGATCTGCTGACTGGCCTGACCGAGGATACTGCCGAGTCCACCGGGGTTGAGATTGCCTTGCGCCTGCGCATGATTGGCCAGCGCCGCCATGACGATCGGCGCGAGGATTGCCATCAGCTGTCCGGCATTCTGCTGACCCAGGCCGGTGGCTTGGCCCAAACCCTGGTTCGCCGCGGCCTGATTGCCGCCGAAAATATGGCCGAGAATCGCTCCACCGATGCCGGAGTTGCCACCACCGCCGCCGAGCAGGCTGCCGAGCACGCTGGAGACGTTCAATCCCAGGTGAGCACCGAGTGCATTGTTCAGCGCGTCCGCGCCTTGCGGTGTGCTGGCGTTTTGCGCCATGCCGCCGACGATCAGCGGCACCGCGTGTTCGATCGCCGCGCGCGCTTGCGCCGGATCGGTGCCGAGCTGCGCGGCGATCTGCTCGATCTGCGCGTCGCCGAGATGCGACATGACGTTGTCGATCAATCCGCTCATCGATGTTCTCCGCCGAAGTTGGGTTGGCCGATAACCATACACCAGTTATCCTTCGACTTCAGTTACCGGATATCCCTCATGCGCAGCTTTCCCCCCGTTTCCCTGATCGGCGCGCCGACCGACATCGGCGCCGGCGCGCGCGGCGCGTCGATGGGCCCGGAAGCCTTGCGCGTGGCCGGCATCGCCGAAGCGCTGCAGGCGCGCGGATTGGACGTCGCCGATCGCGGCAATCTGTTCGGGCCGCTCAACCCCTGGCTGCCGCCGAGTGCGGGTTACCGGCACCTGACCCAAGTCGTCGAGTGGAATCGCGAAGTCATGCGTGCGGTCAGTGCGGAGCTCGCGGCAAAACGGCTGCCGATTCTGCTCGGCGGTGATCATTGCCTCGCGATCGGCTCGATCAGCGCCGTCGCCCAGCATTGCCGCAGCAAAGGCAAGAAGTTGCGCGTGCTGTGGCTCGACGCGCATGCCGATTTCAACACGTCGCAAATCACCCCGTCGGGCAACGTCCACGGCATGCCGGTCGCATGCTTGTGCGGAAACGGGCCATCGGAGCTTACCGAACTGAGCGGCAGCAAGCCGGCGATAGCGGCGGACTGCATTCGCCAAATCGGCATCCGTTCCGTCGATGCCGGCGAGAAACGCCTGGTCAGCGATGTCGGCCTGGATATCTACGACATGCGCTACATCGACGAAATCGGCATGAAGCGCGCGATGGAAGAAGCGCTCGAAGGCGTGGATGCGGACACGCACCTGCACGTGAGCTTCGACGTCGATTTCCTCGACCCCGATATCGCCCCCGGCGTCGGTACCACGGTGCCGGGCGGGCCGAACTACCGCGAAGCGCAGCTCGTCATGGAAATGATCGCCGACACCGGCCGCATGGGCTCGCTCGACATCGTCGAACTCAATCCCGCGCTCGACAACCGCAACCAGACCGGCATGCTCGCCGTGGATCTGGTCGAGAGCCTGTTCGGAAAGTCGACGCTGATGCGTGAATGATCAGTACGGCCGCTGACCGGTGAAGTTTCCAGGCGGGTTGTAGTCGCAGACGATAAAATACCAGTTCGTGAATGGCGGGCCGAATGGACTGTTCGTCGTGCAGAACTTAAGCCCGCAACCCAATTGTGTGGTCGAGCTCCACACCACTTGCGTGTAATGGCCACATGTTTGAGCGGTGTTGGGCGGATTGGCGGTATTGCACGTGTTGTTCGAATAGGTGTAGTACGGTTCCTCGCTCGCCCACGCGAGCGCCGCGTCGGCGAGTGTGGCCGTGAAGTTTGGGTCAGTGCTTGCCGCGGCATAGATGTTCTGCCCGTAGCCGTTCTGGCCACCGTGCCCATAAGCGCATCCGTTGGCCCAGCTCTGTGCAGTGCTGGCCACGGTCGCGTCCCATGTCAGCGGTATGATCGGGGTGCTTGCCGCCGGCGTTACCGTTTTGCGCGCGCAATTGTGCACTTCGAGCGTGCCAAGTGCGGCGGAATTGGTAGTGCCCGGGTTTTCGTAGCTGTCGAAGAATACGCAGTCGAGGAAGACGGCGTGCGCGAACAGCGGCAACGACAGCCCCAGGAAAATTATCAAGGCACGCACGGCGCATTCTCCTCAGCACAACGTGGAAATAGTGTAATGCTGCAGCGTTAAACCGGCGTGTATGTGCGTCACAAAAAACGCCGCCCGGCGAACGGGCGGCGTCGTCTTGCGTGGGAATCCAATCAGCTCGGATCAGGCACGAACGTGTTCGGGAACGGCTGCGGCTCCTTCGCGATCGGACGTGGCGCGGGGATGACGCCGCGCGCCACGAGGTTGCGCTGGCTGTCGTACCAGATCGAATCGACCTCGCTCGGATGCGAGCTTTCGCGTTCAAACGTCGTGTACGTCGCCGACGAATATTCGCGTTCGCCATGGCCGGTGCCGAGCGATTCTTCGGGTTTCGCGCGGCGCGCCTCGGCCATGCTGTTCGCGCTCGTCTCGGCCGGCGCGGATTTCGCCGCGGCGCCGGCACTCGCGGGCGCCTGCGCGGCCATCGGCGGAGGCGCTGCATCCTTGCGCGCGTAGCCGGCGGAATCGGCCGCGGATGGCATCGGCGCCTCGCGAGCGATTTTCTCGTCGCGTTCGCGCCAGGTGTAATGCGGCTTTTCGCGAAACACCGCGACGCCGATCACGCCGACGTTGTTCGGGCGACCCGTGCGCGCGGCGTAGCTGTCGCCGAGGTTGGTGAAATTGAACTCGGCGATCTCCGACATGTTCTTGCGCCAGCCGTCGACTTCGGTGCTGTCGTACGCGCCGAGCACGTAGCCGGACTGATTCGGATCGGCATTCTCGCCGGTGATCGCATTGACGCCGTCGACGGATAACACCGTCAGCACGCGCGCGCCGGTGCGGTTGACGATGCGCACGCCGTAGCGATGACCCGGCGTACCGGCGACGTAGAGTTTGCCACCATGCGAGTAGGTGGGCAGGGTAGCGCCGGAGTCGCGGTCAATCACGCTGACATCGACGAGATTGCCGGCATGAGCGGCGGCGGACAGCGACAGCGACAAAGCAACGGCAAGCGACAGCAGGGATTTCATG
>Ga0207657_10003799_pt1 | contig 16058 bp, 18 predicted proteins | sample KBSC33metaG_FD_184316 | JGI IMG/M metagenome (GOLD analysis project Ga0207657, IMG submission 184316) | Corn rhizosphere microbial communities from Kellogg Biological Station, Michigan, USA - KBS C3-3 metaG (SPAdes) (version 2) | ecosystem: Host-associated > Plants > Roots > Rhizosphere > Soil ... | reverse complement strand
AACCTTCTCGACGGCCAGGGCGATGGCCCGGCGAAAAAGAACAATAGCTGAGCGCGGAGCAGACATGATCAGGAACACCATGCGCACCTTCGGCGCGGTTGTCGGGCTTGGGGGCGCCGCCGTCGCCGCCATCTGGGCGTCGCACGCCATTGCGCAAACCGGCGTCGGCCCCTTCACCGAGGCTCAGGCCCAGGCCGGGCAGCCGATATATGCCAGCCGTTGTGCGGTCTGCCATGACGCCGGCGGCGAAACCATCCAACTGGTGGGTCCGGCCTTCACCCAGGCCTGGAATTCGCGCAGCACGGCTGCGCTTTATACCCGCATCAAGACCACCATGCCGTTCAACAATCCCGGCAGCCTGAGCGAAGCCGAGGCCACCGCGGTGGTTGCTTATATTCTGAAAAGCAATGGCGCCACGGCCGGCGCCACCACTCTCACGCCCACAACGGATGTCCCGATCGCCAGCGTCATCACGGCGCGGGGCAATCAAGGCAAAGACCGGTACGCGGGGTATGTCAGCCTCAGTGCCATGTCCGCCGCCACCGGCATCACCTTTCCGGGGACGGTGGCAAAATACACGCCCGTCACCGAAGAGATGTTGCTGAACCCGCCGGCCAACGACTGGCTGATGCATTATCAGAATTATGCCGGCTGGAGCCATTCGCCGCTGAAGCAGATCGATACCCAAAACGTGCAAAATTTGCAGCTGCGCTGGGTCTGGTCGCTGGACGATGGCGAGCGCCAGCAGATCACTCCGATGGTGCATGACGGGGTGATGTTCATCTCCACCGTGGTCAACAACAAGGTGCAGGCGCTCAACGCCGCGACCGGCGATCTGATCTGGGAAAATTCCCTGGGCCCGAGGCTGGAAAATCAAGTCAACGCAACCGCGCGCGCCATGGTGCTGTACGGCAACCAGCTTTTCTATCCCGCAAGCGATGCGACGCTGTATGCGCTCGACGCGCGGACCGGAAAGGTCAATTGGAAATTCAAGCATACCGATTTTGGCCGCGACAAGATCGGCGGCCTGATGATCGCCGACGGCAAGCTTATCGTCGGGCGCGGCGTCTGCGACGAGGCTTCGCTGGAGGATCGCTGCTTCATCGCCGCCTATGACGTCAAGGATGGCCATCAGATCTGGAAATTCTCCACCGTCGCCTATACCGGCGAGCCGGGCGGAAACAGTTGGGGTGACATGACCAACGCTCAGCGTGCCGGCGCCGATGCCTGGATCGCGGGAACCTATGATCCCAAGCTGCGGCTCACCTATTGGGGCACGGGCCAGGCCAAGGCCGGCAAGAACGGCATTGGCGACAAGCTTTTCAGCAACGCCACCATCGCCCTGGACGTCGATACCGGCAAGCTCAAATGGTACCACCAGACCGCGCCGGATGAAGGCCTGGACCTGGATGAAGTCTATGAGAAGATCCTGGTGGACAGCGGCTCGCAGAAACTTCTTCTGACCGCCGGCAAGAAAGGCATTCTCTGGAAGCTTGACCGCACCAACGGCAAGTTCCTGGATTATGTCCCGATGGTTTTCCAGAATGTCTTTACCAGCATCGATCGCAAGACCGGCCGCGGCACCTACCGCGCGGATATCCTGCATCCCGAGCCGGGCGGCTCGCGTCCTTCGTGTCCGGCCCAGTCGGGCGGCCATAACTGGCCGGCTGCGAGCTACGTTCCCGAAGAAGATTTGATCATCTTTCCGCTCGACCAGATCTGCGTCACGTCGCAGGGCGACATGATCGGCAATTACGAAGCGCCCGCATCGGACGGCAATATGGGGCGCGTGAGCGCGTATCGGGTGAAGGATTTGAAGCCGGTCTGGACATTCCAGCAGCGCGCGCCTTTCCTCACCAGTTCGATGACGACGGCAGGCGGTGTCGGCTTTATCGGCGACTGGGACCGCACCTTCCGGGCTTTTGACGTCAAGACCGGCAAGACCTTGTGGACGACCCGGTTAGGGACGACCGCGCAGGGCTTTCCGACGACTTTCATGGTTGGTGGCGAGCAGTTCGTGGCGGTTCCGACCGGCTATAATGGCGGCAGCCCGCAGATCAGGCCCAGCAGCATGTTCGCCTTTGAGCGCAATCGCCCGCTGGTGGGTCATGCCGTCTATGTCTTCGCCCTGCCGAAAACAAAATGAGGTCGGCCATGGAAGGTTGGGCTCATCATTTCTACTGGCCCTGCCAGGGCCTTTACAATGCGCCAAGGCGCGCAAAAAACCTTCCTGATCTCATTCATCGAGGAAAATCAGAGCCGGTGTACGAGCTTTAGAGCATTGCTGTGCCCCTTCGGGCTAATTGCGCCCTGAAGCAGTCTCTCTCATTCGGGGATTGAATTGCGACAAATCCGCCATATCTTAAAGGAATGAGCAGGTCCTATTTCCGTACCAGTCTCCGGGCGAGCCGTATCCACGCAGGCTCCTAGCCCGGGCGCCGTTGTCACGGCGTCCGGCATCGATCAATGAAACCCCTCAATCTCGGCTCTCACTGCTGTCGAAGCGGCGTGAGCTACGTCTTTACGAGGAAAATCATGACCCATCATATGTCACCCATTTTCATCATGCCGGCGGCCCATCAGCAGTTGAGGCAAGTTGTTAACGGCGCCTGCAATGCGGAGCCAGCGACCGCCGCGTTCCTTGAGGCGGAACTGCGCCGCGCGGTGGTATCCGATAAGCTGCCCAACCACGTGGTCACGCCGGGCAGTTTCGTCCGCTATCAGTTGGACTGGGGACCGTTTAGCCCAGCCCGCGAGCTGGTTTATCCCAACGATTTTGTTGACGAGGACACACAGATATCGCTTTTTTCCCCAATCGGAGTCGCACTGCTCGGCATGCGCAGGGGAGACACCATGCCGGTCTTTCTACCTGAGCTGGGCTTGCGGATTCTGCATGTCGCAACGGTCGTACACCCCGACGAAGAAATAGCACTGCGAGCGGAAATGAATTGGAATTGACCCGCGGACTGCATGCTTCTTGGCCAGCGCTCGGAATGACCGAGGCTGGCTGAGCAAGTTGCATCGTCACGCAACTCCAGCGAAATGTCTCGCCTCATGTTGCCACGCATCGTTTTGACCGTAGGTGCCCATGAGCGCCTGGCCCTGCTTATCTCGGTGCTTCGCGGCGGCCTTATTGACGATCTTCTGGAATTTCTCGATCAAGAGGTGGCGCGCGCGGACCTGGTAGACGATCATGACCTCTGTGATCGCGTTGCCGCGCTCGGCCGGCGCGTCATCTTTCGAGACAATATCCTGATGATCGAGAAATGTGTGACGCTTACCTATCCAGGCCACGAAACTCAAACATCGGACGGTATGTCCGTGCTGACTCCCGAAGGCGCGTGCCTGCTCGGCCTGCCTGAGGGCCAATCCATGCAATACTGGCAGGGCGGCCAGGCCGTCTGTGACGTCACGCTGTGTTCTGTCTTGAGAGCCGAAACCTGACGTCACTCAGCATGGCGCACCCGCCAGCACCGCTTCGCGCCGCTCCAACACAGACGGGCGTTCCACGCCCGTTACGCGCAAGGTATGGATACCGCTTTCCGGAATAAAAACAGGCATTGCATCACCGGGGCGCAGGCCGAGCAGCGCCACGCCGACCGGTGAAAGCAGCGAAATTTGGATGCCTTCATCGTGGAATTCCTCGGGATAGACCAGCGCGCGAATAGGTGTCGCGCTTTGCCAATCGAGCCGGTAGCTCACCCGGCTGCCGGGCACCACCACATTGTCCGGCAATAACGTATCGTCGCAAAAGAGGGCACGACGCACTTCCGCGCTCAAAAAAGGCGCGAGACGGTCCTTTTGACGGAACGCTTTCGCGACGAGCCTCTTCAAGGCTTTTTGGTGGGACTGCGGAAGAACTACTCTCGGCTGCGCGGACATCAGGTCGGCCTTTCCCAGAAATGCTGCGCCAAAGCGCTATAGGGGCATCCGGGCGCCGCTTCGCGGCGCCCGGCTAAAAGCCTGCGCGAATACGCTCCGCTGGCGTCATACTGAAGGACCGCAAGATCACCATACAATAGATATTGGGCTCTATTACCGGGCTTTCAAGAGCAAAATACTGTTTGGTCCCTTCGCAGACGCACCCGCGCTCCGCGCAACAACCGCAGGGAACTTTGCCCCCTTAGTTGCCTCGCGCGGCATCCGAGCCGTGATGACTTGCCCCCACCCTTGAATGCTGACGCAGAAAAGCCGCGAGTACCAAGGCATGGTTGTGCTCCTGGTCCCGGGCGCCATAAAGAAGCGTTACAAGCCGGCGCCGGGCGAATTTCCTCAACTCGTTCGCTACGGGATTGTGTTTCAGTTCGGCCCGATAGCGACGTCGGAATTCCTGCCAGCGCTCGGGCTTGTGGCCAAACCATTTGCGAAGTTCGGTGGAAGGAGCCGTGTCCTTTTCCCAGAAGCCGATCTTCGCGTCATACCGACTAATTCCCTGAGGCCAGAGCCGATCCACCAATATGCGAATGCCATCGCTATCTGCGGGAGGCTCGTAAATGCGCTTGATCTTGATGGTCATCTCTACCTCACGCGCTCAGGAGGATGCGCTCCAGAACCGGATGCTTCACCACGAGATCCGCAAGTGTATATTCGTCCAGTACGGCGAAATAAGCTTTTAAGGCGCGTGCCAAGGCCCCGCGCAGCCGGCATGGCGCTGTGATCGCACATTTGTTGGTTTTGGGGTCAAAACACTCCACCATCGTGAAGTTTTCTTCCGTCTCCCTCACCACGTCTCCCAGGCGGATCTTCTCCGGCGGACGCGACAGCCGAAAACCGCCGCCCCGGCCACGCACCGTGTCCAGATAACCTTTGCGTCCCAGCTCGAACGCAACCTTCATCAGATGATTTTTGGAAATGCCGTAAGCATTGGCGACTTCCTGGATTGTCACCAGCTCACCATGCCTCACTGCGGCATACATCAGAAGACGCAGACTGTAGTCAGAATAGAATGTCAGCCGCATGCGGCGTTTTATCCCGCTTAAAGATGTATCAATGATATTGCTTTAATGGTGCCACGGCAATAGCTTTTTGCCGTGGCGCTCAAGGCGCCAGATCGGTGTATCCATGAGCCCGGAACGTCCGCGTCGCCAGCCTCTTTCTCCCGCGATCGATGAAACGATCATCAGATCACTTGTGCATGGCTTTTATGCCAAGGTGCGGCAAGACTCGAAGATCGGTCCAGTCTTCAACCATGTTATCGGAGACGACTGGGACCATCACCTCGCCAAGATGTGCGATTTCTGGTCGTCGGTGATGCTCATGACCGGCATCTACAAAGGCAATCCGATGGTCGCGCATATGCGGCTTAAGATGGTCCGGCCGGAGCATTTTGAGCGCTGGCTGGAGCTGTTCCGGCAAACCGCTGCCGAGCTGTGCACACCCGAAGTCGCAGCCCTCTTCATTGCCAAAGCAGAGCACATCGCCCGCAGTTTCCAGCTCGGCATGTTCTACCGGCCTCCGCCCGATCATCGAACGTCCATGGAGGAAACTCGCCGTACCTGACCCTCGCCACAGTCCTGACAGGAGAATTGCTATGACCGCACAACGCACGCCCCATCCCGATTTCCAGGCTCGCCGGCCGTTGGATCGCCCCGCCGCTGCGGTCGCCGCGCCGATCGAAAGCGTCATGCATCCGCATGTCTACCGCATCGCGTTGGCGTGCTGGGCCTGCCTCCTGGCTGTGTTCTGGGCTACGTTCTGGGTGAGCTCCAATGCTTTGTTCCAAGTGGTCATCGGCACCGTCTACGCTGTCATATTCTTCGGCGTACCTTACGAGATGAGCCGGATTTATCCAGGAAAGCGCACTTCGGATAAATCCCTCTGGCAGTTCATGGCCGAGCCTTTCAGGACCCGGACCGGCACGATGCACGGCTATGAAGCATTGCTGCAGGTGGTTCTGGTCCCGGTGATCCTCACCATCGGCGGGACTGCGATCGGCATAATCATCCACGCCGCGCGGGCGGCGCACTGATGCAAAGACCGGCCCGGTGAGCCCCTCCCGATGAAATCACCGCTGGTGGACTTGGCCTATCTGCTGCTCCCCGCCCTGTGGATAGGCTTGTTGGTGGGGGTCTGCTTCATCGCGACCCCCGCCAAGTTCCAGGCGCAATCCCTCCGCCTTCCGGCGGCGCTGGACGTCGGACGCTCCACATTCGAGATCTGGAACAATGTCGAATGGATTCTGGTCGCCCTGGTGATCCCGTTTCTCGCCTATTCGGATGCCCGGCTCTATTCCGTCCTTGCCTTCGGCACCGTCGGAGCTTTGTTGTTGATCCAGACAATGGTGCTCCTGCCCGCACTCAATGCCCGCGCCGCGACAATTATTGCGGGCGACAAGCCCGAACCGTCGAGCGATCATTTGCTCTATATCGTTATCGATGTTTTGAAATTGGGGGCGCTGGCTTCCATTGCCTGGAAAGAAGCCGCTCGGATCATGCCTCTACTCGTTCAATTGCGGTGATCTGCCGTGATTATCTCGTTCCGCCGACGTCCCCGAAGCGCAGGAGCGGGACTATTGGGCATCCCGAAACGCGCCACAATTTCGATTCGAAAATTCAAAAGTGCAATTTGGCAGTCCGGGGAAGACGGTCATGGCTTCGAACGGTTGCCGCGCCTGGTGGAAGCATCTACGTTTCCAGTTTGCCGAGGGAGAGGAATGTGCGGTCGATCTTCGCCCTGATTTTGTATGTCGTTCTCATTGTACCGGCCGGGGCTGCCGAGCTGCAGGTCGTCTGTCCGCCACTCGTGCGGGACGGAATGAAGGAACTGGCAACCGCATACACCCAGCAGACCGGCACGGTCGTCACCGTAAGGTCCAACGTTATGGGCAAGATCATGGACGATATCGAGACCGGCGTGCCGGTCGCGGATGTCGTGCTGCTTCCGCCCGATCTTATGGACGCTCTTGCGAACAAAAGCGGCGTGAGACCCGGCACGCGTGTGCCGGCAGGCCGGGCGGAAATCGCGCTGGCGGTGAGGACCGGCGCCCCTCACCCTGACATCTCGACGGTGGAAAAACTGCGCGCCGTGCTATTGGGCGCCAAGACGGTGGCCTACACCCAGCCCGGTCCACCCCGCAACAGTATGGAAGCGGGGATCATCGACCGGATGCTGCATAGACCGGATTTTGCCGGCGTCCATATCATGACCGTGACGACCGGTTCCGGCGTGAGCGCGTTGGCCAAAGGCGATAGCGATCTTGCGCTGCAGGTCGTCTCCGCAATCACCGCCATGCCGGGAATCGAACTGGTGGGTCCGCTGCCACCGGAATTGGGGGCGCACATTGATACCGAGATTGCGGTATCCGCTCGGTCGGCCGATCCTGCGAATGCCGCGGCCTTCATCCACTACATAACCCGGCCCGAAGCGAAAGCGGTATGGAAGAAGTTCGGGCTCGATCGCTGAGTCTCGCGAGTGCACCATGCCGTTTACCTGCTATTGGCCGGCGTCGGCATAGTGAATAGGAGTCGTGTTCGTGCTTACCTGGGCTGCTACAATTCGCCATCGGCCAATGTCCGCGCAGGCTGATGGATATCTCTTATAGCGCAGGAGGAAAAAATAATGGCGCAAAATCCCTCCGAACTGAGCAGCCCCGATCTCGCGCAAGGACTCGCGCTGAGCGAACTTGCTGACGACAGCATGCTGGTAGGCCATGTCGAGGGCGAACAAGTTCTTCTGGTGCGTCGCGGCGCCGAGATATTTGCGGTCGGCGCACAGTGCAGCCACTATCACGGCCCATTGGCAGACGGCCTTCTGGTCGGCGATACCGTGCGCTGCCCATGGCATCACGCCTGCTTCGATCTGCGCAGTGGCGAAGCCCTGCACGCGCCGGCAATTGATCCCATCTCTTGCTGGGCAACCGAGCAGCGCGACGGCAGGATCTATCTAGGGGAAAAGAGGTCACCCGCCACATCCCCGGCACGCGGCAAGGCCTCTGGCAAAGCGCCGGAAAGAATCGTGATCGTTGGCGGCGGTGCAGCCGGCTTCGCGGCGGCCGAGAGATTGCGGCGCGATCGCTATCAGGGAAGCATCGTTATGCTGAGCAATGACGATGCGGCGCCGGTCGACCGGCCAAATTTGTCCAAGGACTATCTCGCGGGCAGCGCTCCGGAAGAATGGATGCCGCTGCGCCCCGATACTTACTATGCGGAAACCGGCATCGACCTGCGGCTGGGCACCGACGTAACGGCCATTCACACCCGGTCGCGGGAAGTCGCGCTTGCTGATGGAAGCAATGTCCCATACGACCGGCTGTTACTCGCGACCGGCGCCGAGCCCAATCGTCTCATGATCCCCGGCGCTCGCCAGCCACAGATACACACCTTGCGCACTCTCGCCGATTGCCGTGCCATTATCAGCAGCGCCAAGGCGGCTCGCCGGGCAGTCGTTCTCGGCGCCAGCTTCATCGGGCTGGAGGTCGCGGCCTCGCTGCGGGCTCGCGGTATAGAGGTTCACGTCGTCGCCCCGGAGAAATTACCGATGGAGCGAATCCTGGGGCCGCAGATGGGACACTTCGTGCGCGCCCTGCATGAGGAACACGGCGTCATTTTCCATCTCGAAGATAGCGTGGTCGCAATCGAGGATGGGAGAGTGACCCTCAAAAGCGGTGAAACGTTGGAGGCCGACTTGGTGATCGCGGGCATCGGTGTGCGCCCGCGAATCGCGCTCGCCGAAAAAGCCGGCCTCGCCATCGATCGCGGCGTGGCCGTCAATTCCTTTCTCGAGACCAGCGATCCCGCTATCTTTGCGGCCGGGGATATTGCGCGCTGGCCGGATCCCCGCAGCGGTGAGGCCATCCGCGTCGAACATTGGGTGGTTGCCGAACGCCAGGGACAGACGGCGGCACGCAACATGCTGGGGCACCGCGAGGAATTCACTGCCGTGCCATTTTTCTGGAGTCAGCATTACGACGTGCCGATCAACTATGTCGGCCATGCCGAAAGATGGGATGAAATCGTGGTTGAAGGCGATATCGCCGCCAGGGACTGCCTACTGCGCTTCAATCGCAATGGACTTACCTTGGCCGCCGTCTCCATATTCCGCGACATCGAGAGCCTCAAGGCCGAGATGGTCATGGAGCAGAGGGTGATCGGCTCCGTATCGTGAGCTTTACAACCAATGAGACGAGTCTGCCGGTCCCACCGGATGAAGATCGGGCCGGTCTGTATAGTCCCAACGATGTCCTCCATCCCGATGTAATGGCACCCGCCGAAATACCCAACAAAGCCATACGGTCCTCGAGCCATCAATCAGCCTCACAGGGCGCCATGCGAACCACCGCCGCCAAAGGGCGACTTTCCCAGATCCTCCAATTCCGTTTGACGGCATGGAAAACTCCTTCCATCAACTGACGCCGATCGATCGAAATGCTGTCGCCTTCAACTGAAACAAACAGCGGAATTCCGGCAAGCGCCCCAGGGCTTAGTCAGCGGTCCGTAAATCCCATTTTATCGACACGCGAGTTTTGGCCGCTACCGTCTTTCCTTCACTTGTTGGCGGCTGCCAGCGCCAGTTGCTCGTCACGAAATCGCATCCGGCTCCGTCGAGACGCTCGGAACTGCTGCTCTCGACAACTCGGCATTCGCTTACTGTACCCTGGGGAGAGATGCTCAACTCCATGAGAGTGGTTCCCTGTTCGCTAAGTCGCCTTGCGATGGGAGGATATGGCGGCACCGTATGCGTGCTCATGATGGGGCGCAGCGGATCGTTGGGCGGCGCTGTGTAAGTAGAAGTCGGAACCGCCGCTGTTGCCGGAGATATTTGAGGTTTCATTGGCACAGTGGTGATCGATGGCGCGGGAGCAACCGGTTCCCGAACTGTAAAAACCGGGAGAATCGCAACAGGAGGCGTCGGCTTGACGAAATCTTGCGGCGCCGGAGGCGGCTCTCTGGGAATTTCCTGCGGAGCGTCAATGGACGCCTGAATGATCCGCATCTCTTTCATCAGGGCGCCCTGGTTCAGGGCAGTAACAAGGCCAAAGATTGCGACGACATGAATGGCCGCCACCGTAGCCGCACTTCCCAGGCGGCCGCGCTTGCGTCCATCAGAAATGGCGAGATAGGCCGGGCGTTCCATTAGCATCTCCATCCATGCAGTTAGCCAACGTCATATGTTTGATGTGTGGTGCGCGGGGGCGGAAACAAGGGAACACATAGAATAGCGATGTGTTTGCGCATGTTAGCGCTCAAACGGCGAAAGCCTACCAAATGGGATTGTATTGTTCGTTATTCGTCCTAATATCTAAAGGATGATGATCGCAGCCCTCCCTAGAGAAGTGCTTCGCGCGAGCCGCATTCACGCAGGCTCCTGACCGGACGTCGCAATGCGACGTCCGGCGATATGAGGCGGTTTCTGCGCCTTTTGTTCAAAAATTCAAATCGTGTCTAGACGAACGGACGGCGCTTAGGGTCTTGCCGCACGTTGTCGATGTCACACAGCTCAAGTCGCCTCGCGCGATTTCGAGTAGAGGAGCATGGCATGTCGAACATTGTGAAGTTTCGCCCAATTCCCGAAAACGTTGCAGAAGATGAGCGGCTGCGCGAATTGGCGCAACGCGCGTTGGCGCCGCCGGATTTTCCATTTGATGGCCTCAACATCGAGGCTGCAATGATCCTGAGCCGCTTGAGTTTGGCGGCCGTGCTTCCCCTGTCCGCACCCGATACCCGGACAGTCATCGACAAATACGGGGATGCTTCATAGCCGCATCATCGTATCGGAAAACCCGCAATCTGCGGACGCAAAGGAGAACAACATGGTACAACTACGCACACATCCCTCCATCTTTATCCCCCCTATGGACTATGATCGGCTGATGGCGGTGGCGGAAGGCACTGCCAGACGCGAACCGGATGTTGCGCATTTTCTCCTGCGCGAACTGGAGCGCGCGTCGACATCGGCGCCAGGGCCGCAAGAAGATATTGTTAGAATGCAATCGCATGTGCGATTTCGCGATGAATCGACTGGCCGAGTTCGCGAGATCCAACTTGTCTATCCGGAACAGGCGGATCCGGCTGCCGGCCGCATCTCGATCTTGACGCCTGTCGGAACCGCCCTGATTGGCCTGTCAAAAGGCCAATTGATGCAGTGGATCGACCGTAGCGGCAAAAGAAAATCCTTAACGGTTCTCGAAGTGCGTAATGTATCGGAGGCCCTCACCTAACAGCATTCAGCAATCATTGGGAGTGCCGCATGCATACTTCACGGCTCAGGTTGGCAATATACGCGGCTGCCGTGGTTTTCGGCATTCTCGCCGCCTTGCCCAATCTGTTGCCCGGAAAGCTGCTCGCGGCGCTCCCGGACGTGCTACCCAAAAAACAGATCACGCTGGGTCTCGACCTGCGTGGCGGTTCCCACATTGTGCTGGAGGTCGATGCCGGCGGTTTGGTCAAAGAGCACCTGCAGCGCCTGACGGCAGACGCACGGTCTCAGCTTCGCAAGGCAAGCATCGGGGCCTCGATTCGAAGCGATGCAAATTCGGTTTTTGTGACCCTGCGCGATGCGAAGGAGGCGTCCTCGGCCCAAGCCCTGTTGAAACGCCTTGTCGGTCAATCGGCTGGGACGGGCAGCCCGGAAATCGAAATCAGCAAGCCGGCAGCGTCCCAAATCGTGCTCAAACTCAATCGCGAAGGACTACGCGATAGAGTGAACGCCGCTACCGAGCAAAGCTTGGAGATCATTCGTCGACGGATCGATCAGATCGGAGTAGCCGAGCCGACGATTCAGCGCGTGGGATCAAACCGGATATTGGTGCAATTGCCTGGTGTCCAGGATCCCACCCGCATCCGCGAACTTCTGGGGAGTACCGCCAAGCTGAGCTTTCACCTCTTGTCGGCGGGAGGCGTCGGCACGCGCACCCTCCCGGGCAGTGACGATGGCCAGCTTTATACAATCCAGGACCACGTCGCCATGGCGGGAGACCGGCTGAGCGACGCGCGGTCCGGGTTCGATGAGCGAACGGGACAGCCCATTATTAATTTTCGCCTCGACAACATAGGTGCTCGGCAGTTCTCGCAGATTACGCGCTCCAATGTGGGGCGCCCGTTTGCGATCGTTTTGGACGGTAAAGTGCTCAGCGCACCGGTCATCAACGAGCATATCGGGGGCGGATCGGGACAAATTAGTGGTCATTTCACGCTCGGCCAGGCCACCGATCTTGCCGCTCTGCTCCGGGCGGGCGCACTGCCCGCCCCGCTGACCGTGATAGAGGAGCGAACTGTCGGCGCCGACCTGGGAAGCGATGCCATCGCACGCGGGCTGCAGACCGGGCTGATCGGCTTCGCGCTGGTGGTTATATTTATGGTCGTTTTGTATGGCGCCTGGGGCATGCTCGCCAACTTCGCGCTCGCGCTCAATGTCATTTTGACATTCGGCGCACTCAGCCTCATGGGAGCGACACTGACCCTACCCGGTATAGCCGGTATTATTTTGGGCATTGGCTTGGCGGTGGATGCCAATGTGCTCATCAACGAGCGGATTCGCGAAGAAACGCGCAAAGGCGCGCGCGCAATAGTCGCACTCGATCTCGGTTTCAAAAGAGCATACGCGACGGTCGTCGATTCAAATCTCACCGCCCTGATCGCAACAGCGCTGTTGTTCTACTTCGGCAGCGGGCCCGTGCGGGGGTTTGCGATCACGATGGCCCTGGGTATCGCTATATCCATGTTCACCGCCGTCTCGATTGTACGTGTCGCGATGGCCGGAATCGTGAAATATCTCCGCCTCTCGGTATTCCGCATCGAACCGTTGCTGAGAATTCCCCTCATCCCGGACGGAACTGCAATTCCTTTTATGCGGGGCCGGTATGTCGGCATCGCAATGTCCGTCTTCCTTTCGCTTGGCTCTGTGGTTCTCTTTATCTCGCCCGGATTGAATTATGGGGTCGATTTCAAAGGCGGGTTGCAGATGGAGTACGCGACCTCCCACCCGCCCGACCTGCCGGCGCTTCGGTCCGCGCTCCAATCGCTCGGACTGGGTGAGATTACCTTGCAGGAGGCGGATGGCGGTTCGCACATCCTTGTTCGGGCTGAACGTCAGTCTGGCGGGGAAACCGCCCAAACCGAGGCCTTGCAAAAGATCCGAAGCGCGGTTTTCACACAGGACGCGAAGGCCACAATTGAAAAGACGGAAGTTGTCGGCCCGAAGGTAAGTGGCGAACTGGCTTATGCCGGGTTTCTGTCCGTCGCCTTGGCAAGTCTCGCAATGCTTGTTTACATCTGGATCAGGTTCGAATGGCCTTTTGCGGTAGGAGCTATTGTCACTCTCGTTCTGGACACAACAAAAACGGTTGGCTTTTTTGCCCTTACGGGCCTCGAATTCAACCTAACCGCCATAGCGGCCCTTCTCACGCTCATTGGATACTCCGTCAATGACAAAGTCGTCGTGTATGATCGCATGCGCGAGAATATGCGGCTCTTCAAGAAGATGCCGTTTCGGGACCTGATAGATCGCAGTATCAATGAGACTCTCGCGCGCAGCCTCTATACGTCGGCAACCGCGTTCCTTGCCCTTTTGCCCATGGCGATTTGGGGCGGAAGCGCGGTTTCAAGCTTCGCCATACCGATGGTATTCGGCGTTGTCATCGCCGCCAGCTCCTCCATTTTTATTGCCGCGCCTATTCTTCTTTTTCTGGGTGACTGGCGGAACAGATATCGGCATAACAGAAACCACCAAGCTTAAGTTCTTTGTTTGGCTGGTCACGAACACTGGCAGCAGTGGCAATTTTCTCGTTCTGGCGCGGCCCGGTGCGATGTCGAAGCCGCGCCCGCATAACGAATGCGCCTGGGTAACCCCGACGGCAGGGCACAGCTTCGGACGGTGGCGCAGGTGGACGGGCCGTTGTCGCGGACTGTTGGCCTGCGACGCCCAACATGAATGGTGCCCCCAAGGGGAATTGAACCCCTGTTTCAGCCTTGAGAGGGCCGCGTCCTAACCGCTAGACGATGGGGACCAGCGGGATGGCGCTTATAGCGGGGGGAGCGTGGAACCCGCAAGGTTCCCTTTCCCAGGACCTGCCGCACCGATCGGGACCGGAACGAACGGTCTTCCTGTTGGTTAGCAAAACGAAATCGCCAGCCAAACCAAGGCCATGCCCCAATTCTATTTCCATGTCCGCGACGAGAGCGGTTTCACCCCGGACCTTGAGGGCCAGGAACTCCCCGATCTCGACGCCGCGCGCGGCGAAGCCACCAGCGCCGCCAGGGAACTGCTGGGGGAAAAACTGCTGCATGGCGGGTCGCTGAACCATCGCGTCATCGAGATTGCCGACGCCAGCGGCGCGGTGGTGGGCCAGGTCAACTCCCGCGACATCCTGTTTCAGGACGGCGACTTTCGCAGCTATGCCGACGATGTGACCCATTCGGCGCCGAAGAATTTTCCGCGCGAATAGACGAAAGCGCCCAGGGTCTCGCCGGACGCGATCAGCCAGAGAAAATCCTCCTCGCCCGCGCCCGCCAGGTCGGCCGCCGATGGCGCGGGCTGCCCACCCGGATGGGAGTGGTAACAACCGACGATCGCAGCCCCCCGGGCGCGCGCCGTCTTATAAGCCGCGAACTGATCGTGTGGATCGATCTCGAACCTGTCTGCCGCCTCCGCGAGATTGCGGGCGGGATGCAGCACGGCGATGCGAAAGTCCTGCCCCTCGCAAACGCCCTCAACAAGCCCGCAACATTCGCGGGGATGGGCATCTTGCGCCGCGCGCAGTATTTGCGCGCGCAAGGCCAGCGGCAATGCCACCCGCCTCATGGGCATCACGGAGAGGAAGCCTTGATCTGTCCGGTCTGCTTGCCCGTGGCCAGGTCGATAATGTCCACCTCGCCGCCCGACGGGGTGGCGACATGCAGCACCAGCTTTCCCGCATCGGTACTGGCGGAAACGATGCGCGCGCCCGGCGCCAGGGTGATGACGGCCGCGGTGGACGGCGCCGCTGCAGGGGCAGCCGTGCCCGACTCTGCTTTGGCCGCCATCAGGATATGGGCCTGGCGCACAAAGCCCCAGATGGTGCCCAAAAGAGCGAGTATAAACAGCGCGCTCATGATAATGACGATCACCCAGGCGGTCCGGCGGCTTGTCGCCGGCGCCCCGGGCTGTTGATTTGTTTCTTGATGGTTGGACATGTCGGACAAGCAAAACTCCTCAACGGATCGGCGCACGGCGCTTGCCGGTGACGATCATGCCGGCTGGCGGCTGGACCGTTTCCTGGCCGCCAGCTTGCCCGATTTTTCCCGCTCGCGGCTTCAGCAATTGCTGGAAGGCGCAGCAGTTTTTCTAGGCGAACGCACGATAAAAGACGCCAACCACCGGGTCAAACCGGGCGAAACCTATAGCGTGATCGTGCCGCCCACCGCGCCGGCGATTCCGCAAGGCCAGGATATTCCCCTGGAAGTGATCTACGAGGACAAGGACCTGATCGTGATCAACAAGCCGGCCGGGCTGGTGGTGCATCCGGCGGCCGGAAATCCCGACGGCACCCTTGTCAACGCCCTGATCGCCCATTGCGGCACCAACATGCTTTCGATTGGCGGCGAAGCGCGGCCCGGCATTGTGCACCGGCTGGACAAGGACACGTCGGGCCTGCTGGTGGCGGCAAAGACCGAACGCGCCATGGCGTCGCTGGCCAAACAGTTTGCCAATCACACCATCGAGCGCGCCTACAATGCCGTGGTCTGGGGCAGCCCGCGCGATTCCAGCGGATTGATCGAAAGCCAGATCGGACGCAGCCCGTTCGACCGCAAGCGCATGACCGTGCTGCGCGCCGGCGGCAAGCGCGCCGCCACCCGCTACAAGGTGATCGAGAAATTCGGCCCCCCGGAACGCCCCTTCGCGGCTTTGATCGAATGCCGCCTGGAAACCGGGCGCACCCACCAGATCCGGGTCCATCTCACCCATCTGGGCCATCCTTTGATCGGCGATCCGCAATATGGCCGCAGCCGCACCGCCCCCCGCGGCAAATCGGATGCCGAGAGCCATGCGTTTACGGTGGCAGCTTCCTTCCCGCGCCAGGCCCTGCACGCTTTTGTCCTGGGATTCCAGCATCCTAGCCTGCACAAGACCCTGCGTTTCGAAGC
>Ga0207657_10003798_pt1 | contig 16059 bp, 17 predicted proteins | sample KBSC33metaG_FD_184316 | JGI IMG/M metagenome (GOLD analysis project Ga0207657, IMG submission 184316) | Corn rhizosphere microbial communities from Kellogg Biological Station, Michigan, USA - KBS C3-3 metaG (SPAdes) (version 2) | ecosystem: Host-associated > Plants > Roots > Rhizosphere > Soil ... | reverse complement strand
AAGGACGCGAAGGGCCGCTGGTGCCGCGCCACAGCTTTTCGCTGTGGAACCGCTTTGACGTGAGCGATCGGCTTGGCGTGGGGCTCGGAGTGATTGCGCGTTCGAAGTCTTACGCAACGATCAGCAATGCCGTGAAGCTGCCCGGTTACGCCCGCGTCGATGCGGCACTCTTCTACGAGCTGCCGGGTGGCATCGAGGCGCAGGTCAATGTCGAGAATCTGTTCGGCGCGCATTATTTCCCGACCGCGAACGCCGACAACAATATCGCGCCGGGAGCGCCGCGAACTCTGAAAGCATCGCTCGGCTATCGCTTCTAGCGCGCGAGTTCCGCCGCGCGCGCCTTGATGCGCTTCAAGTCGCGGACGAACAGGGCGCGTTCCTCGTGGCGGCGCTCTTCCTCCGGGATGCGGAGCAGGAAGCTCGGGTGCACCGTCACCCAGCATTCGCTTCCATCAGCGAGTTGCAGCGGTTCCCCGCGCACCTTTGAAATCGTGACCAGCTTGCCGACAAGCGAACGCGCGGCGGTCGCGCCGAGCGCGACCGTGACCGGCGGGCGAATGAGCTCGCGCTCATGCTCGATCCACCAGCGGCACGCCTCGATCTCGCCCGCGCCGGGCTTGTTGTGGATGCGCTTCTTCCCCTTCTGGACGAACTTGAAATGCTTGACCGCGTTGGTGACGTAGACCGCCGAACGCTCAATGCCGGCTTTCTCCAGCGCGGCATCGAACAATTGGCCCGCCGGGCCGACGAACGGCCGCCCGGCGATGTCTTCCTGGTCGCCCGGCTGCTCGCCGACGAACATGATCGAGGCGTCGAGCGGCCCTTCGCCGAACACTGTCTGCGTCGCATGCTTGTATAGGTCGCAGCGGGTGCATTTGCGGGCATCCTTGAGCAATGCCTCCCATGCGGCGCGCAAGTTGCCACCCGGCTCGATCGCCCGCTCAGCCTCGAGCGCGTGGTGCAAACCCTGTTTGACGACTGAGCGGTCGATCATCTCCAGTTCCCGATTGCGCGCACCGGCAATCAGCGGCTGAACGAGCGAAGTCTCGGGCATGTTGCGCCAATATTTCTTCGGCATTTCCTTGAGCATTGCGCCGACCTTCAGCCGCGCGGGGTTGAAGATGGATGCGTAATAGGTCCGCCAGGTTTCCTCGAGCGGGTCGCACGACGGCGCATCCGCGCGGGTGGCACCCGGGCCTTCGGTGAGGCGTTCGCCATCCCAGTGGATCGACAGCTCGGGCGTCAGGATCGACCAGCGCATGTTGGTGAACCGGTTGACGAAGAAGTTCGCGGCGCGGCGGACGATGTGGTGCTCGGGCTCGAAGAAGGCGACGAACCTGCCGTCGAACTCGCGGAAGCGGACGAAGGCGTGCATCTTGTGGATGTCCCGCCGCACAGCCTTGGCGAGATCCTGCAGCCGCCGGACCAACGGGTCCGCGTGATCGTCGAGCGCTTGCCGGTTCGCCTTGATCCTGAGCAGCATCGCGTAGAGCAAGGCAAAGCGCTCCGGGTCCGAGTGACAGACCACGTCCATGGCCAGATGGACGAACGCCCGCGGCACCGGGAAGCTCGCCGCAGCCGGCTGTTCCGCCTCGGCGCCGAACAAGTCCGCGACACCGCCTTCGACCTGCCAGACGACCGCAGTTGCCGGAACGCCGGCGTCCGCCAAGTCGCGCGCAGCATCGCGCCAGCCCTCGAAATCGTCCGGCGCGGACAGCGTCACGCGTTGGGCATCGATCATCGGTCCTTCGCGAAGCATCTCAGATCGCCGCCATTTTTAACATTACAACGACGGTTTGCCTCGACACACGGTTCCAAAATCTGCCCGGTTCAGGCAAAAGCGCGGCATGCCGCTCATCGGAACCACCGTCGCGCGATGATGAAAGCTGCGCCCTGGCCGGTGACGGCGCTGTTCGCTTTGTCGCTGGCGCTGAACCTGTGGTTCGCGGGCGTGCCGGACTGGCGCTGGATCCCGGCCGCCTTTGCCGCCTGGTATGCCGCCGACCTGATCTCGGGCCTGACCCACATGTACATGGACTACCGGCCCTGCACGCCGGGAATCGGCCTCGACCGCGTGTTCCATTATGCCGGATCGCGCGAGAGCGGAGACTATCTGGCGCTCCGTGACCGGGTGATGCCGCAGATCTCGCCGTTCGAGCGGCTGGTCTACGATTTCAAGAACCATCATCCGCGGCCCGAAGCGCTCGGGCGCCGTCCGTTCCTGGTGCAGATCGGTTCGACGATCCTGTTCGCCGCATTGCCGGCCTCGATTGTCCTCAACCTGCTCTGCTTGGCCTTGCCGATGAGCGGATGGCTGATCGCCGGGACGGTCGTGCTGATCATCGGCGGAACGCTGGCGCAATATTTCCACGGCACCCTCCATCGGTCCGACAATCCGTGGATCGTCCGGGCGATGCGGCGAACCGGATTGCTGATGACCCCCGAAGCGCACGCGCTTCACCACGCGACCCTGCGCCGCGATTTTGCGACCAACACCGGCTGGTCCAATCCGCTGGTGAACTTGATCTTCCGCGCAGCCATGAGCCGCGGCTGGATCGATGAGCGAGGGCTCGAGCCGAACTGAGCGGCCACGGTCAGGCTGCAAAGAGTTCGAGCTGCTGCGGCCTGGGCGCGAGGCGCGCGTGGAGGTCGGCGCGATCGAGCAGCAGCGTCGGGCGCCAATCGGCCGCGACGATGAACGGCCGCACCTTCGCGATCGACGAGGTCAGCCGAGCGACATCGTCGAGCGCCAGCTTCCGCCACCGGCGCGAGGACAGGATGCGGTCGACTGCCGTCGTGCCGAGTCCCGGCACGCGCAACAGCATCCCCTTGGGCGCGCGGTTCACGTCGACCGGGAAGTTCTCGCGAAACTTGAGTGCCCAGGCGAGCTTGGGGTCGATATCGAGCGGCAGCATTCCGTTCGCGTCGGTCGCGCTCTGCACCTCCTTTGGTGCGAAGCCGTAGAAGCGCATCAGCCAGTCTGACTGGTAAAGGCGATGCTCGCGCATCAGCGGCGGGCGCTTGAGCGGCAGCACGGCGCTAGCGTCCGGGATCGGGCTGAATGCCGAATAATAGACCCGCCGCAATCCGAAGCGGTCATACAGCGCGCTGGCCTTGCCAACCACGTCGGCATCGCTGGCCGCGTCGGCGCCGACGATCATCTGTGTCGACTGGCCGCCCGGCGCAAATTTCGGGGCCGACTTGAAGCGCGCGGATGCGTCGCTCGCCTCAACTATCGACGCTTTCATGTCGCGCATCGCGCCTTCAATCTGCACGGCGTCCTTTTCCGGCGCGAGCTCGGTTAGCCCGCTTTCGGTCGGCAACTCGACGTTGATCGAGACGCGGTCGGCGTAGCGGCCCGCCTGCCGCACGAGCTCGGGATCCGCGTCAGGAATTGTCTTCAGGTGGATATAGCCGCGGAAGTCGTGATCCTCGCGCAGGCTGCGCGCGACCTCGACGATCTGTTCCATCGTGTAGTTGGACGATCGTATGATCCCGGAGGAGAGGAACAGCCCCTCGATGTAATTGCGGCTGTAGAAGGCCAAGGTCAGCCGCACGACCTCCTCGGCGGTGAACCGCGCGCGGCGGACGTTCGAGCTCTTGCGATTGATGCAATAGGCGCAGTCGAAGATGCAGCTGTTGGTCAGCAGGATCTTGAGCAGCGAAATGCAGCGACCGTCGGGCGCGTAGGCGTGGCAGATGCCCATGCCCTCGCTCGAGCCCACTCCCTTGCCGTCGCGGCTGTCGCGCCGGGCCGTGCCAGAGGAGGCGCAGGATGCGTCATATTTGGCCGCATCGGCGAGGATCGCAAGTTTTGCCTGAACATCGAGCTGCGCCATTTGTTCTATCTATGTTCCAGCGCAAGCACTTGCAATACAATAGCTTACCGCCGCGATCGGGCGACCTGCCCAAAAGCCCCAACGTCGGAACGCCGACGGCTGAGACCCGTTCTGCCAAGGCACTCAAAGGAGGTGGCAAATGGCCGACGAACGCGAGATGGAAGAACAATTCTGGGGAGCGCTCGAGGACAGCCCATTCGTCATGCTCGGCCTCGATCATGCGCGAGACAGCGCGATGCAGCCGATGACGGCGCGCTTCGAGGATCAGGACCGCGAACGTGGCTGCGTATGGTTCTTCACCGCCAAGGACCACGACCTGACGCGGGCTCTGGGTCAGGATAACCGCGCCGTCGCCAGCTTCGTCGGCAAGGGTCATGACATTTTCGCCAGTCTGCGCGGCCGGCTCGTGCTCGACAACAGCCGCGCGGAGATCGACCGGTTGTGGAATGCAATCGTCGCCGAATGGTACGACGGCAAAGACGACCCCAAGATGGCGCTCCTGCGCTTCGAGCTCGACGACGCCAAGATCTGGCTGAGCGATCTCGGCGGTTTTCTGAAGCCCGCCGTGAACAAGCTGTTCGGCCGCAAACCCGAAGCAGGAATGAAGGACAAGGTCGCCGAAGTCAGTTTCTGACGATGGCTAGCTGAGCGCCTCCGCCTGCTCGCGCGGGCCGGTCGCCATCCGCTGACCGACGACGATCTTGAAGACGATGAACGCGACGAGCCCGAACACGGCGCTGGCGACGTGGATCAGCCAGAACGTCGTCGTTGGAAGGCTGGAGTAGAGGCCGCCGACATAGCCGACCACCTTGTTCGCGACGAAGAAGGACAAATAATAAAGGCCGATTACGGTCGCGCCGATCGCGCGCGGCGCCATCTTGGAGAAGAGCGCGAGGCTGACCGGCAGGACATGCGCGAAGCCGATGCTGTTGCACAGCTCGAACAGCAGCGGCCAGAACATGCTGATCTTGCCGCCGGAAGGCTGGGTCAGCGCGGCCATGAACAGGCAGACGCCGCCGGCGATCGTAAACAGGCTGCCGATGATCATCTTGCTGATCTCGTCGGGTTCGCGGCGGCGTTTGCCCCACCGCTGCCAGAAGGCGGCGACTGCGACGAGCATCGTGAAGCTGACGGCGGCATCGATCGAAATCAGCCAGCTGCTCGGAAAGGTGAAGCCCAGGACGTTGAGGTTGAACTGCTGGTCGCCCCAGACGAGGTAGGCGTTGAAGATTTCCTGGTTGGTCAGGAGCGAGACGGCGAGGATCGGGATCAAGGCGACCAGCGCCAGGGTGCGGACCCGGTCGATTCGTTCGAGGTTGCGGGTCAGCGCGAAATAAAGGGCGGCGATCAGGACGACTGCCGAGACGATTCCGGCGAGCCACGAGGAGAACAGGACGCCGGAGATGGCGAGCCAGGCGATGACCAGCACTGCAAGCCCGATCGCGCTTGCGACGACGCGGCCGGTCAGCTTGCCTTGCGGCGCTTTGCCCGCGCTGATTTCCGGCGGGAGCCAGCGCTGGCCGGACAAATAGATGGCGAGACCGAGCACCATTACGATGCCAGCGCAGCCGAAGCCGTAATGCCATCCGACCTTCTGACCGAGCGTACCTGCGATCAGCGGGGCGATGATCACGCTGACATTGATGAAAATGTAGAAGATCTGGAACGCCATTGCCCGGCGCAGATCATGTTCGCGATAGAGCTCGCCGACCTGGGTCGCGATATTGCCCTTGAACAGGCCGACGCCGACGATCAGCGACAACAGCGCGAACAGGAACGCGCCTTCGATGGCCATGAGGAAATGGCCGAGCGCCATGATCAGCCCGCCGGCGATCATCGCCACTTTGCGCCCGGTCAGCTTGTCGGCAATGATCCCGCCGAGGACCGGCGTCAGGTAGACGAGCGAGGAGTAATCGCCGAATATCGCCGACGACAGCGGTTGCCCTTCGAGGCCCGGATAATGCCACGCCCGGAGCCATCCCAGCCCCGCGACCTGGTCGACCCGCCCGGGCACCAGCAAGTAATTGACCATGTAGAGCACGAGCAGCGTCTGCATGGAATAATAAGAGAAACGCTCGCAGCCTTCGGTGAAGCCGAGGTAGCCGAGGCCCTTGGGGTGACCGAGGAAGGCGCGGTCCTCCTTCGAGCCGATTTCATAATCTGGCGTGGCTTCGGCAACACTCATCGGCTTGCTCCTAATTCCAGGGCGGACGGCTTCGGCTCGAGCAACCGCCCGAGCACGCCCGCAAACAACAGCATCAGCAGGCCGCCTGCGGCACCGATCGCCGCGTGCAGCGACCAGAAGGCGGCTGGGCTCATCTTCTCATAATAGGTGCCGATGCGCCCGATCAGGTTGTTGGCGACGAACAATGTCAGGAAGCTCACCCCCATCATCGTCGCGTTGATCTTTGCCGGCGCCGCGCGCGAAACCAGCGCGAGCAAGGTCGGCCAGAAATACATGAAGCCGACGCCCTGGATGGCGCAGTAGAGCACGGGCCAGACCCACAGCACTCGGCCGGGAGAAAGGAGGATCGCAGCGACGAGCACCAGATTGGCTGCTGCCGCGATGAACGAGCCGATAGCAATCTTGCTCAGCGCGGGCGGTTCTCCGCCACTGCTGCGCTCCTGCCAACTCCACAGCGCGAACAGTGCCGGAACCGACAAGATGCTGACCAGCGGATCGATCGAGTAGAACCAAGGGATCGGGATCGCGAACCCGTTGGCGTTGAGGTCGGCATGCTGCTCGAGCCATACCGGCAGCACATTGGCGAGCTGATAGTAGGCAATGTAGGCGAAAACGACGATCGCCATGACCGCGATGAGCGCCGCGACCGACTGGCGCTCGTGACGGGTAAGAGGGGCTGCTGCGGCGCGGACCTTTCGTTCGACCCGCGCGGGCAAATAGCGGAACCCGCTGAGGTAGGTGACAAGCGCGCCGAGCATGAACAGGGCCGCGGTGCCGAACCCGATATGCCAACCGTAGCGCTGCCCCAGGAAGCCGCAGACGAGCGGACCTGCGACGGCGCCGAAGTTGATCGCGGTGCTGAAGATCGCGAACCCGCGCGTGCGGCGCGCTTCGTCGCCGGCCGGATAGACGCTTCCGACCTGCGCCGAGATATTCCCCTTGAGCAGCCCGGAGCCGATGATCAGCAGGAGCAATGCCAAAAGGAAGCTTCGGTCGAAGGCCATGGCGAGATGGCCGCTGCTCATCGACAAAGCGCCGAGCACGACTGCGCTGCGCTGGCCGATGCGGTCGCCGATCCAGCCGCCGAGCACCGGCGTGAAATAGACGAAGCCCGAGTATAAGCCGAAAATCTGTGACGCGAGCGCCTGCGTCGACAGCGGACCGAACGCGCCTTCGATCAAGCCCCGGAACGCTGCGAAGCCCGCGACGTGCTCGACATGGCCCGGCAGCAGCAACTGGTTGACCATGTAGAGGACCAGCAGCGCGGCCATGCCGTAGTAGGAAAAGCGCTCCCATGCTTCGGTGAAAGCGAGGAAGAACAGGCCCCGTGGGTGCCCGAAGGAGACACGGCTCGGCTGGTCGTCGAGCGAAATCGCCGGCGCGCTGCTCAAGCTGTCGTTCCCCTCTCCCAGCCTTGCCTGCGCCTAACAGGCCTGCAGCCTGGCCGACAGGCTATTTTTCGATCATCCGGCTGGCGGGTCCCGCTTAACGCTCGGGCGGAGTGTCGCTCTGCTGCTGGTCCTTCGCTTCACGGCGAGCCTGGTTTATCTCTTGCGTCAGGCAACCGGTAAAACCGCCCGGGCCCACCGCCGAGCAGCTTTGCGGGCCGGTCGCGCCGACGGTGGCCAGCGGCTGCGAACGCCGCGCCCAGGACTGCGTCTGCTGGCGGGTGCCGCGAAGCTGCTGGTCCTTGGGCAGGCGGTAGCGGTCGCTCTCACCTTTGCGAATGCAGATCGCTTCCTTGGGGCAGGGATCGTTCCCGTAGATGACGACGGTCGTCTGGCCTGCCTGGGCCGACGCAGTCGTCGGAAGCAGGGCAAGGCTGCCAGTCACCGCGGTGGCTAAAGCGAGCATCAGCCTGGTCATCGTTCAGCGCGTCCTTTCAACACCGTAAATCAGCGGCTGAGGCCGCCATTCGTTCCTCAAATCCGCTTGGACAGCCCGATGGCCACCCTGCAACCGGCACGAATTGCCGCAGTCAGTACAGGATAACCCATTGCCTGCGCAGCCCCCGCTTTACGCGCGGTATCGCGATGCTCGAGCTCGTCGGCCTGAAAGTCGGCGATGTCGGCGGCCAGCTCCGGATCCTCGGCGTCAAGCTCCTTGAGCTGCGCTGAGTAATGCCGGTCGATCTCGGTCTCCACCGCATCGGTGCACGCCAGCGCGGCCTTTTCGGAGATCAGCGCGGTTACCGCGCCAAGGCCGAACCCGGCAAGATTCCATAGCGGCTGCAGCGCAGTCGGGCGCACACGGCGTTCGGCCATCAGCTCGTTGAAGCGCTTGAGGTGCCGTTCCTCCTGCGCGGCCATGCGCGCGATGAGCTTGGACTCCGGGGCATTGCGGCGCAGCACGGCAAGCTGGCCGGCATAGATGCGGGTCGCGCCATATTCGCCGGCCTGGTCGACGCGGAGCATGGAGTCGCTGTCGGCGCGGCGCTCGCCCGGACGCCAGCCGGTCACGCGCGTTTGCTCCTCAAGCTGAGGATCAGGATCAACGCGGCCCCACCGAGCGAAAGTATGGCGTTCCAGCCGGCCATGGAAATGCCGAGGAAGCGAAACTGGACCTCATCGCAGCGAACCAGCGGGGCATGGCTGATCTGCTTCAGCAGGTCCGCGGTGCTGAGGCCCTTGCCGGTGGCGGTGCACTGGGTGAGGCCCTCGAAGATCTTGGCTTCGACACCGGCGTGATAGACGCCGATGGCGCCCGAGACCGCGATCGCCAGCGCGGCAAGCAAGGTCAGCGCGCGCGAGCGGGAAGATGCCGCCGGCCCAGTGAAGGCGAGCGCCGCCAGCACGATCGCCGCGCCATGGGGCCAGCGCTGCCAGTAGCACATCTCGCACGGGTGAAGGCCGCCGAGATATTGCGAGCCGAGTGCTCCGCCCAGCAGCGCCACGGGCAGCAGCAGCGCGATCAGCCGCGCCGCGGCGGGTGCGGAGAGGCCGGCGGAACGGCCCCCACTCAGCGCGACCGTGTCGCTCACCGGTAGCTCTAGCGCGATTTCTTGGCCGGAGCGGCCGAAGCGATCGTGGTCGGGGAGGCCAGCCGCTTGATGGTGTTCAGGGCGTAATAGAGCTGGAAGTCCTTGATGCCCTTCTTCTCGAGGTCCTCGGCCTTGGCGGTGAAACGCGGGTCGGGCGTGTCGTCGGCCTCTAGCAATTTGTCCTGCACCTTGGCCTGCGCGAGCAAGTGGCGGCGAAGGTCGGCCTCACGCACGACCAGCCGGTCCTTGTAGTCGGGGTCGCTGAGTTGCGGGACGGCGATGTCGGGCTCGATCCCGCCAGCCTGCACCGAGCGGCCCGACGGCGTGTAGTAACGCGCAGTCGTCAGCCGCAGTGCGCTTTCAGGGCCTGTCTGGACGACGGTCTGCACCGAGCCCTTGCCGAAGCTCTTTTCGCCCATGATCAGCGCGCGGCGGTGGTCCTGCAGCGCACCCGCCACGATCTCGGAAGCGGAGGCGGTGCCGGCATCGGTCAGAACGACGACGGGCAAGCCGTGGGCGAGGTCGCCGGGCCGGGCGTAATAACGCTCAATGTCGTCCTTGGTGCGGCCGCGCTGCGACACGATCTCGCCGCTGTCGAGGAAGTCGTCGGCGACGTCGACCGCCTGGTCGAGCAGACCGCCGGGGTTGGAGCGGAGGTCGACGACGTAGCCGAGCGGATGACCGCCGGTGGCTTTGTCGATGCCGATCAAGGCAGCTTTGGTGGCGTCGGCAACGTTGCCGGTGAAGGTGTTGATGTTGAGATAGCCGATGCCGTCCTTGATCTCCCACTTCACCGGGTGAAGCTCGATTTTCTCGCGCACGAGCGAGACGTCGAGCGGCTTGTCGCGGCCGGGGCGGATGATGGTCAGCTTGACCGACGTGCCGGGGTCGCCCTTCATCTTGGCGACGGCTTCGTCGAGCGTCAGGTTGTTGAGGAACTCGCCGTTGATGTGGGTGATGTAGTCGCCCGATTTGATCCCGGCGCGCCATGCCGGCGTATCCTCGGTCGGCGAGACGACCTTGACCACGCCGTCTTCCATCGAGACGGTCAGGCCGAGGCCGCCGTAATTGCCGTCGGTGGTCGCCTTCAACTGGTCGAAATCGTTGGCCTCGACATAGGAGCTGTGCGGGTCGAGCGAGGCGAGCATGCCGTCGATCGCGCCCTTGATCAAAGTATGGTCGTCGACCTGGTCGACGTAATTCGCCTTGACCCGCTCATAGACGCTCATGAACTTCTCGAGCTCCTGGTAATTGGTCGTGTCCGCGGCAGCGAAGGAGCTGGCGGTGACGGGCACCAGGGCAAGCGCTCCGACGAGCGCGAAGGAGGGAAAAAGCTTCGGGTTAAATTTCATGGCAGTCGCGTCCTGTACCGGCGGCGGTCGTGGCTTCACTCCAGCATTTAGCCGCCTTTGCGGCCCTTGGACAGGTTTTGAGATGAACCTGCGATGAGAGCAGGCGAGATTCGACGCCCATTCTGGGACAATTCGACCTGCAGCGGCCCGAGCGCGCGGCCGACGTCCTGGCCGAGCCTGACCCTGTTGCCAGGATGCAGGGTCGAAGCGACATTGACGATCAGGCTGAGCCACCCGCCGCCATGGTCGATGATCAGCACGCCGTCATAGTCGCGGAAGGGGCCGGCAAACTTGACCACCCCGTCGGCCGGGGCCGTCACCGCCACCCCGCGGCCGGTGGCGAGCGTCAGCCCGCGCGAGCGCACGCCGCTGGCGCTGACCGAAGCCAGGCCGTCCGTAACCGGCGCGGCGGCTGGCAGCTGGTAGGCGAATGGCGGTTCCTCCCGATTGCCTTCCGCTGCGAATGGGCTCGCGGGGGCCGGATCGTCGCTGGCTAACTGGCTGGCAACGGCCCGGATCGACTGGCTGCTGGCCTGCTCGCCGCGCAGCCGCTCAACGTCTTCGCCCGCGGCCAATGCGACGTCTCCGCTGTTCAGTGCCCGCCCGCCCGACGCGACCGCCTGCTGCATCGCTTTCTGCTCGAGCGCGGCGAACTGTCGCCGCTTGTCGACAAGATTGTCCCGGCTGTGCGCGAGCTCGCCGCGGGCGGCGAGCGCAGCCTGTTGCAGCCGCTGGCCCTGGGCGAGCTGCGCCGACAGCGCGCTCGTGCGGCTGCGGATCGCGGGCAAAGTGGAATCGAGCAGCAGCCGCACCCTGACCAGTTCGTCCGTGCCTCCACGGTTCGCAAGCACAAGCAGCGGCGGGCGTCGCGCCATGGTGGCGAGGCCGGCGAGCAGCGACGAAACCGGCTGCTGTTCGGCGGCAAGCTGTTGCCGGTGTGCGGCAACAAAGGCGGCCGCGAGCTGGAGCCGCGCATTGGCGGCGCTGATCCGCGCTTCGGCCGCGTCGATCGCCTGCGCCGCGGCCGCCTGCTGGGCGTGCAGCCGGTCAGCCTCGTTTTTCGCCAGCTCCGCAGCCTTGTCGAGCTTCGCCGTCTGCGCTTCCGCGGACGCCTGTTCGGCAAGCGCAGCCTTCAGCGCGGCGTCCATCGGCTGTCCGCCGCTCTGGGCGAGTGCGCTGCCCACCAGCAACGGGCAGAGCAGCAGGACGATGGCGGCGCGAACCATGGCCTATCCTTCGCGGTGATAGGGATGGTTCGCAAGGATAGAGGTCGCGCGGAACAATTGTTCTGCGAGCATCGCCCGCGCCAGCAGGTGCGGCCAGGTCGCCGGCCCAAAGGAAAGCAGCAGGTCGGCGCTGCACCGCTGTTCGTCATCATGCCCATCGGCCGCGCCGATCAGGAAGCGCGCCTCACGCTTCCCGCCATCGCGCCAGGCTTCCATGCGTTTCGCCAGCTCGACCGATGACAGCGGCAGGCCATGTTCGTCGAGCACGACGGTGACGCTGTTCGCCGGCGTGTCGGGAACCTTGCCGCCGCGGTCCGGCAGCTCGGTGACCTTCGTCGGCCAGGCGATCCGCTTGAGATAGCGCTCGACCAGATCGGCCTCGGGAGAGCGGCCGATCTTCCCTCGGGCAACGATGTGGAGCAGCACCTACTTCTGGTAGGCGGGCGCGCCGAACGGCCAGGCGAATACCGACTTGAAGCCGTCGTAGATCGCACGTGCGCTCTCGGCGATCGTCCGGGGCCGGTTGGAGCCGCCACGCGCGAATATGGCGACGGCTACACGGCGTCCATCGGGCAAGGTGATGAATCCGACGTCGTCCGTGAGCCCGTCAAGCGTGCCGGTCTTATGTTCGACCGGTGTGCCGAACGGCAGGAGTGCCTTGATCCGGTTCTTCCCCGTCTGGCACTGGGCCATCAGGTCGAGGAGATAGTTACGGCTTTCGGGCTTGATCAGCTCGGCCTTGTAGATCCGTTGCAGCAGCTGGACCATTGCGACCGGCGTGCTCGAGTCTCTGCGGTCCCACAGATCGCGCTTTGAGTTCAGCAGCTGGGCAATGGTGCGATCGACCCGCAAGCCCGTGATCCCGTTGTCCTGCAGCCAGTCGTGGACCGCATCCGGCCCTCCAAGGTCCTTCAGCAGGATGTCGGTCGCGTGGTTGTCGCTGTGGATCAGCATTCGCTTCATCAGGTTGCGCGCCGACACGCCGTTGATCGTGTCGTCGAGCGAGCGGCGGCCATGGTCGACCTGGGCGAGGTAAAGCGCCGCGATCGCGACCTTGACGGTGCTCGCCATCGGGAACGGCGTATTTCCTTTGATGCTGACGGTCTCGCCGGTGTTGAGGTCGAGCGCGGCGATGCCGACGTCGCCCGACTTGCTTGAAATGAGGTCGCTCAGCTGCTGCTCGAGCGTCGAGAGGCTCGGCGACGAAGCCGCAACCGCCGGCTGCGCAGCGAGCGCTACAAGTGCCAAGAAGAACGCAATGAATCGCATAACCCGCCCTTACCCGCGTGCCGCAGCGTTCACGCCAGAACCATCGCCGAACGCCCACATTCGCTCCAAATTGTAAAAATTCCTAACTTCGGGGCGAAATATGTGCACGATCACGTCGTCGGCGTCGATCAGCACCCAGTCGGCCGCCGGAAGGCCTTCGATCCGGACGCTCCGGCCAAAGCGCTCCTTGATCTTGTCGCCCAGCTTGACCGCCATCGACGCCACCTGCCGCGTCGAACGGCCCGACGCGATCACCATATGGTCGGCGATGTTCGATTTGCCGGCAAGCGGGATGGTCACGACCTCCTGCGCCTGGTCGTCATCGAGCGACTGGAGGATGAGCTTGTGGAGATCGTCGACGCCGGCGTGAGCGCGGCCCGCGTCATCTGCGGCACCTTCAACGGGATGTTCGGTCAAGGGTTCTCCTGGCGAACGAGGGAAGGCAAGAATGCGCCACGCTTAACGCGCGGGAGCGATCGGCGATACCAGCGGGGATCTTGCGCGCGAATGGCGGTCGCGGAGGTCGGATCGGGCGGCAGGCGAAGGAACAGGATCGCCGGTGCACTCCACTCCGTCCAGTGTCTCGCCTGGCTGGAAGGGTGGACGAACCTTCGCAGCCAGCCCATCGCGCACGCCGCGTGAGCAGCTGAATCATAACCGGGCCGGCGAATCACCGCAATCGGCACTTCGCGGGCTAACCCCCTCCAATCGCGCCATTTGTGAAAATTTGGCAGAGTGTCGCTTCCGAGCAACCAGATGAAGCGGTGCTGCGGGTAGCGGCGCTTCAGCTTGCGGACGGTATCGACCGTGAAGCGGGTGTTTTCACGCTGCTCGAAGTCGCTGACACGGATGTTCGCTCGGCGCGCCACCCGCTCCGCGGAGGCGAAACGCGCATCGAACGGCGCCATGTCCGTCGCGCCTTCCTTCAGCGGATTGCCGGGCGAGACAAGCCACCAGACCTGGTCGAGCCGGAGAGCCCGCATGGCCTCGAGGCTGATGCGACGGTGCCCTTGATGGGCCGGATTGAAGGAGCCGCCAAGCAGGCCGATGCGCATTTGCGCCAGCTAGCATGAGCGCCGAAGCCCGCCTAATGATCGCGCCAGGGGGTACGGATGGGCGAATTGGAAGCAATCGCAGACGCGGTCACGGGCGGTCTCGTCGGCCGGGCGGTGGAGCCGGCCGCCGGGGAAGGCGACGGCCACACGCGTGAGCGGAATTGCCTGAATTGCGGCGCACTCCTCAGCGGCCCTTATTGCCATGAGTGCGGCCAGCACGCCCATGTTCACCGCACGCTGAGCGCCTTCTTCCACGATTTCGCGCACGGCGTGCTCCATTTCGAAGGCAAGATCTGGCGGACCTTGCCGCTGCTCGCATGGAAGCCGGGCGAGCTCACCCGCCGCTACATCGACGGCCAGCGCGCGCGGTTCGTTTCGCCGATCGCCTTGTTCCTGTTCAGCGTCTTCCTGATGTTCGGCGTGATTGGGCTCACCAGCCACGGCATCAACACTGCCAATGCGTCGGCCGACGCGGCCCGGGAGCTGAAGAAGGACGGAACCAAGCTCAGCGTTTTGCAGGAACAGCGCGCGGCTGCGGCAAAGGCCGGGCTGCCGACCAGGAAGCTGGACGGCAAGATCGCCGATGTCAAAGGCGAGATGACGGCTCTCCAGGCGCTCAAGGAGGGCAAGATCGACGCCACCACCTTCAAGTTCCAGAACGAGTTCCTCGACGGCCTCAACTCCGGGCTAGGCGACGCCGCCAAGAACCCCGAGCTGCTGTTCTACAAGATCAAGACCAATGCCTATAAGTTCAGCTGGGCGCTGATCCCGATCTCGGTGCCGTTCGTGTGGCTGCTGTTCCCGTTCAACCGTCGTTTCCGGCTGTACGATCACACCGTCTTCGTCACCTATTCGCTGTGTTTCATGATGCTTCTGCTAAGCGCGGGCTCGGTGATCGGCATGGTGTCGGCCTCGCTTGCCGGCATCCTGTGGTTCTTGCCGCCCATCCACATGTACCGCCAGCTTCGCGGCACCTACGCTCTCGGCAAATGGGGTGCGATCTGGCGCGCATCGGTACTGACGATCTTCGCGTTCATCGCGATCGGCCTGTTCGCCAGCCTGCTCGTCGCGATGGGCGCGTTCGAGTAGCCGATCAGCGGCAGGGGTACTTGATCGCGAAGATTCGCGTCATCGCTTCGGTCATATCGATGCGCGCGCGGTCGGCGGCGGGTATCGCGGACAGGCTGGCCATGAGTTCCTTGTCGTTCATGCTGAAAGGGCCCTTGGGCGGACAGAAGCGTGGCGCCTGACCCGCGGCAATCGCGGCGCGGCGGTTGTCAACGGCACGCTTGCTGGCGGCCTGCGCCTCGCCCGTCAGCGCCTTGATTTCGCCGCCTGAGAAAACGGCGAGCATGCCCTTGCCCTGAAGCGACGTGGCACGGCGATTGAACTGCTCGGCATTCATCGACTGCGCAGCAACCACAGTCGGAACGAGCATCACGGCCGCCGCGACCAATTTCAACTTCATGCATCCACCTCCGCCTTGCTGCCTGGAGCGAAGGCGAAGCGGGCTGAACGGCGGCTTTACGCGCCTGCGGCTGCCGGTCCGCCGATCGATCCGGCTTTGGGCCGCTTGGCCTTCGGGATTGAGGAGCCGGCTGCTGGCAGTGCGGGGCCCTTTGGTCCACCGCGGTCGATCGCCTCGCCGGCGATGATCTTCTTGATCTCGTCACCCGACAGGGTTTCATATTCGAGCAGCGCCTGCGCGAGGCTCTCGAGCTCGCTGCGATGCTCGTCGAGCAGATGCTTGGCGCGCTCGTAGCCGTCCTCGACGGTTTTGCGGATTTCCTTGTCGATCGCCTGGGCGGTCTCGTTGGACATATGGCGGGTGCGGTTGACCGAATAGCCGAGGAAGACTTCCTCCTCGGGCTCGGCATATTGGAGCGGACCGAGCGCATCCGACATGCCCCAGCGCGTGACCATGTCGCGCGCCAGCTGCGTCGCATACTGGATGTCCGACGAAGCGCCCGACGAGACCTTGTTGTAACCGAAGATCACTTCCTCGGCGACGCGTCCGCCCATGGCGACGGCAAGGTTCGCGTACATCTTGTCGCGATGGTAGCTGTAGCTGTCGCGTTCCGGCAGGCGCATGACGAGGCCGAGTGCCCGGCCGCGCGGAATGATCGTCGCCTTGTGGATCGGGTCCGACGCCG
>Ga0207657_10003797_pt1 | contig 16064 bp, 12 predicted proteins | sample KBSC33metaG_FD_184316 | JGI IMG/M metagenome (GOLD analysis project Ga0207657, IMG submission 184316) | Corn rhizosphere microbial communities from Kellogg Biological Station, Michigan, USA - KBS C3-3 metaG (SPAdes) (version 2) | ecosystem: Host-associated > Plants > Roots > Rhizosphere > Soil ... | reverse complement strand
AGGGACCGACTCCCTCGGGACGATCAGCCATTGGTGCCGAAAGTCTGAATTTCTCAGTACAAATGCGGTACTGGAATTGCACCGAGTTGCGACGTTTCGGGCGCAGTGTCCCCGACGGGGCTGCCCCGCCGGCAGTCCCAGCCAAGCGTCAAGGCGGGCGGGTGTTGAGAGCGTCGCCCCGCGCTCAGCCCCCGCCCTGCTGGCGCCCGAGGGCCGGGGGAAACCGAGGCAATGGTGGGCGATGACGGACTCGAACCGCCGACATCCTCGGTGTAAACGAGGCGCTCTACCAACTGAGCTAATCGCCCGACGGCGGACCGCCGCTGCGGCGCCCTGATTAGGGCCCGTACCTCTCCCCGTCAACTGCCGGGAAGAAATGCAAACGGCCCCGCTGCCATCGCACGGAGCCGCCTTGCTGCGCCCCGCCTATGGTGCGGGGCCGCTTGCAGAGATCAGTTGATCGAATCCTTGAGGCCCTTGCCGGGCTTGAACTTGGCCTGATTGGAGGCCGGAATCTTGATCTCGGCGCCGGTCGCCGGATTCCGCCCGATGCTGGCCTTGCGCTTCGACACGGAGAAAGTGCCGAACCCGACCAGCCGAACCTCGTCGCCGCCCTTCAGCGAGCCCGTGATTGCGTCGAAGACGGCATCGACCGCCTCGCCAGCCTGTGCCTTGGTAACCTTCGCCTTGTCGGCGACAACGCCGATCAGATCGTTTTTATTCATTGGGTTTCCTCACAGTGAAAAACGCCCGCCTCCTTGGCGAACCAAAACGCGGCCACCCTTTGACGATTCTAAGCGAAACGCAAGGATTTCCGGGCTTTTCGCCCGAACCGCCGGCGCATTCTTGTTAACGACGGGGAAATGTCCACCGATTTGCCGCGCCCCGATGCCGAATCGGGGCCAAGCGTCATCCGCGCGCAACGAAGTGCCAGCGTCGCGGCCCGAAACCGCCGGGTATTTGGGGTCGCGGTGGCCGCTCCCTGGCGAGCACGAACGAAAACGGCGCCCGGAGGCGCCGTCTCAGACTGTCTGTCGCGCCGCTCAGTGCGGCAGCCCGGTGCCGGCTTCGTCCTCCACCGGATCGACTACGGCCACCGCCGGCGGCGTGCTGTCGTCGTAGACCCAGTCGATCGGCTCGGGCTGGCGGATCAGGGCATGCGTCAGCACTTCCTCCATCCGCTCCACCGGGATGATCTCCATGCCCTTGGTCACGATGTCCGGGATCTCCTTGAGGTCGCGGACATTCTCCTTGGGGATCAGCACCGTCTTGACGCCGCTGCGCAGCGCCGCCAGCAGCTTCTCCTTGAGCCCCCCGATCGGCAGCACCCGGCCCCTGAGCGTGATCTCGCCGGTCATGGCGATATCGTGCCGGACCGGAATGCCGGTCATGATCGAGACGATCGCCGTGGCCATGGCGATGCCCGCCGACGGCCCATCCTTGGGCGTCGCGCCTTCCGGCACGTGCACATGGATGTCGCGCGTATCGAACAGAGGCGGCTTGATGCCGAAATCGGCAGCGCGCGAGCGGACATAGCCGTTGGCGGCCGTGATCGATTCCTTCATCACCTCTTTGAGGTTGCCGGTCACCGTCATGCGGCCCTTGCCGTGCGTCATAACGCCTTCGATGGTGAGCAGCTCGCCGCCCACCGGGGTCCATGCCAGGCCCGTCACCACGCCGACCGAAGGCTCGCTGTCGAGCTCGGTGCGAGTGAACACCACCGGCCCGAGATAGTTCTCGAGCAGCGCGTCATCGATCACCACCTTCTTGCTCTTCGAGGTGAGGATCACCTTGACCGATTTGCGCATCAGCTTGGAAATCTCGCGCTTCAGATTACGCACCCCCGCTTCCCGCGTGTAGCCGCGGATGATCATGGCGAGGTGCTCGTCGTCGAGCTCGAATTCCTTGGCCTCGAGGCCGTTCTCCTTCAGCGTCTCGGGGATCAGGTGGCGCCGCGCGATCTCGAACTTCTCCTCTTCGGTGTACCCGGCGAGGCGAATGATCTCCATCCGGTCCATCAGCGGGGCCGGGATGTTGAGGGTGTTCGAGGTGGTGACGAACATCACGTCGCTGAGGTCGTAGTCGACCTCGAGATAGTGGTCGTTGAACGTGTTGTTCTGCTCCGGATCGAGTACTTCCAGCAGCGCCGAGGACGGATCGCCGCGGAAATCCTGGCCCATCTTGTCGATTTCATCGAGCAGGAACAGCGGGTTCGACTTGCCGGCCTTGCGGATCGACTGGATGACCTTACCCGGCATGGAGCCGATATAGGTGCGCCGGTGGCCACGGATTTCGGCCTCGTCCCGCACCCCGCCCAGCGACATGCGCACGAACTCGCGGCCGGTCGCCTTGGCGATCGACTTGCCCAGCGAGGTCTTGCCGACGCCCGGCGGGCCGACGAGGCAAAGGATCGGCCCCTTTAGCTTGCCGGTCCGCGCCTGCACGGCGAGATATTCGACGATGCGTTCCTTGACCTTCTCGAGCCCGTAATGGTCGGCATCGAGCACTTCCTGGGCGTAGTTGAGGTCGCGCTTGACCTTGGTCTTCTTGCCCCAGGGCAGGCTCAGCAGCCAGTCGAGATAATTGCGCACCACGGTCGCTTCGGCCGACATCGGGCTCATCTGCTTGAGCTTCTTCAGCTCCGCATTCGCACGATCGCGGGCTTCCTTGGAGAAGCGCGTCTTCTTGATCTTCTCTTCCAGCTCGCCCAGCTCGTTCTGGCCTTCCTCGCCGTCGCCGAGCTCGCGCTGGATCGCCTTCATCTGCTCGTTGAGGTAGTACTCGCGCTGCGTCTTCTCCATCTGCCGCTTGACCCGGCCACGGATGCGCTTTTCCACCTGCAGCACGCCGATCTCGCCCTCCATGAGGCCGAGGATTTTCTGCAGCCGTTCGGCAACCGCCACGGTCGCGAGCAGGTCTTCCTTCTCGCCGATCTTGATGACGAGATGGCTGGCGATGGTATCGGCAAGCTTGCTGTGGTTTTCGATCTGGCCGACGGCAGAAACCACTTCGGCCGAGATCTTCTTGTTCAGCTTGACGTAGTTCTCGAACTCGCTCTGCGCCGAGCGGGCCAGCGCCTCGATCTCCACGGGATCGCCGGCGGGCTCTTCGAGCGCGGTGGCTTCCGCCTCGAAATAGTCCTGCGTCTGCAGGTAGCGGTCGATGCTGGCGCGGTGGATGCCCTCCACCAGCACCTTGACGGTGCCGTCGGGCAGTTTCAGCAATTGCAGCACCGAGGCAATGGTCCCGGTGGCAAAAATCTGGTCCGGGGACGGATCGTCGTCCTGGGCATTCTTCTGCGTCACGACAAGAATGTGCTTGTCGTCGCGCATGACCTCTTCGAGGGCCTTCACGGATTTCTCGCGCCCCACGAAGAGCGGCACGATCATGCCCGGGAAAACCACGATATCGCGCAGGGGCAGCACGGGATAGACCCGTTCCCGATCGAACTCGGCGCCCCCAGTTGTGACGTCCGTCATGTCGTGTTTCCTTTCAGGGGCGCGCAGTTTGGTGGAGGGTGTCGCGCCCGTAGCAATCGAAACAGTGCCGTGCAAGGCCACTGTACCAATTCCGTTTAGTAAATAGGTTCCCCTGTTCGCCGAACAAGTCAACTTACCGGGGATTGTCAGCACCGCTGTGGCGCCATCAAATGGCAGATATGCCACGCCCCCTGCCCCCACCACCTGCCCGTTTGGCGAGCTTGCGTCACCCGTTCGGGTAAGTTGCGAAGACGCGGGGAGCGATCGACATTCGGACCGCTGAGTTCGCGGCCCCCAGCAGCCCCGGTGTTGGAGTTCCTCATCCTGAGGTGCGAGGCCAAAGGGCCGAGCCTCGAAGGACCCTCGGTGATCACCGCGGGTGGTTCGAGGCTCGCTGCGCTCGCACCTCACCATGAGGGGGCGGCAAAGCTGCTTCCTTCTCCCCTCGCGGGAGAAGGTGGCGCGAAGCGCCGGATGAGGGGCTTCTGCTTGGGGTTTGCGACGCCTGTTGCGGGTCAGTCGAGGCCATCGCCCCAGTCGAGCTTGCGCGCCACCTTGAAGGCGGGATCGCGCCGGGCGACGGCGCGCTGCTCCAGCCCTGTCGTGCCGCACAGGGGTAACTCCACCTCGAACTTTCGCACCACCGGCTGCCGGACGACCCGCGCGGCCACCGGCCGTGCCGCTATCGCTGGCCGGGCCACGGCGAGGTAGCTGAATTTTTCGTCCTCATAGCCGAGCGAGGCGCCCTTGGCCTGCACATGCGCCCGGCTGCGCGGCAGGCGCACGCTGAAATGGCACCAGTCTCCCGCCGGCAGCGGGCACGCCCGTTCATGCGGGCATGGCCCGACGATCGTCGCGCCCGCCCCGAACAACGCCGTCCGGATCGTCATCAGTCGCTGATAGTCCCGCGTGCGGCCCGGCTCGACGATCGCCAGCACCCCGTCGCAGCGCTTCCAGAGGCGCAGGGCGGCGTCGACAACCTCGTGGTCCGGCAGTTCAGTGAGGGCGTAGCCGGTCACCACCAGATCGAAGCGGCGCTCCCCGGGGGGCGGCGCCAACAGCGTCCCTTTCAGCCGCTCGGCGGCCGCCAGCGCCGGTGCGGGGCTTGCGGCGGCCAGTCGTCCGGCCATGGCGAGGAAACTCCGGTTGTGATCCACCAGCGTGATGTGCTGGAGACTGCCAAAGGCGGCCGTTGCCGCCCAGGCGGCGGTACCGGGCCCGGTTCCGGCATCGAGCAGCGATTTCGGTGCAAAGCCCGGGGCGCGCCGCCCGATCTCCTCGAGCACCTCGGCAATCGCCGCGTAGGTGGCCGGCAGCCGCACCGCCACATAGGCCGCGAGGTCGGCCCCGTCGGCGACCACGTCAGCGGAGGGCCGCGATGCCCGATATGCTTCGGACTGTGCGCCGGCGCGCCGCGCGACATTGCCGCTGGCCGCCAGCAGTTCGGCGATTGCCGCTTGCAGCGGCGCCGGCAGTCTGGGATCGGCCAAGCCGGCCTCCGGAATCAGGACGCCGGGGCAGCGGTCTGGCCGGCCCCGGCGTCAATTTGGTCCGTCGAACCCGATCAGGCGGAGGTCGACAGCTCTTCCTTCTTGCGCTCCGAGTAGATGTAGAGCGGACGCACGTCCTTGCCTTCAATCACCTCGGCCGAGATCACCACTTCCTCGACGCCCTCGAGTCCGGGCAGGTCGAACATGGTGTCGAGCAGGATGCCTTCGAGGATCGACCGCAGGCCGCGGGCGCCCGTCTTGCGCTCGATGGCATGGCGCGCGATCGACTTGAGGGCTTCCTCGTGGAAGGTCAGCTCGACGTCTTCCATCTGGAACAGCCGCTGGTACTGGCGCACCAAAGCGTTCTTCGGTTCGGTCAGGATCTGGATAAGCGCCGCTTCGTCGAGGTCTTCGAGGGTCGCGATGATCGGCAGGCGGCCGATGAATTCGGGGATCAGCCCGAACTTCACCAGATCCTCCGGCGCGACTTCCTTGAGGATGTCGCCGACGCGGCGGTCGCGCGGATCCTTCACCACGGCGGAGAAGCCGATGCCCGAGCCTTCCGAGCGCGCCTGGATGATGCGCTCGAGGCCGGCAAAGGCGCCACCGCAGATGAAGAGGATATTCGTCGTATCGACCTGCAGGAATTCCTGCTGGGGATGCTTGCGTCCGCCCTGGGGGGGCACGCTCGCTACCGTGCCTTCCATGATCTTCAGCAGCGCCTGCTGCACGCCCTCGCCCGACACGTCGCGGGTGATGGAGGGATTGTCCGACTTGCGCGAGATCTTGTCGACCTCGTCGATGTAGACGATGCCGCGCTGCGCCTTCTCGACATTGTAGTCGGCGGCCTGCAGCAGCTTCAGGATGATGTTCTCGACATCCTCACCGACATAGCCCGCCTCGGTCAGCGTCGTGGCATCGGCCATGGTGAACGGCACATCGAGGATGCGGGCCAGCGTCTGCGCCAGCAGGGTCTTGCCGGTACCGGTGGGGCCAACCAGCAGAATGTTGGACTTCGAAAGTTCCACATCCTGGTTCTTGGTGGCGTGGTGCAGGCGCTTGTAGTGATTATGCACCGCGACCGACAGGACGCGCTTGGCGCGGGACTGGCCGATGACGTAGTCGTCGAGGATCTTGCAGATTTCGGCCGGCGTCGGAACGCCATCCGCCGACTTCACCATCGAAGTCTTGTTTTCCTCACGGATGATGTCCATGCACAGTTCCACGCACTCATCGCAGATGAACACGGTGGGACCGGCGATCAACTTGCGGACTTCATGCTGGGACTTACCGCAGAACGAGCAATAGAGCGTGTTCTTGCTGGATTCGCCGCTGGTGGTGTCCTTGGACATCTGTCACTCCCGGGGAGTACCGTCTCCCGAATACGCGCGCCCATCGAGGCTAACGCACGACACTTAATCAAGTTGTAAGCCGAACCGACCTTACCGGTCGATTCGACCCTGCGCAATTACGCCGCTGTCACAGTCATGGAGCCTTCTCCATCGAAGTTAACGCGAACGTGACTCAACTGGCTTCCGGTACGGCGCGCTTTTCGAACACGCTGTCGATGATGCCGAATTTCTTCGCGTCCTCGGCCGAAAGGAAATTGTCGCGCTCCAGCGCCTTCTCGATCTCGTCGTAGGTCCGCCCGGAGTGCTTTTCGTAGATCTCGTTGAGCCGGCGCTTGAGGTTCTCGACTTCCTTGGCGTGGATCAGGATGTCCGTCACCTGTCCCTGGAAGCCGCCCGAAGGCTGGTGCACCATGATGCGCGAATTCGGCAGCGCCGCCCGCATGCCGGCCTCGCCCGCCGCAAGCAGGAGCGAACCCATGGAGGCCGCCTGTCCGATGCACAGGGTCGCGACCGCCGGCCGGATGAACTGCATGGTGTCGTAGATGCCAAGCCCCGCCGTCACCACGCCGCCGGGCGAGTTGATGTAGAGCGAGATTTCCTTCTTCGGGTTTTCCGACTCGAGAAACAGCAGTTGCGCGACGATCAGCGCCGCCATGTTGTCCTCGACCACTCCGGTCACGAAGATGATACGCTCCTTGAGCAGGCGCGAATAGATATCGAAGGCGCGCTCGCCGCGGTTGGTCTGTTCGACCACCATGGGCACGAGCATGTTTGTATAGGTATCGACCGGATCTCTCATCCCTGATGCCCCTGTTGTGGAAACGAATCAGCACGAACGGCCGATTGCAGACCTGACGACGTTAAGTCGCGGTAAAGCGACACATAGGCGCGAGTGTGGCTGCCCGCAACTCCCCGTTAGATAGGACCGGCAGCGGGCGTCCAGCCACCTAGCATTCCGGCTAGGGCCGGGAGGCGCCGGCGCGCCAGGCCCCCCACTTTACGGCGGGGGGGCACTGCGTTAGCGATCAGGGCGCCGTCGATGCAAAGGTGAACACGTGCCCGAAACCGCGCTGACGAGATTTCTGGTGACCGGCCAGTGCGCCGCGGTGACGGGCGGTGGCGACGGCATCGGGCGGGCGACCAGCCTGCTGCTCGCAGCGGCCGGCGCGAGCGTCGCCATCCTCGACCGCGACGGCGAGCGGGCCGAGGCGGTCGCCGCCGAGATCGTCGCCCGGGGCGGCACCGCCACCGGCTACGCAGTCGACGTCGCGGACGAGGGGCGGCTCGAGACGGTATTCGGCGCGATCGTCGCAAACGCCGGCCGGCTCGACATCCTCATCAACAATGCCGGCATGGCCATCCGGCAGCCGGCCACAACGCTCAGCCTCGACGACTGGAACCGCGTCATCGCCGTCAACCTCACGGGCATGTTCCTCGCCGCCCGCATCGCCGCGCGGCACATGCAGGCTCGCGGCACCCCCGGCGCTATCGTCAACACGGCATCGATCATGGGGCTTTCCGGCGGGCTCTACCCCAATGTGGCCTACCAGACGAGCAAGGGCGGCGTGGTCAATTTGACGCGCGCCCTGGCGCTCGAATGGGCGCCCGCCATTCGCGTCAACGCCGTCGCGCCGACCTACGTCAACACGCGCCTGATTGCCGGGCTCGCCGGCAACCCCGAAACCATGGCGACAATCCACGCTGCGACGCCGCTCGGCCGCATCGCCGAGCCGGACGAAATCGCGTCCGCCATCCTGTTCCTCGCCAGTCCCGCCGCGGCGATGATCACCGGCACCATCCTGCCGGTCGACGGCGGCTTTCTGGCGCGCTGAGGAAGGAACTGCGATGACGACGTTTGAGATCATGGCAACCGAGCGGCGCGCCGTGGTGCAGCCGCGGCAACCCGCGTTCTACGAAAATCCCTACGCGTTCTACACAGAAATTCATGCGCGATCGCCGAGTTTTGTGTGGGAAAATTACGGTCATTGGTGCTTTGCCGGCTTCGCCGAAGTCTCCGCCCTGCTGCGCGACCGGCGCTTCGGCCGCGAAATTCTGCACGTCATGACACGCGAGGAACTCGGGTGGGGACCGCCCAAGGCACACACGCGCGACTTCGACCTGACCGAGAAATATTCCCTGCTCAACCTCGAGCCGCCGGACCACACGCGGTTGCGGACCTTGGTCAACCGCGCTTTCGTCTCCCGCAATGTCGAACAGTTGCGCCCGCGCATCGAGGCGCTCGCCAACCAACTCATCGACGGTTTCGAGACCGACGGGCACGTCGAGTTGCTGAAGGCGTTCGCCGCGCCGCTCCCGGCCACTGTCATCGCCGAGATGATCGGCCTGCCGGCCGACATGGCGGCCCAGCTGGTGAGCTGGTCCAACCGCATGGTGCAGATGTACATGTACGGCGTGACCGAGGCGACGGAACACGATTCCAACGCCGCCGCCGCCGATTTCATGGCGTATCTGCGGCCTATCCTCGAGGCGCGCCGCCGCGAGCCGCAGCACGATCTGCTGAGCCACATGCTGACCGCCGACCCCGATGGCCCGAAGCTCAGCGAGGACGAGGTCATCTCGACCGCCATCCTGCTGCTCAACGCCGGCCACGAGGCGACTGTCCACACCACCGGTAATGCGGTGAAGACCATCCTCGAAAGCGGCCTCGATCCGCAGGCGCTGTTCGCCACTCCGGCGCAGACCGAGGCGACCGTCGAGGAATGCCTGCGTTACGACGCGCCGTTGCACATGTTCACGCGTTTCGCCCTGCAGGACGTCGAGCTCGACGGCGGCATCTCACTCAAGAAGGGCCAGGTCATCGGCTTGCTGCTGGGCGCCGCCAATCGAGACCCCCGGCGCTTCGCCAACGCCGACACTTTCGATCCCTTCCGTGCAGATGGCGGCAATGTTAGTTTTGGGGCCGGCATTCATTTCTGCATCGGCGCGCCACTGGCCCGGATCGAACTGCAGGTGGCCCTGCGGACCCTGTTCGCGCGGCTGCCAAAGCTTCGCCTCGCCGAGGCGCCGAGCTACAACAATGTCTTCCACTTCCACGGGCTGGGCAAACTGCAGGTCGAGTGGTAGCGGCAGGATTGGCCTGCCCTGAGGAAATCGCCCTATTTTACCGGGGGCGCGAATAGCAGGCCGCCGCGGGTCCACAAGGCATTCTGCCCGCGCAGCATCGGCACGCCAGTGTTGCCGCCGAAATTGCGGTCGAAAATCTCGCCGTAATTGCCGACCCCGGCGATGATGTTCTTCATGAAATCGGGGCTGAGGCCCATGCCGGCGCCAAAGGTGCCGGAGAGCCCCAGCATGCGCCGGATCACCGGCGTCTTGGCAGCGGCGAGCGAGCCGATATTGGCTTCGGTGATGCCGACCTCCTCGGCGTCGATGAGCGTGAACAGCGTCCACTTGACGATGTTGAACCACTGGTCGTCGCCATCGCGCACCACTGGCCCGAACGAATCCTTGGAGATGCGCTCCGGCAGGATGACGCGGGTGGCCGGGTTGGGTAGCGTCCGCTTCATGGCGTAGAGCCAGCTCGCATTGGCGGAAACGGCGTCGCACAGCCCAGCCTGGTAGGCGACGGTCAGGTCGTCGCGGTCCTCGTACAGGACTTCGGTATAGGCCGCCTGATTCTGGAAGAAGAAGTCCTGCACGTTCAGCACTTCGTCGCCGCCATCAAGCACACAGACCCGGAGCTTGTTGAGCTCGTAGGCCGACACTACGTTGAGCTTCTGGTCCACCATGAAGCCCTGCCCATCGAAGAACGACGCGCCGACATAGCTCGCGCCATACCCGCTGTCGCGGCGCATGGTCCAGGCTGCGTCGCGCGCGAACAAATCGACAGCCCCGGTCTGCAGCAGCGCAAAGCGTGACGAACCGGTCAGGGGCACGAAATCCACCTTGTCCGGATCACCGAACACGGCCGCCGACACGGCACGGCAGAAATCAACGTCGAAGCCGGACCAGCGCCCATCGGCATTCTGCTGGGCAAAGCCCGGCAGCGGATCGGTCGAGCCACAGAGGAGCTTTCCGCGCGCGCGAACGGTCTCGAGGGTGGAGGCGGCGGAGGCCGTGGCGGCGAACAGCAGGACGACCGACAAAGCGAGGCCGACGCGGGCCAGCCAGCGGGAAACGTTGAGCCTTCGGGTGGAAGTCATCAGCGCACCGGGGGCGAGTATTGGATGCCGCCCTTGTTCCAGAGGGCGTTGAGGCCGCGTGGCAATTTCAGCGGCGATTCGTCGCCGACGTCGCGGTCGAACACATCGGCATAATTGCCGACCCCCTTGATCAGCTGATAGGCCCAGTCCTTGTTGAGCCCGATGGAGGCGCCGAAATCGCCCTCGACACCGAGGAAGCGACGTACCGAAATGTTGTCGGAGCCAAGCATTTCGTCGACATTGGTTTGCGTCACGCCAAGTTCCTCCGCATCCAGCAGCGCATAGAACGTCCAGCGTGCCACATCGAACCAGCGATCATCACCCTGGGCGACGACGACGGCCAGCGGCCGCTTGGTGATGACGTCGGGTAGCAGGATATTGTCGGTGGGAACCGGCAGGGCCTCGCGCATGCCGGCGAGAATCGACGTCGCGGCGGTGATGGCGGCGCAACTCCCGTCGATGTAGCTCGCTGCGAGGGCTTCCCGGCCCGTTATCGACACGAGCTTGGCTCGGATATTGTTGGCGTCGAAGTACTCGCTCGCCTCGGCTTCGGCCTCGGTGTTGGCCTCGACGCACACCGTCTTGCCAGCCAGGTCGCGTGCCGACTTCAACGCCGATGCCTTGGTGACCATGAAGGTCTGTCCGTCATAGAACATGGTGGCGACGAATTTGACTCCCTCGTCGGTATCGGCATGCAGGGTCCAGGGGACCAGGTCGGCGAAGGTGTCGACCTTGCCGGAGGTCAAGGCCGCGACTCGTTCGTCCGGCTGCAGGGGCACGAACCGGGCCTTGCCCGGATCGTTGAAGATGGTCGCCGCGAGGGCGCGGCAATAGTCCGCGCCGAGCCCCGTCCAGTTGCCGTTCACTTGGACGGCCGAAAAACCGGGCGTCGAGTCGGCTACCCCGCACTGCACGGTGCCACGCGCCTTGACGCTGGCAAGCGTTTCCGCCCGCGCAATGCCACAAAGAGTTGCGACAATGATGATCGAAAAGGCAAGCAAGCGTATCGGCATACGGCCCCACATTGAAGCGACCATAAGCTGGTCGGTTAGCTTTGTAGCGGCCAATTATGCTGCTAAGCATGCAGGCGGCAATTGGCAACCGGGTCAAGTTTTCGCGGTTGCGCCTGAGTAGCAAGCCGGTAGACCGGGACAGTGGCGCATGCATGACAAACTTGACTCGGCCGCTGGCGGACCGTCGGTAGAGACTCTGTTGACCCATGGTGGGCGGGCGCCGGAGGACCAGTTCGGCTTCGTCAACACGCCGGTGTTCCGCGGCTCGACGGTGCTGTTCAAGACACTCGCCGATCACGATACGCCGAACCAGCCGTTTACCTATGGGCGGGCGGGCAACCCCACCACCAGTGCCGTCGAGGCGCTCGTTACCGAGCTCGAGGGCGCGCATGCAACTACCCTGGTGCCGTCCGGACTTGCCGCCATCACCGTGGCGATTCTGAGCGCGGTCAAGGCGGGAGACGAGGTGCTCGTCACCGATTCCTGCTATGAGCCGTGCCGCACTTTTTGCGACAAGTTTCTGGCGCGCATGGGGGTTGCCACCCGCTATTACGATCCCCGCGTCGGGGCCGGCATTGCTGAATTGATCGGCCCGCGCACGCGGGCAATCTGGGTCGAGAGTCCTGGCTCGCTGACCTTTGAAATTCAGGATCTGCGCGCTATCGTGGCGGCGGCAAAGCCGCGCGGCGTGCGGGTCATGGTGGACAATAGCTGGGCCACCCCGCTCTACCACCAGCCGCTGGCTCTCGGAGCGGACGTGGTGATCCACGCCGCAACCAAGATGTTCGTCGGTCACTCGGATGCCCTCGTCGGCACCGTGTCGGCGACAGCCGCCGTCTGGCCCGATGTCATCGCGACCCGCAAGCTGCTGGGCTTCAACGTTGCCGGCGACGACGCCTTCCTCACGGCGCGCGGGCTACGAACGCTCGCGCTGCGGATGAAGGAACATACCGCTCGCTCGACCGAAATGGCGCAATGGCTCGAGGGCCTCGAGGGCGTCGAGCAGGTCTATCATCCAGCATTGCCGAGCCACCCGGATCATGCCCTGTTCGAGCGCGACTTCACGGGAGCCGGCAGTCTGTTCGCGATCCGCCTCGTGCCCGGCCCGCGCGCCGCGCTTGCGGCGATGATGGACGGGCTGAAGCTGTTCGCGATGGGCTATTCCTGGGGCGGGTTCGAGAGCCTTTGCGTGCCGGTCGACCCACGACGCATGCGCACGGCGACGCCATGGACGACGCCGGGGCAGATGCTGCGTATCCATGTCGGCTTCGAGGGGCTCGACGACCTCAAGGCAGACCTCGCGAGCGGACTCGAGCGCTATCTTGCGGCCTTGGGCCGCTGAAACCGGCTGATGAGCCGGGACACCCCGACCGCCCGCCGCGCCACGATGCGGCCGTCGCCGGTGCGGTCAAAGCCCCAACGTCGCCTGGCGAAATAGTCACGCACCAGGTAGGCGCCGATAGTCCCGACGACGGCGCCGCCCAGCACGTCGCTCGGATAGTGGGCGCCGAGCACAAGACGCGAGGCGGCGACCGCGAAGGCATAGATCAATCCGACCCCGAACCATCGCGGCGCGAGAAAGCCCAGTACCATGGCCGCGGCGAACGCCGTGGTGGTGTGGCCGGAAGGGAAGCTTTCAAAGCGATAGCCGCTGAACGGCCTGAACGCCAGAAACCCCAACTGATCGAACATTTCCGGCCGGGCACGACCGATGATGCGCTTCAGGATGTTAGTGAGGAGGCCGGGAAGCCCGACTCCCAGCAGGATCAGGGCGTACATCTCGTTCATTTCGATCAGCGCAAGCTTCGAGATGCGGTCCGGAATCAGCCGGGCGGCAAGCGCCGAGACTGCCAGCAGCGCGGCGCTCGGATAGAGCAGCCAATCGGATTTGCCCCACCGGGTGACACCCGCGAAGAATTCGAGCACGTCGCTGGACTGGTGCACCGCGAGGCTTGAAAGACTGTGATCGAAGGGGAGCAGCACGGCGATCGCCACGACCACGGCTCCCAAAAACAGCGGCCAGGTGCGGCGCGTGAGGCCGGGCGGGTAAGGCGAGGAGAGATTGAACATGGCGCAAGATCAAGGCGATTTCGGCGACGGGGTCAATCGATGTTCTGCCCGTGCGGTGGCGATACACATTGATTTTCGCGGCCGATGCTCTACTAACGGACGTGACTTCGGGGTATAGCTCAGCCTGGTAGAGCACCGGTTTTGGGAACCGGGGGCCGCGTGTTCGAATCACGCTACCCCGACCAGGATTTTGCGAGCGAAGGCCCCGGGAAACCGGGGCTTTTTCGATTCTGCCTGGAGCAACAGGCGAATCTCTTCGTTTCCGCGCGGCAGGCTGAGCGCCGGCAACGGCCACTAGGAGTTTTGCAGCGTTCGCGCGACGTACCGGGCGATGGTCAGTTCCTCGTTGGTGGGAATCACCCTCACTTCGACCCGGCTCTGCGGCTGGTCGATGCGTTCGGCGCCCTCGTCATTGGCCGCGGTGTCGATTTCGACGCCCAGCCAGTTCAGCCGCGCCCCGATCATGGCGCGAACCGGCGCGGCGTGCTCGCCGATGCCCCCGGTGAACACCACGAGTTCGAGGCCGCCAAGCGTGTTGGCGAGGGCAGCGATCTCGCGCGCCACGCGGAAGGCGAAGAGGTCGACGGCTTGCTTCGCCCGCGCCTCGGAGCTGGCGAGCAAGGTACGCATGTCGCCCGAGATGCCGGAGACGCCGAGCAGGCCGGACTTGTGGTAGAGCAGGTCCTCCAGCGCCTTGGGCGAAAGCTCTTCCCGAAGCAGATAGAGCAGGACGCCTGGATCGATAGCGCCACAGCGCGTCCCCATTACCAGCCCGTCGAGGGTACTGAAGCCCATCGTGGTATCGAGGCTCTTGCCATCGCGCATGGCGCAAAGACTGGCCCCGTTGCCGAGATGGGCGACGACGGTGCGCCGCCCGGCAAGATGCGGCGAGATCTCTTTCAGCCGGCCGGCAATGTAGTCGTAGGAAAGGCCATGGAAGCCGTATTTGCGGATGCCCCTGGCCTCGTATGCGAGGGGCAGCGCATAGCGGCTGGCCGGTGGCGCGAGGGTGTGGTGGAACGCCGTGTCGAAGCAGGCAATTTGCACAAGGACGGGCCGCAGCCGGGTGAGCGCCTTGATCGGGGCGAGGCCCAATGGCTGGTGCAGCGGATCGAGCGGCGTCAGCGCTGTGAGCGCGGTAACGACATCCGGCGTCAGTCGGACGGGGGCGACGAAGTACTGCCCGCCATGCACGATTCTATGGCCGACGGCCGCAAGCGAGAGCTCGCCCAGATCGTGCTCGATCCAGTCGAGTAGATCGCCGACCGAGGAATCGCCGTCCGGGCGGTGGGGCCAGCGCCGATCCTCGATAGTCATGCCGGAGGCGTCGGTGACGGTGAAGTGTGGCGCCGCGTCAGCGTTCTCGATCTCGCCTCGACAGTAAAGCGCAGGATCGCCCGTCACCCCGAGCCGGAACAGCGCGAATTTGAGGCTCGAGGAGCCGGCATTGAGGGCCAGGATCGCATCGGTCATCGGGTCCACTTCCAGTTGCGGATCTCTGGCATGTCTTCGCCGTATTCGCGCACATAGCGCGTGTGCTGGATGAGCTTGTCGCGAAGCCCCTGCTTCACCGCGGCGGCTCCGACGCTTAGCTGCGGCAATCGATCGATGGCAGCCATGGCGAGGTGGAAGCGGTCAAGCTCGTTGAGCACGACCATGTCGAAGGGCGTCGTCGTGGTGCCCTCGTCGTTGAAGCCGTGCACATGGATATTATCGTGGTTGGTGCGCTTATAGGTCAGCCGGTGGATCATGTAGGGATAGCCGTGATAGGCGAAGATCACCGGTTTGTCGGGGGTAAATAGGCTATCGAAATCGGCATCCGAAATGCCGTGCGGATGGCGTTCCTTGGGCTGCAGCGTCATCAGGTCCACGACGTTCACCACCCTGATCCGGAGATCGGGGAAGGCTTGCCGCAAGAGGTCGACGGCGGCGAGGGTTTCCATGGTCGGTACGTCGCCGGCACAGGCCATCACGAGGTCCGGTTCGCGGTCCGGCGCGCCGGTCGAGGCCCACTGCCAGATGCCGACGCCGGTTTCGCAGTGGGGAATCGCCTCTTCCATCGTCATGTACTGCAGCGCGGGCTGCTTGCCGGCGACGATGACGTTGATGCGGTCATAGGTCCTCAGCACATGGTCCGTCACCCACAGCAGCGTGTTGGCGTCGGGCGGCATGTAAATGCGGACGATGTCGGCCTTCTTGTTGGCGACCAGGTCGACGAAGCCGGGATCCTGATGAGAAAAGCCGTTGTGGTCCTGCCGCCACACATGCGAGCTCAGCAGATAATTGAATGAGGCAATCGGCCGGCGCCATGGGAGTTCGCGCGATTCCTTCAGCCATTTGGCGTGCTGGTTGAACATCGAATCGACGATGTGGACGAAGGCCTCGTAGCAATTGAAGAGGCCGTGCCGGCCGGTCAGCAGGTAGCCTTCGAGCCAGCCCTGGCAGAGGTGCTCGCTCAGCACCTCCATGACGCGGCCCTGCTGGCCCAGTCCCACGT
>Ga0207657_10003796_pt1 | contig 16066 bp, 16 predicted proteins | sample KBSC33metaG_FD_184316 | JGI IMG/M metagenome (GOLD analysis project Ga0207657, IMG submission 184316) | Corn rhizosphere microbial communities from Kellogg Biological Station, Michigan, USA - KBS C3-3 metaG (SPAdes) (version 2) | ecosystem: Host-associated > Plants > Roots > Rhizosphere > Soil ... | reverse complement strand
GCCCGCCCATGGGTACGGGGGTTGTGTGCCCTCACCCCCGTCTTACGGGGGTTGTGTGCCCCAGCCCCCGCTGGACACCCTAAGCCGACTGCGACCCGCCGGCTGGCTTGCCGCCGAACGTCACGACGTCCTCGCCCGCCTCGTCCGCCGCGCCGCCTGCCGGGCCCGGGTCCGCGACCTCGACGGCTTCGTCCAGGTCGGGATCGTCGTCCGCGGCCGCGCCGCCGCGCGCCTCCGGGGCGAGCGGCAGGGCGATCCGGAACGTCGCCCCCTTGCCGGGTGCGGTCCGCACCGAGGCCACGCCGCCATGCGCGGAGACGAGGGCGTTGACGATGGCCAGGCCGAGCCCGCTGCCGCCGGTGGCGCGCGTCCTGGCCTGGTCCGTTCGGTAGAAGCGCTCGAACACGCGGTGCGCCTGTTCCGGCGTCATGCCGGGCCCGTGATCGGTCACGTCGAGCGTCACGGCCGGGGGTGAGTCGGGCAGCCGGGGGTCGAGCGTTCCGGACCCGATCGACACCTCGATCGGCGTCCCGTCCGGGGTGTGGGTGAGCGCGTTGCTCATCAGGTTCCCGATGACCTGCCGCAGCCTTGGCTCGTCGCCGATGACCAGGAACGCCGCGCCGGGTTGCACCGACAGGTCGACGGTCCTGGCCGGGGCGAGGAGCCGGGCATCGTGTACCGCGTCGCCCGCCAGCGAGAGCAGGTCGACCGGCTGCCTGGCCAGCGGCCGCTGCTGGTCCAGCCGGGCCAGCAGCAGCAGGTCCTCGACGAGCAGGCCCATCCGGGCCGCTTCCTTTTCCACCCGCTGCATGAGCCGGTCCAGGTCGCTGGGGGTGAGCCCGTCACCCGTCGCGGGTGCCTCATCGCTGTCCCAGCGCGTCTCCATCCCGCCGCGCTGGCGGTAGTACTCGGCGAAACCGCGGATCGCGGTCAGCGGGGTTCGCAGCTCGTGGCCGGCGTCCGCGATGAACCGGCGCATCCGCTCCTCGGACCGGTGCGCCGCCGCCTCGGACTCCTCGCGCGCGTGGAAGGCCGTCTCGATCTGGCTCAGCATGCTGTTCAGCGACCGCCCGAGGCGGCCGATCTCGGTGCGGGGATCGCGCTCCGGCACCCGCCGGTCGAGGTGGCCGTCGGCGATGGCCTCCGCGGTCTCCTCGATCTCGTCCAGCGGTCTCAGGTTGGCCCGCACCACCGCGACGCCCACCATCGCCAGGACGAGCACGATGACGCCGCCCACGATCATGTCGAAGTAGGCGATGCGGCGGACCGTGGCGTCGATGTTGCCGAGGTCCGTGCCGGCGACGAGAATGCCCGTTGCCTGCTGCGTGCTGCCCGTGCTGGACACAGTCTGATAGTTGAAGGTCGCTGCCTTCACGCGCCAGGTGTCGCCGCCGGACTGCGCCGGCACGGTCACCAGGGTCGGGCTGATCCCCGCCCAGTTTGGGCTCGTGGGCAGGGCCGGGAGCGACTGCCGTGCCTGCCTGGACTTGCCGATGTCGGGCATCCCGCTATAGGGCATGGCGAGCTGGCTTCCCGGTAGCTGGATCCCGACGTACAGATTCTGGAAGCCAACCCCGTACAGGTATCCGGGGTTGCTGACCAGACTGCCTGGGTCGACGTAGGCGCTGTTGAAGACAGCCGTCAGCTCGTTATCGCGCTGTGTGGTCAGGTAGGAGTGCAGGACGTAGACGCTGGCGACGCCGATCGCACCGAGCGCGATGGTAACGAGGGCAAGCACCGCCGTGATCAGCTTGACCCTGAGCGGGGTACGCTCCGACAGCCGATGGATGGCGCGCCGTTGCCGTCCGATCCAGCGGCGGGTCCAGGTGCCCGCTCCCTGCAGCATCATGTCCAACGCACGCTAAGAAGACGGCAGCCGCAGCACGTATCCCACGCCGCGCAGGGTGTGGATCAGCCGGGGTTCCTTCGTGTCCACCTTGCGCCGCAGCACGGACACGTACGACTCGACGATGCCGGTATCGCCGCGGAAGTCGTAGTCCCAGACGTGGTCCAGGATCTGCATCTTGGACAGCACCCGGTTGGCGTTGCTCATGAAGTACCTGAGCAGCTTGAACTCGGTGGGGGAGAGCTGGATCTGCTCGCCGGACCGCCACACCTCGTGGCTTTCCTCGTCCAGTTCGAGGTCGGCGAAGGTGAGCCGGGGCGTCGGCTCGACCCCGTCCCCGCGCGTCCGGCGGAGCACGGCGCGGATCCGGGCGATCACTTCCTCCAGGCTGAACGGCTTGGTGACGTAGTCGTCGCCGCCCAGCGTGAGGCCGCGGATCTTGTCCTCGGTGGCATCCCTGGCGGTCAGGAAGACGACCGGGATGCGGGCGCCGCCGCCGCGCAGCCGCCTGATGACATCGAATCCGTCCATGTCGGGCAGCATCACGTCGAGCACGATCAGGTCAGGCCGGTGGCGCTGAGCGGCCTGTACCGCCTCGGTTCCGGCTGCCGCCGTAACGACGTCGAAACCGGCGTAGCGCAGGCTCGCGGACAGTAGCTCGAGGATGTTGGGCTCGTCCTCGACGACGAGCAGCCTGGCATCCGCTCGCTGCCGCGCATCGGTCAGCGTTTCCATGCTCTGTATTCTCGCCCCCCACGCTGAGGATAACCTGAATGCCCGCTGGATAAGATCTCCGTTCCGCGGCCCCGGGCCGACCACGGAAAGTCCCGCGGAGCGGGCCGGTTACCGGTGCGCGGGCCCGGCGGCCTGGCGCCAGTAGGCGATGGCGGCGGGCCGGGAGCCCACGCCGAGCTTGGAGTAGATCCGGCGGACGTGGTTCTTCACGGTCTTCTCGGCCAGGAACAGGCGAGCGGCGATCTCCCCGTTGGTCTGACCGTCCGCGATAAGAGACATGACCTCCACCTCGCGCGCGGATAGCCCGTGCGGTTCCCCTGCGCCATTGCCAGCAGAGCTTAGAGCGGGCCCCTCGCCGTCCGGTCGAGAGACCTTCCGATCATCCATCTGACCTCCGGCTGCGGACGGCGGCCCGGGTGGGAGCTGTACCGCAGCGAACGTACCAAACACGGTAGGTACCGCGTCAATCCCATGAAAATTCATGCAAATGCGCACATGGGCCGATATGGACCGACCTAATCAGTACTTGTACCCAGCATCCCGACCTGCATACACGGGTCGCGAGAGTGCTCGGTTCGCCGCTAGGCCGTGCCCTGGACGGAGGAGCCGGTGACGAGGTCCTTCGGCAGCGGCTGATCGTGCGCGAGGTCGTGGAAGAACTGCGTGGCCTGGTCGTGGTTCCATTGCACGGCCGACCCCGCGGCCGTGGGCAGGTTCGGGTTCGCGATCGGCACCGTCGTGGTCACCGGGTTGCGCAGCGCGAACGCGACGGAGATCAGCTGGGTCAGGCCGGTGCCCTGGTCGATCGTGATCGCGGACGCCGCTCCGTTGGCCGCGGGGACCACCGCGAACGGGTTGGCCAGCGTGCCCGGCGACGTCATCTTGGACAGGATGCCCTTGATCAGGATTCGCTGGTCCTGCTCGCGCTGCAGGTCGCTTTGCGCGAAGTTCCGGGTCCGCACGAAACCGAGCGCCTGGTCGCCGTTGAGGACCTGGCATCCCGCCTTGAGGTTCAGGCCGGCCTTGGGGTCCTTCATCGGGCCGGGCAGGCACACGCGCACGCCGCCGATGTTGTCGACCACGCTGACCAGCCCGCCGAAGCCGATGCCCATGTAGTGGCTGACGGGCAGCCCGGTGACGTTCTGCACGGTCTGCACGAGCAGCCTCGGCCCGCCGAACGCGTACGCCGCGTTGAGCTTGTTGTAGCCGTGCCCCGGGATCGGCACGTAGGAGTCCCGCGGCAGGCTGACCAGCGTGGGACGGGTCCCGTTGGCCGGCACATGAAGGAGCAGGATCGTGTCCGAACGGTTGCCGGAAATGTCGTGCCCGAGGGCGAGCTGATTTTCTTCCTTCTTGGTCAGCCCGGCGCGGCTGTCGGACCCCGTGATCAGCCAGTTCGTCCCGGCCGAGGTGAACGACACCGGAGTGAGCACGTCGACCTTGGTCAGCTTGGAGTTCACGCTGAAGTAGACCGCCACGGCGGCCACCACGATCAGCGCGATCAGCCCCGCCAGGATGGCCAGGATGCGCCGCGGGCGCAGCCACCGGCGCCCGCCGCGCGGCCGGTACCCACCACCACCGCCGGCACCGCCCCCGCCGCCGGTCCAGGATCGCGGCGGCGGCTGCGCCGGCCATGCGGCCCGGTCGCCGGGAGCGTTCCAGTCTTGCCCCGCGGGGTTCGGCGGGCGCTGGCCCCGCGCACCCGGCGAGTTGGGCGTGAAGCTCGGCTGTGCGCGCTGCTCACCCGCGTCGCGCCGGCCGGGCTCGTCGCTGTACCACCCGTGTGGCCAGTCATCGCTCATGACGCCCCCAGACCGTAGCGGTGCGGCTACATCCTCGGCCAGACCGGATGAGACGGACCATTCCCTCCGCTGGCACGGAGTAGATGCTATTAGCAAGACGAGAATGTTTTAGTCAACCCCTGACATGAAACGCCGCCCGACTGAGACCAGCCATCGTGACTCCCGCCGAACCCGCCCCTGGTCAGCGGCGCCGCGACCCGCTGCCGTTGCGTCCGGCGCATCGAGTCGGCCGCCGCAACTTCCAGATTCCTGGACATCCTGGACGGCCACCACGCTGAGGCTTCCCCGACCCGCCGCGGCTTCACTCCTGTCGGGTGATGTGAACGCGTGCTGCCGCGACGAGGCTGAGAGCTGGAGGAACTGACCTTGACCAAGAAGCCAGGGGACACGGTCTCAATCGGCTACGACCGGGCCGGTCACTCGGCCAAGGCAACGGTCACCCTGGCCGCGCAGCCATGAGCTGGCGACAACACGTCACACCTCCGCACGTGGTTGACGCGTAGGTTTTCCGGCGAGCAAACACCACGACGGCGGCGAAAGAAGAAACCTTGTGCTCGCGCGTTACGAGATCCGTATCGGGGGTCGGCTCGATGAGAGGGCGACCGCCGCGTTCGCGGGCCTGGACGTCGCCGATCGCGGCAGCGTCACGGTGATCAGGGGAGAATTCGATCAGGCCGGCCTGCATGGCGTGCTCGAGCGAATCCGGTTTCTCGGTCTTGACCTGGTCGAAGTGCGCCGCGTTCGCGGATCGCCGGCCGGCGGTGACGACAGCATCACCTCTGACGAGTGACGGCGGGGAGCAGCGGAATTCACCCGCCGTGTATGAGGCGAAGCTGGCCGCCCGGCGGCAGGCTCGCGCAGTATGAGCAGAGTGACGCTGAGCCGGCACGCCTGCCGGGGCATTCTCCTTTCCGGCCTGGTGCTGCTGGCGGCCGCTTGCGGCTCCGGCGGCAGCGTATCCGGGAGCCCGGCGTCCGGCGGCAGCCCTTCGCCGAGTGCCGCCGCTCCGTCGGCGTCCGGCTCGGCGACGTCGGCCTCGGCGGCGTCGTGCTCAGATGTCGCCGCGCTGCGCGGATCACTGCAGGAACTCACCAGCATCAGGCCGAGCGCTAGCACGGCAACTGAGCTCAGATCCGCTGTGCAGAACGTTCAGACCAACCTGGCCACCCTCGTCAGCGCCGCCGGTACCTTGTGGAGCGTGCAAATCCAGAATCTGAGATCTGCCCTGACCAAGCTCCAGTCCGCGGTCAGCACCCTCGCCACCCAGCGCAACGCCAGCAGCGTGTCCGGCGTGGTCACCGCGCTCGGCGGCGTGTCCGCGGCGGCGCGTCAGCTCCTGGACGCGGCCAGCCCGAGCTGCCCGTCACCGTCGGCATCGTCCGGATCCAGTGCCTCATGACCGCATCGGAGCTCAGTCCCGCCACCGGTGTCGCCGACCTGGAGCAGCTGTACCGCGATGTGCACGCCAACCCCGAGCTGTCCCTGCAGGAGCATCGCACCGCGGCGCTGGCGGGCGACCAGCTCGCGGCCGCGGGGTTCGAGGTCACGACGAATATCGGCGGCACCGGCGTGGTCGGCGTCCTCGCCAACGGCCCCGGGCCGACCGCACTGGTCCGCGCCGACATGGACGCGCTGCCTGTCCGGGAAGAAACGGGCCTTCCCTATGCCAGCCGCCAGCGGGCCACCGACCGGGACGGGTACGACGTCCCGGTGATGCACGCCTGCGGCCATGACATGCACGTCGCCTGCCTGCTCGGCGCGGTGCGCGAACTGGCCGCCGCCCGTGGCTCGTGGTCCGGCACGCTGATAGCGGTATTCCAGCCGGCCGAAGAGCTGGGGACCGGGGCGCAGGCCATGATCGATGACGGGTTGTTCGACCGGGTCGGCCTTCCCGACGTCGTGCTCGGCCAGCACGTGGCCCCGATCCCGGCTGGCCTCATCGGGATCCGGCCCGGGCCGGCCTTCGCCGCGGCCGACGGGCTGCGCGTCACGCTCTACGGCCGCGGAGCCCATGGCTCGCGTCCGGAGGCCGGGGTCGACCCGGTGGTGATGGCCGCGGCCACGGTCATGCGGTTGCAGGGCGTGGTCTCGCGGGAGGTCGCCGGCGACGAGACCGCCGTCGTCACCGTCGGGGCCCTGCGGGCCGGGACGAAGGAAAATATCATCCCCGACGACGCTGAACTGCTGCTGAGCGTCCGGACCGTCGATCCGGCCGTGCGCGGTCGGGTGCTGGATGCGATCGGGCGCATCGTGCGCGCCGAGGCCGCCGCGTCCGGCGCCCCGCGTGACCCGCTCATCGAGACGACCCACAGCTTCGGTGCCGTGGTCAACGACGAGGAGGCGGCTGACCGCATCGGCGCGGCGTTCGCCCGGCGGTTCGGGGCTGACCGGGTGTTCGACCCCGGGCCGGTCACCGGCAGCGAGGACGTCGGCCTGTTCGCGATCGCGGCCGGCGCCCCGTGCGTGTACTGGCTTCTCGGCGGCGCCGACCCGGGCCACTTCGCCGGCGTCACGTCCAAGGCCGGGATCGCGGCCGCGGTACGGGACCTGCCGTCCAACCACTCGCCGCTCTACGCCCCCGTGCTCCAGCCCACCCTGGCCACCGGCGTCGCCGCCCTGGTGACTGCCGTCCGCACCTGGCTTCCGTCAGGCAGCACCCGGAACGAATGAAGCCGGCCTTGCGATTAGGTCGGATGCCGATATTTTCCGCCCGCTGGGCTGACATGAAACGTCGCTTGGCCCGAGACTAGCCATCATGACTCCCGCCGAACCCGCTCCCGATCAGCTGCGCCGGGACCCGCTGCCGTTGCGCGGCCGGGTCGCGCTGGTCACCGGCGTCAGCCGGCGCGCCGGCATCGGGTACGCCATCGCCCGCCGGCTGGCGGCGCAAGGCGCCAGCCTGGTCCTTCACCACTACGCCCCGCACGATCGCGACCAGCCGTGGGGCGCCGACCCCGGCGGCCAGGAGGCCGTGACCGGCGGCGTGACCGAGGCGCTGGCCGACCCGGACGCGGCCGTCTGGCATCAGCAGGCGGACCTGTCGGACCCCGGTGCGCCGTCCCGGCTCATCGAATCGGCCGCCGCGACGTCCGGATTCCTGGACATCCTGGTCTGCAACCACGCCCGGAGCGGCGGCGACGGCCCGCTCGGCCCGCTGACCGCCGAGATGCTCGACGCCCACTGGGCCGCCAACGCCCGCTCGTCGATCCTGCTGGCCCAGGCCTTCGCCGCCCAGCACGACGACAGCCGCCCCGGCGGGCGGATCGTCTTCATGACCTCCGGGCAGGACCTCGGCCCGATGCCCGGCGAGGTCGCCTACGCCGCGAGCAAGGGCGCGCTCACCTCGATCACCCAGACCCTAGCCGACCAATTGGCCGGCCGCGGCATCACGCTGAACACGGTCAACCCCGGCCCGGTCGACACCGGCTACGCCCCGCCGGACGTGCACGAAATCGTCCGCCGCCACTTCCCGCGGGGCCGCTGGGGCATCCCGGACGACCCGGCCCGCCTGATCGCCTGGCTGGTCACCGACGATGCCGCCTGGATCACCGGCCAGGTCATCAACTCCGAAGGCGGCTTCCGCCGCTGGGACTGACCGCCCGTAAACGAAAACGGCTCAGGTCCTCCCGGGAACCTGAGCCGCCTGACCTTCGTATTCACCTGGGGTGAGCGACGGGATTTGAACCCGCGACATCCAGGACCACAACCTGGCGCTCTGCCAACTGAGCTACGCCCACCATCGTCGCCTGGCCGTATGGCCGGGCCACAGCAAGACGCGCGCTGCCCGGGGGGACATCGCGCGGCTGAAGACGAGTATAGCGGTCTCCGGCGTCCCGCGTGTGACGCGCCCGCAGCGCCCGACGGACCCCGGCTAGGAGTACCGCGCCGCGATCTCCCGCGCGGTGGCGGAGTCCGGGCCGGGCTGCGGTACGAACAGCGCCTCCCGGTAGTACCGGAGCTCCTGCACGCTCTCCTTGATGTCCGCCAGCGCCCGGTGCCCGCCGTGCTTGCCGGGGGAGGCGAAGTAGACCCGCGGGTACCAGCGCCGCGCCAGCTCCTTGATGCTGGACACGTCGACCATCCGGTAGTGCAGGTAGGCGTCGAGCTCGGGCATGTCGCGGGCGATGAACCAGCGGTCGGTGGCGATCGAGTTGCCGCACAGCGGCACCTTCCTGGCCTCGCTGACGTGCCCGCGCACGTAGCCGAGCACGAGCTCGGCCGCCTCGGCCACGGCGATCCCGCCGGGCAGCTCGGCCAGCAGCCCGGAGGCGGTGTGCATCTCCCGGACTATCTCCGGCATGGACTCGAGCGCCTCGGCCGGCGGCTTGATGATCAGGTCGATGCCCTCGTCGAGCAGGTTGAGCTGGGCGTCGGTCACCAGGCAGGCGATCTCGATGAGGGCGTCGCGCTCGATGTCGAGCCCTGTCATCTCGCAGTCGATCCAGACGAGCCGGTCGTTCATCCTCACAAGAGTAGGACCTCGGCTGCCCTACGTCGCCAGCAGGAACCCTTTTTTAACCAAACGAACCGAGGCGCGTGCCCGCTCTATCCTCCCGCTCGCCTCCAGGCCGCCCTTCTAGGCGCCGCCTTCCCTCGTCGCTCCTCAGTCCAGGCGGCACCGGCGGCCCTTTGGCTCGCGGGTTAGACCGCCGCGGCGCGGAGTTCGTGCGTGCGCGCGCTCAGCCGGACCGGGGACCCGTTAGCGGGGGCGGGTTCCGCCAGTTCGCAGGCGATGCTGGCGTCGAGCCGGGTCAGGTGGTCGATGTCGATGCCGCCGGGCCCGAGGTTGTCGCACTCGGGGACCTGGGAGGCGCCGAAGTGACCGCCGAGTGCCCACAGCGCCCGGCTGCGGGGCCGGGCCAGCTGCCGGTACGGGGCCGGCTGGCCAGCCGGCCAGCGGCGCGGGATCCGCCACGAGTCCAGCCAGGCGAGGATGGCGGCCAGCCCGATCATCTGGAAGCTGGTGAACGGCTCCCGCGGCGTACCGAGCACGCCGATCTGGACGCACAGCCTGCCCTCGCGATTCACGCCCGCGGTACTGAGCGGCAGCCGCTCAGGCTCGTAATCCAGGTACTCCGGCATGCCCAGCGCGCACCCGGCCCGGACGATCGGCAGCAGCTGTGCGATGTCACCGGTGAGCGGGTCCCACACCAGGTGGGTCGGACGGTTTTCCTGGTTGAGCCGCTGCGCGGCCGACCAGACAGAAACGGCGCGCGGATCGGCGCCCAGCGTCAGCCAGACCACGCGCGGTGCTCCACCCCCGAGCTGTCCCCCGTCGATCTGGGCCCGTATACATCTGGCGCCCGGCATCCACGCGTCAGCCACAGGGTTTCCCTCCCAGTTTCAAACGGTCTAGACCTTCTAGCTCCCTTTCACTTGCTTACGTCAGCATTCGTGAAGTGTCCATAGGTAGGGCGTTATCATTTCGCGACCCACCCGATCTTCGATTCGGTTGATCATGTCCCTGACCAGCACTCTTCCGGGAATTCCCAGGAGTTTCAGCTGGCCTGCCGGAACGGTTGAGGAGGCTCGGGGAGGGGACCTCGTCGTCCCGACGCCAGTCGCCCGCGCTCATCAGGTACTCGACGCGGACGACCGGACTATTCAGCTCCGCAGACGGAGACGGGCGGGTCACCGGCGCCCCGCTCACGCCGGGCCGGAACCCGGCGCCCCGCTCTCGCCGGGCCCTCCGCTCGGCTTCCGCCTGCCGAGCTGTAGAGGTCCGGCGCCCCGCTTACGCCGGACCTCTATACAACAGGACGCGCCACCCCCGGGGCAGGTTCACCGGTGGCTTGATAACGAACGGGTCAAGGTCTGCGCCGTGGCGGAGACCTCGGCCGCGATCGCGGCGGCCAGCTCCGGGCCCGGCGGGTCGACGGCCATCCGCGCGGCCGTACCCGCCAGGCCGCGCACCCCCAGCGCATGCTTGATCCGGCCGATGCTCGCGCCGAGCGCCACGATCCGGTCGAGCCGCTCCTGCGCCCCCGGGTCGCTCCGCAAGGCCGCGTAGACCTCGGGATAGGCGGAGCTGCGCCCGGAGATCACGCCCGCACCCCCGGCCCGCATCGTGGCCCAGGGGTTGGCGTCGTTACCGGAGAAGATCCGCAGGCCGGGCGCTGCCGCGACGTATCCGGCCAGGTCGGCCGATGCTGACCCGCTTATCTTGGCTCCGGCCAGGCCCGCCGCCTGCGCCACCTCGGCGAACAGTGACGGGGCGACGGCCAGCCCGGTCCGTTCGGGAAAAATATAGGCGTAGAGCTCGGGGCCCGGTACGGCCTCGCGGATCCGCCGGTAGTGCCCGGTCAGCTCGTCGGGACGGGCCGGCAGGTAGTACGGCGTGATCGCGGCGATGCGGGTCGCGCCGAGCGCGACCGCGGCCCGGGCCAGCCGGATCGCGTGCCGGGCATCCGGCGCGCCGATGTGCGCGATCACCCGCTCCGGTCCCGCCTCGGCCAGCGCGAGCTCGAACAGCGACAGCCGTTCGGCGTCCTCCAGGGACGGGAACTCGCCCGTGGTGCCCGCCACCAGCATCCCGTCCACCAGCCCGGTGAGGAGCCGGTACAGCGCGCGGTTGGCGCCGGGATCCAGCTCGCCGTCCGGGCCGAACAGCGTCGGGACAGCGGAGTAGACGACCGGGGCGGCGCTCACGTCAGGGTCGTCGGCGTCGGCCGGAAGAAGTCGGTGCTGTCCTTCCGCCACAGCAGGAACACCGCGCCTGCCCCGACGAGCCAGGTCAGCACCGGGAAGATGAAGCCCAGCGCCGTCTTCGGCTGACTGAGCACGCCGAACAGGTCCAGCGTGGCCAGCCCGAACAGCACGGTGGACAGGATCCGCGCCCAGTTCTTGCCCTTGCCGTTCGCCCGCGCCATCCACAGCCACAGTGCCACGCCGATCACCCCGGACACCACGGCGAGCGCGATGATGAACGTGTTCAGCTGGTTGACCTGGGTGGCGCTCAGGCTCGGCCGCGCCTTCCTGATCGCGTCCTTGGTGCCGCCGATGCTGGCCAGCGAGATGACCAGGCTGATCACGCTGATGGCGGCGCCGACGTACATCAGCTTGACCGCGTTCACCACGGAGGGCGGCGCGGGCGGCCGCTCCGGTTCGACGGGCTTCCCGCTCGACGGGTAGGGCTGGTAACTCATGGCGACCTCTGCTGGGTGACGAAGCGAGATGTACCGCGGTCCCGAGCTTAGTGGCTCGGCGGATAGCGGGCTATTCGGCTCCTCGGCTTCGGCGATACTGAAGGGCGATGACGGACGATACGCAGACGCCTCCGCAGCCGGGCGCGGCACAGGCACCGCAGCTGGGCCCGCCGCCGCCCTGGCTGCAGCGCTGGGAGATCGTCGCGGTCCTGGCCGTCTCGCTCGGCGCCAGCGCCCTGTACGCGCTGCTCTCGTTCATCGGCTCGCTGACCGCGAAGCAGTCGCTCAGCCATCAGACCGCCACCCTCAACGGCTCGCTGGCCCCCGGCCGCCCGCTGCTCGACCTGTTCTCGCAGCTGCTGAACATCACCTTGTCGCTGGCCCCGGTATTCCTGGTGTTCTACCTGCTGGCACGGGCGGGGGAGCGGCCGTCATCGATCGGAGTGGACGCCCGCGAGCCGGGCCGGGACCTGGCCCGCGGCGCCGTGCTGGCCGCGGTCATCGGCGGCAGCGGCCTGGGCCTGTACCTGATCGCGTTCCACAGCGGCGTCGAGCTGAACGTCGTGGCGGAGAGCCTGCCCGACATCTGGTGGCGGATCCCGGTGCTGCTGCTGTCCGCGCTGCAGAACGCCATCTCCGAAGAAGTCATCATGATCGGCTACCTGCTGAGCAGGCTGGACCGGCTCGGCGTCAGGCCCGGCCGGGCGATCGTGCTCAGCGCGGTGATCCGCGGCTCGTACCATCTGTACCAGGGCGCGGGCGCCTTCCTCGGCAACGCCGTCATGGGCCTGATCTTCGGCTACCTCTACCGCCGCTGGGGCCGGGTGATGCCGCTGATCATCGCGCACTTCCTGATAGACGCGGTGACCTTCGTCGGCTACGCGCTGCTGGCCGGCCACGTGTCCTGGCTGCCAAAGCCATGAGCGTGCTCGCCCGGCTCTGGGACCGGGTGTCGGGCAGCCAGCCGCTGCCGCCCGCCTGGGTGATCGGCCTGACCGGACTCCTAGCCCTGTGCGTCGTGCTGAATTCACAGTCCTGGCGGGTGACCGGGAAGGTCATCACGATCGCGCACGAGGGCGGGCACGCGCTGGTATCGGTGCTGTCCGGGCGGCGGCTCGACGGCATCAGGCTGCATTCGGACAGCTCCGGCGTGACCTACTCGCGCGGCAGGCGAACCGGCCCCGGCCTGGTGCTCACCGCGGCGGCCGGGTACGTGATGCCGTCAGTGCTCGGCGCGGGCGCCGCGCTGCTGCTCGCGGAGCGGCACCTGACCGCGATGCTCTGGCTGGCCCTGGTGCTGCTGGCGGCGACGTTCCTGGCCATCCGCAACGTGTTCGGCGCGCTGGCGGTGCTGGTCACCGCGGGCGGCGTGTTCGCGGTGAGCTACTACGCCCCGGCCGCGGTGCAGGCCGGGTTCGCCTACCTGGCCGCGTGGTTCCTGCTGTTCGGCGGGCTGCGCCCGGTGGTGGAGCTGGCCCGGGGCCGTCATCAGCGGTGGGCCAGGGGATCTGACGCGGCCCAGCTGGCCCGGCTGACCGGCGCCCCGGCCAGCCTGTGGATCACGCTGTTCATGCTGGTCGCGGTCGCCGCCCTGGTCGGTGGGGCCGCCCTGCTCGTGCCGCCCGGCTGGCACCTCGGCCTTCCGTCTGCCAACTCCTGACCCGCGCGGCGCTTAGATCGCTAGTATTTCGCATCAGCTAAGTGAATTTCGTTGACGGTATACGACAGGCGCCGTTATCATCTGCCGAGAAGAAAATTCTGACTCCCCGAGAAGGGTTAATGGCCAGGGCTTCCGCGGTCAAGATGCCTCCGGAGGCGAACGCCGCGCACGGGTGTGAGGGCGCGCGCCGCGTCCTCGCCCTGATGCTCACGTTCTCCGCCGACGATCACACCCTCACCGCCCGCCAGCTTGCCGAACGCACCGGCATCGCGCTGCCCAGCGTCTACCGGTACCTCACGCTCCTGCGTGAGACCGGGCTGCTGGCCGGCGACGAGCGTGGCAGCTACCGGCTCTCGGCCCGGCTCGTCGGCCTGGCCCGGGCGGCGGAGGCCGCCGAGAGCATCATCGACGTGGCCGACCCCGTCATGCGCGACCTGTCCCTGCGGACCGGCGAGACCGTCATCCTGGTCCGGCTGATCGGCCGGTCGGCGGTCTGCGTGCACCGGGTCCAGTCCCCGCAGCAGCTGCGCATCTCCTTCGAGGCGGGCCAGCCGCTCCCGCTGGACCGGGGGGCCAGCGCCCGGCTGCTGCTGGCCAGCCTCGCTCCGCACATCCGCCGGGAGTACCTGTCCCCGCTGGCCGAACGGGACCCGGAGGGCGCGGCCCGCCTCGAGAAGAAGATCCTCATCGCCGGCCAGCAGGGCTTCGCGACCAGCGAGCAGGAGATCCACCGGGGGGTCTGGGCCGCCGCGGCCCAGGTGATGCAGGGCAAGCGCATGATCGCGGTGCTCACCGTGCCCTCCCCCCTGGTCCGGGCGCCGGCCGAGCAGCGGACGCAGCTGCTGGGCCAGGTGCGGGCCTCGGCCCGCGCTATCGAGGATGGCCTGCGCCTTGCCCGCCGATAGGCCCGCCGGCAGGGATTAAGGCCCGTTAAATCCCGCCACCCCCGCTTATCACCGCCGATTCCACCGTTATCCTTCCCGCATGCCGGAGTTCCGTGACGTGATCCCGGGTAGCCAGGTCAGCGTGAGCCAGCCGTCGCTGGCCGGGTTGCAGGCCGCGCTGGCCGCGGGCACGCTCAGCTCGGCCGCCTTGACCGGCTTCTACCTGCAGCGCATCGAGCGGCTGAACCCGGCGCTGCACGCGGTGATCACGGTCAACGCGGACGCCCCGGACGAGGCGGCGGCCAGCGACGCGGCGCGCGCGGTGGACGGCCCGCGGGGGCCGCTCGAGGGCATTCCGGTGCTGGTCAAGGACAATGTCCAGGTCGCGGGCATGCCGACCACGGCCGGCTCGCCCGCCCTGCTGTCCGCCGAACCCGGTGATGCCTTCCTGGTCTGGCGGCTGCGCCAGGCCGGCGCGGTGATCATCGGCAAGGCGAACCTGTCCGAGTGGGCCAACTTCCGCTCCATGCATTCGACCAGCGGCTGGTCCACCCTCGGCGGGCAGACCGCGAACCCGTACGCGCTGGACCGCAACCCGTCCGGGTCGAGTTCGGGGTCGGCGGCCGGGGTGGCCGCCGGGCTGGCGCCGCTCGCGATCGGCACCGAGACCGACGGCTCGATCGTCAGCCCGGCCAGCGCCTGCGGCATCGTCGGCATCAAGCCGACCAACGGGCTGGTCAGCCGGCGCGGCATCGTGCCCATCTCACCGGTACAGGACACCGCCGGGCCGATGGCGACGTGCGTGGCGGACGCGGCGGCCCTGCTCGCGGTGCTGGCCGCCGCCGACCCCGAGGATCCGGTCTCAGCCGCCGAGAACGAGTTGGCCGAACGGGCCGGGGTGCATCCGTCCGCGACCTCTTACTCGCACGCCCTCGACCAGGCCGCGCTCGAGGGTGCCCGCCTGGGCATCTGGCGGGACGGTTCGGCGGCGGCCGGGCCGGCCACCGCGGCGGTGCTCGACGAGGTGGTGGCCCGGCTGCGCTCGCTCGGCGCCGTGCTGACCGACCCGGTGGAACTGCCCGGCACGGACAAGATCGGCGAGCCCGAGTTCGAGGCGCTGCACTACGAGTTCAAGTACGGCATCAACGCGTACCTGGCCTACGTCGCGGAGTTCAGCACGGCCGGGCCGCTGCCCGGCACCCTGGCCGAGCTGATCGACTTCAACAAGCGGAACGCCGACCTGGTGCTTTCCCGGTTCGGCCAGGAGATCTTCGAGCAGTCCGAGAGCACGAGCGGCGACCTGGCCGATCCGGCCTACCTGGCCTTGCGGCGGGACGCCACCCGGATGGCCCGCACCGCCATCTCCGCGCCGCTGGCCGACCACGAACTCGAGGCCATCGTGGCGCTGACCACGAACCCGGCCGGCCTGACCGACTACGTGCTCGGCGATCACGACGTGTTCGGCACCTCAAGCCCGGCCGCGGTGGCCGGCTGCCCGTCGATCACCGTGCCGGGCGGCTCGGTGTCCGGCCTGCCGGTCGGCGTGTCCTTCTTCGGCCCGCGCTGGACCGAGCCGCGGCTGATCGCCCTGGCCTACGCCTTCGAGCAGGCCACCCAGCACCGCCACCCCCCCACCCTCCCCCCCAGCGTCCGCTAACCCCTCACCTACCGCACAGGCCCCTACTCCCACAGGCACGCAACCACGGCAATGTGACTCTGTGGTGGTCCTGACCACAGCGATGTGACATCGCTGTGGTTTGGCAACCGGTCCTTGAGCGGCAGATCGCTGTTCCGGTGGCCGGGATCCTCGCGCGGGCTCAACGCCAGCACCATTCGCCCCACCGTCTTCTCGAGACTCAGCGCCCGCCCGCGCCCAACCGCATAGAACCGGCGCGTTGTCCCATCGTGCCGGTTAGAGAGCAGCCGCATCGAGCCCTACGCGGCCGCGCCGACCCCGGCGCGGCCATGGCGACCGGACCAGCAGCCCGGTGTTC
>Ga0207657_10003794_pt1 | contig 16071 bp, 15 predicted proteins | sample KBSC33metaG_FD_184316 | JGI IMG/M metagenome (GOLD analysis project Ga0207657, IMG submission 184316) | Corn rhizosphere microbial communities from Kellogg Biological Station, Michigan, USA - KBS C3-3 metaG (SPAdes) (version 2) | ecosystem: Host-associated > Plants > Roots > Rhizosphere > Soil ... | reverse complement strand
GATGACCCGCGAGATGGGGAAGGTGAAGGCGGAGGCGGGCGGCGACGTCCAGGAAGCGATCGACATGAGCTACTACATGGGCGGCGAGGGCAGGCGCCTCTTCGGTCAGACGACACCCTCCGAGCTGCGCGACAAGTTCATGATGAGCGTGCGCATGCCGGTCGGCGTGATCGGCGCGATCACGCCCTGGAACTTCCCGATCGCGATCCCGGCCTGGAAGCTGATGCCGGCGCTCGTGTGCGGCAACACCGTCGTGCTCAAGCCCGCCGAGGACACGCCGAAGCTCGCCCAGCGGTTCGTCGACCTGCTGCACGAGGCCGGGGTGCCCGAGGGCGTCGTGCAGATCGTGCACGGCTTCGGCGAGGAGGCAGGCGATGCACTCGTCCGCCATCCCGACGTCCCGGTGATCACGTTCACGGGCTCGCGCGAGACCGGCGTGCTCGTGACGAAGAACGCCGCCGACGAGCTGAAGCACGTGCATCTCGAGCTCGGCGGCAAGAACGGGATCATCGTCATGGACGATGCGGACGTCGACCTGGCCGTCGACGGCATCGTGTGGTCTGCCTTCGGCACTGCGGGCCAGCGCTGCACCGCGGCGTCCCGCGTGATCGTGCACCGGGCGGTGTACGACACGCTGCAGTCCAAGCTCGTCGCACGCGCGGAGAAGATGCGCATCGGCGCGCCGTGGGAGGACGACACCGAGATCGGGCCGGTGATCAACGAGACCGCGGTCGAGAAGATCCACTCCTACACGGAGATCGGGAAGGACGAAGGCGCGAAGCTCCTGACCGGCGGCGAACGAGTCGACGGGCACGGCTTCTACTACCGGCCGACGGTGTTCGCCGACGTCGACGCACAGATGCGCATCGCTCAGGAGGAGATCTTCGGGCCGACGACTGCGCTGATCCCGGTCGACTCGTTCGAGGAGGCGGTGCGAGCCGTGAACAGCGTCAAGTACGGGCTCTCGTCGTCGATCTACACGCGTGACGTGAACAAGGCGTTCAAGGCGATGCGCGATCTGCAGACGGGCATCACCTACATCAACGCCGGCACGACCGGCGCCGAGGTGCACCTGCCGTTCGGCGGCATGAAGCAGACCGGCAACGGCCACCGGGAAGCGGGGCAGGCGGCGCTCGACGTGTTCACCGAGTGGAAATCGGTCTACGTCGACTACAGCGGCAAGCTGCAGCGGGCTCAGATCGACAACAACTGAGCTTGAAGGCGCGCCTCCATACGGACGGCGGGGCGCGTGGCAACCCGGGGCCGGCGGCCTACGGATTCGTGCTCGAGGCCGAAGACGGCACCGTGCTCGCCGCCGAAGGGCACGCGATCGGGTCGACGACGAACAACGTGGCCGAGTACAGCGGGCTGGTCGCGGGCCTTCGCAAGGCGATCGAGCTGCAGGTGACGGAGCTCGAGGTGGTGTCCGACTCGGAGCTGATGGTGAAGCAGATGCGCGGCGAGTACCGCATCAAGAACGAGGCGCTCCGTGGGCTCTCGACGGAGGCGACGACACTTGCGCGGCGACTCGAACGCGTCGAGTACCGCCATGTGCGGCGCGCGCACAACGAGCTCGCGGACAGCCTCGTGAACGACGCCCTGGACGCGGCATGACCGCCATCCATCCGTTCGGCGCCGCGGTCGAGGCAGGCGACCACGCAGCCGCGCTCGCGACGATCGCCGACGACGTCGTCTTCCGCAGCCCCGCCGTCCACCGGCCCTACCACGGCAAGGAGACGGTCGACGGGATCCTGCGCCTCGTCGCGACGGTCTTCGAGAACTTCCGCTACACGAACGAGTGGCGCGACGGGCAAACGACGATCCTCTTCTTCGAGGCCGAGGTCGGCGACCGCGAGCTGCAGGGGATCGACATCCTCGAGGAGGACGACGACGGCAAGGTCGCCCGGTTCACGGTGATGATCCGCCCGCTCTCGGGGCTCCAGGCGGTCGCCGCAGCCATGGCGGCCCGTCTCGGCCGCGAGTAGCGGCGGCTATACTGCCGTCGCTTCGCGGATGTAGCTCAGTTGGCTAGAGCGTCTGCTTGCCATGCAGAAGGTCGTGGGTTCGAGTCCCATCATCCGCTTCTTCGTTCGCCGTCGAGGTCGACGCGCATCGTCGCACCGGGACTGCCTAGTTTGCGTCTTCCGGCTGCCGTTCGTGGAGCAGCCCGAGGCGGGCGGCCTCGGCGACCGCCTCGCCGCGGTTCTGTGCGCCCAGCTTGCGCAGGATCGCGGAGACGTGGTGGTCGACGGTGCGCGGCGAGACGAAGAGGCGGTCCGCGATCGCCGCGTTGCGAAGGCCCTCGGCGAGCAACGGCAGCACGTCGAGCTCGCGGACGGTTAGCTGTGGCTCGTTGCGGAGGGTGCTGATACGCGGTCCGCGAGGGACGTTGCGAACGCCGCCCTGCTGCAGGCGGCGCGCGACGATGCTCGCCGCCGGTCGAGCTCCCAGTCGCTGAAGCTCCTCCAGCGCTTGGCGCAGCGGCTCCTCCTCGACCGCGTCTGCGAGCGCGAGCGCGGCCTCGTACGGACAGCCGAGCTCCCGCCAGCGCCGGGCGGCGAGCGCCCAGTCGCCCGCGAGCTGTGTGGCGTACGGCTCCTCGACAGCGGACGGGACGTCGTCGTCGATCCCGGCCCGGCGGCGCCACAGCGCGAGCTCGCCGAGCAGACGAGGGTCGCTCCGGTCGAGCGCGAGCCGGAACAGCTGCTCTGTCGCGGCAACGACGCCGTCGCGGTCGCCGGCAAGCCACGCAGCCTCCGCCTTGGCGACCGCCGCCGGTCCCATCCGCAGGAGCTCGTCGGTCGGCGCGCCCAGCTCCCAGGCCTCGTCGAGGAGCTGCGTCGGACCTGGGTCTCCGCGTCGCGCGCGAACGAGCCCGAGGACGACGAGCCCCCAGATGCGCGGAAGAATCGACACTCGGCGGATCTGCAGGACGGCCGAGGCTGTCTCTGCCGCATCGTCCCAGCGGCCGAGGTCGAGCTGCAGGCGCGCCTTGTGGCCGAGCGCGTAGAAGCGGTAGAGCTCGAGGCCACGCTCGCTGCAGTAGTCGACCGCCGCGTCGGCCCAGGTGGCTGCAATCCCGTACTGCCTCGCGGCGATCGCTGCGCTGATCGCGTGGGGATAGGCCCAGCCCACGAGCTCGAAGCGGTCTTCCTCGACGGCCAGCCCGATGCATTGCTCGAGCGTCTCCCGCCCTCCGTCGGTGAACCTCAGGTTTCCCAGCACGCAGAGCGCGCGCAACGCGACATCCCTGTCGCCGACGTCGGTGGCGAGAAGTAGCGCGCGCTCGACGTCGGGGACGTACCACGAGTTCATCCAGGCCTTCGCGAGCTCGGAGCCCGGCGGCATCGCCTCGAGGACTGCAACCGCATCTTCCCTCGCCTGCCGCGAGTCGACCGTTCGGCCGGGGCACCAGAGGATCTCCGACAGCCAACTGAGCGCTGCGCCCTCTTCCTCCCGCTGAGCCAGTGCCCGGCGGAGCCGCAGCTCTTCCTGCCCCGCCTCGATCGCCTCGCCGGTGTCGTCGGTCAAGTAGCACTCGATCGACTGCAGATGGAGCAGATCCGCGCGCTCGGCGGGCGCGAGACCACCCTCCACCCGGAGGGTACGGGCGTACTGGGCGGCGGCCTCCCGGTGGGCTCCCAGCGACGCCGCCCGAGCGGCGGCAAGAGGCGCGAAATGCAGCGTCGCCGTTTCGTCGCCCGCCGCTTCTGCGTGATAGGCGAGCCTCGCGACGTCTGGTTCGCCGAACAGGGGCTCGGCGAGTGCGGCCAGTGCGCCGCGGTGCAGGGCCAGGCGGCGGAGCGGCTCGAGCGACTCCTCGATCGCGAGCCGCGCGAGCTCGTGGCGAAACTCGACCGCGCCTGCGCGCTCGACCAGCATCCCGGACGTGAGGCACTCCTCCAGTGCGGACACCTGCCTGCCCGCCAGGGTCTCGAGCAGCCAGAGCTCGATCCGGGGCGAGGCGATCGCGACCGCGTCCAGCAGCACACGGGCGTCGTCGGTCAGGCGGGCGGCTCGCGCAAGCACCGCGTCCCTGACCGTCGACGGGATGGCGGCGTTGCCGGAGGCGAGCACTTCGGTGATGTAGAAGGGGTTGCCGCCGGTCAGCCGGTGCAGGTCGGCCGCGTCCACATCGGCTGCGTCGGCGAGCTCGGCGACCGCCTCCGGCGAGAGTGGCGGGATCGGCAGCCGCCGCACGTGCGGCTGCGTGCCGAGCTCGCCGAGGACGACCCGGAGCGGATGCACGCGATCGAGCTCGTCGTCGCGGTAGGTGGCGACCAGGAGCAGCGGCGCCTGTCCGAGCTTGCGCCCGAGCAGGCGAACCACGTCGAGGGTGGCCTCGTCGGCCCAGTGGACGTCCTCGATGACCGCGATCGTCGCCGAACGCTCCCCTGCCATCCGGAGCAGCGCGGCCGCAACCTCGGACGGCCCCTGCTCGACCGCGGTCTGCAGGTCGCCGCCGCTCGCCTCGGCGATGTCGAGGAACGGCCCCAACGGCCGGGGCGTGAACAGCGGGTCGCAGCCGCCCCAGAGCACCGGCGCCGATGCTCTGGACTCGTCGCAGAACGCGCGGACTGCGGCCGACTTGCCGACGCCGGCCTCGCCGACCACGAGGACCAGCCGGCCGTGCCCCTTGCGCGCCTCTTCCAGGGAGTCGCGCAGCGTGTCGAGCGCCGGCTCGCGCTCGAGCAGGCGTGGCCCCTTCCGTGTCGCAGCAATCGCCATGCGCAGATCGTGACCGCCGCCGCCGTTCCGATCAACCCCCCGCGGAGGAATGCGGCCACGAGCGGCGGGCGAAGAACGCTCCAGGCGTAGCTCCTAGGCCACGGCGCGGAGACGCTCGTGCTCGCGTAGGCGTCGGTCGAGGAGCTCGCCGAGCGAGCCGACCGAGTGGTCTGAACCGAACCCCGCGACGGAGGCGCCGACACCGATCACATGGAGCCCGGCGGTACGGCCTGCTGCGACTCCCGCCGGGCTGTGCGTGAAGGTGACGGCCTCGCTCGGGTTGACGCCGGCGCGGCGACAGGCCGCCAGTAACAGGTCGGGCGCGGGCCTGGAGCGCAGGCCTTCGAGTCGAATCGCCTCGGCGTCGACGCGTTCCTCGACGAGCGTCGAGAGCGCCGCCAGCTCGAGCATCGGCAGCGTGGACGTGCTCGCCGAGACGACGGTGCGGTTGAGGCCCGCATGGCCGCAGGCCTCGAGGTAGCGGCGCGCGCCGGGCAGCGAGGAGACGCCCCGCCGCCGCATCCCCCGCGCGAGCGCCTCCGACTTGCGCTCGGCGAGCTCGTTCGCGGCGTCGGGATCGAGCCGGATGCCGCGGCTCTGGAGAAAGGCGAGCACCCCCTCGAGCCGCGGACGGCCGTCGAGATAGGTGCGGTAGTCGGCATCGCGGTCGAACGGAATGAAATGCCGGCCTGGCCGCTCGCTCAGCCGCAGGAGGAGCGCGTCGAACGTCTCCGCCCAGGCCTGTGCGTGCAGCAACGCGCTGTCTGTGAGCACGCCGTCCAGGTCGAAGAGGCAGGCCCGGATGCCCCGCGGCAGCCCGACCATGTTCGCCGTGACCGGGACCGGTGAGAGCCACGGCGCCGGGCGCACGTCGGCGGCCCGCGCGACCTCGACGAGGAGCGCCGCCGTGTCCCGGCGCTCGCTCAGCAGCCCGTGATGGAGCCGGCCGAGATCTGCCCCGTCCAGGACCAGGGGCGCCGCATCGAGCGCCCGCTCGGCCGCGTCGAGAGCGCGCTCCCACTCGGAGGCGTACGCGTCCAGATCGAGTGGCCTCAGTGTCATCGCCGGCCCCACCATGCCTTCTGCCACTCGTCTTCTCATCGGCGATCCACGCTCTCCCGGTTGCGGGAATACCACGACCGGATCAGCGGTCTCGCCGATGCCGCGCGCGCGGCGCGAATCGAGACTCGAGGCGTGAGCGCGACGGCGGATTCTCAGCAGGGACTTCCGGCGACGCTCGCCACCCTCGAGCACGTCGCCGAACACGGTCGTGAAGCCCTCGGCCGGCAGACGCTCTCGAGCGGCTGAAGTGCCGCACGAACCGCACGGAAAGGAGACATCGTGAAAGCACTCGTCTACCACGGGCCGGGAGAGCGCTCCTGGGAGACCGTTCCGGACCCGGAGATCCTCGAGCCGACGGACGCGATCGTCCGGATCGACACGTCGACCATCTGCGGCACGGATCTGCACATCTTGAAGGGCGACGTCCCGGAGGTCAGGCCTGGCACGATCCTCGGCCACGAGGCGGTGGGGACGGTCGTCGAGGTCGGCGCCGCCGTCACGACGGTGGTGCCGGGCGACCACGTGCTCGTGTCCTGCATCACCTCCTGCGGGCGCTGCCGGTTCTGCAAGGAGGGCCACTACGGCCTCTGCACGGGTGGCGGCGGCTGGATCTTCGGCCACACGATCGACGGGCTGCAGGCGGAGCTGGCCCGCGTCCCGTTCGCGGACACCTCGGTCTACAAGGTCCCCGACGGACTGACCGACGAGGACGTGCTCTTCCTCGCCGACATCCTCCCGACCGCGTACGAGGTGGGCGTCCTGAACGGCGGCGTCCAACCCGGTGACACCGTGGCGGTCGTCGGTGCAGGCCCGATCGGGCTCGCGACGATCATGACGGCGAAGCTCTTCACGCCGGGTCGCATCGTGGCGATCGATCTCGCGGACGCCCGGCTCGAGCGGGCGCTCGAGTTCGGCGCCGACGTGACGATCAACAACAGCCGCGAGGACGCGATCGCTCGCATCATGGAGCTCACGGAAGGGCTGGGAGTCGATGTGGCCGTCGAGGCCGTCGGCGTGCCGGACACCTTCGAGCTCTGCACGGCAATCGTCCGCCCGGGCGGCCACGTCGCCAATGTCGGCGTCCACGGCCACTCGGCGACATTGCACCTCGAGACGCTGTGGATCCGCGACGTGACGATCACGACCGGCCTCGTCGACACGACGACCACGCCGCAGCTGCTCAAGCTGATCCAGGAGCGGCGGCTCGACCCGTCGCTCTTCGCAACGCACCGGTTCTCGCTGCAGGACACCGAGGACGCGTACGACGTCTTCGCCGACGCGGCGGCGACGAACGCCCTCAAGGTCGTGCTGACGGCGGAGCCGGTGCACGAGCTCGTCGGCGCATCAGGAGCCGCGGCAAGCGCGTAACGAGACAGGTCGCGGGAGGGCGCCCGCCGCGTCTTCCCGCAACCTGCGATCAGCGCACCACGTGCGACCACGCGTGCGTGAGCGGGAGCGTCGCGACTGCGATCGCCGTACCTACGAGGATCGTCGATCCGACGAGCGCGAGGCGAATGCGTGCGCCCCACGCGCGCGGCGCATCGCGAACGTCGGGGGTGGCGAGCGAAGGGAGGCGGAGGATGTGACCGAGCACGTGGATGCCGAGCGCGCCGAGCCACGCGACGAAGCTCGCCTTGTGGAGCAGGAGCAGGAACGAGCCCCCTGGGCCGAGCGCCGCGAGCGCGACGCCGCTCGCAAGGAGCCCGGCCGTCGACAGCACGACGACCGGGCCGATCAGGCGCAAGACCGGGTGGGGCGGACCGGCCCGGACGTAGTCCTCCTTGTGCGTGTAGTAGCGGATGAACCGCCACCCGGTGCTCACGAGCTTCAAGCCGACGACGGGGACGATCAGCATCCCGATGAAGATGTGCCAGGAGACGAAGGTGCTCAGTGAGACGAGGGTCGCGCCCTCGGCGGCAAGCAGGACGAGGAGCACCGAGCCGGTCAGCGCGGTGAGGCGGGAGTTGCCGATCGGGCCCATGACGGCGGTAGTGGAGCGGTTCCGGATGAAAGGATCGTGAGTCGACTCACACGCGTCTCAGAAACCGATGCGCACAATGCCCTCATGCGAGTGCTGATCGTCGAAGACGAGGCCAAGCTGGCGAAGCTGCTCGAGCGCGGGCTGCGTGAAGAGGGCTACGCCGCCGACATCGCCGGGCGCGGCGAGGACGCCTTGTGGATGGCCGCCGCCGCTTCGTACGACGTCCTCGTGCTCGACGTGATGCTCCCGGGTGTCGACGGGTTCGAGGTCTGCCGTCGCCTCCGGAACGACGGCGTCTGGGTGCCCGTGCTGATGCTGACGGCGCGCGACGACGTCGATGATCGCGTCACCGGGCTGGACGCCGGCGCGGACGATTACTTGGCGAAGCCGTTTGCCTTCGACGAGCTCCTGGCGCGGTTGCGCGCGTTGACGCGCCGCTCGCCCGTCGAACGTCCAGTCGTCATCGAGGTCGGCGGGCTCAGGCTCGACCCGGCGGCGCACCGCGCGTGGCGCGGCGAGGTCGAGATCCAGCTGTCTGCGAAGGAGTTCGCACTGCTCGAGCGCTTCATGCGACGTCCCGGCGTCGTCCTGACCCGCGCCCAGCTGCTCGACGCCGCCTGGGACATGGCGTTCGAGAGCCGTTCGAACATCGTCGACGTCTACATCCGTTACCTGCGCGAGAAGATCGATCGCCCGTTCGGCTGCGATTCGATCGAGACGGTTCGCGGGGTCGGGTACCGGCTCCGTTCGGATCCATGAGCCGTCTGCCGATTCGTCTCCGCCTCACGCTTGCGTTCGCGGTCGTCATGGCGGCCGTCCTGGGCGCCATGGGCTTGCTCGTCTATGACCGTGTGGGCGCTGCGCTGCTGGGCTCGATCGACCAGACATTGCGTCCGCAGGCCGCCGAGGCGCTGCGCCATACGGCCGACGACCGCGGACTCGTCGACCCGGACGCCAGCTCCGGCGTGACGCTCGCCGAGATCCTCGATGTACGCGGTCACGTCGTCCGCTCGACACCTGCGAAGCTTGCGCCCCTCCTCGGCGTCGGCGACGTCGCCCGGGCGGCAGGCGGCCGGCGGATCACGCGCAACGTGAAGGTCTACGGCCAGCGCGGCGAGTGGCGCGTGCTCGCCGTGCCGGCCGACAACGGCGCCGTGGTCGCAGTCGCGCGGTCGCTCGAGCCCTACGACGAGACGCTCGACCACCTGCTGCGCGAGCTGATGATCGCCGAGCCGTTGGCACTGCTCCTCGCATCCCTCGCCGGCTACGGGCTGGCAGCCGGCGCGCTGCGTCCGGTCGAGGCCATGCGCAGGCGGGCCGCGGCTGTGACCGCCGCCGCGCCGGGTCGGCTGCCCGTGCCGCGGAGCGGCGACGAGCTGTCGCGCCTCGCCGAGACCTTGAACGACATGCTCGGGCGGCTCCAGGCGTCGCTCGAGCACGAGCGCCGGTTCGTCGCGGATGCGAGCCACGAGCTGCGCACGCCGCTCGCGTTGCTGCGCACCGAGCTCGAGCTCGCACTGCGGCGACCGCGCTCCGGACCCGAGCTCGAGCACGCCGTCCGTTCCGCCGCCGAGGAGACGGAACGGCTCTCGCGGCTCGCCGACGACCTGCTCTGGATCGCCCGCGCCGACCAGGGTGCTCTGCCGCTGCGGCAGGGGCGGATCGCGGCAGGCGAGCTGCTCGACCGGGTCGCCCGCCGCTTCGCCCGCCGCGCCGCGACCGAGCAGCGCACGCTCACGGTCGAGCGGTCGGACGCGGTCGTCGACGCCGACCCGGACCGGGTCGAGCAGGCGCTCTCGAACCTCGTCGAGAATGCGCTCAGCCACGGCGCAGGCGACGTCGTCCTCTTCGCGCGACGCGCCGCCGACGCCGTCGAGCTGCACGTGGTCGATCACGGCCCGGGCGTTCCCGAGAACTTCCAGGAGCGTGCGTTCGACCGCTTCAGCCGCGCCGACGAGGCGCGAGGACGGGGCGGTGCGGGGCTCGGCCTGTCGATCGTCGGCCTCGTCGCACAGGCGCACGGGGGCGCGGCGTCGGTCGCCAACCGCCCCGAAGGCGGCGCCGACGTCTGGCTGACGCTGCCTGCGGCCCTTTCTTAGGGGTTTCCTAGCGACCGCTCATGCGCGCCTCATGTGGCGTTGCGACCCTTTTCACATGGCACCGGAGATCAGGGATCCACGGCGTGCGGCGCGCTTGCGCGATGCAGCGCGCGCACGCATGCGGCGCGTGACGCAGGTCACCGTGGCCGCGGCAGTCGCGCTCGGCGCGGCGTTCGCCGCTCTCGCCGCGGCATCGACCCACACGAAGCAGCAGACGGTGCGTCCGGCTTCCCGCGCCTCGACGCCCGCACGGCCGCTCACGGTCGCGCCCGCGCCGCCCCTCGTCTCCGCGCAGGCTCAGACACCGTCCTCGTCCTCGTCCTCGTCGTCGCAGTCGCAGAGCTCGACCCCGGCGGTCGCACCCGCCCCGTCGTCGGCGCCGCCGGTCGTCTCCTCCGGAGGATCATGAGCATCGGACGCTGTTCGTTCCCCTCGCTCGGGACCCGGGCCGTGCTCCTGACCGCCGGCGAGGAGGCGCTGGGCGCGGCGCGTGCGCTGCTCGAGGAGGAGCTCGCTGCGATCGACCGCGCGTGCAGCCGCTTCCGCGACGACTCGGAGCTCGCGCGTGCGAACACGCGCGCCGGCGAGGAGGTGCCCGTCTCCGAGCTCTTCGCGGACGCGCTCGGCGTCGCGCTCGAGGCCGCCGACCGGACGGGCGGCCTCGTCGATCCGACACTCGGCGCCCAGCTTCGGGCTGCCGGCTACGACCGCACGTTCGAGCTCGTGCGCGCACGGAAGGGCTGGTCGTTACAGCCCGTCGCGCGTCCTGCCGGCGGCTGGCGCAGCGTCGAGCTCGACCGCACCAGGTTGATGCTGCGCGTGCCGTGCGGCATGGAGCTGGACCTTGGGGCGACCGCGAAGGCGTGGGCCGCGGATCGCGCTGCGCAGCGCATCGCCACCGAGACCGGGGAAGGAGTGCTCGTGTCGCTCGGCGGCGACCTCGCGGTGGCCGGGGCGGTTCCGCCCGGCGGCTGGCCGGTGCTCGTCACGGACGATCATGCGAGCGCGCTCGACGCACCCGGTCAGGTCGTCTCGATGGCTGCCGGCGGGCTCGCGACGTCGTCGACGTCCGTGCGGCGCTGGGCGACCGACGACGGGGAGCTCCACCACATCGTCGACCCGCGGACGGGGTTACCCGCACGCACCCCCTGGCGTACGGTCAGCGTTGCCGGGTCGTCGTGCGTCGAGGCGAACGTCGCTGCGACCGCTGCGGTCGTGCTCGCCGGCCGGGCGCGTGAATGGCTCGAAGCCCGCGGCTACCCCGCCAGGCTCGTCGGCGCAGACGGCACCGTGGCCCGGACCGGAGGCTGGCCGGCCGAAGCGCTCGCAGCATGATCGCCGCCGCGCTCAACGCGAAGGTCTTCTGGTACGTGACCCGCGGCTCGGGCATCGTCGCGCTCCTGCTGCTCACGGCGTCGGTCGCTCTCGGCGTCGTGACGACGCTCCGGTGGAAGAGCGACCTCTGGCCGCGGTTCGCCGTCGCCTCGCTCCATCGCAGCCTGACGCTCCTTGCGGTTGCGTTCGTCGCGGTGCACGTCGGCACGACCGTCCTCGACGGCTACGCGCCGGTTGGGCTGCGCGACGCATTCGTGCCGTTCCTCTCGCAGTACCGGCCGGTGTGGCTCGGGCTCGGCGCGGTCGCCTTCGACCTGCTGCTTGCGCTCGTGCTCACGAGTCTCCTGCGGGCTCGGATCGGCTACCGCATGTGGCGCGGCATTCACTGGCTCGCCTATGCGTCATGGCCCGTTGCCCTCGTCCACGCGCTCGGGACCGGGAGTGACGCGCGACTGACGTGGATGGTCGCAATCGGGATCGCGGCTGTTGCGGTCGCCGCCCTCGCGGTCGTCGCACGCGCGGCGCTCGGCGCCGGTCCGCGCGGCGTGCGAGCTGCAGCGGCGGCGGCAGCTCTGCTCGCGCCGGTCGCGATCGCTGCCTGGTACGAGACGGGACCGGCGCGGCATGGGTGGGCGAGGCGCGCGGGAACCCCGACCGCGCTCCTCGCGCGACCGGCCACGGCGCAGGTCGCCGAGCAACGGGTCGGTCGCGCGAATCTTCAGGTCGCGCGCTTCACATCGCGGCTGAGCGGGACGGTTCACGAGGCAGGCTCGGACGAAGACCTCGTCACCCTCCAGATCGCCGGGCGACTCAGCGGCCGCCCCGGCGGCTCGGTGCGCCTCGACCTACGCGGGGTACCCGCGGACGGAGGCGTGACGATGACCGCGAGCGGCGTCTCCTACGTTCCGGCCGGCACGCGAACGGTCTACACGGGCAGCGTCACCGAGCTGGACGGGCAGCACGTCGTCGCCGCGGTGGCGACGGAGTCCGGAGCACGTCTCGAGCTCGCGTTCGCGCTCAACGTCGACGTCGCAGGCGGAACGGTCACCGGCACCGTCCGCGGCGCGCCGGCATGACCGCCCAGCTCGAGCGGCGCTCGGTAGCGCCGCCCACCGGCGTCGCGCGCCTGCTCGCGACCGTCCGCGACGACGGCCGCCCCGTGAGCCTCGCGGAGCACCTCGACGCATACGGGCCGCTGCCGCGACGGCCGGGCCTGATCGAGGCGGTCGAGGCGAGCGGCCTGCGCGGCCGTGGCGGTGCGGCATTTCCGGTCGGCCGGAAGCTCCGCGCCGTCGCTGCACAACGCGGCCGGCCGGTCGTCGTTGTGAACGCGGCGGAGGGAGAGCCGGCGAGCAAGAAGGACAAGGCGCTCCTCGCTCACGTGCCGCACCTCGTCCTCGACGGCGCGGCCGCGGCGGCGTCGGCGCTCGGCGCAGGGTCGGTGATCGTTGCGCTCGGTGCACGCGCACGCGTCGAGGATGCGCTCGCCCGAGCGATTGCGGAGCGCCGCGACCGGATCCGGTGGGAGATCGCGCATGTGCCGGACCGATTCGTCGCGGGGGAGGAGACGGCGTTGCTCGCGGGCATCGCGGGGCGGCCCGCGAAACCGTCGACGAAGCCGCCCTATCCGTTCGAATCCGGTGTCCGCGGCGCGCCGACGCTCGTCCAGAATGTCGAGACGCTCGCGCACGTCGCGCTCGTAGCGCGGTTCGGCGCAGCGTGGTTCCGCTCGGCCGGCACGCAGTCGGAGCCCGGAACAGCTCTCGTCACTCTGTCCGGCATCGTCTCGCGGCCCGGCGTGCACGAGATCGCGCTGGGGACGCGCCTCTCGGAGCTCCTCGCCGGCGCGGGCACGACCGAGGCGGTGGGCGCCGTTCTGGTCGGCGGCTTCTTCGGCGGTTGGACGCGGGATCTCGACCACCCGCTCGACGGCGGCAACGGGCTCGGCGCTGGGGTCGTCGTCGCGGTGCCGGCGCGCGCGTGCGCGCTCCGCGAGAGCGCGCGGGTGGCGCAGTACCTCGCCGGGCAGACCGCCGGGCAGTGCGGGCCGTGCGTGAACGGCGTGCGTGCGCTGGCCGACGGGCTCGAGCAGATCGCCTTCGGCGGCGACGACAGCCGTCGCGACCTCGAGCGCTGGGCTGCGGAGGTGCGCGGGCGCGGAGCGTGCCGGCATCCCGACGGCGCCGCCAACTTCGTGGCGAGCACGCTTTCGGTCTTCGAGACCGAGGTCGGGGAGCACCTCCGCCACGGCCGCTGCGGCGGGACCGACCTGCGGATCCTCCTGTGAGCAGGGCTCTGCGCGTCGACCCGATCGCGTGCGACGGACACGGCATCTGTGCCGAGCTCTTCCCGGAGTGGATCCGCCTCGACGACTGGGGCTATCCGATCGTCGAGCCTCGGCCCGTGCCGGTCGCGCTCGAAGCGCATGCGGAACGTGCGGTCAGGGAGTGTCCGACGCTTGCGCTGCGTCTCGCGGCGTCGCGCACAGACACAGCTCCCCGAAAGAGGTAGCCCGGGCACGATCGTGCGCGCGAACGGGTGAACCGCGCCTCGAGCCGTAGCCGCGGGCGGCTTATCGGATGAGCTCGGCTGCCGAGGCTGCGGCCGCTTCGGAGACGACGACGACCGGACGCGTTGCGAGGTGTGGCAGCCGCATGGCCACGCTGCCGGCCACGGCTCCTGCGACGACGCCGAACCCGCGGGTCCCGCAGACGATCACATCTGCGTGGTTTGCCTCCGCCGAGGCGGCGATCTCGGCGGCTGCGCTCTGGTGGGTCTTCTCGACGATCAACCTGACCTCCGTGCCGCCGGCCCTCAGCTGGTCGACCTGGGCCTGAATCTTCGCGAGGCGGTCGAGCTCGTCGACGAAGACGGTGCCACCACCGAGCCTGCCGCCCGCAAACCGCTCGTCGCAATGAAATGCGATCAGCTCTCCATCGGGATCGAGCAGCTTCAGTGCCTCTGCGAGCGCGCCGTCGGCGACGACCGATCCATCTGTTGCCCAGAGAACGGTGCGGTACATCCTGCGCCTCCTTTCGATTGGGCGACCCGCCTCCATGATCCGGCTCGGGCGCCGCCCTGGAATCGGCGAACGCCCCGAACGAGATGCGGGAAAACACCGGTGCGAGAACGGCCGGCGGGCGGCAAGCTCGAGCCGAGATCAAGGCCAATCGAGGAGGAAACATGAGCGTTCGCGTCGGGATCAACGGGTTCGGACGGGTGGGGCGCTGTGCGTTCCGCTCGGCGCACGAGAGCGGGGCCGAGATCGAGTGGGCCGGGATCAACGACGTCGCCGATGCCGAGACGCTGGCCTATCTCCTGCGCCACGACACGCTGTACGGCCCGTTTCCGGGCGACGTCCGGGTCGACGGCGACGCGCTCGTCGTCGACGGCGTCCCGGTTCCCCTCTTCGCGGCGACGACACCGGGCGAGATCCCGTGGGCCGACGTCGCGGCCGAAGTGGTGCTCGAATGCACCGGCAGGTTCCGCAGCCGTGACGAGGCCGCCGGTCATCTGGCCGCCGGCGCCGGGAAGGTGATCATCTCGGCGCCGGGCAAGAACGTCGACGCGACGCTCGTCCTGGGCGTCAACTTCGACACCTACGATCCGGTCGCGCACAGCGTCGTCTCGAATGCGTCGTGCACGACGAACTGCCTTGCGCCGGTCGCGAGGGTGCTGCACGAGGCGCTCGGCATTCACCACGGCGTGATGACGACGATTCATGCGTACACCGGCGACCAGCGCCTGGTCGACCTGCCGCACAAGGATCTTCGCCGCGCACGGGCCGCGGCGGCGAACATCGTCCCGACGTCGACCGGCGCCGCGAAGGCGATCGGGCTCGTCATTCCCGAGCTCGCCGGCCGGCTACAGGGCTTTGCGGCGCGCGTGCCGGTGCTGACGGGGTCGCTCGTCGATCTGACGGTCGAAGTCGAGCACCGGACGACCGTCGAAGAGGTGAACGGGCTGTTCGCGGAGGCCGCAAGCTCCGACGAGCTCGCGGGGATCCTGCAGTACAGCGACGAGCCGCTGGTCTCGTCGGACGTGATCGGGTCCCGCTACTCGTCGGTCTTCGACGCGGGCCTCACCACCGTCTCCGGCGGGACGCAGGTGACGGTGATCGCGTGGTACGACAACGAGTGGGGCTACTCGACGCGACTCGCCGAGCTGGCGCTGCAGGTGCTCGTGCCCGTCGCGCAGCCGGCCTGACCGTGACGACGGACGCCGCCGGCCCGGTTTCATCGAGGCCGGCGGCGCGTCCAGAGCAGGTCAGCCGATGAACCGCTCGTTCGATGCCTGATGACGCTTCGAGGGAGTGCTGCGAGGGGCCGCCACTCGAACGCTCCGTCCTGCGATGCGCATCGAGGTCTCGGGGGCGCCGATCTGCGTGAGCCACCGGCGCACAGCCGCTTCGATCTCCTCGGCGCTCTCCGCCGCCGGAATCTCCACCGTCCACCGTCCGTCGCGCACGACGGTCGTCGGCGCGAGATGCGCGAAGCGCTGTTCCAGCGCGAAGGCGGATGCGCCGTCGGGCGCGTCGACCTCGATGTCGAAGCAGGTGAGGGTCTGATGCACGATCTCGCCTCCTTTCGCTCCCTTCGAGCGTCGCAGCGGGGGTGGGGTGCGGAATCGGAGTCGCTGCGGATCCCGGATCCGTAGATCGTCCCGATGTGGTCGGGAGCTTCTGGCTTTGCGGGCCGTCGGCGCGACACGTCGGCGTGCGATGGGGTTTCCGGGATCGCAGGTCGCCCCGGTTCGCTGCATGATGCGTCGCGACAGTGATCTCGCCCGTCGACTCGACGACCGGTTCGTCCGTTCATCCGGGGTGGGGTCTTGCTCCCGCGCTCGCGGCGGGACTCGGCATCGTCC
>Ga0207657_10003792_pt1 | contig 16074 bp, 12 predicted proteins | sample KBSC33metaG_FD_184316 | JGI IMG/M metagenome (GOLD analysis project Ga0207657, IMG submission 184316) | Corn rhizosphere microbial communities from Kellogg Biological Station, Michigan, USA - KBS C3-3 metaG (SPAdes) (version 2) | ecosystem: Host-associated > Plants > Roots > Rhizosphere > Soil ... | reverse complement strand
ATCGGCCGCTGGCGCGACGCCGAAAACCTCCTTCGCCGGGCCGTCGAGCTCGCGCCGGGCTGGACTGCTGCGAGGGCGAACCTCGCTCTGGTGCTGGGGCGAATGGGCCGCCCGGCGGAAGCGCTCGAGCTGCTTGAAGAGGTTTTCGAAGCCGAACCCGAGGAACTTGGTCATTGGAACCTAAAGGCGGCGACGCTCGGCCGCGTAGGGGATTTCGAGAGCGCGATCGATCTTTACGAGCGCGTTTTGGAGCGCGCTTCTGCTCAACCACGCGTGTGGGTCAGCTACGGCCACATGCTGAAGACGATCGGCCGCGTGACCGACGGGATCGCCGCCTACCGCAAGGCCATCGCGCTCAATCCCGCGCTTGGCGAAGCCTGGTGGAGCCTTGCCAACCTCAAGACCGTGAAATTCGGCGAGGTGGACCTGGCTGCAATGCGCAACGCCCTGGCGCGAAAAGATCTCGGCGACGAGGACCGGTTTCACCTGGAATTTGCGCTCGGCAAGGCGATGCATGATGCCGGCGAGCCGGAGGCTGCATTCGCGCACTACAAATCGGGGAACGCCTTGCGCCGCGAGCGACATCCTTATCACCCGGAATGGATCGGCGAGACGGTCGACCGTTGCATCGAGATCTTCAGCAGGCAGGCCTTTGGGGAACGACAAGGGGCCTGCGATGCGCCCGATCCAATCTTCGTCGTCGGACTGCCGCGTGCGGGGTCGACCCTGGTCGAGCAGATCCTATCGTCCCATAGCCTGGTTGAGGGGACCTCCGAGCTGCCAGACATCCCGGCCCTCGCGCGCAAGCATGGCAACTATCCGGCAAGCGTGCTCGACCTGTCGCGTGGAGAGCGGTTCGAGCTTGGCCGGGAGTATCTTCGGCGCTCATCCGTCCAAAGGCGGACCGATCGACCCTTCTTCGTGGACAAGCTGCCGAACAACTGGCTGTTCGTGCCCTTCATCCACCTGATCCTGCCCAATGCGAGGATCATCGACGCAAGGCGTCATCCGCTCGGCTGCTGCTTCTCCAACTTCCGGCAGCACTTCGCGCGCGGGCAGGACTTCACCTACGATCTCGGCGATCTCGGCCGCTACTATGCCGACTATGTCCGGCTCATGGCTCACGTGGACGATGTGCTTCCCGGACGTGTCCACCGCGTGATCTATGAGCGGATGGTCGGGAACACCGAGGGAGAGGTACGTGCCCTGCTCGCCTATTGCGGCCTCGAGTTCGAGCCTCAGGTCCTTGAATTCTACAAGACGGAACGTGCCGTGCGCACCCCGAGCTCGGAGCAGGTGCGTCAGCCCATCTACCGCGACGCCACGGAAGAGTGGCGTGCCTACGAGGCTCACCTCGCACCATTGAAGGATGCATTAGGCCCGGTGCTGGAAGCCTATCCAGCTGCCCCTGCGGCCTTCTCGCAACGGTAGCGGAACAATCTGACGGTGCCGCTCTCCACAGCCGTTGACTTTCGTTAGTGCCTCTGTCGCAATGCCGACACACGGCTGAATGGGGGGACTCACGATGACTACTTCCCGCGCGCTGACGGTCGGCCTCCTCGCATCGACGGCGCTTGCTACGCCGGCCATTGCCGCCCCGGGCCAAGCGCCTGCTTCGGGCACTAACGCGACCGACGTCACGGCTCCCCCGCCGCAGGTCCAGACGGCTCAGGACGGCCAGGTCAAAGACGAAACAGCCATCGTCATCACGGCCACCAAGCGCGAGGAATTCCTCCAAAACGTTCCCCAGAGCGTGATCGCGCTCGGCACACGCAAGCTTGATCAACTCAACATTTCGAATTTCGAGCAATATACGAAGCAGCTCCCCTCGGTCAGCTTCAACTATGCGCAATCAGGCGGCACAGTTGTCTACATGCGCGGCGTTGCAACGGGTGGGGACGGCAACCACTCGGGCGCACTGCCGTCGGTCGGCGTCTATCTCGACGAGCAGCCGGTGACGACAATCGGTGGCGCGCTTGACGTCCACATCTACGACATCGCGCGGATCGAGAGCCTGGCAGGCCCGCAGGGCACGCTCTACGGTGCGTCGAGCGAAGCCGGCACGATCCGCATCATCACGAACAAGCCCGATCTTTCAGGTACTTACGGGCGCGTTGACGGAGAGATCAACAAGGTCGCTCACGGCGGCACCGGCGGCAAGGTCGAGGGCATGATCAACGTCCCAATCGCCAGGAGCATAGCGTTCCGCGGCGTTGCCTTCTGGCAGCGCGATGCCGGCTACATCGACAATGTGCCCGACTCGCGGACCTATTGCGGCACGCCGACCTTTGACTCTGCCGGCGACATCAATGGCTGCATCTTTAATGGTATTCACGTCACCAACGCGGCGTTCGTTGGCAACGATATCAACACCGTCACCAACTATGGCGGGCGCGCGGCGCTGAAGATCGACCTCGACGACAATTGGACCGTCACTCCGACGATCATGCACCAATATTACAAGCAGGACGGATTCTTCGCCTTCGACCCGGCACTGGGAGACCTCAAGGATTCGCGCTTCCGCAATGAATACCGCAAGCAGCGCTTCACCCAGGCCGCCCTGACGGTACAGGGCAAGATCTGGGACTTCGACCTGACCTATGCCGGAGCGTATCTCGATCACCCGACATACTCGCTCGGTGACTACACCGATTATACCGACGCGTACGATCAGATCTATTTCACGTCCGGCGGCATCGCCAATTACCAATATTATCTCGACGCGGCTGGCAACACGATCGATCCGCGGCAGTACATCCTGGGCAGCGAGCACTTCAAAAAGATGAGCCAGGAGGTCCGCCTGGCGACGCCGGCCGACTGGCGCATGCGCGCCATCGTCGGTGCATTTTACCAGCGTCAAACCAACCACATCTACCAGAATTACCTGGTGGACAATCTTGCACCTTCCCTGTCGGTCAACGGTTGGCCAGGAACCATCTGGCTGACGCTGCAGGACCGCAAGGACAAGGACTATGCCTTGTTCGGCGAGGCCGAATTCGATCTCACGCCGCAACTCACGCTGATTGCCGGCGGGCGTTATTACAAGTTCGACAATACGCTGATCGGCTTCAACGGCATGGGTCAGAATAACCCGGTGGGCATTACGCTGGGGTACAATCGTTGCCTGACCACGAGCGGAGCCGAGCTTCGTGACCCGGCCGACAATAATCCGCTGATTTCCGGCGGCGTTCCGGGAACGCCATGCACCAACGTCGGTCAGGTCGTGAACGGCAAGCTCGAACCCAAGCGAAGCGAAGGCACTGGCTTCACTCATCGTCTCAGTGCGCGGTGGAAACCGACCAAGGACCTGATGTTCTATGCGACCTGGTCGCGTGGCTTCCGCCCTGGTGGCATTAACCGGCAGCCAACGGCGCCGTCATACAACCCGGACTACCTCTACAATCTCGAAGCGGGTTGGAAGACCACCTTGGGCCCGCTCACCTGGAACGGCGCGATCTATCACCAGATCTGGCACGGATTTCAGTTCGCCTTCCTCGGCGCCAACAGCCTGACCGTGATCCAGAACGGGCGCGATGCCAGGATCAACGGTCTTGAAACGGACTTCTCCTACACCGCGCGCGGCCTGACACTGAGCGCAGCCGCCGCTTACACCGACGCCAAGACGAAGGGTGCGATTTGCCATTCGTCCATCGATACGACGGCGAATTGCTCTGCCGTGATCGATGGCGAACAGGACTATGTTGTCACGCCGTCGGGTACCAGACTGCCGGTCACGCCGAAGTTCAAGGCGACGGGAACGGCCCGCTACACCTGGCCGATGGGCACTGGAAAGGCTCACGTCCAGGGCAGCATTGCCTACCAGGGCTCGGCCACCGTCGACGTCCGGCAGGACATCACTGGCGACGGCTTCAATCCCAACAGCATCTTCGGAAGGGTCAGGTCGTCGACGCTTGTCGACCTCTTCGCGGGGTATGACTGGCGCAACTACAGCTTTGAGCTGTTCACGACGAATGTGTTCGACGAACGCAACGAACTCGCCCGGATCACGGCGTGCGGCGTTTGCACCCGGCTCCACATCATTCCGGGCCGACCGCGCACCATCGGCTTGCGGGTAGGAGCGAAATTCTAGGGTGAACGGTCCGCCGCTTCGGCGGTTGAGCCCGTCATGACAAATCAGCGGCCGCCTGCGCGCGCCCAGTGGCGCTTCGTTATCCTGTTGCTCCTGCTCGCCGCCAGCTGGTTGGGCATGCTCATTGGCGGCTCCGGTTCGGTCGACCGGGCGATCTACCAGGCCGTGTATGCCGGCCATCGACCGGCGCTCCGGGCGGTTGCACATATCCTGACGCTGCTCGGTGAGCCGACCCTACTCATTGGGGCGTCCGTGCTGGTCGCGCTCTGGCTCTGGTATCTCGGTCGCGGCCGCGCCGGCGCTGTCCTGCTGGCGGTCATTTTGATCGGCCGCGCGGTCACCGAACTCCAGAAATACTGGGTCGCTCGAGCGAGACCCGACCTCGAGGCGCATCTCGTCGTCGTGAAGACGAGCAGCTTTCCGAGCGGCCATGCGGCAGGGTCGATGATGTTCTACCTCGCGCTGGCACTCATGCTGACCGCGCACAGCCGCCTGCGCTTCGCAGCTGCAGCGGCGGCCGTCCTAGTGTCGCTGCTGGTTGGCATCAGCCGCGTCATGCTCGGCGTTCATTGGCCAAGCGACGTTATCGGCGGCTGGTCATTTGGGCTGCTTTGGGTGTTGCTGACCTTGCGACCGGCCGAGCGCCTCCTTCGTTCTGATTCCGAAATGGAGCAATCCAGGTTATAGCGGCGCGGCAGGGGCAGTTTTCCGGGAGGGCTGCAATGGGCTCGAGGCCATTCACAATGATCGCCGCGCTGGTGTTTTTCGGCGTTGCGCTGGTGCACGTCTATCGACTGTTTGTTCAGTTCCAGATCGTCATCGGTAGTCACACCATTCCTATGTGGTGGAGCTATTTCGGCGTCGTGATCCCGGCGCTGCTGGCGATCCTGCTCTTGCGGGAGAACCGCGCCCCCTAGCGCCTAGACGTTGAAGCGGAACAGCATAACGTCGCCGTCCTGGACGACATAGTCCTTGCCTTCCGACCTCAACTTTCCGGCGTCGCGGGCACCCGCTTCGCCGCCGAACCTGACGTAGTCGTCGTAAGCGATCGTCTCGGCGCGGATGAATCCGCGTTCGAAGTCCGTATGGATCTCGCCGGCCGCCTCGGGGGCTCTAGCGCCTCTGTGGACGGTCCACGCGCGTGCCTCCTTGGGCCCGGCAGTGAAGAAGGTGATCAGGCCGAGCAACTCGTAGCCGGCGCGGATGACCCGGGTGAGGCCGGTTTCATGAAGGCCCAGGTCCGCGAGGAACGCCTCGCGCTCGTCGGGCGGCAGGGTTGCGATCTCGGACTCGATCGCGGCCGAGACCACGACCGCCTTCGCGTTCTCCGCCGCTGCTTTCTCAAACACGCGCGCGGAAAGGGAATTGCCCTCGGCGGCGTCGGCTTCGTCGACATTGCAAACGTACAGCACCGGTTTGGCCGTCAGGAGTTGGGCCCGCTTCAGCGCTTTCTCCTCCTCGGGATCCTTGGGTTTGACCAGCCGGGCGGGCTTTGACGCGCGCAGCAGCTCGAGCGCCTGAGCAAGGACGGACGCCTCGATCTTCGCTTCCTTGTCGCCTTGCTGGGCCCTTTTGACGAGGTTGGGGATGCGCCGTTCGAGGCTGTCGAGATCAGCCAGCATCAACTCCGTCTCGACGGTCTCCGCGTCGGCGATGGGGTCAACACGGCCCTCGACGTGGGTCACGTCGCCACCTTCGAAACAGCGCAGCACGTGGACGATCGCGTCGACTTCGCGGATGTTGGCGAGGAACTGATTGCCGAGCCCTTCGCCCTGGCTCGCGCCGCGTACCAGGCCTGCGATGTCGACAAACTCGATCTGCGTCTCGATCTCCTGCGCGGACGCTGCGATCTCGCGGATCTTGTCGAGCCGCTCGTCAGGGACGGCGACGCGACCGACATTCGGTTCGATGGTGCAGAAGGGATAGTTCGCGGCCTGTGCAGCCGCAGTTTCGGTCAACGCATTAAAAAGGGTCGACTTGCCGACGTTCGGCAGGCCGACAATACCGCAGCGGAAGCCCATGATTTACTCGAAGAAGTGGAGGGTCGAGGCCCTTTAGGCGAAGTGCAGCGAGATGCTCAACCGCGGCGCTGGCCGACGACGGCGCACCGGCGTAGATAAGGCTGCGACCATAGAGGGGGCGGCTATGATCAACGCGATTTCGAGACGATCGCTGCTCGGCGCAGCGTCCGCAGGCACTGCATTGGCGTTTCCCGGTGTTCCATCCCTCGCACGGGCGAAGCCGGCACCGGCCTTGTTCGGTCCGGCGCCGGGCGTGGCATGGCTGACCTACAACGAGAATCCCTATGGTCCGTCGCCCCGCGCGTTGCAGGCGATGGCCGAGGCTGCCTCCAAGGGTTGTTATTACGCGGACGACGCGACCGACCGGTTGCGCGCGATGGTTGCCGAGCGCTTCGGTCTGTCGCCCGATCACGTCGTCCTCGGCAATGGCTCGAGTGAAGTGCTGAGCGCGGTTGCGCTCGAATGGAGCCGGCGCGGGCCGATCGTCGTGCCGGAGCTGTTTTTCGATGAGCCCCTGCGCGTCGCGGAACGGCACGGAGGACGATTGATCCGTGTGCCGTTGCTGGCGGACATGAGCGTCGACCTCGACGGCATGGCGGCCGCCGCTGCGGCATCGAAGGCGTCGATGGTCTATCTCTGCAATCCCAACAACCCGACCGCCATGCTGGTCGATGCCGAGGCGCTGCGAGCCTTGTCGTCTCGCCTCTCTCCGGAGACGGCGTTGCTGGTCGATGAGGCATACAATGAGCTGACCGACCGGCCTCAGCAGAATTCGGTCGTCGATCTGGTCAAGGCGGGCCGCAATGTGATCGTCGGCCGCACCTTCTCCAAGATCTACGGCCTCGCCGGCCTCCGGATCGGCTATACCGTTTCAACGCCGGCGAACGCCGAGCGGATCACCAGCAACATCATGACCATTGATCTCGCTACGAGCGCACTCGCGGCGGCGATCGCGTCGCTGAACGATACGGCCTTCATGGCCTTCTCGAAGAACCGCATTCTCGAGGGTCGTGGAATGATCCTCGACGCGACGCATCGCCTCGGCCTTCAGACGCTGCCGACGCAGGCCAATTTCGTCTTCGTGAATGTACCCGACGCGAACGCCCTCAAGGCTCGCATGGCCGAGCGCAACATCATTATCCGCGGGGCCTACGGGAAATGGAAGAACTGGTCGCGCGTCAGCACTGGCAAGATTGAGGACGTCCGCCGCTATGTCGCCGCGCTGCCGGAAGCCCTGAAAGCCTGAACCGCGTCAGGCGAAGTTGAAAGAGACGCTCAGGCGGTCGCCCTTGCCGGCCCCGGGCAGGACTTCGTGCCTCAGCCAGCTTTCCCACATCAATAGCAGGCCGGGCCGCGGTTCGACGGTGACGAACGCGTCTGCCCGCGGCGGGGCGGCCATCATCAACGGCAGACGCGGGTCCTCGAACCGGATTGCGCCGGAGCCCTTGGGCACCTCGACGTAGAAAGTGCCCGAGATGACGCTGTGCGGGTGGATATGTCCACTGTGGTGTCCACCGGCTTTCAACAAATTCACCCACAGGCTGTCGAGCTTAGGCCTTGAATCCCAGCCTAGTTCTGGAGCGAAGGCCGCGGCATGCCGCGCAAGGAGCCTGGCAAGTTCGGCGAAGCTCGGATCCCGCTTGGGCAAGTCGTTAAGCGAGGCGTAGCTGGTATAGCCTGCGTAGCGATGCTCACGGCTCCAGCGGACGCCGCCGGCATCGTCGCGGGCGAGGGCACGGATCGAATGGCCGAGTTCGCCAAGCAGTGCCTCATCCGCAATAGGGGCCTCGTAAAGTTTGGTGACGAACAGGTCTCTCACGAGCGCTGTGTGTATCCCAACCGTTCGCAGATCAATCGAACTGCAACCGCCCCTCGCAGAATGTGTGTTTGACGAGCAGCGGCGCCTCCCCACCGCAGCGGCAGCCGGCGCGACCGGCGAGCAGGGGAGTATCTCGATGTCATTGCGGCCGCGCATTGCGTGCAGGATCGTGGCAGCCGCGTCGGTTTGTTTTTGCGGCTCTGTGTTCGCGCAGTCTCGCTCCTCCGACAACGCCGTCACTCAGGCTGAGGATGCGTTCGGCTTCAGTGTTGGGCGCGAGAGCCTGGGCATCTACAATGCCGGATACGCGCGTGGTTTCTCGCCGGTGGCGGCGGGAAACCTGCGCATCAACGGCCTCTATTTCGACCAGGCCTACAACCTTTCCGGGACCATCCTGGGCGCGACCAGCGTCAAGGTCGGACTGTCAGCCCAGGGCTATCCCTTTGCTGCGCCGAGCGGAATCTATGATCAGACGCTTCGGACGCCAGCAGACAAGCTCGGGGCTTCCTTCGTCGGCAATTTCGACACCAACGGCACATGGGGTGCGGAGATTGACGGCTCCGTTCCCCTCACGAGCAAGCTCTCGCTAGGCTACGGCCTCAACGGCACACGCACGGGCTTCGCCGACGGCACGAGCAACCTGGTTCACACCGAGAGCCTGGTCGTTCGGTGGAGGCCCGCCGACGGCATCGAGATCATGCCGTTCTGGTCAATCACCAACGACTATGATGACGAGGCCGGCACCTTCTATGTGCCCTCGGGAAAATTCCTGCCGAAGGTGGCACGACCGGACCACAACGAGGGCCCCGAATGGTCGGACTTCCGCTACACGGGCCTTAACGCTGGCCTCCTCGGTTCGGCGCGGCTCTCTGAAAATTGGGTTCTCCGCATCGGCGCTTTCAGGTCAGTCAACGACATCAAGACCAGCTTCACCAATCTGCTGGCCAACGAGCAGCCGGACGGAAGCGGCGAAAGGCTGTTGTTTGCGGATCCGCCGCTCAAGTCCTGGTCGAACAGCGGCGAGCTGCGGTTCTCTCACAGCATTCCCGATGGCCCGCGCCTCCATCTATTCCACCTCAGCGTCCGAAGGCGAGATGCGCGGCGCGAGTTCGGCGGGTCCGACTTTCTCGACCTCGGGCCAGGCCGCGTCGGCGTCGATGTGATTGCGCCGAGGCCGTCCGGATTCGACTTCAGCGAGCCGAGCCATGATCGCGTCAAGCAGACGACCATCGGTCTCGCCTATGACGGCCGTTGGAAGAATGTCGGCGAGATCAGCTTCGGCGTGTCCAAGGCCAATTTCCGCAAGGACACCGTTTTCCCCGGTGTGCCGGTTGCCATCGCGCGGTCGCACCCCTGGCTCTACAACGGGACCGCGGCGGCGAACATTGCGAACTCGGTGGTGGTCTATGCCGGTTACGCTCGCGGCCTGGAGGAGAGCGGGACCGCCCCGCCCAATGCGGCAAACCGCAACCAGCCGCTTCCCGTTATCCTGACGCAGCAGAAGGATGCAGGCGTGCGCGTCAGCCTATCGAAGAGCGTCAAGGCCGTCGCCGGGCTATTCGACCTTAGTCGTCCCTATTTCGGCTTCGACAGCGGCAATGTGTTCCGGCAGGTCGGGACGGTCAGGAGTCGTGGTGCCGAATTCTCATTATCGGGAAGCGTCACGCCAAGGTTGAACGTCGTCGCCGGTGCGGTCTTCATCGATGCGAAGGTGGCACGTGATGCGGGCGTTCCCGGAGTGATCGGCGCAAAGCCCGTCGGCCTGTCGCCTCACCAGCTGAGTTTCAACGCGAATTGGAACACGCCGTTCAAGGGGCTCGAGCTCGACACCACGGTGATCAACCGTGCTCCCGCGGCCAGTACGACCGACAATCTGGTCTTCATCCCGGCAAAATGGCGCTGGGACGTCGGCGGCCGCTATCACTTCAAGCTCGCCGGGCGTGATGCGACGTTGCGTCTTCAGGTCTTCAACCTGACGGGGAAGACGGGCTGGGGAATCGCCGGCTCTGGGATTTACACCACGCTGCCCGGCCGGTCGCTCCAGGGCTATCTCGCCGTCGATTTCTAGTCCTCGTCCTGCAGCCTCAGCGCGACCTCGCTCATGAAGCGCGCATCATCGCCGTCGGCAAGCCATTCGGCTTCGCCAGCGATCGCCGCGAGGACATCCGACAACGGCTCCATCTCGGACTTGGCGTAATTGCCGAGCACGTGCGGCGTGACGAGGTCCTTGCGGCCGGGCCCCGGGTGGCCGATCCCGATGCGCACGCGGCGGAAGTCAGGGCCGAGCGCAGCATCGATCGACCTCAGGCCATTGTGGCCGGCAAGCCCGCCGCCGACACGGACCTTCACCTTGAATGGCGCGAGGTCGAGCTCATCGTGGAACACGGTGAGGTCATCCATTCCGAGCTTGTAGAAGTGCATCGCCTGCTGAACGGCATCGCCGCTATCGTTCATGAACGTCTGAGGCTTCAGCATCAGGATCCGGTGCCGGCCGATGCGGCCTTCGGCAATCAGGCTGCGAAACTTCTTCGACCAGGGCGCGAAGTCGTGCGTTTCTGCGAGGATGTCGGCCACCATGAAGCCGACATTGTGCCGCTGCAGCGCATATTTCGCGCCGGGATTACCGAGGCCGACCCAGAGTTGCATTGCACTCACCTAGCGTGAGCCACCCTCAAAAAGAAACCGCCCGCCGATTAGGGCGAGCGGTTTCGTGTTTCAGAGGAGGGCAGGGGCTTACTCGCCCGATTCCTCTCCCCCTTCGGCAGCGGCTTCGCCCTCTGCTTCTTCGCCCTCGACGGTCGGGACCTCGCCGGCCGGCGCGGTCTCTTCCTCTTCCGCCTTCATCGCTGACGGGGCGACAATGGTAGCGACGGTGAAGTCTTCGTCCGTATTCGCAGGAACGACGCCTTCAGGCAGCTTCACCTGGCTGATGTGGATCGAATCGCCGATCTCCAGCCCGTCGAGCGGGATATGGATCTCGTTCGGAATGCTGGCTGCGTCGCAGACAATCTCGAGCTCGTGGATGACCGCGTTTAGAACGCCGCCGCGCTTGAGGCCCGGCGAAGCGTCCTCATTGTCAAACCGCAGCGGAACCGCGACGTGCACTTTGGTGTGCTCGCCGATGCGCAGGAAGTCGACGTGCATGGGCCGGCTGGTGACCGGATGAAAATCAACCGCCTTCGGAAGGGTCCGGTGCGGCTTGCCCTCGAAGTCGATCATCACGACCGAGTTCATGAAGTGACCCGTCGAAAGCATCTTGGACAGAAGCTTCTCTTCGACATGGATCGAGAGAGGCTCTTTCTTTTCGCCGTAAACCACGGCGGGTACCCGTCCATCGCGGCGCAGTGCACGGGAGGCTCCCTTGCCAGCCCGGTCGCGCGCTTCGGCGGGCAGCGTCAGCTGATCGCTCATTAGCTATGCTCCGTATCTTGAATAACCCGCCACGCCTCCAGGGATGACCATGGCCGGGAGTGCGCCCCCTAAGGGACGGCAGCTCGAAAAGCAAGGCGAAGCGCTGTCAGTTGACGCGCTGGGAGGGGATACCGCGCTGCGCGAGGCGGACGAGCAGGCTGTCCGGGCCGGCGAGGTGCCCGGCTCCGACGGCGACGAATACGGTCCCCGGCGCCTGCATCCGAGCCCTGATCCAGTCGGCCCAGCGCTCGTTCCGCTCCGTGAACATCATTCGGTAGGTTTCCGGTGAGGCCCCCCGCAATTGCGAGAGCATGCTGACGAAGACGCTCTGGTCCCCGCGCTTCCATGCCGCCTGCATGTCGCCCATGGCCTTGGACAGGCCGTCCATGCCCCCGGTCTCTGCCTGCCCAGGGCTACCGTGCCGCGGGCCGGCAGCATTTCCCGGAATGCGGTTGAACATGTCGATTTGCAGTTGGAGGGTTTCGAGCCCTTCGACGGGCTTTCCCTCTGCCTCGGCGACGCGGCGCAGCACCATGTCGGCCCCGTTTCCGACCTGCATGCCCTGGGCCCGCCCCGCGTTGATGGCGAGCCGCGTGGTCGCGAGGAAGGACGCCGACGGCGTCACCGAGGGTGCGCGCAGCGGCTGCGTGAATTGGCCCGGAATCGGCTGCTCTGGCACGAGGGTTTCGAGAACGAGCTCGTCCGACTGCTCGAAGGCGTTCCTGACCTGCTTTCCGAACCAATGCGCGCGGCCGTCCAAGGCGTGAAAGGTACCGAAGATGTAGACCGTCGTGTCGGCGTCCCGGACCACGAACAGGGCCGGCTGGTCGGTAGCGGGTTCGGCGGGTGCAGTAGCCGGCGATGCGACGGCGATCGCAGCAGCGACGAGCAGATTGACCATCCATCACCCTCCCGAGGCGAATGGCGCTGGATCGTGAGAAGCGGAAAGGATCGCGGTCGCTCAGCGGCGGCGCTCGATCGCTTCACGCATCAGACCCCCCAGCCCGATACCCTCCGATGATGGTCACCAACTGATTAAGAAATGTCTAGCGGAATCGCCCGAAAGGTGAACATTTATCGACAGATAGATCGCAAACTTGTTGCGTTGCCGAAACTATTCGACCCGTTGGACCTTGTAGCCGCTCTTTTTGAGCGCCTCGACGACCGAATAGGGACCGGCGAGGTGGCCGGCGCCGACGGCGATGAAGACCGCGCCCGGCTGGCCCATCCGGCGTTCGATCCATTTCGTCCAATTGGCGTTGCGCTGGCGGATCAGGGAGTCGCGCAGGTCCGGGGAGGTCGCCAGGTCTCTGTCGAAGGTCCGCGCAATGCCCTTGACGTCGCCGCGGGTCCAGGCGTCGAGCATGCTGCCAAATTCCTGCTTCATTGAGTTATTGTTCTCGATCGCGCCCTCGAGCAGATTGCGCTGGGCTTTTTCCGGCAGCCGGTCGAAGTAGCTCAATTGCTCGAGGTTCGTTTCCAGCTCGCCGATGGGCTTGTTGCGGGCGATGAAGTCCCCCCGCAGCACGCCTTCGACGCCGCCCGAGAGGCCCAGGTCCTTGAACTGGCTAGACAGCAGCAGAAAGGCCGCCATCCAACTCTTCATTCCGTTGTAGGCCTTCTCCGGCACGCCGCTCTTCTTGATGGCCGCCTGAAGGGCCGGCCGCTTGGCCGGAGGAACGCGTTCGACGAGCGGCGGAAGCCCCTTTGCCAGGCCGAGGCTGGCCATCGCCGACATCAGCTTGGCCGGATTTTTCTCGTCGATGACGGTCTCGACCACCAGTTCCTGCGAGCTCGTCATCGCCTGGTCGAGCTTGGCGGTGCGCCACTTGAGGTTGCTCGGCAGCAGGTGGATCGTGCCAAAGAGGTAGATGGTCGTGTCCGGGTCGCTTACCGCCCAAAGTGCGGGGCGAGCGGTTTGCGGTGCCTTGGCCTGTGCCGCCGATCCCAGCGCAAGCAATGCGGTGACTGGCGCAACGAAGCGCTGAAGAAGCTTGTTCATGATGTCCTCAACGTGGGGGGCTTGGTTTAGGCGCGCAAGCTTGCCGATTCCTGAAGCATCCGCCAAAGCCCCGATGACCAATCGAGGGGCCGTTTCCTTTGAGCTTGAGCTTCCAGGACCTCATCCTCACGCTCCACCGTTACTGGGGCGCGCAGGGCTGCGTGATCCTTCAGCCTTATGACATGGAGATGGGGGCGGGAACGTTTCACCCGGCGACCGTGCTCCGCTCGCTTGGGCCGGAGCCGTGGCGTGCCGCCTATGTCCAGCCGTGCCGCCGCCCGACCGACGGGCGCTATGGCGAGAACCCCAACCGGCTTGGCCATTATTACCAATACCAGGTGGTGCTGAAGCCCAGTCCCGACGAACTCCAGGACCTCTATCTCGGCAGCCTGCGCGAGATCGGCATCGATCCTTTGAAGCACGACATCCGCTTCGTCGAGGATGACTGGGAAAGCCCGACGCTGGGTGCCTGGGGCCTGGGCTGGGAGGTGTGGTGCGACGGGATGGAGGTGACCCAGTTCACCTATTTCCAGCAGGTTGGCGGCTTTGAGTGCAAGCCAGTGACCGGCGAACTCACCTACGGGCTCGAACGCCTCGCGATGTATATCCAGGGCGTCGACAACGTCTTTGACCTCAGATTCAACGATACCGGCGTGACCTATGGCGATGTCTTCCTCGAGAATGAGCGCGAGATGTCGGCCTATAACTTCGAGGTTGCCGATACCGACTCTTTGTTTGACTTGTTCCGCAAGGCTGCGGCTGAATGCGAGCGCTGCCTCGAAGCGAAACTTCCGATCCCCGCCTACGAGCAGGCGATCAAGGCGAGCCACGTATTCAACACGCTGCAGGCGCGCGGGGTCATCTCGGTGGCAGAGCGCCAGGCCTATATCGGCCGCGTCCGCGATCTTGCGAAGGCCGCATGCGGCGCCTGGCTGGAGAGAGCCGCGTAGTGGCTGACTTCCTGCTCGAGCTGTTGTCGGAAGAAATCCCGGCGCGGATGCAGGCCAACGCCCGCAACGAGCTCGCGCGGCTGTTTGCCGAATGCACGGGCGAGGCCGGACTGAAAACCGGTTCCATCGACGTCTACTCGACGCCGCGCCGCCTGGCGCTGATCGCGAAGGATGTCGCGGACAGCACCGAGGCCGCGCGCGAGGAGGTGAAAGGGCCACGAACCTCGGCGCCGCCGCAGGCTCTTGAAGGATTCCTGCGCAAGACGGGCCTCACGAAAGATCAGCTGCAGGAGCGCGACGGCGTTTATTTCGCCAAGATCGAGCGGGCAGGGCGCGCGGCCGCCGACATCCTCGCCGACACGATCCGGCGCATCGTCGCCGACTTCCCCTGGCCCAAGTCGATGCGCTGGGGCGATGGCTCGCTGCGCTGGGTGCGGCCGCTCCAGGGCATCGTCGCCCTCCTCGGCGAAGAGATCGTTCCGGTCGAGATTGACGGAATCGTCAGCGGCGCGACCACTATGGGTCACCGATTCCACCATCCGGGCGACATCACCATCGGCGGTGCCTCCGATTACGTCGAGAAGCTGCGCGCCTGCCATGTGATCGTTGACCAGGAAGAACGGGAACGGCTTGTTCGCGAAGGCGCTGCCGCCGTGGCCGAGCAGGCGGGCCTCGCTTTGCTTGCTGACGAAGGGCTGGTGGTCGAGAATGCCGGCCTAACCGAATGGCCGGTGCCCTTGCTCGGTCGGTTCGATGGCGAGTTCCTTGACGTGCCCCGCGAGGTGATCGTCCTCACCATGCGCACCAACCAGAAATATTTCGCCTGCACCAACGACGAGGGGCTGCTCGCTCCGGCCTTCGTGTGCGTCGCCAACATCGCGGCGAACGACGGCGGCGAGGCAATCGCCGCCGGCAACGCGCGGGTGCTTGCGGCGCGTCTGGCCGACGCCCGCTTCTTCTGGGAGCAGGACCTGAAAGTGCCGCTCGAGGAGCAGGCGAAGAAGCTCGGCGGCATCGTCTTCCACGAGAAGCTCGGTACCGTCGCCGACAAGGTCGAGCGCGTCGCGAAGCTCGCGCGCTGGCTGGTGGAGAGCGGCGTCATCAAGGCCAACGCCGACCACGTCGAGCGCGCTGCCCGTCTCGCCAAGGCCGACCTCGTCACCGGGATGGTCGGCGAGTTCCCCGAGCTTCAGGGCGTGATCGGCGGCTACCTCGCCGAGGCGCAAGGCGAACCCAAGGCGATCGCAGACGCGATTAAGGAACAATATGGAACGCCGACCAATCCTGCCTCAGCGGCTGTTGCGCTGGCAGACAAGCTCGACACGATCGCCGCATTCTTCTCCATCGACCAGAAGCCAACGGGCTCGAAGGACCCGTTTGCGCTGAGGCGGGCGGCCATCGGCTCGATCGAAATCATTATCGAAAATGGCCTCCGTCTTTCGCTGACCGAGGCGGTCCGCGGTAGTCTCGCCAATCGCGCCGGACAGTTGCAGGACGCGGGGCCCGCCCATCGGCTTGACCGGACGGCACCCGATATCCTCGACTTCTTCGCCGATCGCCTGAAGGTGCAGCAGCGCGAGGCGGGAGTACGGCACGATTTGATCGATGCGGTGTTTGCGCTTGGGTCGGAGGATGACCTGGTGCGCCTGCTCGCCCGTGTGAACGCCCTGCAAAGCTTCGTGGAGACCGACGATGGTGCTGACCTGCTCACGGCCTACAAGCGCGCGGCTAATATCCTCAAGAAAGAGAATTGGACCGGCGGAGTCCTGAGCTCCTCGAAG
>Ga0207657_10003791_pt1 | contig 16074 bp, 17 predicted proteins | sample KBSC33metaG_FD_184316 | JGI IMG/M metagenome (GOLD analysis project Ga0207657, IMG submission 184316) | Corn rhizosphere microbial communities from Kellogg Biological Station, Michigan, USA - KBS C3-3 metaG (SPAdes) (version 2) | ecosystem: Host-associated > Plants > Roots > Rhizosphere > Soil ... | reverse complement strand
TCGACCATCGGCAGCGGCGAGATGACGCCGTGGTCGACCTCGAGCTCCTGGCAGATCGTGATGTCGAACTCGTCGGCCACGAGCGAGCGCGCGATGTGCCAGCCGAGCTTCGAATCGCCGGGCAGCGGCGGGAAGGGCCGGGCGCCGAAGCCCTCGTCGGCGACGGGATACGTGTCCGCGACGCCGAGCGCGAAGGTGGGGTACGCGTCGAGGAAGAACTGGTCCATGTGGTCGTTGTAGACCACCACCAGGCGGTCGGGCCTGAGCTCCTCGAGCCAGTCCGCGACCTGCTTGAACGGGCCGAAGAGCGGCTGCCACTCGTCCGACTCGCGCACCTCCTCGCCCGCGTCGTAGATGTGCTCCATCGACGGCGCGTGACTCGCGCCGATCCCTCCGACGATCCTCGCCATCAGCTTCCCCCGCTTTCCTTCATCTGCTTGCCGATCTCGGGCAGCGGCGTGTCCGTCACGCCCGAGAGCTTGACCATCACGTAGATCGACATCCCGGCCTGCCAGAGCCCGATCCAGTCCCGCCTGCGCACGAGGTCCTTCTCCTCGTCGGTCAGGCCGAACTGCTCCATCCACGCTTCCTCGTCATGGTGGAAGAGGTCGCGCTGGGGCTCGTCCTTCAGCGAGTAGGCGGCCTTGTTGAGGCGGATGCCCCGCGTCGCCGTCGCCTCGTCGAACAGGTCGAGGTCGGACGGCAGCTCCTTCGGTTGCACGGCGTCGAGCCGCGCGAGGTAGTCCTGGGTCAATTCCATGTCAGCTCCATTGCACGTGGAGGTGGTGTGGGGAACGGAACTCCCAGCCCGAGATCTCGATCGGACGCTCGGCATCGAGGCGCAGGCCGGGAAGCCGGTCGAGCAGGACACGCCACGCGGTGCGCGTCTCGTAGCGCGCGAGGCGGGCGCCGATGCACAGGTGGGGGCCGGTCGCGAAGGCAAGGTGCGACCCCTCCCGCCGGTGGATGTCGTAGCGCTCGGGATCGCTCCAGTTGCGCTCGTCGTGGTTGGCGGAGGCGAGCACCGCCGCGACGAGGGCGCCCTTTTCGAGCTTGACGCCGCCGAGCTCGGTGTCGCGCGTCGTCTGCCGCGTCGAGGTGCCGACGGGCGCGTGCCAGCGGGCGGCCTCCTCGATCGCCGGGTTGACCAGCTTCGGGTCGGCGCGCACCTCCTCGAGCTGCTCCGGGTGGGAGAGGACCGCCCACATCGAGAGGGCGATCAGGTCGGTGGTCGCCTGGAGCCCTCCGACGATCATCACCTTGAGGTTCGACTGGATCTCCTCCCGTGTCAGCCGCTCGCCCTCGACCTCGGTGTGCACCATCGACGAGAGCAGCGTGTCGTCGGGCTCGCGCTCGAGCCGCTCGATCACGGGGGCGAGGGTCTCGTTCACCTCGGCACTCGCGCCGTCGGCGATCGCCTGCTTCTCGGGATCTCCCTCGAAGTTCGCGGCGCCCGTGGCGAGCTCGACGAACCAGCGCCGCAGCGTGTCCTCCTCGACGAAGCCGAGCCCGAGCGCGCGCTTGAGCACTCGCGCCGACAGCGGCTCCGCGAACTCTGAGACGAGCTCACACGAGCCGCGCTCGGCGAACCCGTCGACGAGCTCGTTCGCGATCGGCGCGATCACGTTGTCGGGGTAGTCGCCGATCGCCCCGACCCGGAACCAGGGGTAGATGATGCTGCGGATCCGGCTGTGGTACGCGCCCTCCGAGGCGAGCAGATTCGCCCCGAAGGTGCGCCGCAGCGTCGACGGCTCCGTCTCGCCGGTGTACACCTCCGGCGACTTGTCGACGTGCTGCACGTCGTCCCAGCGCGTGACGAGCCAGAGACCGACGGAGTCGACGAAGCAGACGGGCTCCTCCGCCCGGAGCTGCTTGTAGATCGGGTACGGATCGGACTCGAGCTGTTCGACCGAGATCTCAGTGCCGACGCTCAATCGCAACCTCCTCGTAGGTCTGGACGTGACGGGCAGCTTCACCGATCAGATCGCCGACGTTCGCGCCCTGCTGCTCGCAGTACCCCGCGAGCTCCTCGATTGCACGGGCCAGCGTGCCGGGGCCGTCGGTGAGAACGGCGGTGCCGAACGCGACCGCGGAGGCGCCCGCGAGCAGGAGGCGCGCGACGTCGAGGCCGTCCCTGGCGCCGTTCGTGGCGACGATCGACGCCTCGGGATTCGCGAGGTGCGCCTTCGCCACGCAGTAGAGGGTGAGCGGCAGGGCCCAGGCGCCGCCGACGGCGGCGAACGTCCCCAGCACGGGACGCCGCGTCTCGAGGTCCGGCAGGAACCCCATGGCGCGCGTCGCGATGCAGACGGCATCGGCACCGGCCGCGAGCGCGTCGATCACCCAGTCGCTTGCGGCGAGCTTCACGGTCAGGGGCAGCGAGACAGCCTCGCGGATCCCACGGACGAGCTCGACGCCGGTGGCGATGCCCTCCGCGGCTTCGCTCGCATGCGGAGCGCCGACGTTGAGCTCGAGCCAGCGCAGGCCGGCCCGCTCGAACGCCGTCGCCGCTTCGACCGCGCGCTCGAGCTCGGCGACGATCAGGCTGGGAACGACGTAGGCGCCCTGCGCCGCCGCCTCGCGGTCGAGCGCGGCCAGGGACTCGGCCCACTCCTCGAGCTCGACTCCCAGCAGACCCGAGCGGCAGAAGAGCGAATCCGTGCGTTGTGCCGGGCCGAGCGGCCGCGGGCTGAGGGCCTCGTCGAGGAGGACGTACTCGGCGGCGCGCAGGTTCGCGTGCGCGGCCGGCGACTCGTTGACCGACTTCGCGACCACGGCCGCTGCGCCCGCCTCGAGGCAGGCGCGGATCTGCTCGGGCGTCGCGGTCGCCTCGGAGGAGGCGGCGACGACCGGGTTCTTCAGCTCGAGGCCGGCGACCCGGGTCGAAAGGTCAGCGGACACCGGCCACCGCCTCCCGGAGCAGCGCGACGTCGGAGGAGACGACGGAATAGCGGAAGCGCTCCTCGGCGCCGAAGCCGCCGAGCGCGATTCCCGCCTCGGCGACTGCGCCGGCGAGCTCGTCCGCCCGGGCCGCGGCGGCGCCCTCGTCGAGCGCGCAGTCGACGAGCAGGTCGGTGAGCCCCAGGAAGGCCACGTCGGCGCCGGCGCGGCAGAGCTCGACGGGCGGGTCGTCCGTCTCGCGGGTCTCGAGCTGGATCACGACGAGCGGCGCCTCGGACGAGGCGAGGTAGTCGCGCAGCGGCACGGCCCCGTACCCGGCCTGCGGGTGGGCGAGGCTGATCGAGCGCGAGCCGTCGGGCGCGTAGGCCGCGGCGGAGGCGATCGCCTCGACCTCGGCGACGCGCCGCACGGAGGAGAGCTGGATACCGGCGGCACCCGCCTCGAGGAGCCGATTGACAAGTCCGCGGTCGACCTCCGGGATGCGCACCACCGCGGCGAAGCCGATCGCGGCTGCGTGGCGGACGAGCCGCAAGACAGCGGCTTCCGAGAGCTGCGAGTGCTCGTAGTCGACGACGCAGAAGTCGAGCGAGGCGGCACAGATGTCCACCGATTCGAGCGCCGGCAGCTTGACGAACGTGCCCACGGCACGGCCGCTGCCGAGCCTCCCCCGCAGGCTTGACACGACTCCTGCCATGTGGGACGTTATCTCACATCGTGAGCAGGGCTGCAAGTCGTCTTCTCAGGAGGGATTGATGGAAGCTTCCGCACCACAAGGGGAAGGTCGCGGTCTCCGTCGGAACGCGATCGGACTCCCGGGCCTCATCGCGCAGTCGCTCGGCGTCACCGCGCCGGAGATCTCGGCCGTGGTCATCGCCGCGGTCGTAGCGGGCCGCGTCGGCGGCTGGACTCCCAGCGCCTTCGTGATCGCCGGGATCGGCGCGATCGCACTCGCACTGATCTATGGCCGCTTCGCCCGTTACGTCCCGAGCGCGGGCGGGACCTACGCGATCGTGCGCGCCGGCCTGGGTCGCGACGTCGGGTTCTTCGCCGGTTGGGTGCTGCTGGCGGTCGGGATCATCTTCGTGCCGGGACTGATCATCGCCGCGTCGTTCCTGCTCCAGAACTTCTTCGGTCTCGTAGCGCCCGCGCATCCGTTCTTCTACACCTCGTGGTGGGGCTGGGCGCTCGCGCTGACCGCCATCGTGGGGGGCATCTCGTATCTCGGAATCCGGATCTCGGCTCGTGTCTTGCTGGCGCTGACGGCGCTCGGCGTGACGATGCTGTTGATCCTCGACATCATCATCCTCGCCAAGGGCGGGGCCGACGGCTGGGCCTGGTCGTCGCTTGCGCCGTGGAACAACCACGGGACCTTCGGCTTCGGCTTCTTCGCGCTCGGCGTCGGACTCGCGATGACGGGCTTCTCGGGCTTCGAGACCGCGGTCTTCCTCGCCGAGGAGGCGCACACGCCGAAGAAGCAGGTGCCCACGGCCGTCTTCGGGGCAGTCGCCCTCGCGGCGCTCTTCTACCTCGTCACGACGTTCTCGATCGTCACGGGTTACGGACTGGACGCCGCCGGCCAGCATTGGCCGTCCGACTCCGGCGGCGCCGTCGTCGGCCTCTCGGTCCAGTACGCATCCCTCTGGTTCGGCAAGGTGCTGCTCCTGCTGCTCGCCATCTCGTCGTTCGCATCGGCGCTCGGAACCGCGAACTTCACCACTCGCACCGCGTTCGCGTGGGGCCACGACGGCTATCTGCCGAAGGCCTTCGGGCGCACGCATCCTCGATTCAAGAGCCCCGACGTCGCGATCGGGGCTCTCATCGCGATCACGCTCGGAGTCATCGTCGCCGGGCTCGCCTGGCAAGGCTCCACGATCAACGACGCGGTCACCTTCTTCAGCTGGCTGCTCCAGGTCGGGGCGACCGGAATCCTTCCGGTCTACGCGCTCGTCGGGATCGCGGGCTTCGTGCATTCGCGCCGACACGGCGGCAACGTGATCGACATCTGGATCGCCCCTGCTGTGGCGGTTCTCGTCGTCGGCGTCGCCGAGGTGACGAACTTCTACGGCCAGACCGGCATCTACAAGTGGGCCCCGTATGTGATGCTCGGCTGGATGGTCCTCGGCATCGTCGTTCGCCTGGTCACCCGCTCGCGGGTCGAGCCGCTCGAGCGCGAGGCCGAGGCGATGCAGCCGGAGCTCGCCGCGGGCTGATGTCTCCCGCTCTCAGCCGCGGGCACCTGATCGCAGGGGATCAGGTGCCCGCGGCCTCCAGGGAGACCTTCGAGTCTCTCGACCCGGCGACGGCGGAGCCGCTCGCGACGCTCGCGCTCGGTGGGCCGAAGGACGTCGACCGTGCGGTCGCGGCGGCGCGAGCCGCGCTGCCGCTGTGGCGGGCGCTCGATCCCTACGAGCGTGGCGTGATCCTGCAGCGTCTCGCCGGGCTGATCGAGGAGAACGCCGACGAGCTCACGGCAGTCGAGGCGCAGGATGCGGGGAAGCTGCGGGGCGAGGCCGCACGGGACGTCGACCGCGCGGTGCGCACCTGGACGTACTACGCGGGCTGGCCCACGAAGATCACCGGCACGACGAACCCGGCCGACCCGGGCGTCTTCTCGTACACGGTGCGCGAGCCCGTCGGCGTGGTCGGCGCGATCACGCCGTGGAACTTCCCGCTCGTCATCGCCTCGTGGAAGCTCGCCCCGGCGCTCGCGTGCGGCAACACCGTCGTGCACAAGCCGGCGGAGGAGTCGCCGCTGTCGGCGCTGCGGCTGGCCGAGCTCGCACTCGAGGCCGGCGTCCCGCCCGGTGTCCTCAACGTCGTGACGGGGGAGGCGGAGGCCGGCGCGGCCCTCGCCGCGCACGACGACGTCGACAAGATCACCTTCACCGGCTCGACCGAGGTGGGGCGCGAGATCCAGCGCGCCGCGGCGGGCAACCTCAAGCGCCTGTCGCTCGAGCTCGGCGGCAAGTCGGCGAACGTCGTGCTCGCCGACGCGGACCTCGACGCGGCGCTCGAGGGCGCCATGCGCTCGACCTTCCGCAACGCCGGGCAGGTCTGCACCGCCGGCGCGCGGCTCGTCGCCGACGCGTCGGTGGCCGGCGAGCTCAGCGAGCGGCTGGCAGAGCGGGTGCGCGAGACCGAGGTCGGCCCGCTGATCTCCGAGCGGCAACGGGCGCGCGTCCTCGAGCTGTACGAGTCCGCGGTCGGGGAAGGGGCACGCGCGCTCGTCGGCGGCGGCTCCGTCGAGCGGCCGGGCTTCTGGGTCGAGCCGACCGTGTTCGTGGACACCACGAACGAGATGCGGATCAACCGCGAGGAGATCTTCGGCCCCGCGGTCGCGGTCATCTCCGTCGCCGACGAGGAGGAGGCGGTGCGCGTTGCGAACGACACGCGCTACGGCCTCGCCGCCGCCGTCTGGACGCGCGACACCTCGCGCGCGACCCGGGTCGCGCACGCGCTGAACGCCGGTACGGTCTGGATCAACAACTACGGCGGCCTCGACGTGTACAGCGCGTACGGCGGCCGCGGATTCTCCGGCTACGGCTACGAGCAGGGGCCACAGACGATCGAGGAGTACACGACGCTCAAGACCGTGAGGCAGACGCTGTGAGCAGCCTCGCCGAGCTCGACGCCGCGCACGTCATCCATCCGCACGCGGTCGTTGGCGAGCCCGCCGCGCCCGTGATCTGGGCCCGCGGCAAGGGAGCGCTGCTCTGGGACATCGACGGCCGTGAGTACGTCGACGGCACGTGCGGCCTCTGGCAGTGCGCCGTCGGCCACGGCCGCGAGGAGCTGGCGCGCGTAGCCGCCGAGCAGATGGCGACGCTCGAGTTCTACGCCTCGTTCTGGAACTTCGCGAACGAGCCCTCCATCCGGCTCGCCGCCCGGCTGGCCGAGCTCTCGCCGCCCGGGCTCGACCGCGCGTTCTTCACGAACGGCGGCTCGGAGGGGATCGAGACCGCGATCAAGCTCGTTCGACTCGCCTGGGAAGCCGCCGGCCAGCCGGAACGCGACCTGATCCTCTCGCGCAAGTCCGCCTACCACGGCGTCGGGTCGGCGTCGCTCGCCGCCACGGGGATCCCGCCCCTCAAGGAGGGCTTCGGCCCGCTGGCCCCGGGGTTCGTCCATCTCTCCACGCCGACCCTTCGCTCCGACGTCGACGAGCTGGTCGCCGAGCTCGAGGCGACGATCGCGGAGCACGGAGCCGATCGCATCGCCGCCTTCGTCGGCGAGCCCGTCATGGGAGTGGGAGGGATGATCCCGCCGCCCGAGGGCTACTGGCCGCGCGTGCAGGAGGTGCTGCGGCGGCACGAGATCCTGCTCATCCTCGACGAGATCGTCACCGGCTACGGACGCACCGGCCACTGGTTCGCGGCGCAGCGCTACGAGCTCGACCCCGACGTGATCGTGACCGCGAAGGCGCTCACGAGCGGCTACGTGCCCATGGGCGCCGTCCTCGTCCACGACCGGCTGGTCGAGATGCTCGACGGCACCCAGTTCCGCCACGGCTTCACCTACAACGGCCATCCGGTCGGCGCCGCCGTCGCGCTCGCCAACCTCGAGATCATCGAGCGCGAAGGGCTGCTCGAGCGCGCCGCTGCGACAGGCGCGCGCATGCTGGAGCGCCTGCAGCCCGCGGCGGAGGTGGCGGGCGTCGCGGAGGTGCGGGGCGTCGGCCTGATGCTCGGCGTCGAGCTCGAGGAGGGCCTCGACGCCGCGCCGGTTGCGGCCCGCGCGCTCGAGCGCGGGGTCGTCGTGCGCGCGAGCGGCCAGAAGATCGTGATGTCGCCGCCGCTCGTGATCGAGGACGAGCAGGCGGACCGCGTCGTCGCCACGCTCCTCGACTCGCTCGGGGAGCTGTGATGGCGACCGAGGCACCGATCAACCAGTCGGTCGAGCGCGCCGTCCAGATGCTCGGCTTCTTCACGGCCGAGGAGCCCGAGCTCACGCTCGCCCAGCTCACGAAGCGGCTCGGCACGAGCCGGGCGACCACGCATCGCTACGCCATGGCGCTCCGGCGGGTAGGGCTCCTGCGCTACGACGCCGGGTCGGGCATGCACTCGCTCGGCCCGCGCATCGTCGAGCTCGCGGCGACCGCGCTCTCGGGGCTGCGCATCATCCGCATCGCGGGCCCGCACATGGAGCGGCTCGCCGCCGAGCTGAACGAGACGGTCGTCCTCTCGATCTGGGACGGTGACTCCCCGATCGTCGTGCGGGTGGACGACAACACGGACCGCGTCGTGCACATCGTCGTCCGCACCGGCTCGCGGCTCCCGCGCACCACGTCCGCCCAGGGCAAGGTCTTCCTCGCCTTCTCCGCGGACGGGGCCGAGCTAGGCGAGAAGGCGGTCGCGCGGGTGCGCGAGACGCGGATCGCAATCAACACGCAGAACGAGGACGGCATCCGCGCGATCGCGACACCGATCTTCCAGGACCGCGACTGCGTCGCCACGATGGCCGTGGTCGGCACGATCGCCAACCTGCCCGGAAAGGAGAGCGCGCCGCTCTGCCTCCGCCTGCGCGAGACCGCCGACATCCTCTCCGCCGAGCTGGGCTTCTTCACCGACCACGAGCAAGAAAGGAGCGTCTCCTGATGCCCGCCTACACCTGGGACGAGATCCCCGACGAGCCCGTGCGGCCCGGCGTCCGCCGCCGCGCGTTCGGCACCCGCGACGCCATGCTCGTGCTCAACCACTGCGAGCCCGGCATGGACACCCGCCCCCACAGCCATGACTTCGACCAGATCGCGCTGATCACGAAGGGGACGGCGATCTACCACATCGGCGACGAGCCCTGCGAGGTCGGCCCGGGCTCGATCATGCTGATCCCGGCCGGCGTCGAGCACTACATCGAGCCGACGGGGACGGAGACGGTGGAGAACATCGACGTGTTCGCCCCCGCCCGCGACGACTACATGCACCTGCTCGAATGGCTGAAGTCGAGCTCACCGGCGTAGGCGGCGACCTCGACGCCGCGGTCGCCGACCTCGCGGAGCGCTTCCGCGCGGCGCTCGAGCCTCCGGCGCGGGCCGCCGCCGAGCTCGATCTGGCGACCCTGCGCGCGCGTTTTGAGGAGCCGCTGCCCGAGGACGGGATGCCGGTCGAGGCGATCCTCGCCCAGCTCGACGAACGGAGCGCAGGCGGCCTCGCAGGCTCGACGGGCGGTCGCTACTTCGGCTACGTCACGGGCGCCTCGCTCCCGGCCGCTGCGATCGTGGAGGCTTGGACCGCCGCGGTCGACCAGAACACCGGCATGTGGCCGCTCGGCCCCGCCGCCGTCGAGCTCGAGCTCGTCACGCTCGGGTGGCTCGCCGACCTTCTGGGATTCCCGTCGAGCTCCGGCTACTTCGGGTCGGGCGCCACCATGGCGAACACGGTCTCCCTCGGCGTCGCGCGGCACTGGTTCGGGCGCAAGCACGGCGTCGACGTGAGGGAGGAAGGCGTGCGCGCGCTGCCGCCGCTCGCGGTCTACGGCAGTGTCGAGCTTCACGTGTCCGACCACAAGGCGCTGCGCACCCTCGGCCTCGGCTCGGGCTGCGCCCGCGCGATCCCGATCGACGCGGCCTACGCGATGGAGGTGGAGCCGCTCGTCGCCGCGATCGAGCGCGACCTGGAGGAAGGCGTGGAGCCGGCGATCGTGATCGCGCAGGCGGGCTCGGTCAACACCGGAGCATCGGATCCGCTCGACGAGATCGCCGACGTCTGCGAGCGCTACGGGCTCTGGCTGCACGTCGACGGCGCGTTCGGCGCCTTCTTCCGGCTGTGCGAGCGGACGGCTCCGCTCGTGCGGGGAATGGAGCGCGCGGACTCCCTCAGCGTGGACGGCCACAAGTGGCTCAACGTCCCACACGGAGTCGGCTTCGCGCTCATCCGCGACGCCGAGCTGCATCACGAGACCTTCGGCGCCTCTGCCGGCTACCTCACTCCCGGCTCCGGCGCGAACCTGCACGAGTTCGGGTTCGAGGCGTCGCGCAGCTGGCGCGGCGCCTGTGTCTGGGCCGCCCTGAAGGCGCTCGGCCGCCGCGGCGTCGAGGACCTCGTCACGCGCTGCTGCGATCTCGCCGCCGAGCTGGCGGGGATCGTCGAGGAGCATCCGCGGCTCGAGCTCGCCGCGCCGGCGCCCACCAACATCGTCTGCTTCCGGTACGTGCGCGACGGGATCGACCTCGAGGCGGCGAACCGGAGGATCCAGGCCGAGGTCGCGGCGGCGGGGAAGGTCTTCCACACCGGCGCGACGCTCGACGGACGGTTCTGTCAGCGTGCGGCGATCAGCTCCTGGCGCACCACATCCGACGACGTGCAGGCACTGGCAGACGAGGTCCTCAGGGTCGGAGACGGGATCTGATGGGGCGCTACGTCCCGGATGAGATCGAGGACTACGCCGAGCGCTACACGACCGCGCGCTGGGACGTCTTCGACCGGCTCGGCGCCGAGACCGAGGCGTCGCGGAAGGACCACGGGATGATGGTGGGCGTCCTCGAGGGAGCGTTCCTCAACTTCCTCGTCTACCTGACCCACGCGAAGCGGGTGCTCGAGGTCGGCACCTTCACGGGCTGGTCGAGCATCGCGATGGCCCGCGCGCTGCCGCCGGGCGGCAGCATCGTCACCTGCGACGTGAACGAGGAGACGACGGCGGTCGCGCGCCGCTACGCGGAGGAGGCGGGCGTCGCGGACCGGATCGAGTTCCGCGTCGGCCCGGGGGTCGAGACGATCGCAACCCTGGAGGGGCCGTTCGACCTCGCCTTCATCGACGCCGACAAGGAGGGCTACGTCGACTACTACGAGGCGATCCTCCCCAAGCTCGCGGCCGGGGGCGCGATCGCCGCCGACAACACGCTCTTCGGAAGTGACGCGGACGGACCGATCGGCCATGCGATCGCCGCCTTCAACGAGCACGTCCTGCACGACGACCGCGTGGAGGCCGTGCTCCTGCCGCTACGCGAGGGCGTGACGCTCATCCGCCGCCGGCTTTAGCATCGCCTCACGAACGACTAACAGAGGGGGTTCCACGTGGTCACCGCACGCAACGCGCTCATCCTCGCCGGTCTCGCGTTCGGGACCTGGGAATTCGTCGACATCTTCTGGATCTCGACGCCCGCGGTTGCGGCCGTGATGGCAGTCCTGTTCCTCGGTTGCACGATCTGGTACTGGCGCCGCGACAGCCTCTGGGCCGCCGGTGCGTTGCTCGCGCTGTTCGTCTTCGAGGGTGCCGTCGCGCCGACGCTCAAGGCGGAGACGGTGACCAAGGTCGCCGACCTCGCACTTGCAATCGTGGGGTTCGTGCTCGCGGCCATCGTGATCGTGCAGCGGCGGCGCGGGCAAGCGCCGGCGGCCAGCTCCGGCTAGCCCGGCGCCAGCGGGCTCAGCTTGGCGGGGTCGGCCACGAGGTCGATCTCGACGATCCGGTCGCGGGAGACCGTGAAGCCGATGACCGCGATCGGCCGGTCCCCCGGGACGACGACCAGGCCTGCGGCGCCGTTCACGATCGCGGGCCGTGCGAAGCGCGCGAAGCGCGGCGCGCGGGCCAGGACCTGCTCGGCGACGGCGGCGGCCCCGGTGACCACCGGCCGCGCATCGGCGACCGCGATCTGCCCGCGGTCGGCACGGAAGACGACGTCCGGGTCGAGCACGCCGACGAGCGCCTCGAAGTCTCCGTCCCGCGCCGCCGCGAGGAAGGCATCTACGACGCGCCGCTGCTGCTGGAGGTCCGGCTCGGGGACGGGCGTGGCCCCGCGCACGCGCCGGCGGGCCCGGCTGGCGAGCTGGCGGGTCGCGGCCGGCGAGCGCTCGACGATCGGCGCGATCTCCTCGAACGGAAGCCCGAACATGTCGTGGAGCACGAAGGCGAGCCGCTCGGCTGGCGTCAGCGTGTCGAGCACGACGAGCAGGGCGAGGCCGACCGAGTCGGCGAGTATCGCCTCGTCCTCCGGCCCGTTCTCCTGCGGCAGCGTGACGAGCGGCTCCGGCAGCTCGCCGTCGAAGTGGTCCTCGCGGCGCGCGCGGCGCGCCCGCAACAGGTCGAGGCAGACCCGGGCGACGACGGTCGTCAGCCAGCCGCGCATGTTCTCGACCTGGCTCGTCTCGGAGCGGTTCAGGCGGAGCCACGACTCCTGCACCGCGTCCTCCGCCTCGCTCAGCGAGCCGAGCATCCGGTAGGCGACTGCCTCCAGGTGGGCGCGGTGCTGCTCGAACTCCTCGGCTTGCCGGTCCGTGTCCGCCACTGTCACATCCTCCCGATCCGATCCGTCATGGGGGAGACGAAGCGCGACGGATCGATGTGACAGGAGGGACTGCAGTGATCGAGGTGGACGGGCTGCGCAAGGTGTACGCCGGCGGCGTCGAGGCGGTGAAGGGAATCGACTTCGAGGTCGCGCCGGGCGAGGTGTTCGGCCTGCTCGGACCGAACGGGGCAGGCAAGTCGACGACGATCGGGATGCTCACGACCACGATTCGACCGACGAGCGGGACGGCACGGCTGGCCGGCTTCGACGTGGGCGAGCAGCCGCTCGCGGCGCGCAGCGTGAGCAGCGTCGTCTTTCAGGACTCGGTGGTCGACCGGTCGCTCAGCGGCAGGCGCAACCTCGACCTCCACGCACGGCTCTGGAGGGTCGAGCCCGCAGCGGCCAGGCAGCGCATCGAGGAGCTCACCGCCGCGGTCGGCCTCGGCGACCTCGTCGACCGGCCCGTCGCGACCTACAGCGGCGGCGAGCGGCGCAGGCTCGAGATCGCCCGCTCGCTCGTATCGAGCCCGCGCGTGCTCTTCCTCGACGAGCCGACGGTCGGCCTCGATCCGCTCATCCGCGCCGAGCTTCTGGATCTGATCGAAGACCTCCGCGGTCGCAGCGAGCTGACGATCCTCGTCACCACCCACTACCTCGACGAGGCGGAGCGGCTCTGCGACCGGGTGGCGATCATGCATGCCGGGGAGTTGGTCGCCCTCGACACGCCCGAGCGGTTGCGCGCCGCGCTCGGCCGCGAGCTCCTCGAGCTCCGGGTCGACGGCGACGCGGCCGCGGCGCTCGCCTCGCTGCGCTCCCGAGGGATCGCCCACGAGACCGCCTTCGCGGTCGGCTCGACCCTCACCGTCCCGCTCAACGGGCATTCCAGCAGCGAGGCGATCGCCGCCGTCCACGACCTGGGCATCGCCGGCGCGGTGAGCGCGCGCAGGCCGACCCTCGACGACGTCTACCTGCGCCTCACCGGCGGCCGCCTCGCCGAGGCTGCGTGACACGAAAGGAGAACCGATGACCGCTCTCGCCCTCAGCCCCCTCGCCACGCTGTCCCGGCGGCGCTTCCAGCTCACCACGCGCACACCGCGCGAGCTGCTCGTGCCGCTTCTGACGCCGATCATGTTCGCGCTCGTGATCGCGCCGTCGCTCAAGACCGCCCTGCACACGCAGGCGAGCTACGAGTCGTACGTCGCGATCGGGACGATCGGCCTCCTCATCCCGCTCAACACGATGTTCGCCGGGCTCGGGGTGATCGTCGACCGCGAGGGCGGCGCCCAGCGGGAGCTCCTCGCCGCGCCCGTGCCGCGCGCGCTGATCGTGCTCGGCAACCTGCTCGTGGCGCTCGCGATCACCGGGCTGCAGGTCGGCGTCCTGATCGCGATCGCGGTCGCGCGCGGCATCCACTTCGACCCCACCACCGGCGGCGTGATCTGGTTCCTCGCGGCGGCCACCCTCTTCACTGTCGGCATGTACGGCGCGGCCGAGATCCTGGCCAACCGCGTGCCGAAGCAGGAGGAGTACATCGCCCGTGTCCCGGCGATCGCGATCCTCCCGTGGTTCGTCGCCGGCGCGCTCTTCCCGATCACCGCCTTGCCGCACGTGCTCCGGTGGGTGACGAAGTTCCTGCCGCTCACCCACGGCCTGGCGCTCATGCGCTACGGGCTGCTGCAGGACGGCAGCGGGCTGCACAACATCTGGGGGATGTCCAATCCCGCCGGCATGGCGGCCCTGAGCAGCGGCGTCCTCGCGCTCTTTGCGCTCCTGCTCGGGGTCCTGTCGGTGCGCGTGTTCAGCCGGGCGGCTCTGCGCTGACCCGGAAGCGGTGACGGGCGCCGGCGAGGCCGGGCCCGTCACCGGCTGCCGTCAGAACCTGTCCGGGAACTGGCCGATGATGCCGCTGCTGAGCATCTGCGACATCTGCAGGATCTCGACGTGCACCCTGTCGTAGGCGGCGATGTCGGCCTTCCAGTGGCCCTGGATCCGGGCCACGCCCTCGGCGGTCGTGAGGGCGAGGTGCCGCTTCATCATCGTGTTCATGTCCGACAACGCCCAGGCCTGCGGGTTCGCCTTCGAGAGGAAGACGGCGATCTGGTGGGCGTTGGCGTACCAGGCGTTCAGCGCCGTCTTCAGCTTCGCCTGGTTGCCGTCCTTCGCGTAGGTGAGCACGGGCACGGCCTCGAGGATGTGGGTGCGCAGGAGCTTCGTCAGCTTGTTGCCTGCGGCCGCGCCGTAGTACGGCTTGATCGCGTTGCCGATGTCCGCCTGGTTGCGCAACAGGCGAACCTCTGCCTGCTTGAGGTCGGGCAGGCCGGCCGCGAAGTCGACGATCACCATCCGCGTCCAGGTGATGTGGTCTTCCCAGAGCTTGTCCATAGCACGGGTGAACGCCGCCGCTTTCGGTGAGAGCGACTGCTCGTGGGACATCGCGGCCTCCGAGTGCGAGGCGGTGACCAGCAGCGCGGCGGTGGCGCTGGCTCCCGCGACGGCGGCGGCGAGCACGAGTCTCCGGAGTGTTCCGGGCGTGCTGAGTACGGTCATTGCTTCCCTCCTGGAATCGATGAGGACGTCTCCCGGGTGGCGAGGCGGACCGCGGCGACGAGCCCGGCTGCCTCGATGGCGGTCGTCACGACTCCGAGCGAGTCGAACGGCTCGCGCTCGGGGTCGAGTGGCGGGAGAGCCGCGAGTCTCGTCGCGATGTAGCCCACGACCAGGACCGCGAACACGAGCGCCATCGCGGCGGCGGCTGGCCCGCAGTACTTGCGACCGACGGCCAGAGCAGCCACGCCGCCCGCGAGTGCGACCGCCGACGCCACGAAGCAGGCTCCGAGCGGCGCCCACTCCTCGAGGTGCTCGGGGGCGAGCCCTGCGTGGACGCCGAGGCCGATCGCCCCGGCGACGACGAGCATCGTGCGCTCCCGGTCGCGAACTCTCTCCATCGGAGTCCTTTGTGTCGCGAAGTCGGCCGGTCTTACCTCCGGGCGGCGCTGTGGTTGAATCGCGCCCCGGATGAAGGTGCTCGTGATCGGGACGGGGGCGGTGGGCGCGGCGGTCGCTGCGGTTGCCCGACGGCGGGGCTTCTTCGAGCGGATCACCTTCGCCGACCTCGACCCGGCGCGGCCCGCTGCGGTGCTCGAGCGGGACCCCGACGACCGCTTTGCCGCGGCTCAGGTCGACGCGGGGGACAGGGACGCGCTCGTCGGCCTCCTGCGCGAGACCGGAGCCGACGCCGTGCTCAACGCCGCCGACCCGCGCTTCAACCCGCCCATCCTGGAAGCCGCCTTCGAGGCCGGATGCACGTATCTCGACATGGCGATGACGCTCTCGGCGCCGGGCGTGATGCTTGGCCAGGACGAGCTCGACGCGCACGAGCGCTGGCGGGAGCGCGGCCTGCTCGCCCTGGCCGGGATCGGCGTCGAGCCGGGCCTCGCCGATGTCTTCGCCCGCTATGCCGCAGACCACCTGTTCGCCGAGATCGACGAGGTGGCGGTGCGCGACGGCGCCGACCTCGTGGTCGAGGGCTACGACTTCGCGCCGACCTTCTCCATCTGGACGACGATCGAGGAGTGCCTGAACCCGCCGCTGATCTGGGAGAAGGAGCGCGGCTTCTACACGACCGAGCCGTTCTCCGAGCCGGAGCTGTTCGAGTTTCCGGAGGGGATCGGCGCGATCGAGTGCGTCAACGTCGAGCACGAGGAGGTGGTGCTCGTCCCGCGCGAGATCGACTGCCGGCGCGTGACCTTCAAGTACGGGCTCGGTTCGGAGTTCATCGACGTCCTCCGGACCCTGCACAAGCTCGGCCTCGACTCGACCGAGCCGGTGCGCGTGCGCGGCATGGAGGTCGCGCCGCGGGACGTCGTCGCGGCTGCCCTGCCCGATCCGGCGACGCTCGGCGACCGGATGCGCGGCAAGACCTGCGCCGGCACGCTCGTCACGGGCAAGCGCAA
>Ga0207657_10003790_pt1 | contig 16076 bp, 16 predicted proteins | sample KBSC33metaG_FD_184316 | JGI IMG/M metagenome (GOLD analysis project Ga0207657, IMG submission 184316) | Corn rhizosphere microbial communities from Kellogg Biological Station, Michigan, USA - KBS C3-3 metaG (SPAdes) (version 2) | ecosystem: Host-associated > Plants > Roots > Rhizosphere > Soil ... | reverse complement strand
GCGCAACACTTTGTGGTAGTCGCGGCCGAGCGCGTAACGCGAGATGTAGCCGAGGTTCGCGTCCTCGATCACTTCCCATGAATCGCGGGCTTGCGGCGGATCGTAATCCATGCGCGCCGAAATCACGCGCAACGTGCCGGCCTGCAGCTCTGCCGGACGGCTGCGCTTGAGGCCGTGACGCGCCATGTAATCCATTTCGCCGTGGCGCCCGGCATCGAGCCAGTTCAGCAAATGCGCTTCGTCGTCGTCGAGTTGCGTCGCGGTGATGCCGACCTGCTGAAAACCGAGTTCGCGGCCCCATTGGCGGATGCTGGCGGACAGTTCGATGTAGTTGGGCGCGCTCACCCGCACGAGTATAAACTCCGCGTATGGGGACTCGGCTCTACACGGCGGCACAGGTGCGCGAGCTTGATCGCAGCGCGATCAGCACGCTCGGCATTTCCGCCCACGTGCTGATGCAGCGCGCGGCAGCGGCGGCGTGGCGCTGCTTGCGCGCGCGCTGGCCGCAGGCGCGACGCATCGTCGTGCTGTGCGGCTCCGGAAACAACGGTGGTGACGGTTACCTGTTCGCGAGCATTGCGCGCGATGCGGGCTTGCAGGTGAGCGTGATTGCGCTTGCGCCGCCGGCAGGTGCGGATGCGGAACGCGCGTGCACGCAGTGGCGCAGCGCGCGTGGCGCGATCTTCGATATCGACGAAACCTTGCCCGATGCAGACGTCTACGTCGATGCGATATTCGGCACCGGCGTGAATCGCACTGTCGAAGGCAAGGCGCGCGCGCTGATCGGGCAAGTCAATGCGCGCGAAGAGCCAGTATTGGCGCTCGACGTTCCATCCGGAATCAACGCGGATACCGGTGAAGCGCTCGGTGTCGCCGTGCGTGCGACGACGACCATCACCTTCGTCGCGCATAAACGTGGATTGTTCACTGGAGCGGCGCCCGAGCATTGCGGTGAATTGGTGCTCGACGCGCTGGGTCTGCCCGAAAGCTTGTTCCGCGACGCGAAATTCGACGCGCGTTTGCTCGACATGCGACGCATGGCGCGCTGGTTGCCGCCGCGCGCGCGCGATGCGCACAAGGGCACTTTCGGCCACGTGCTCGCAATCGGCGGCGACAGCGGCATGGGCGGCGCAATACGCTTGTGCGCTGAAGGCGCGTTGCGCATTGGCGCTGGCCTGGTCAGCGTAGCCACACGCGCAGAAAACGTCGCCGCACTGAATTCCGCGCGCCCGGAACTGATGGCGCAAGGGGTTCGTGATGCGCTCAATCTGCATCCGCTGCTCAATCGCGCGCAGGTGATTGCGCTGGGCCCGGGTCTTGGGCAGCGCGACTGGAGTCGCATGCTGTGGAACAGCGCGCTTGCCGCGACGCGCGCCACGGTCATCGATGCCGATGGCCTGAATCTGCTCGCACAAAACGTCGTGCACTTGCCACCGCATACCGTGTTGACGCCGCATCCGGGCGAAGCGGCACGCCTGCTCGATTGCGACTCGGCAGCCATTGCGCGCGACCGTTTCGCCGCGGCGCGGGAAATCGCGCAGGAATACGGCAGCGTTACCGTGCTCAAGGGCGCCGGTACGCTGATCGCGCACCCGCAAGGCGACGTGGCGGTTTGCGCGTGGGGTAATCCGGGCATGGCCAGCGCCGGCATGGGCGATGTGCTCACCGGCATCATCGCCGGCTTGCTCGCCCAGGGCCTCAACACGTGGCGCGCCGCGCGTCTGGGCGTGGCCTTGCACGCGCAGGCCGGCGATGCTGCCGCGAAAGACGGCGAAGCGGGTTTGCTCGCGAGCGACCTTTTTCCACATTTGCGCATCCTGCGCAATGCGTGGGGTCGCAACGATTAGTCCGCGCGTCATCCATTTGCCTGGCATCGACGAGGCCGCACTCGCTGGCGTCGCGCGCGCGCTCGCGCCGCGCGTGCGCGACGGCGCGGTGATCCATCTCGCCGGTCCGCTCGGCGCCGGCAAGACCACGTTCGCGCGCGCCTTGCTGCGCGAGCTCGGCGTCGGCGCGCGGATCAAGAGTCCGACGTATACGCTGATCGAATCGTATCCGGTCGGCGACCTCACGGCACACCACCTGGACCTGTATCGCATCGCCGCCGCCGACGAAGTCGAATGGCTCGGGCTGCGCGATCTCGCCGCCGGCAAGCAATTGTGGTTGATCGAATGGCCGGAACGCGCGCTGGCCGCGATTCCGCCAGCGGACCTTATCGTCGAATTGGCGCACGCCGCGACTACTCGAAATCTCAAACTGACGGCGCTCAAGCCTGCAGCAAGCAAGTGGCTGGACGGGATCGATGTACTTCCTGAATAACAGCAGCTTAGACGGAAGTCGTGAATCTGAACTGATGTATTTTGTGCAAATGTGCGATTTGTATAGAAAAACTCTTGAAATTCGCGACTAAATTCGATTGAATACGCGCCATGAGGGGCGCCGTTGCCAAAGTGGGGTTGTTTGCGTACGCCGCGATGTTCGCGCTGGCGGGCGCCGATGCCGCTGAAATCCGCGCGGTGAAGCTTGCGCCGGAAGGCGACCACACGCGCGCCGTGTTCGATATTTCGGCGCCGCTCGATTACAAGTTGTTCGAAATCGGCAATCCCGATCGCATCGTGCTCGATGTCCGCGACGCGAGCTTCGCGCAAAATTTTTCGGCACCCGCCGGCGCCGGACTGCTCAAGGCCATCCGCACCGGTCGCGTCGGCAAAGACGGCGTGCGCGTCGTTTTCGATTTGGCCGGAGCGGTGCGGCCGAAGAGTTTCGTGCAGCCGCCAGGCAACGGCGCCGGTTACCGCCTCGTTGTGGATTTGTATAAAAAGGGAAAGACCGTCGCGCCGGTGAAGAGCGCCGCGGCACTCGCCGAAAAGCCGCGCGACGTGATCATCGCCATCGATGCCGGCCACGGCGGCGTCGATCCGGGCGCGACCGGCAACGCCGGCACGCACGAAAAAAACATCACCCTGGCGGTGGCACGTGACCTGAAGCGACTCATCGATGCGCAGTCCGGCATGCATGCGGTGTTGACGCGCGACGGCGATTATTTCATTCCGCTGAACGAGCGCTATCGCAAGGCGCGCGAAGCCAAGGCCGACTTGTTCTTGTCCGTCCACGCCGACGCTTTCGCCAGCGAAGACGCCAAGGGTTCATCGGTATGGATGCTGTCCACGCGCGGCGCGAGCAGCGAAGCCGCGCGTTGGCTGGCCGATCGCGAGAACCGCGCCGACCTCGTCGGTGGCGTGACGCTCGACAACAAGGACAATACGCTCGCCGCCGTGCTGCTCGATCTTTCGCAAAGCGCGACACTCGAAGCCAGTGGCGCCGTGGCCAAGCGCGTATTGCATTCGTTGGCGCAGATCGGCCCGACCCACCGCGGCTACGTCGAAAAAGCCAATTTCGTCGTGCTGCGCTCGCCTGACGTGCCTTCAATTCTCGTCGAGACCGCCTTCATCACCAATCCGGCCGAAGAAAAACGCCTGACCAGCAACACCCAGCGTGAGAAGCTCGCCGGCGCAATCCTCGATGGCGTGCGCGAATATTTCCGTTCCACGCCGCCGCCCGGCACATGGTTCGCGGCGAATGCACGCAAGGACAAACCGCGTGTTGCGGCGGTATTGCAGGCCGACGATCCCGATGCGGCGGAACTCGGCGGCGAGCTTGTTGCACGCGGACCGCGCTCCTAGCCAGCAAGTACGGCGCCGGCATGGTCCGGCGCCTGGGCACTCGCTATCATGTTCGGATGCCCAGCATCCGCGAACTTCCCGCCGAACTCGTCAACCAAATCGCCGCTGGCGAAGTGGTCGAGCGGCCGGCATCGGTGGTCAAGGAACTGGTCGAGAACAGTCTGGACGCCGGCGCGCGGCGTGTCGAGATCGACATCGAGGACGGCGGTGCGCGGCTGATTCGCGTGCGCGACGATGGCGGCGGGATCGTCGCGGATGAGTTGCCGCTGGCGCTCGCGGCGCATGCGACGAGCAAGATCGCCACGCTCGAAGATCTGGAACACGTGCGCACGTTGGGTTTTCGCGGCGAAGCGCTGGCTTCGATCGCTTCGGTATCTCGATTCGCGTTGACCTCGCGCGCCGCGGGCGCGGAAGCGGCGTGGCGCGTCGCACGCGAGGGCGGCAAGTTCGAAGCGGCACGTCCGGCGCAGCATCCGCCCGGCACGACAATCGAGGTACGCGATCTGTTCCACAACGTGCCGGCGCGGCGCAAGTTCCTGCGCGCCGAACGCACGGAGTTCGGCCACATCGACGAACTCGTCAAAGCAATTGCGCTGGCGCAGCCTCAGGTTGAATTTCGCCTCGGCCACAACGGCAAGCCGGTGCGCCTGTTGCGTCCGGCGCATGACGAAGCCGCGCTCGGTGCACGCGTCGGCGAGATTCTTGGCGAGCAATTTCCGCAGCAGAGTTTGCGCATCGATCATGCGGGGGCCGGGTTGCACCTGCAAGGCTGGGTCGGCTTGCCGACAGCCTCGCGCAGCCAGCCCGACCAGCAGTTTTTCTACGTCAACGGCCGGCTCGTGCGCGATCGCGTCGTGACACACGCGGTGCGTCAGGCTTACGCCGACGTGTTGTTTCACGGCCGACATCCGGCGTATGTGCTTTTCCTCGACCTGGCGCCGGAAATCGTCGACGTCAATGTGCATCCGGCGAAGTCGGAAGTGCGTTTTCGCGAGAGCCGGCTCGTGCACGATTTTCTCTATCGCACACTTAATGAGGCGCTTGCCGCGACGCGCGCCGGGCGAGCCGGGGATTTCGCGAGCGGCGTTGAAGCGCCGCTCGCGCCGGCGAGCGACTCGACATGGATGTCGAGGCTGGCGCCACGCACCACGGATGGTTTCCGGAACGGCGTACATCAGCAAGGGCTCGGCCTCGCCGTGCGCGAGCCGATGCTCGATTACGCCGCGTTGCTCGGCACGCCGCTGCCATCAGCAGCGGTGAATGGCGAAGCACCGGTAGCGGATGAAATTCCGCCGCTCGGTTACGCGCTGGCACAGCTCGCCGGCATTTACGTGCTAGCCGAGAACGCGCACGGGCTGGTGCTCATCGATATGCACGCCGCCCATGAACGCATCACGTACGAGAAGTTGAAGCAGGCGCGCGCGTGCGATGGCATTCGTACGCAGCTGCTGCTGGTGCCGTTGACGCTGTCGGTGAGCGAACGCGAAGCGATGGCGGCCGAAGAACACGCGGAAAATCTCGATGCGCTCGGCTTCGAGATCGTTCGCAGCGGCCCGCAGAGCATCACCGTGAAACGCTATCCCGGGCTGCTCGAAGGCGCCGACGTCGCCAAGCTCGTACGCGACGTGCTCGGCGATCTGGTCACGCACGGCAATACGCGTCGGCTGCAGGAAATGCAGAACGAAGTGTTGTCGACGATGGCTTGTCACGGCTCGGTGCGCGCCAACCGGCGCTTGACTTTGCCGGAAATGAACGCACTTTTGCGTGAGATGGAAGCGACCGAGCGTTCCGGGCAGTGCAATCACGGCCGGCCGACGTGGGTGCAGATGTCGGTCGCTGAACTGGACCGATTGTTCTTGCGCGGTCGCTAAGAATTGCTCTGTGCGCCAAGAAGGTGCGGAAGTATTTGTAAAGGAGTAGACAATGTTGCATTGTGGAATCGGATTCGTCGCTGCTGTGCTCGCGGCTGGCGTGGGCCTCAGCCAGGCCGGCGATGCCGGCAACAGCTCCGCATACACGCAGGAAATCCAAAAATGGCGACAGCAACGCGTCGCGCGCCTGACCAACCCGGCCGGTTGGTTGAGCCTGATTGGCCTCGATTGGCTCAAGGAGGGCCGCAACACGCTCGGCTCGGCCAAGGACAACGACATCGTCATTCCGACGGCGCCGGCGCACCTCGGCACGATCACATTGAGCGGCGCCAAGGCAACCATCGCGCTCGATGCGAAGTCCGGCGCAACAATTGACGGCCAGCCGAAACTTGCAGGCGAGCTGCTCGATGATACTCACGAGAAGCCCACCACGGTCGCTTTCGGCACGACCAGTTTTTTTCTGATCAAGCGAGAAGACAAATTCGGGCTGCGCATCAAGGATGCCGAGGCGGCGACGCGCAAGCATTTCGTCGGCATCGACTATTTTGAAATCGATCCGAGCTGGCGCATCGAGGCGAAGTGGGAGGCCTACAATCCGCCGCACGAAGTCGAGGAGCCGAACGTGATCGGACAGGTCGACAAGGTGATCGTGCCGGGCGCGGCGGTGTTCGAACGCGATGGCAAGACAATTCGCCTCGAGCCGGTGATCGAAACGCCGGGTGACACCGAACTGTTCCTCGTCTTTGCCGACAAGACCAGCGGCAAGGAAAGCTACGGTGCGGCGCGCTTCGTCTACAGCGAGCCGCCGAAGGATGGAAAAATCATCATCGATTTCAACAGGGCCTACAATCCGCCGTGCGCGTTCACGCCATACGCGACCTGTCCGCTGCCGACCGCGCAGAATCGCCTGAAGGTGCGGGTGACCGCGGGCGAGAAGAAATACCGCGGCGGACATGCATGAATCCGCCAATCGCGGCGATGCCGTAATTGCGGTATAAATGCCGTCATCGCGGGGAGTAATTCACCATGGCAGCACCCAATATCGGCATGCCGCGTCAGGGCATCCTGCCGCTGACGATCAAGGACAAGACGGCGTTGTACAACGCCTACATGCCGTTCGTGCGCGGCGGTGGTTTGTTCGTGCCGACGGCCAAGCGCTACAGCGTCGGCGACGAGGTCTTCATTCTGCTTACGCTGATGGATGAAAAAGACCGGCTGCCGGTTCCCGGCAAGGTGGTGTGGATCACACCGGCGGGAGCTCAAGGCAATCGCGCCGCCGGTATCGGCGTGCAGTTCAACGATTCGGCCGACGGCGAGGCGGCGCGCACGAAGATCGAATCCATTCTCGCGGGAATCCTGGCGTCCGAACGCCCGACGTACACGATGTGAACGTATCGCGGTTGTCGGTTTGAAAATGTCCAAGCGTTACTTCGGCACCGACGGCATTCGCGGCCGCGCGGGCGAGCCGCCAATCACCGCGGATTTCATGCTCAAGCTCGGGCGCGCCGCGGGGCGCGTGCTTGCGCGCGAAGATGGCGCGACCGTGTTGATCGGTAAAGACACGCGCATCTCCGGTTACATGCTTGAATCCGCGCTGGAGGCGGGGCTGGTTTCCGCTGGCGCCGATGTGCGCCTGCTCGGACCGATGCCCACTCCCGCGGTGGCGTGGTTGACGCGCGAGTTGCACGGCAGCGCCGGCGTCGTCATCAGCGCTTCGCACAATCCGTATTGGGACAACGGCATCAAGTTCTTCGATGGCAATGGCGAGAAGCTGGCCGACGAGGTCGAACTGGCGATCGAAGCGGAACTGGATTCCACTGTCGCGCCGACGCCATCGGCGCGCATCGGCAAGGCGGCGCGCATCGATGACGCGGCCGAGCGTTACGCGGCGGCTTGCAAAGGGATGGCACCCGGGCTGGATCTGCGCGGCTTGCGCGTCGTGCTCGACTGCGCGCACGGCGCGACGTATCACATCGCACCCGGCGTGTTCGCGGACCTGGGCGCCGACGTGCACGCGATTGGCGTCGATCCCGACGGACTCAACATCAACCAGGATTGCGGCGCCACGCATGTGCAGACGCTGCGGGCGACCGTGCTCGAACGCGGCGCCGATCTCGGCATTGCTTTCGACGGCGACGGCGACCGTGTGCAGATGATCGACCAGGAAGGCAATCTCGCCGACGGCGACGATCTGCTTTATATCCTCGTGCGCGATGCCCAGCAGCGCGGCGCGTTGCGTGGACCCGTGGTCGGCACGTTGATGACGAACTTCGGCATCGAGCGCGCGATCGCGGAGCTCGGCGCGCAATTCCTGCGCGCGAATGTCGGCGATCGTTACGTGTTGCAGATGTTGAAACAGCACGGCGGCATGCTCGGCGGCGAAGCGTCCGGCCATATCCTGTGCCTGGACAGCGGCCCGACCGGCGACGGCATCGTCAGCGCATTGCTCGTGCTCGAAGCGCTGCAGCGCTCCGCGCAGACGCTCGCGCAGGCGCGTGCGGGTCTGCGCCGCGTGCCGCAGGTCATGATCAACGTGAAAGCGAGCGGCGGCGCGGCGCTCGTCGCGCAGCGGCCGGTGCAGGCAGTACTCGCCAAAGTCGAGGAGACATTGCGTGGCCGCGGCCGCGTCGTGTTGCGACCGTCGGGCACCGAACCGCTCGTGCGCGTGACGGTGGAAGGCGAAGATGCGGATGAAGTAAAACGACTCGCCGATTTGCTCGCGGACGCCGTAAAATCGGCTGTGTGATTTCGCCTCTCCCGCTGGCGGGAGAGGTCGGCGCGCACCGCGCGCCGGGTGAGGGTGGCGCCGGGAAGAACGTTGTCGTCTTCGGTTGTGCCACCCTCATCCGCCTTCGGCACCTTCTCCCGCCAGCGGGAGAAGGAAAATTCAAGAGAGCACGACATGCAGCAGATCCCCACGCTCGACATCCGCCGATTCGACGACGCGCACGGAAGTGCGAGTGCCGCGAGAGGCAGGACGCCGGAAGCGGCCAGCGACCGCGACGCGTTCGTCGCCGAACTCGGCGCGGCCTATCGCGAGTGGGGTTTCGCCGGCATTCGTGGCCATGGCATTCCGCAGTCGCTGATCGACAGCGCGTACGACGCGTTCGTGCGCTTCTTCGCGCTGCCGGCCGAGGTGAAGATGCAATATCACCTCAAAGGGCTCGGCGGCGCACGCGGTTACACGCCGTTCGGCATCGAAACGGCGAAGGATTCGCGCTACCCGGACTTGAAAGAGTTCTATCACATCGGCCGCGAACTGCCGCGCGATTCGAAATTCGCCGACATCATGCCGCCGAACGTATGGCCGAGCGAAATCCCGGAATTCCGCGAACGCGGCTACGCGCTGTACACGGCGCTCGACGCGCTCGGCGCGCGCGTGCTGCGCGCGCTCGCGCTGCATATCGACCTGCCGGAACATTTCTTCGATGACAAGATCGATGTCGGCAATTCGATCCTGCGCCCGATCCACTATCCGCCGATCACCGCACCCGACGTGCCGAACGTGCGCGCCGGCGCGCACGAGGACATCAACTTCATCACGCTGCTGGTCGGCGCGAGCGCGGCGGGCCTGGAAGTGAAATCGCGCGCGGGCGAATGGGTGCCGTTCACGTCCGCAGCCGACACGATCGTCGTCAACATCGGCGACATGCTGCAGCGCCTGACCAACCACGTCTATCCATCGACCACGCACCGCGTGACCAATCCGCCGGGCGAACAGGCGCGCAAGCCGCGCTACTCGGTGCCGTACTTCCTGCATCCGAATCCCGATGTGGTGCTCGATCCGCTCGCTTCCTGCGTGACGGCGGATAATCCGCGCCGTTACGACACGTCGATCACCTCGCACGAATACCTGCTGCAACGGTTGCGCGAGATCAAGCTGATCTAAGGAAGGTTTGAACAAGCGGCTTCTGCCGTCATCCCAGCGAAAGCTGGGATCCAGCTCTTCTGCATCGTATTGAAAAACTGGATTCCAGCTTTCGCTGGAATGACGAGCCTAAGAACTGTCGGGTTTGTTCAGAGGTTCCCGAGGGCGCGTCGCTGATTGCCGTGCAGCATGGCGCGTCCAAGACGCGCCCTACGTATTGCGAAAGTCCTTCGAACGCTTCTGCATCGTGCGCAGCGCGAAGCGATCCGGCAGCAGTTTGAACAGCGCTTTGATCGCGCGATTCACGCGGCCGGTGACGTAGACGATCTCGCCGCGCTCCACTGCATCCATGCCACGCCGCGCGACTTCGTCGGCGCTCAGCCACATCCAGTGCGGCATCTTCGATACCACGCCGCGCGTGCCGGTGACGTCGTGGAATTCCGAGTAGGTGAATCCAGGGCAGACCGCGCAGACATTCACGCCGTGGCGCACGTTTTCCAGTGCCAATGACTGCGAGAACTTGATCAGGAACGCCTTCGACGCGCCGTACAACGTGTGACCGGCCGAGCCCGGCACGAGACCGGCGAGCGAAGCGATATTGACGATGCGACCGTAACCGCGCTGCTGCATGCCGGGCAACAGCAGGCGTGCGAGTTCGCACGGCGCCGTCATCATCACCTGGATGAATTCGGCATGTTTGGCCCACGGCTGCGAAACGAACGAGCCGGGCAGGCCGTAACCGGCGTTGTTGATCAACGCGTCGATGGTTATGCCGCGGCGTTCGATTTCGGCGCAGAGTTTTTCCGGGGCGCTCGGGTCGGCCAGGTCCGCGGCGATGCATTCCACGCCGACGCCGTGATGCTGCATGATTTCGGCGGCGAGGGCATCGAGGCGATCGGCGCGACGCGCCGTCAACACCAGCGACATGCCGCGCGAAGCCAATTCGCGCGCGAACGCCGCGCCAATGCCGGCGGATGCACCCGTAACCAGAGCCCAGCGCGAAGTTTGTGATTGCTTGTCCATCGGACGATTCTAACGTGTCCGTGATTGAGCTATCCTTCGCGCCCCCTCGGCCAACGGTCCGATCCCCATGCGCCGCAAATTCGTTGCCGGAAACTGGAAGATGCACGGTTCGCGCGCGAGCGCCCAGGCACTCGTCGATGCGATTGCGCGGGCGTCGGCACCGGCATGCGATGTCGCCGTGTTCCCGCCGTTTCCCTATCTGCCGGAGCTGATCGCGCGCGCTGCGGGAAGCGCGGTTATCTTCGGTGCGCAGGACGTCAGCGCGCACGACAAGGGCGCGTATACCGGCGAAGTGGCGGCGTCGATGGTCAAGGACATCGGCGCCACGCACGCGCTGGTCGGCCATTCCGAACGTCGCCAGTATCACGCCGAATCGAATGAAATGGTTGCCGAGAAATTCGCGCAGGCGCAGGCGGCCGGGCTGACGCCGGTATTGTGCGTCGGCGAGACGCTCGAGCAACGCGATGGCGGCCGCACCGAGGAAATCGTCGCCGCGCAACTCGACGCCGTACTGAAACGCTCGGGCATCGATGCGCTCGCGCAGGCACTGATCGCCTACGAGCCGGTCTGGGCCATCGGCACGGGGCGCACCGCCACGCCGGAGCAGGCCCAGGCCGTGCACGCGTTCATCCGTGGCAAACTGGCGCGGGAGAATGCTACAATTAGCGGCTCCGTGCGGGTTTTGTACGGCGGCAGCGTCAAGCCCGACAATGCGGCCGCGCTGTTTGCCCAAACGGATATCGATGGTGGTTTGATCGGCGGGGCTTCGCTGGTCGCCGCCGATTTCCTCACGATCTGCGCTGCGGCGCGCGCGTGAAAACTTTAAGGTTTTGACAATGCTGTTGACGATTTTCAACGTGTTTTATGTGCTGATCGCCGTGGCGATGATCATTCTGATCCTGCTGCAGCGTGGCGCTGGCGCCCAGGCCGGTTCCGGTTTCGGCGGCGGCGCATCGGCGACCGTGTTCGGCTCGCGCGGCGCGACGACGTTCCTGTCGCGCGCGACGGCGATGCTCGCCGGTGCGTTCTTCGTCCTCAGCATCCTGATGGGCATCTATCTGCATCCGGTTGGGGAGAAAACCGAAACGGATCTCGGCGTGATGAGCGGCGTGACCACGCAGGAACCGGCCAAGCCGGAAACCGCGGTGCCGGCGAAATCCGACGTGCCGGCTGCGCCAGCACCGGCGAGTGGTTCCGACAAGCCCGCGCCGACGCCTGCTCCGGCTCCGGCTCCCGAAAAGAAGAACGGCGACAAACCGGAACCGAAGAAGTAAAGCTCTCGGCTCTTTTGAAAAGTCTTGCACAGGGATATGTGCAGGGTTGTTTTCTCAGGATGAGCAGATCAAAGCCCAGGTGGCGGAATTGGTAGACGCACTACCTTGAGGTGGTAGCGACGCAAGTCGTGAAGGTTCGAGTCCTTTCCTGGGCACCATTACCGACGAAGAAACCCGCTGCGGCGGGTTTTTTTACGACCATGGATGGTCGGTATGCCGAAAATGCAGGAGCAATTTTCGGCTTTGCACCCCGCGCTGCGCGTGCGCTGCGCATTGCGCGTCCCGCGCGCACATGCGAAAATTCCGCAGCTAAATCGCAGCTTCAGAACCCAAGGTTTCCCGTGCTGGCTGAATACCTGCCGATTCTCCTGTTCCTGTTCGTTGCCGGCGGCATCGGCGTGGCGCTTTTGGGCATTGGCGCCTTGCTCGGCCCGCGCAGCGCGAACAAGGAAAAAGTCGCACCGTACGAATGCGGCTTCGAGGCGTTCGAAGATGCGCGCATGAAATTCGACGTGCGCTACTACCTGCTGGCGATCCTGTTCATCATTTTCGATCTGGAAATTGCCTTCCTGTTTCCGTGGGCGGTGGTGTTCAAGAACTTGGGCGCAGTCGGCTTCATTGAGATGATCGTGTTCCTGCTGTTGCTGCTTTTGGGATTTGTGTACTGCTGGAAGAAGGGCGCGCTCGAATGGGAATGATTCATATGAGCGACGGATTGATTCAATGGGGAGCGCTGGAATGGGAGTGATCGACACCAGCGTCACCAAGAATCTGTTCCACAACCCGGTGCCGACCGGGCCTGTCGACGACATCCTGCGTCCCGGTGGCGACAACCCGCTGCAGCAACATGGCTTCGTCACGACATCGCTCGACACGCTGATCAATTGGGCGCGCACCGGTTCGATGTGGCCGATGACGTTCGGCCTGGCCTGCTGCGCGGTGGAGATGATGCACGCCGGCGCGGCACGCCTGGATCTGGACCGGTATGGCGTCGTGTTCCGGCCGAGCCCGCGCCAGTCCGATGTGATGATTGTCGCCGGTACGCTGGTGAACAAGATGGCGCCGGCGCTGCGCCGCGTCTACGACCAGATGCCGAACCCGAAGTGGGTGATCTCGATGGGTTCGTGCGCGAACGGCGGCGGCTATTACCATTACTCGTATGCCGTCGTGCGCGGCTGCGATCGCATCGTGCCGGTCGATATCTATGTGCCGGGTTGTCCGCCAACAGCGGAAGCGCTGATCTACGGCATCCTGCAATTGCAAAAGAAGATTCGTCGAACCAATACGATCGCCCGGCCCGAGACGCGCAGCGCATGAGCACGGAAAGCCCCACTCTCGCGCAGCGGCTCGCTGCGCGCTTCGGTGACAAGATCGCCGCCGTGCACGAGTGGCGCGGTGAGGTTGGCATCGACGTGGCGCCGGCAAATTGGCTCGCCGTCGCGCAGGCATTGCGCGACGACGAGGAGTTTCATTTCGAACAGCTGATCGACGTCAGCGGCGTCGATTACCTGAGTTACGGCCAGACCGAGTGGGACACCACGGACGTCAGCGCGACCGGTTTCTCGCGCGGCGTGGAAGGCGAAAGCGCCGGGCGCTTCAATTGGGCGGACCGTCCGCATGCTCGTGTTGGTCACAAGCGTTTCGCTGCCGTCGTGCAGCTGCTGTCGGTGCGCAACAACCAGCGTCTGCGCCTGCGCGGCTACTGCGAAGACGATGCGCTGCCTATGATTGCCTCGCTCACCCATCTGTGGCCGGTGGCGAACTGGTTCGAGCGTGAAGCGTTCGATTTGTACGGCATCATCTTCGAGGGCCATCCGGATCTGCGCCGCATCCTCACGGATTACGGCTTCGTCGGCCATCCGTTCCGCAAGGACTTCCCGCTGATCGGCAACGTCGAAGTGCGCTATGACGAAAAGCTCGGCCGCGTGATCTACGAGCCGGTGACGAGCGTCGAGCCGCGCGTGCTCGTGCCGCGCACGATCCGCCACGATTCGCGCTACGACCAGGCGCAGGCGGAAGCCGCGTCCAATCTTCCTGCGCAGAAGTAGAGAAATATACAAATGCAGGAAATCAAGAACTATACGATCAATTTCGGCCCGCAGCATCCGGCCGCGCACGGCGTATTGCGCCTCGTGCTGGAAATGGACGGCGAGGTGATCCAGCGCGCCGACCCGCACATTGGACTCTTGCATCGCGCGACCGAGAAGCTCGCCGAATCCAAGCCGTTCAACCAGTCGATCGGCTACATGGATCGCCTCGATTACGTGTCGATGATGTGCAACGAGCACGCCTACGTGCGCGCGATCGAAAAACTCCTCGGCGTTGAAGCGCCGATCCGTGCGCAGTACATCCGCACGATGTTCGACGAGATCACGCGCATCCTGAACCACCTGATGTGGATCGGCTCGAACGCGCTCGATCTCGGCGCGATGGCGGTTTTCCTCTATGCGTTCCGCGAACGCGAAGAATTGATGGATTGCTACGAAGCGGTGTCGGGCGCGCGCATGCATGCGACCTACTATCGCCCGGGCGGCGTCTACCGCGATCTTCCGGATAAAATGCCGCAGTACCGCGAATCGCGTTGGCACAAGGGCCGCGACCTCGCGCGCCTGAACGCCTGGCGCGAAGGCTCGATGCTCGATTTTCTCGAAGCGTTCACCAGCGATTTCCCGACCAAGGTCGACGAATACGAAACGTTGCTGACCGACAACCGCATCTGGAAGCAGCGTACGGTCGGCATTGGCGTCGTTCCGCCCGAACAGGCGCTGGCGTGGGGCATGACCGGGCCGATGCTGCGCGGCTCCGGCGTCGAGTGGGATCTGCGCAAGAAGCAGCCGTATGCCGCGTACGACGCGATGGAATTCGACATTCCGGTCGGCGTGACCGGCGACTGCTACGACCGTTACCTCGTGCGCGTCGAAGAGATGCGCCAGTCGAATCGCATTATCCAGCAATGCGTGAAGTGGCTGCGCGAGAACCCCGGCGAAGTGATGCTGCGCAACTACAAGGTGTCGCCGCCGCGCCGCGAGGAAATGAAGGACGACATGGAAGCGTTGATCCATCATTTCAAACTGTTCACCGAAGGCTACTGCGTGCCGGAAGGCGAGACGTATTGCGCGGTCGAGGCGCCGAAAGGCGAGTTCGGCTGCTACCTGATTTCCGACGGCGCGAACAAGCCGTTCCGCGTGAAGCTGCGCGCGCCGAGTTTCGTGCACCTGTCGTCGATGGATTCGATCATTCGCGGCCACATGTTGCCGGACGCCGTGGCGATGATCGGTACCTATGACGTCGTCTTTGGCGAGGTCGATCGATGACACGGGATAGCGACCAGCTTTTTTCTTGTCATTCCGGCGAAAGCCGGAATCCAGTGTCTTTCGCTTTCGAAGCAAGGAACTGGATCCCGGCTTTCGCCGGGATGACGAGCTTTGGAGTTTCGCGTCTATGAAGGCAACCGGTCATTACAACGAGGTCAAGGACATCGACCCGTGGCTTGTGCTCAACGAGCACACGCGCGAGCACATCGATCACTGGGTCGCGAAATTTCCGCCGGAGCGCAAGCGTTCGGCGCTGATCCAGGGCTTGTTCGCGGCGCAGGAACAAAACAACGGGCATCTCGACGATCAATTGATCACCGCGGTGGCGAAGTATCTCGGTCTGCCGCCGATCTGGGCTTACGAAGTGGCCAGCTTCTATTCGATGTTCGAAACCAGGCCGGTCGGCCGCAACAACGTCGCGGTGTGCACGAATATCTCGTGCTGGCTCAACGGCGGTGAAGACATCCTCAAGCATTGCGAGAACAAGCTCGGCATCAAGGTTGGCGAAAGCACGCCGGATGGTCGCGTGTATCTGAAGTGCGAGGAAGAATGCCTGGCGGCATGCGCCGGCGCGCCGATGATGGTGGTGAACGGGCATTATCACGAGCATTTGTCGACGGACGATGTCGACGAAATTCTGGATGGATTGAAGTAATGGCTGTCGGTCCCAAGCCCCAGGAACACCAGGTCGTCTACACGACGCTGCATTTCGAGCAGCCGTGGACGCTGGAAAATTATCTGAAAGTCGACGGCTACGCGGCGTGGAAGAAGATCCTCGCCGAGAAACCCGATCCGGCGACGATCATCGACGAGCTGAAGAAAAGCGCGCTGCGCGGCCGCGGCGGCGCCGGCTTCCCGACCGGCCTGAAGTGGAGCTTCATGCCGAAAGGGGCGATGCAAAAGTATATTTTGTGCAACTCGGACGAATCCGAGCCCGGCACGTGCAAGGATCGCGACATCCTGCGGTTCAATCCGCATGCGGTGATCGAAGGCTTGGCGATCGCCTGCTACGCGACCGGCTCGACAGTCGCCTACAACTATCT
>Ga0207657_10003787_pt1 | contig 16077 bp, 13 predicted proteins | sample KBSC33metaG_FD_184316 | JGI IMG/M metagenome (GOLD analysis project Ga0207657, IMG submission 184316) | Corn rhizosphere microbial communities from Kellogg Biological Station, Michigan, USA - KBS C3-3 metaG (SPAdes) (version 2) | ecosystem: Host-associated > Plants > Roots > Rhizosphere > Soil ... | reverse complement strand
GTAACGGTGTCCGGAAAGCATTGCGAGACCGACAAGCTGTTCGAGGACATTCAACTCCCTGCAGACACAAAGGCCGGCGACCTCTTGCAAGTGCTTTGCACGGGGGCCTATAACAGCGTTATGGCGAGCAATTACAATCGCTACCAGCGCCCGGCGACCGCCTTTATCCGGGCAAATGGAGAACCCGTTCTGGTGCAACGCCGGGAGACATGGGATGAGTTGCTGGCGCGAGAGATTGTTCCTGAGGACCTGAGCTAGTGGGTCTACAAATCCCACCGCCCGAGATCATGGCCGCCATGATCATCGTAATCTTCTTTGCGATCGGCATCCATGAGTATTCGCACTGCAAATTCGCAGACATGGCTGGGGACCCAACGCCCCGCTTCTACGGCCGTGTGACTCTGAACCTGTTCAAGCACTTCGAGCCGATTGGCACGCTTATGATGGTGCTGTCCTCCCTCACGGGTCTCGGGCTTGGCTGGGGCAAGCCTGCGCCGATCAACCCGGCGAAGATGGCAAACCCACGCGTCGATACCTTTATCGCGGTGGCTGCTGGCCCTGTTTCGAACCTCGTTCAGGCGATCATTTACGGATTGTTCTTTAGGTTAGCCCTGCAGAGCGGAAATCTCAACGCCTTCCTCATCGATGGCGCTTTGACCCGTAGCGGGACAACGTTCGTAGCGGCGCTTCTCACGCTCGGCGTTCTGCTGAATCTGAGCTTGTTCGCCTTTAATCTGATACCCTTCGGCCCTCTCGATGGGCACTGGCTGGTCGGCCTATTGATGCCGGATCCCTACAGGACGCGCTGGTTTCAGTTCAGTCGAACCTACGGGTGGCAAATTCTTATCGCCGTGATCCTGTTCTCCCAAATCGCGCACGTGCCAATCCTTTCACGAATCATGTTCCCCGTCATTGCTTTCTTCTTCAAGCTGATCACCGGAGTCCCCATCATTGGCTGATAACAAGCGAATCCTGAGCGGCATGCGCTCGACCAACCCGAAGCTGCACCTCGGCAACTACGAAGGCGCGCTGCGGAACTGGATCGACCTGCAGAACCAAGGCTATGAGATGTACTGCATGGTAGCCGACCTGCATGCCCTCACCACCATGTACGAGGACGCGAGGGAGGCGAGTGTGAATGCTCGCGAGGTCGCCAAGGACTATATTGCAGCCGGCATCGATCCAGCGAAGTCGGCAATCTTCATTCAGTCGCATGTTGTGGAACACGCCGAGCTTCATCTGCTCTTAAGCATGATCACGCCGCTCGGCTGGCTGGAGAGAACGCCCACGTACAAGGAGAAGCAGCAGGACCTGGGGAGCGCGGAGCGCGAGCCGTACGGGCTACTCGGCTATCCCGTGCTGCAGACGGCTGACATTTTGCTTTACAAGCCCTACGGAGTCCCTGTGGGCCGAGATCAGGCTCCGCACCTCGAGATCGGCAACGATATTGGGCAACGCTTCAACCGCCTCTATGGCGTGGATGTCTTCCCGGTGTACAAGTACATGATCCCGGAGGACGAGACCCGTGCCAAGGTTCCCGGCCTCGACGCGGACGAGAACGGCAAGCTGCGGAAGATGTCGAAGTCTTATGACAACTGCATCTACTTGTCCGACACAGAGGACGAGACGGCTGCGAAGATCAAGAGCGCCTTTACGACTCCCACGAAGCTGCGAAAGGATGATCCGGGGATTCCGGAAGGCTGCGCGGTCTGCCAGTACCTGAAGCTCTATTCGCCAGCGTGGCAGACGCAATGGGAGGAAGACCGCGAGGGCCTGCGCGGGTGCATGCAGAACAAGCGCGAACTGACGGAATGCCTGAATGAGTTCCTCCGGCCCATGCGAGAGCGCCGCGCCCAACTGGATGACGCGACGATCGAGGACGTGCTTAGGAACGGTGCCGAGCGAGCGCGGACTGTGGCTGCCGCCACCATGGCTGAAGTCAAGTCTGCGATGGGGCTTTACTAGCCGGTTGTCATAATGAGTTGTATGGAGTTCAGGGCCCACTACGATGGGAAGACCTTTGTTCCGGATGAGCCGGTTGATATCGCGCCCGGCACCGAAGTCGAAGTCAAGCCACGGACGCAGGACCTCCAACAAGGATCTGACGGCTGGTGGAGAGCCTTTCGAGACTTTGTAGGGAAGGGTCCACGTGGCGCCGTGGTCAACTTTGACCGCGGGGACATATATCCTTGACAAACTCGATCCTGATAGACACCAATGTGTTGTTGGCCAGCAGAGTGGTCGATCACCCGAAATTCGAAGCAACTGTTCAGGCGCTCGAAGGCTGGGCGACCCAGTCCTTTCGACTTGTTCTCGCACCGCAAGTCATTTACGAAGCATACGTGGTCGCAAGCCGTCCTCAAGCTGTGAATGGCCTTGGGCTTAACGCCGCTGAAGCTGCAGACATGATTACCGCTGCCTCTCAGATATTCCAAGTTCTAGATGAACCCGGCGGATTGTGGTCGCGTTGGCTGCGCATCTGTCGAGAGTTGCAGATTTCGGGGAAGGCCGCACATGATGCGCGTCTGGTCGCGTTCGCTCAGGTACATGGCATTCCAAGAATGTTGACCTTGGACGCGGCAACGTACTCGCGCCACGAGGGCGTGGAGATGCTGGATGTCTGAGGGCACTCTTCTGACGGACGTAAAAGGTGTCTACTTCGACCTCGATGACACCCTCTGCGCCTATTGGGACGCGGCTCGGGAAGGCCTTCGAAAAACCTTTGAAGCACTCTGTTCCGATCTCGGCACACCTGCTAAGGTCATCGGGCACTGGGCTACGGAGTTCCGCGCCTTCTGCCCGACATTGAAGGGAACTGACTGGTACGGGACATACCTTCAGCAAGGGGAGCCCTGCCGCACCGAATTGATGCGATTAGTGCTTCTCCGGTTCGGGATAGACGATCCCGCCCGCGCCAGAATCCTCGGCGATCGATACGCGGAGGAAAGGGACAAAACTCTGAGGCTGTTCGACGATGCGGTTGAGCTGCTGGAAAACTTGCACGGAACTTTTCCTATCGGCCTGATTACCAACGGCCCCGCCGATGTTCAGCGGCAGGAAATCGCGACGCTCAAGCTCGAGCGCTACTGCGATCACATCTTTATTGAAGGCGAGATGGGCCGGGGCAAGCCGCACGTCGAAGTCTTTCGGCAGGCACAAGCAGCCGTCGGATTGGAGCCTCACCAAATCCTGTTTGTGGGCAACTCGTATGGCCACGACATCGCCCCCGCAATTAACGCAGGGTGGCGTACAGCATGGATTCGCCGCCGAAGCGATGTGCCCCCAAGCGCCGAAGGCGAGAATCCCAAACCCGAATCGCTCCCCGTAGGAGCCCACGAGCCGGACCTCACGATTGGCTCCCTCAGCGAACTCATTCCGCTGCTATCGCCGTAACACCACGACACCCCGATCACCGCGAATCGTGGTGTACGTGGAAACATCCGCGATGCATCTTTCTTCCAACTTTCCAGTCGGGCGCGAATTTGCGCGCCCGGATTGAAGCTGAAAGGAGAGACTGATGAGAAAGATGTCATGCCTCGCAGCCGCCTTGGCCCTCTGCACCGGTGCAGCTCTGGCCCAGGACAGCGGCACCCAATCGACAACGACGCAACAGACCACCCAGAGCACCAGCGGTCAGGGAACCACTACCACCACGACGACCACAACAACGACGTGGCAAAACAACGGCGACATGGGCGCTTGGCGAACCAGTCGCCACTGGGACGCCGCGGACGAAGCGCACTATCGAATCTGGCGCACCCTGAACGCGACGGATGCATGGGCCATTCGCCACGAGCTTCGTATGCTCCCGGGCAGCGATGAGGATCTGTACTATCGCGCCATGAACCGCGCTTCCGATTCGAATGGTGCATGGGGCGGGGCGACGTGGGCCAGCACCCATGGACGCTCCACCAATATGAACACAACGGCCATGACCGGCTCTGAAAACCAAACAGTCAATGGCGAGTCGATCTATGCGCTTTCCTACATGCAGCGCGCCCGCATGAACGACATTAGCGATGTCGACGCTTATGACCTGCTGCTCAACGGCGTAAGTTTTGCCGAGCGCGGCGTCATCAACTCGACTTGGCCGCGCCTGACGGAGACCACGCAGCACGCGATCCTTACGTTAATCAAGCGCAGCATGTTCGTCACCCCTCCAACCAGCGACATGGAAGATCGCTGGTGGCGCTGAGCTAAGGCTTAGGCTAACTTGCGAAGGTCCGCCGGTACTCCGGTGGACCTTTTCTCGTCTGTAGCTGATGTGCCGCACCACGTCCGCGAGATGATCGAGCAGCGGGAGCAGGAGTGGCTCTCTGACTTCGCGGCGAAAGCTGTCGAAAGCACGGGCCGGCCCGACCCCGAAGAACCGGACTCCATACGCACCTGCTATCAGCGCGATCGGGACCGAATTCTCCATTCGAAGCCGTTTCGACGCCTGAAGCACAAGACGCAAGTCTTCCTGGATCCACAGGGCGACCACTACCGGACCCGCCTTACTCACACGCTCGAAGTGGCGCAGGTTGCCCGGACGATCGGGCGAGCGCTTCGGCTCAACGAAGACCTGATCGAGGCAATCGCACTCGGCCACGACGTGGGCCATACGCCTTTCGGGCACGCAGGCGAGTCTGCCTTGGATCAGGCGCTTCAGGAGCACGGGGGCGAGCCGTCCCGGTTCCGCCACTACGAGCAATCGCTTCGGATCGTAGACCACCTCGCGAAGCTGAACCTCTCGGAGGAGACTCGCGCCGGTATCGGAGGTCACAGCAAGGGTCGAGCGGATCTAAGCGCCTTCGATGGCGACCCCACCTCGACCTTGGAAGCTGCGGTGGTACGCGTGAGCGACCGCATCGCCTACCTGAACCATGACATGGACGACGCGATACGCAGTGGCATTATCGATCATGTGCCTGAAGAGTTTCAGCGCATCGGAGATCGGCACTCCCGCCGAGTTGGGGCGATGGTAGAGGACGTCATCACGCACTCCCTAGACCAGCCGCGAATAGTCTTCTCAACGGAAATGTTGGAGAGCCTGAACTGGACAAAAGAGTGGCTCTTCGACCACGTCTATCTGAAATACCCTCAGGTCATTCCTGAAATACCGAAGGCTCAGGCGCTTGTAAGAGAGCTGTTCGGCTACTACGTTCAGCCTGGGAATCTGCCCGAAGGCTATGAGGGGGTGCAGGGAGCGGTGGACTACCTCTCCGGCATGACCGACCGGTTCGCGATCGCCATCTTTACCGATCTGAGGCTGCCGCAAGGCTGGCGTTGAACCCCGGTCAGCGTGGGTGAAAAGTACGACGAACGTCCTGAATTCGCCTGAGCATCCTTCTGCCGAAAGCCGATATTAAGCTCAGGTTTGGAGGACCGCAACGTATTTGAAGAGCTACGGCAGCTCTTAGGCGATTTGGGGGTGCGCACGTCGGATGAACGTGGGCAAGCTACGGTTGTCGGTTTCCCCGCCACCGTTCCACTCGCGAACGGGCAAACACTGGTCCTCGATTTACCCTCTCCTTGGGCGCTAAGCAGCCTCGACCCGAATTCGATAGGGGTCGCGATTCTGGACCCGCTCGGCAATCTGCGCGAGGCGTGGGGCCTTGCCAAAAAGGTGCCCTTCTTCCGAACTGGGATCAACCTGCTGGACGGCGATCTGGGACCCCTGCTTTCGGGCAGCTATCAAGGCACCTACGGATCGCTCTATCTTGACGGCTACCGCTACTTTAGCGGCGCGCTTTCCTCCAAGAGCGCGGTCGAGGTCGTCGTGCTGGTGGTCAATGCTCAAGAGGAGCGGCATGCGAAGCGCCAAGCGAACAAGAGCTGGCGCATGGCTAATGCGCTGAAGCGCCTCGGCAAGGCGCTCACGATGAATCAGCAGATCCAGCCGCTGGGTGTGTCCGCCGTCCACGAGATCGCCTCTGCCGCCGAGCTGGCAGCCGTGCTCTTGTGGACACACAATATGGAGCGGGAGATGCTTACGCTCACCGCGAGCGTAGGTGCAAACCGTCAGGCAATGCGCGTGTTGGAAATCCTCGCGGTCGAAGGCGGCGCCAGCTGTGTCGCGGAGTTGGTCGCCGACTCGCGCGAGCATTTTTTCTGCCCGGACGTCCGCGATGGGATCATCACTGCGGGCCTCGAAGCGAAGTTCTGCTACCTGAAGCCTGGCAGCGTCAGCGTCCACCCGCTTGTCATCTCCGACCGGTTGGTCGGTGTGCTGGAGCTAGTCGGAAGGGATGGTGACCCTCACTTCCAAGAGAACCTCGAGCTCTTCGAAACAATCACCGAGCACCTGGCGCTCGCTCTAAACTCAGCGATGCTGTTCGAGCATTTCGAGCAGTGGGCGACGCATGACGCCCTGACCGGCATCGCGAACCACCGACACTTGCATGAGTTTCTGCACCAGCGTGTGCATGAAGCCGAACGGAACAAGCAGGAAGTCGGGGTGCTGATGATCGACGTGGACCACTTCCGGGCTTTTAACGAAGAGGAGGGGCATGATGCCGGCGACGAGGTCCTGCGCCTTGTCGCCGACGCGCTGAAACATTGCATCCGGCCCTACGACCTCGCCGCCCGTTATGGGGGCGAGGAGTTCACTGTGGTGATGCCTGGCAGCAATGTCGCAACCGCCATGTCGATTGCCGCCCGAATTCGCGAGCGAGTGCAAGAGACCTCCTACATGACTCGCCAAGGCCGCGAGCGACATGTCACCGTGAGCATTGGCTGTGCACTCTATCCCGAAACGGCGGAAGATGTAAGCGGGCTGATCAAGGCTGCAGATGCCGCACTATACGAGGCCAAGAGAGCCGGCCGAAATCGGACCGTCCTTTACAACGGGCGATTTGTTGCGAAGCCGCGCTATGAAGGTCGTTTGGAGAAAATCGGCAGGTGGGTCGCTGAAGAGGACCGACCTGAGGCCGAGCGGCTACTCAGCCTGCTCACGCCGATGGTGATTGAAATGGCGCGGACCCTGCCCCTTTCCACCTCGCAACACGAGATATTGCGGGCTCTGCTCTGGATCGCCCCGACGTACAGGCGTATTCGGGAAGCCGACCCGGAGGCATTGAAAGCGCTTGATGCGGCAGAAGAGTTTCGGGCTCTCTTACCGAGTCTCCAATCGCTCGACGAGCGCTTTGACGGCACTGGCCGCCTTCGCACAAAGGGCCCGCGGATTCCGCTACTTGGCCGCATTCTGGCTGTTCTGTTGGCGTATGCCGACCCGCACTCGAACGAGTTGATTGAGGATCGAAGTCGATTCGATCCAGAGATCGTGACGGTCGTGACCGATGCGCGCCGCGCTGCATAGGGGTCCTTGACTACCGGCATGAACCTGTGTCACAATTTCTCTTCGCGCCCCAAGGAGCGCCTACGATCATGTACGCGATAGTTAAGACCGGTGGAAAGCAAGTTCGAGCAGAGAAGGACGCCGTCCTGATCGTGGAGAAAATCGACGGTGAGCCTGGGACCGAGCTGACCCTCGGCGAAGTCATTCTCATCTGCGATGGCGAAAAGTTTAAGGTTGGATCCCCGCTCGTAAGCGGCGCAAGCGTCCGCGCGACGATCGTTCGGCAGGGCAAGGCCAAGAAGATCAACGGATTCAACTACAAGGCCAAGAAGAACGAGCGCAAGCGCTGGGGCCACCGACAGCCGCAGACGCATATCCGCATCACCGGCATCGAGGCAGGCAAGTAATGGCACATAAAAAAGGTCAAGGTTCATCGCGCAACGGCCGCGACAGCAAGCCGAAGATGCTCGGCGTGAAGAAGTACGGCGGCGAAGCCGTTATTCCCGGCAACATCATCGTTCGCCAGCGAGGAACGCAGTTCCACCCGGGCGTCGGCGTGGGCATCGGTAACGATCACACGATTTACGCACTGATTACGGGCAACGTCCGATTCGAAGGTCCGGAGAAGAAGCGCCGGATCAGCGTCTACGCTACCGCTGAGTAAAATAGATTGGACGAGAGCCCGTGACCTTCGAGGTCACGGGCTTTTTTGTATCGCGGTTCTCACATCCGGTCTATTGGCTATGAACCGCGGCAATGAATCGGTGCGTCCATTGACAACATGCGTCCAGCAACTTCGCGAGAACAAGAGCTACAGGACCGTGCTCAGCGGATGGGCTTTGCTTGCATCTTTTTAGATCGAATCGCGATCGACCAAGAGACAGTTCGTCTACTTCCTAGCGAGGTCGCCGTGAGATACAAAATCGCGCCGCTGAAGAAAGATGGCTCGACCTTATGGTGTGCCATGGCCGACCCAGCGAATGAGCAAGCTCAAGCGACAGCGGAAGCATTCACCGGCTGCCAAGTTGTTCCCGTAATGGTTGAGGATGAATACTTAACCGAGTTCATCCTCAAGCATTATGGAGAGGGCATCTAGGCAAGCGCAGGTCTTAATCAGTTGTTCCAGTCCGGCGGATCGACTCCGAGCAGCCACTTTACGAAGTAGTCCCGCCGCTTGTGCTCCCCATAAGGTCCGCCGTCCGTGTGGTCGGCGCCCGGGATCACGAGCATGTCGAAGTTCTTGCCGGCCTTAATGAGCGCGTCGCATAGGCGGAAAGTCGACTCCGGCGGCACGTTCCGATCCTGCTCGCCCACGAACAGCATCAGGTGCCCTTTCAGTTTGCCGGCGTTGGTGATGTTTGAAGCGTCGTCGTATTCCTTGCCTACGGGCAAGCCCATCCACTGCTCGTTCCACCATTGCTTGTCGATGCGGTTGTCGTGGCAGCCGCAGCTCGAGACCGCGACCTTGTAGAACTCCGGATGGAAGAGAAGCGCGCCGGTGGAGTTCTGGCCTCCCGCGGACGTGCCGTAGATGCCTACGCGTGAAATGTCCGCCTGCGGAACCTTGCGGGCGAGGGCTTGCATCCAAAGAATCCGATCGGGAAAGCCGGCGTCCTCGAGGTTCTTCCAGCAAACGTCGTGAAAGGCCTTGCCGCGATTGTCCGTACCCATGCCGTCGATCTGCACGACGATGAAGCCGAGCTCCGCGAGTCGGTTCATGTTCACGAAGGGTCGAAAAGCCTTTGGCACGAAGCTGTCCTGCGGTCCGGCGTAGATGTTCTCGACCACCGGATATTTCTTGTGCGAGTCGAAGTTGGTGGGTCGGATCACGACTCCCCAGATGTCCGTCTTTCCGTCTCTGCCTTTGGCGACGAATCGCTCCGGCAAGCGAACCTTTTTAGCGAGCAGCCGATCGATATTCGCCTTCTCTAGAGTGCAAACCAAGCCTCCGTCAGAGGCTCGACCTAACTCGTGGACAGGTGCGAGGTCAACGCGTGAGTAGGTGTCGACGAGGTATTTGCGGTTAGGGGACCACTGAGCGGTGTGAGTGCCGTCGGCGGGCGTAAGATCGACGAAGCCGCTGCCATCGACGTTGATCCGGCACTCGTGAACGTGATAAGGGTCTTGATGACCGAGGCCCAGAGCGGTGAACCAGATCTGGCCGTGAGCCTCATCGACCTGCTCGAGGGTTTTCATCACCCACGGACCCTTGTCGATTTGTTTCACGTCTCCGATCGCGGTGTCGATCAGATAGAGGTGGCTCCAGCCATCGCGTTCGGATTGCCAAACGATGCGGTGTCCATCGGCCAGGAGGTCCATCTGCGTCTTGGAGATGTCGACGAAGGTCGTGGACTTCTCATCAATGAGCACCTTTGCCGTGGCGTTGGCGGGATCGATCCCGATCACCTGCCACTCTTGGTAGCCGCGCACGGGGGTTGATACGACGATTTGGTTCCCCCACGGGCTCACGCGTTGCGCTTCCATGAGCGGCTGGATTGCCACTTTGGTTTCGGCCTTTGTCGCAGGGTCGATGACGTACGGCTCGTACGTGTCGAGCTTGTCTCCGGGCTGCGGATAGATGCGAGATTCGAGCTGGGCTCGGGTGGTGCCGGGGACGCTGGATTTGAGCAGATGGACGAGCTTTCGGTCGCCGGGCAGCACGTGAAAGGCGACGATGTGCTTATGGTCCGTCGCCCAGCGTGGGCTCTCATAGTCTCCCAGCTTCGTGACCGTGACCCAGTCCGAGCCGTTGCGCACCTGAACCTGTCCGTCTTGAACTCGGACGTTCTGCGTTCCGCCTCGGCGGGCGCCTCCGCGTGTTCGGCTGCTTTCTGCGGGTGCGGGCATTTCTGTCTTTGTGACCTCGTAGCCTGGCAGCGTGCATCGCCATGTGCCTTCTGCGCTTGTGAAGGTGAAGGAATCAAGCGCGGCGGCGAAGGCTGCGGTCTCGAAGGGCAGCCTCTCCGCATCGACAGCTTTGCCGCTGACTTTGCTGAGAGCTTCGGCGAGGCGCCTGTGATCGAACGCGGGACCCTTAGCGCCGCTTGCGCAATCCACCAAGATGAAGTTGTGCTTGCCGCCGGGTGCATCTTGCCGGTAGACAAAGTGCTCGTCGCCTGCCCAGGTTGCCTTTAACGTCAGATTGAGGGACGCATCCTTGGCGAGGTCTTGAAAGTTGTTGGCCCGCGTGTACGAGGCTTTGAGCTCGACCAAGTTGGGTTTATACGGACTCTGAGCGCTTGCGGTCGCGGCGAGGAGGAGAGGCACTAGGCTCAAGCAAGAACGCATGAGCGAATGATATCGGATGGGCTGGTAAAAGGGAGCCGTGGTGTGTGCCGCGCTTATGCTCTCTTTGCCGACCTGGAACTCCGCTCGATTCACCAGAGATTGGCTTGTGGACTCGGTTCCGCAGAAAGCGGCTGTGTACCAGAGCGGCCCGACGGAGATCGTCTTGGCTAACGGGCTTATCGCCCGGCGGTTCCGTGTGGCCCCGAATGCCGCCACCGTTGGATTCGAGAATCTGACGACTCGCGAGACCTTGCTCCGTGCGGTCGAGCCTGAGGCGACCGTCACTGTCGACGGCAAGAAATGGAACATAGGAGGGCTGGGACCGCAGCCCGATCGCGCCTACCTCGACCCGAAGTGGCTCGATGGAATGAAGGCTTTGCCGGAGAGCTTCAGCTTCGACAGATTCGAGGTCGGCCCGACAAGAGCGGACTTCCCTTGGAAGAAGGTTAGGCCGTCGGAGAACAGGTCATGGCCGCCCGCCGGCACCGCCCTAACCCTTCACTTCAAGTCACCGGCTGGCATGGAAGCCGAGGTCAGGTATGAGCTTCTCGACGGTTTGCCGGTCCTTGGCAAGCAGTTGACGATCATCAATCGGGGCTCCCATTCGGTGCGCATCGACCGCTTCGAGTCGGAGCGGCTCGCTGCCGTGGAGCCCGAGTCATTCGTCGAAAGCAGCCCCACGTGGCGGCGACCTCCGATCTCCGTCTTCACCGATTACTCGTTCGGCGGGCTCATGGGCGAAGGGCCGAGCGGGGCCGTTCACTGGCTGGACGATCCCGCGTACACCACGCAAGTTAACTATCGCCTGCTTACCCCGTGCCTCCTCAGCGTCTCACCCGCGATCGGTCCGGGAGTGGACCTGGCGCAGGGCCAAAGCTGGCAGTCCTTCAAGACCTACGAGCTGGTGCAGGATTCGACTGACCGGGAGAGGCAAGGCTTGGCGATCCGGCGGATGATGCGCACACTCGCGCCTTGGGTAACCGAGAACCCTCTGATGATGCATCTTACGTCGACCAATGTCGAGACGGTGAAGCGAGCGGTGGACCAATGCGCTGATGTTGGATTCGAGATGATCATCCTCAGCTTCGGCAGTGGCGTGAACATGGAGGATCCGTCTCCTGATAACGTCGCGAAGTTCAAGGCGATGGCAGACTACGCCCGCAGCAAAGGGATCGAGCTTGGCGGCTATTCGCTCCTCGCAAGCCGGCATATCGATGACAAGAACGATGTCATCAATCCAAAGACCGGCAAGCCAGGAGGTGCGATCTTTGGCGACTCGCCCTGCCTTGGAAGCGAATGGGGCCAGGAATATTTCGGCCATGTCAAGAGCTTCCTAGAGAAGACCGGCTTCAGCCTGTTGGAGCACGACGGGAGCTATCCGGGCGACGTTTGCGCGTCGACTTCGCACCCCGGCCATCACGGCTTAGAGGATTCGCAGTGGACGCAATGGCGCACGATCAACGACTTCTACGGCTGGTGCCGCGAGCGGGGGATCTTTCTGAACGTTCCGGACACGTACTTCTTCAACGGATCGAACAAGACCGCGATGGGCTATCGCGAGACGAATTGGTCGCTGCCCCGCGCGCAGCAACACATTCATGCGCGTCAGAACCTGTTCGACGGCACCTGGGAGAAGCCGCCGACGATGGGCTGGATGTTCGTGCCCTTGGTTGAATATCAGGGCGGAGGCGCGGCGGCGACGATCGAGCCGCTGTCCGAGCATCTCGCGGACTACGAGCGGCATCTGCAGAACAACTTAGGCTTCGGAGCGCAGGCGTGCTACCGCGGGCCGCGGCTTTACGACACTCCGCAGACGCGCCATATGGTGGCGAAATGGGTCTCTTGGTTCAAGAAGCACCGGCGCATCTTGGAGTCTGACGTGATCCATGTTCGCCGCGCGGATGGTGTGCACCTGGATGCGATTCTGCATGTGAATCCATCCCTTGCCACCAAAGGAATGCTCGTCGTCTACAACCCCTCGGATCAGGTTCAGGAGGAAGAGCTTGCGGTTCCGCTTTACTACACAGGGTTGCGGGAGCACTGCGCGGTGTCGCACGAGGATGGGCCCGCCTTGAAGATGGCTTTGGACCGGCAGGAGCGCCTTGTGCTGAGGGTGTCAGTTCCCGCGGGAGGGTGCACTTGGTTCACGATGCGCTAGCTTTGAAAGCCGCGACTACACGGGAGTCGACTTCGGCGTCTGCTTCTATTTCCGTGCAGGAACAGTAGGCGAGAAAGCTTTTGGCCGTGGTCTCGAGAGCGGGCCAGAATGGGTTCGGCGGTTCGGATTCCCAGTGCCAGCGGCGGATCTCTAGTTTGCCCTTGCGGGCGAAGAACTCTACTCGGGCTACGAAGTCTTCGCCGAAGACGACGGGGAGGACGTAGTAGCCCCAGCGGCGCTTGGCTTCGGGGACGTAGATCTCCCAGATGTAGTCGAAGCCGAAGACGTGGGCGGTCATCTTACGGTCCCAGACGAGCTGGTCGAGGGGGGCTACGAAGCGGACGCTTGCGGTTATGCTCGGTTGGTCCAGGTTCTTGAGGAACGTCGGCGTGGCGTGGACCTTCATGCCTTCAATGTCCACCGGTTGGAGCTGTTTGCGTTCGATCAGGCGATTGATGGCGGCGTTCTTTACGGCTGAGTAGTAGATCTTCGAGGCCCAGACTTCGGGTGAGGCGGTGGGGCGGAGGAGGCCCATGGCTCGATGCCGCTCGAGGACGATCTCGTCGATGGAGTCTTCTTCGCTCCGCATTGGTTCGTTTAGGAACTTGGCTGGTACGACTCGCTCTGTCAAATCATAGAGATGCTGGCCGCGGTTTCGTCCGGCGGTCATTACTTGGCCTGTGTTCCAGAGCGCTCGGAGAATGTTCTTAGTCAGGCTCGGGCCGTGCCAGGTGCCCACGAGGTCCTCTCGGCGGAGTTGGAATTCGAGTTCCTTTGGCTGCATGGGGCCGCGGGCTTCGAGGTCTTTTAGGATCGCTGCGGTTTCAGTCGGATGGTCGGCTAGAACTTTCTTCGAGCGCTCGAACCAGTTCCAGAAGATGCGCCTTGCGGGCCAGCCTTCGAATGGGATGAGGCAGGCCTGCTTGTCCCAGCCGTCGTAGATTCTCTTTTCCTCGTAGGCGGTCCTTTCCCAGTCGCCGATCTTGTAGCCCTTCAGTCGAGATTGGAGGACCAGGTCGTGGTTGCATCCGACGGGGGCGATCGGGTCGAACTGGATGCTTCGCAGCCGGTCGAAGACCTCCATCTGGGTTTCGCACGGGGCGAAGTGGTGGCGAATCAGCGCTCGGCGTGCGTCCGCTTTGGTGAGCTTGAGCGGCTCCGGCATTCGGAGAACTTACCTAAGGCCGCCGACGTTTCCCTGCTTCTTGCTTTGCGAGTGGAATGCCGCTCAGTTCGCCTAAGCTTTGGACCAGGCTAAGACTTGCCTCGGCAGGTTGCCAAGCGGGGTGGAGATGTCGATGCCGGTTAGTTCGAGGATTTGGCCCCGAAACCAAACGTCGAAGGGCTCCTCGGAGACTGCAAGCGCGGCATGCACCTTATCTGGGTCCGGCGAGTGGTAGTAGACGATGAGGAAGTCTCCGTGGGGAGTCTCTTGCAGGAACCAGCTCTCCTTTGTGACAGTGGTCTGCGCCTTGTTGAACTCGGCTAGCCGCTCTCCCATCATGGCCGTGGTGAACTCTAGGGCGGCCTCCTTCTTGTTCGGCAGGAGTGGGACGAAGAAGGCGTTCTCAATCATTCGCAGGATGTTAGCACACCTGCGTTTCTGTTGCACAAAGCGTGTCGAGCCGCAATCTGCGCCCTCGTTGGCACCTTGAGCACATCGGGAAGTTGTAGATCTGCTATCGTGCTTCGCCCATGCAGGCCGAGTAACTAGAGTTCTCATCCACCCGGCCGAAGCGTAGCAAGCGGTTGGGACTTACGCCCCCTGAGTTCAACCAGAAGGGTTAATCTGGATGTATGCGATTCCCTTGGGCGCTTGCCCTCCTTGCCGGTCCTGCCCTTTGCTCGAGCCAGACGCGGGTTCACATGAAGATCTTGCTCAATGGCGGGCAGGTTGGCGAGAACACTTACGAGCGCAACGGCGATGCGATCGGCTCCGACACAAAGATGGATCTTGGCTCGATCAAGATCACGAGCAAGGTCTCCGCGCACCTGAGTAAGGGCAAGCTGATCGATAGCACCGCCGATGCGGATACTCCGGCTGGCCGCGTCACCATCACCTATGCGAAGGGGCTGGTGAGCGCGCTTAAAGCAGGCAAGACCAGCTCCGCAGCTTGGAAGGACACGACGGGCGCCCTCGGGGGGAGCTTGCATCCGCAGTTCCTTGCCAGTACCTTGCTGCTCGCCGACAAGGCCATCCAAGGAAATCCCGCTTCCAAGACGGTGACGATCGCGGCCTATCTAGTCGATACCGGCAGCGTGCTGCCGCTCAAGATCACCGCTTTGGCTTCACGAAGCTTGGATGTAAGTGGCCGGCGCGTGACAGCCAAGCGGTTCACCGTGGAGCTTGGGGGCATCCCCATGGACGTGTATCTGGACGAGCAGGCAAACATCGTCGCGGAAGATGTCGCGGTCCAAAAGCTGCGCTTCGTCGCCGATGGCTGGGACTCGCTCTTCGAAGACCCGATGGCGAGGTTTCCGGAGCTTAGCCAAGCCACTTACAAGACCAAAACGGAAAGAGGCGTTCACGTGAAGATGCGTGACAAAGAGGAGCTGGTCTGCGATGTGGTGCGCCCGGACGACGGCCAAAAGCATCCGGCGATTCTGGTTCGAACTCCTTACGGTAGGGGCGCGGAGACAGCCAATGGCGAGTTCTATGCCTCCCGCGGGTACGCCTATGTGACTCAGGACTGCCGCGGGCGCGAGGATAGCGATGGCAGGTGGGACCCGTTCGTCAACGAAGGTCCAGATGGTTACGACACGATCCAGTGGCTTGCTCAGCAGTCTTGGTGCGATGGCAAGGTTGGCATGATCGGCGGGAGCTATGGTGGCTACGTGCAGTGGGCGAGCGCGGTGCTGCAGCCTCCGGCGCTCAAGTGCATCGTCCCGCAGGTCTCGCCCCCAGACGCGATGCGGAACTTGCCGTACGACAATGGGGCGTTCTTCCTTTATGGCGCGCTCTGGTGGTCGAAGATCGTGGCCGGACGGCATACCGACTTCAGCACGATGGCTTCCTCGCTGCCGCATCCGGAGCACTTTACGGATCTGCCGCTGTCAAAGCTCGATGAGGCGGTCCTGGGGCAGAAGCTGGAGTTCTATCAAAAATGGTTGGACCGACCGACGATCAACGACTGGAAGGGAATGGACTTCACTTATTCCCTTCAGAACGTTACGATTCCGGCGTTGCACATCTCGGGGATTTGGGATGGCGACGAGATCGGCACGCACATCAACTGGAACACCATGCGCGACCTCAAGCGCGACAATCAGTGGATCATCTTCGGCCCATGGGTGCATGCGTTTAATACGACTCACTCGGTTGGCGACGTCGAGTACGGGCCGGATGCGATTA
>Ga0207657_10003784_pt1 | contig 16083 bp, 19 predicted proteins | sample KBSC33metaG_FD_184316 | JGI IMG/M metagenome (GOLD analysis project Ga0207657, IMG submission 184316) | Corn rhizosphere microbial communities from Kellogg Biological Station, Michigan, USA - KBS C3-3 metaG (SPAdes) (version 2) | ecosystem: Host-associated > Plants > Roots > Rhizosphere > Soil ... | reverse complement strand
GCCGGCCTCGTGGCGCCGGATGAAAAGGCCTTCGCCTTCTTGAAGGGCCGTCCGAAATCGCCAAAGGGCGAAATGTGGGACGCCGCGATGCGCTACTGGGAGACGCTGCGAAGCGACGAAGGCGCGCATTTCGATCACGAGATCCGGCTGGACGCCGCCAAACTGCCGCCGATCGTGACCTGGGGCACCTCGCCGGAAGACGTGGTGTCGATCACCGGCGTGGTGCCGGATCCCGACCAGATCGCCGATGAAGCCAAGCGGCTCTCGAAACATCGCGCCCTCAATTACATGGGCCTGAAGCCCGGCACCAGGATCACCGACATCAAGCTCGACCGTATCTTCATCGGCTCCTGCACCAACGGCCGGATCGAGGATCTGCGCGCCGCGGCGAAGGTGGTCGAAGGCAAGTCCGTCAACGGCAATCTCAATGCGATGATCGTGCCGGGCTCGGGCATCGTGAAGGAGCAGGCGGAAGCCGAAGGCCTCGACAAGATTTTCATCAAGGCCGGCTTCGAGTGGCGCGAGCCGGGCTGCTCGATGTGCCTGGCGATGAACCCCGACAAGCTCGCGCCGGAAGAGCGCTGCGCCTCGACCTCGAACCGCAATTTCGAGGGCCGCCAGGGATTCAAGGGCCGCACCCATCTGGTGTCGCCGGCAATGGCGGCGGCGGCGGCGATCGCCGGGCATTTCGTCGATATCCGGGAGTGGCGGTAGCGCGTTTTCGAGCGAAGCCTGCCCCGGACGCGATCCGGGGTGGATATCGGTTCGCGCGCGTCAATCCGAAAGACTCGAGCGCCCTTGCCTCAATCTCGAGGCTTTCCCGAAGGATGTCGTTAAGGTGTTGGGAGCAGACTGGTCGGCCAAGCATAGGCGAGGCGTTTCGCAAGGAGCGAGAAGTGGCCGACAAGCCTGAATTCGTCGATATGATCAGCGAGGCGACGCGCCAGAGCCGTCGCCGGATCGTGCGGCGCGTCGTCGAGCCCGAAGTCAAGGAAAAGTCGCGTCTGAGCCACTGGCCATCGGATCGATGGGAGGAGTGGCGGATCGAGACGCTGACGCCGTGGAAGCTCAAATCCTGGAAGTTCAAAGACTGGAGCTAACGGCTGGCAACTTTTCTTCGCAGGAGACTAAACAGGCGCCCGACGGGCGCCTGATTCATTTCAGCCCTCGCGCTGACGCCCACCAGGAGGGATATCCGCGATGCCAAAGCGGGCGGCGGTTACCACCACGGTCCAAATCCAAAACCGAACGGGAATGGCGCCGGCGCGTAATAGGGATACGGCCGATAATAATAAGGCCGTGCGTAATAATAAGGCCGATAGTGCGGACGATAGCCGTAACGATAATAATGCCGGTAGCGGCGCCGCGCGCTGAGATCGGTTGCCTGCAACGGTTGCGGCTCTTGCACCGCGGCCGGCGATGGCGCGGCGGCAGCGGGATTGATCGCGGTGGAGCCGCCGAGCATCAGGGTGAGCGCCAGGACGGCTGCGCCGATCCATTTCGTCATTTAAAAGTCTCCTCCGCTGTTTAACCCATCAACTGCAAATCCGCCCATCGGTTTCCGGGGCTGAGAAAACAAACGAAAAACAGGCCCACGCCGCGGGCCTGTTCGATCTCGCATGCTCAGGCCCTACTCATCAGCGGCGCCAGTGCCGCCGATGGTGCCAGCGATGCCAACGGTGCCAGCGCACCTCGGTGGTCATCTGCGAACCTTTCTGGACCGCGGTGGCGGCGCCGGGATTGCTCAGCGACAGCGCTTGGGCCCGCTCGGCCGGAGCGACCAGCACGAGCAATGCGCCGACGGCGGCAAGCCCGAGAACTCTTGTCACGTTCATCTATATCTCCCTTCAAGTCATCGGATATCACGCCGGCACCGTGCGGTGATTTGGTCAGCCGCCTCGCCGCGACGCAGATGGCAAACTAAGGTGCGCGACGTGAATGCGAAATGAATAGTTGCGCCGCATGGATGAATGCGAATCGCGCGAGCCGGTTCCCGCTTTGCACAACAAGATTCACGGGACAATTTTCAAAACCGGCATAGGCTGTCGTCCGTATCTTCTGAAAACATCTCGTCACAGGAGATTGTCATGGCTCGAACAAGGCATCGGCTATCGCGGTTCGTTTCCGCCGCGGCACCAGCGCTCGCCAGCCTGGTATGGACTAACGCTGGGTTCGCCTCGCAAGGTCCCGGCGGAGGCCGGGGCACCGCAAGCAGCGTCACGCAACTGGCCATGGCGATTATCGTTTATGGGACGTCGGCGCTGGTAGTCGGCGCGGGGCTGATCGGCGCCGCGCGCCGGCGCTTACACTAGGGTCTGCTTCAGCTTCGCAAAATCAGACCCGTCGTTTACTTTTTCCGAGCCTGATCTCTGGACAAACGAATTCGTTTGTCCGGGAAAACCGGTGTCCACTTTTCGGGATCATGCTCTAGCCGCCGCGCCAGTAGCAGTTCATGCGGGGCACGATCACCGTGCCGCTCGGCCGGTATTCCTGCACGTAAGTTGCGATACAGTCGCGCACCGCGTTGCGGCCGGGATAATACCGGGGATAGACGCCATCGGGTTCCAGTTCATAACGCGGATGGACGCGCAGCCGTGTCGATGGCCGCCTGACACGGCGCTGCGCGGACACCTCGGTGACGGCTGGCTGCGACGCCTGCGCGGTCCGTAACCCGGACGGCGCGGCCTGCGCTCTCGCGCCGGCCGCTGGCAGCAAGAATGTGCCTGCAAAAGCGACCAAAAGTGCCGCAGTCCCGATCCGCATCATGACGCCCATCCAAACCTGTTGTCGGCCGCAACGTCTCCGATTGCCGCGCCAACGTCAACTGCAGGCGGCCTCAATTACAAACCGGTATGCACGACCGCGGAACACGCGCTAAACAGGCGAAATGTGGACCAAAGCCAAAGCGCCGTCGCTTGCCGAGATGGAAGCGATGGCGCACGAAATTTTCGCGCGACTGCCGAAGCGCTTTCGCGATCTGTGCGAGGGCGTGATCATCCGCGTCGACGATTTCCCGACTGACGAGGTTCTCGACGAGATGAATGCGGCAAGCGAATTCGACCTGCTCGGCCTGTTCCAGGGCATCGGCCTGCCGTTCCGCAGCAATGACGACATCGCGCGGCTGCCCAACATGGTCTGGCTGTATCGCCGCCCGATCCTGGATTATTGGGCCGAGCATGACGAGACGCTGGGCCATATCGTCCGCCACGTGTTGATTCACGAGATCGGCCATCATTTTGGGCTGTCCGACGACGACATGGAGGCGATCGAGGCTGCCGCTGATTGAGCATCTTTTGCGCGCATTCTGTTCGCAAAACCGGTATCCACCCTCGGATCAAGTCCGAGAGCCTGCTTTTGCGCAATACGCGCGATTTGCCCTTTTATGCCGGCGGCATTCGCGATAAACCACCTCCCGAAACGCTTTTCGTCAATCTCTAGCCAAGAAGTGCGATCGATGGACAAGTTCACCACGCTGGAAGGCGTCGCGGCGCCCTTGAAAATCATCAATGTCGATACCGACATGGTGATCCCGAAGCAGTACCTGAAGACCATCAAGCGCACCGGCCTCGGCAAGGGCCTGTTTGCGGAACAGCGCTACAAGGACGACGGCAGCGAGAATCCGGATTTCATCCTCAACAAGCCGGCCTATCGCAACGCCAAGATTCTGGTCGCGGGTGACAATTTCGGCTGCGGTTCGAGCCGCGAGCACGCGCCATGGGCGCTCTTGGATTTCGGCATCCGCTGCGTGATCTCGACTTCGTTCGGCGACATCTTCTACAACAACTGTTTCAAGAACGGCATCCTGCCGATCCGCGTCACCCAGGACGACCTCGACAAATTGTTCGACGATGCCGAACGCGGCGCCAATGCGACGCTGACCATCGATCTCGCCAATCAGGAAATCCGCGGGCCCGACGGCGGCACGGTGAAATTCGAGATCGACCCGTTCCGCAAGCACTGCCTGATGAACGGGCTCGACGACATCGGCCTCACCATGGAGAAGAAGGCCTCGATCGACAGCTACGAGGCGAAGGCGAAGACCGCGCGCGCCTGGGCCTGAACTTCTTGCGCCTCACAGGGTGACGCATGCTCCCCGACGTCGTCACCTTCTGGCATGGCCCGCTCGACAAGCTCCGGCAGACCTGTCTGAGATCGCAGGTCGCGGCGGGTCATAAAGTCACGGTCTATAGCTTCGAACCGCTGCCGGGATTGCCCGATGGCGTCGGCAATGCCGAGGCCGAAGCGATCCTGCCGCATGCTTTCTCCGAAAAACTTCGCCCGCCCGAGCCGGACGGCACCTGGCGTGACTGGACCATTTTGCAGTTCAGCGATTTTTTCCGGATGCGGCTGATGGCTGATGGCGCAGGCCTGTGGCTCGACGCCGACGTGCTGCTGCTGAAGCCGGTCGAGATCGATCCCGCAAAACCCTATTTCGCCTGGGAGCGGCGCCGCCAGCTCGGCAACTCCGTTCTGTATCTGCCTTCACATGATCCCATCGTCGCGGCGTTCGAAGACCTGATGGAGCAGGAAGAACTGGAGCCGGACTGGCTGGCGCTGCGACACCGCCTGACCTTCCTGATGCGCCAATGGCGGCGCCGATCGAACCGCATTTCGGACATTCGTATTGCGCTCTATGGCCCGGCGTCACTGACCGCGCTCGCGCGCCGCGCCGGAGAGCATCGTCATGCCCTGCCGAAGAAATCATTTTACGCGGTCCATGCCGAACCAAAACGCTTCTTCGAACGGTCGGATTTTTCAGCCCTGATCGGCGATCCCGAAATTATCGGGCTGCACATTTCGCCGAAAGGCCGCGGCAATCAGCCCCCCGTTGCCGGCAGCCTGTATGCCTGGGCGGCGGCGCGGTTTGGGGCTCCTCATCCCGAGGAGCGCGAAGCGCGTCTCGAGGGATAAGGAGTGCCTGATCTCATGGTTCGAGACGGCGCAAGAACGCCTCCTCACCATGAGGCCCTCCTAACTCGCCATCGCCGCGATCGCATCCGCGATCGCTATGAAACGTTGGGATTATCTGGATTGAGCGGAGCGACCCTCGAACTGTCCCAAAGGAAATCCGAACGTCAACCCGGCGCGCACTTCGTTGACTGGATGGCCGTTCGTGAGGGCATGACGCAGCCCGACGTCGAAACTGAGGTTATCGCGGACTTTCCAAATCAGACCGATCAAACCGGATATCGTTTCCGCTTTGCCAAATTCATTCTCGTAGAAGAACTCTGCGACCGGCCGGATCGACCATTTTGACGGTCCTTCGATGATGCCGCCAAGAAACACGTCAGCATGATGTTCGCGGGTAAGCGCAGTCTCTGCATTCAAGTGGATCGTTCCCCAGTCCCAGCGCTGCGAGACGATACCGGCCAGACTTGCGCCGACGCCCGAACTCCCCGTGCTGTCCGGAAGCAGCACGCCAAATTCGGTCGCCACACTGGGCCCGCTCTTATCCTGCAGGCTGCCGGGCTGCAGCACGTGTTTGAGGAATGCTCCCGCTGCCGTCAGGCTGGTGGGACCCGACGGCGAAAGCGGCGTCTGGCCCTGGCCCTCAAACACTGCTTCCCACCCCTCGCTCAATCCGAAATTGAAGACCGTTGCCGGCGCGACCAGGGTAGTATTTCCACCTTCGCGCAGGCGCCCGGCTGGTTGTAGTTCAACTTCCAACTCTCCCGGCGCTGCTACCGCCGCATCGGTTCCGTCGAAGGGACGATAAGCCCGAGCCGGTCCGGACCATGCGATCAGGCACAATGCGATGACGGACCCCGACACGAGCCGTTGTGGAAATTTCCGTGTCGAACTTTTCCAGCTCGCAAACACGTGTTTGATCCTCATTGGCGCGGCTACGGACTCAAGGCATTGGTCGGTATATCCAAATGGCTGCTGGCTCTCCGGAACTCGCCCTGGCAGCAACCAACAGACGATCCATCTCGGGTACAAAGAGCGAAGTGCGCGCACCCGAAACCGTGGGGATGCGCGCGATCCGTCGATATGTCGCTTCTTTCGCATCCAAGACATCAAGGAAGCCAGCCCCGCAACTGACGTAGACTCGCGCGCGCTTGGCATCGATGAACAGGTCATCGGCATCGCCGCAGGTTTCGATGGTCGCGATCGGCTTGCCGTCCGTCATGGAAAAGACGCCAAGCCCCGCGGGAGCCCGAAAGACCACGAGGACCTGGCGACGAACGTGGTCAAGAGCCATCGGAAAATTTGCGCCGCGACCAGCCAGCGGCCATTTTGCGATTTGCTTTTGCGAAACGCGGTCCACAACGGCGATGCCGCGGCCATCGGGCACATTGACGAAGATCTGGCTTGTATCGGGGTCGATCTGGAACGCTTCGGGATGCGCCTTCAGCGGGATGTCAGCAACCTTGCTGCGGGTTGAAGGGTCGATCACGGCAAGCCCGCCACCGCCATATCCAATGAAGACTCGTTTAGCCGCAGCATCAATCCGAATATTGTCGGCATCGCTGCCAAGCTCAATTCGTTCCGTCGCCTTGTAATCGCCCCCTTCAAACAATCGCACCGAGCCGTCACCTGCATTGGCGACATAAAGCATATCGGTCATAGGCTCGTAGCCGACGCCTTGGGGCTCCTTCAGCCCTGGAATCCTGCTGATCACTTTGCGGGTTGAGAGATCGACAATTCCAACGGAATCATTGCCCAATTCGGCAACGAACAGACGTTGCCGCTTCAAATCAACCGCCATGTGATCGATCCGGCCACGCACGTCGCCCAGCGGGATTTTGGTTTCGAGTTGGAGCGGACCTTTATCCGCTGACTGTGCAGACGCCGGGCCTGCGGTGTTAGCCAGCGCCACGACGCCGGCTAGCACCGCAAGGATCGACCGGAGTGGATGTAACATGGCCACACCATTCCTTAGGACGCAAAATATCACTCTGCCGATGCGCTGTTCAGTGTAGGCGTCCCCAGCTCGTGATGCAGAAAAGTGAAGATCGGAAACCGATAACCGATCCAGCGGATGACTGAATTCGAAACCTTCGTACTGCTAATCGCGTGTTCTTGGATGCCTTGCCTTGTCATTTACATTCCACTCAGTTGGGATCGGCTGGCGTCTGGAGAACACCCTCGGCACCGGCAAAGTCGGCATCGCGCCGCACGTCGACTATGATCGGCGCCGCTTCGGAGCCGAGCCGTGCATAAAGGGCATCTGGGGAAATTGAATGTTTACGGTCGTCCATGCGCAATCTCCTCGACGAATCGAGCGATGCGCAGAGCTTGGACGAGGACCGTCTAACGGGGAGTCTGCATTTCCCCGTTGCATTTTTTAGTTAGAGTGCACCGCAAAAGCAAGGCGGATCCGCGGAGCTTATTGTACTTGCCAAGTCTCACATCGGTTTCGCAGGAGAAGTGCGAAATTAAATCCTCGGACAAGGACATCACAAATTCGTGCGAATCGGACGCCGTGCCATTGCGGGTTCTCCATCGGGACGTTGCATATCCGCGGTGTACGCCGACGATGATGATCGGGAATGATTTTCGCCGACGGCAGTACTTTTCTCACCGATAGCGGCAATACTCGTCGCCGTTTTCGTACTCGAAGCAGACTTTCACTCTACGCTGAGGCCGATCCTCGTCGTAAGAACCTCTGCCGTAGCCACCTCGGTCCGCGCGGTCATCGTCGGGGCGCATTCGCCAATTGCGACCTACCGTGTGGCGGTCCCCGTCCATATCGCGGCCCATCTTTTCTCTCATCCGCCCCATATCGTTCTGACCCATGCGTCCCACACGGTCGCCAGCGCGCTCTTGTGCTCTCCAATCGCGTCCGACCCGAACGTCCTCGCCGCCTTCCCGGTCCTGCCCGCGAGATTGTTCCGATTGCTGGGGGCTGCGCTCCGGTTGCACAGGGACAGTCTGGGGTTGACTGGAAGGCGAAGACTTTCCCTCATCTTGGGCGAATGAGGGAACCAGGCTTGTGGACAATAATAATATCGTGGCTACCGTAAAAACACGCATAGGGCTCTCCTTCCTTAGGAGTGATTCCTTAGGATTGACCGTAACGGCTCGGCGATCGTTTGGTTCGAAGGCGAGAGGGTTTCTTTCGGTGCTGCGCTGCGGTGGACCCCGCGGCACAGCGCATCGGCCGGGCATCGCCTGGCTGATGCCTGGGCGGCGGAGCGGTTTGGTTCGCCTTAACGTCATGCCGCGAAGGCGGGCATCCAGTATTCCATGGCGTCGAGATTAAGCTTAAGCGGCGGGGTACTGGATCATCCGCCTTCGCGGATGATCCCGCAGAGCAAGCTGCAGCATGCCATCCCACCTCGATGCTCAATTCATTCGCACCGAGCCTCCCCCCACGGGACGCGGCAACGAGCAACCTGTCCCGGGTAGCCTCTATGCCTGGGCGGCGAACCGGCTGAGCGCTTCCTCTTCAAGTCTGGCCCAGCTGGATTGAAGGCTGCTCGGCGGGTTGAGGCGGCCTCCATTTTTAAGCTGCTCGAAGATTGAGCGCATCAGCGCTGCTCGCTGCCCCGGATCACCCGTCTCATAAAGCATCCAGCGCCCGGTTACGATTCGCACGATCTGTTCGTTGCGTTTGATCTGAGCAAGCATGGCGCGCAAGGGGTAAAGCGCCCTCGAACCGGTCGCTGACAGCAACCGGGCTGGCGCTCTCACCCATTTCCACGGCGCATGAGGCACGACAAACCGTTCGAGCACAGAGTCAAACAGATGTCGGCGCTCCTCCGCTGTTCTTCCCGCCGGCACAATCGCCTCGGCCATCCAGGCCGCAAGAGAAGCCCAAGACAATTGCTTCTTTTCTTCGGACCAGTTCAACCGCTTCAGGTGCAGATTTTCGCCATGTAAGCGCTTGTAATAGATCGGCCCGGGGACGAAGCAGAAATCGCCCCATAGCGCGAGTTGCGCCATGAAGCGGATTTCCGTGCCGTAGCTATCGAAGGGATCGAAATCGCTGAGGAGCAGGCCCGACGTCGCGGCAAGCGCCGTGCTCCGGATCAGCCCGCGGAATGGCAAGCAGTCCATGGTCTCGAGATAGGCGAGGACACGATCGACCGGAGCCGCGCCAGACAATGGAAATCCACGCGAGACGAAATTATTCACGCCGCTGGAATGAGCTTCAGCGAAACAGATCGCGGCGTTGGGGGATCGCGATGCCGCCTCGACCAGATCGGCGACATAGGTCGGCGACACCTGGTCGTCATGCTGTTGAAAGATGTAAAACTCGCCGCGTCGCTGGCACATGGTCCAGTCGGTGTTCCCGGCCCATCCCAGGCGTGACGGCTGGATCTGCATCCGGAAGCGGGTATCGCTGCGCAAGAACGGCTCGCAGGCGCGCGCACTTTCCTGATCGCCGGCGTCCACGGAAATCAGCACGTCCAGATTCTGGTAACTCTGCGTTCGCAGGCATTCCAGCGTGACCGCGAGATCATCCTGACCCCGATAAACCGGCACGCCGACGGTGACCAGCGGGCCGCTCATGGCCTGGTATCCCCCGTAATGCGGTCGGCGCAGAGGTTCGCGAAATAGGGCGCCATCGTGAGTTTGCCAGGATCGATCGAATGAAAGCGGCCCGCCGACGTCACGCCGATTTCGAAACGCCGATGCAACTCGCTGGCGGGATCATAAATATCGGTCTCGCCCCAGGCGACGATAACGCCGCCCTTGACGGTGACGTCTTCCAGCATTTCCACGTCAACCGCGCGAAGCGACGGCACGAATTCCGCCATGGCGCGAAGCGTACCTTCCAACAATTGTGACCGCAGCGGCTCGGCTGGGTAAGTCGGCCAGTCCGGCGGCGCCACCTCGCTGGAAATGCCCTGCAGACAAACCGGATACCAGGTGAGATAGGTCAGGCCGTCGCGATAACTGACGACCTCGCCGAACGGTCCGGAAACGAATGTCGCGCTCGGCGGCAAACGCGCGCCGGCGGGCAGCCGGAAGCTGACACCGTATTTCAACCGATGCAGCCACGGACGCCGCGGATGCAAGCCACGCTTTTCATTGATGGCAAAGCGGCCGTCCCACAGCGCATTGACGACGTGGTCGAAACGCTCGCTCGCCGGTCCGTCCACGGTGCCCAATTCGATGCAGAGGCGAGCACCATCGTCATCGACGGCCACGACTTCATGGCTTGTCCGGACCTCAATTCGCGGCTCGGCGGCGATCCGCTCGCGTACCGCTGACGCCAGCGCCACCGGATCGATGGCGACCTCCGGCGTATCGAACGCCGCCAGCGCCACATCCGGATCGAATGCAGCTTCCCGTTCCGCCGCCGACCACATCCGCGGCTCGGACGCGAAGTCGAGGCCAAAATAGGCCCCGCGCTTGCCGTCGCTGGCCTCCTGGATCAACGCGTGTACCCTCGTCAGGTATTGCGAGACCTGTTCCGGCGAACGCTGGCTGTCGCGGTGAACGACATAGGCGGCAGGGCGCGACACCGTCATTGCATCCTCGGGCACACCGAGATGCCGCGCGAAAAATGGCGCGAAGGCCAGCGCGCCCTGCATCATCATGCGGGCAGTCGAATAGCTGGCGTCGTTGGCGTACATATAGCCGAGATGGATCTTGCCCTCATTCGCGACTGCCGCGCGGCTGAGCAGCCGTTCGTTGCGATCGAACAATGTGACGTCGATTCCGCGCACCGCCAGGGCTAACGCCATGCAGCACCCCTGAAGACCCCCGCCCAACACGCCAACACGCATACCTCCAAAGCTCGCCATTACGAAAAAGTGCGCATCGCGTTTGCCGACGCGCTTGATCGAAACGCGTGCATCATTCCGGCCGGCATCGCGCTCAATGCCCCATCGCCGCGATCGCATCGGCGATGGCGATGGTGCGCCGGGCCATATCGGCATGCAGCCGCTCCACCATCTGGCCGTCGAGCTGGATCGCGCCGCGCGAGGCATTTTCCCGCCGCTCGAACGCCGCGATGATCCTGCGGGCCTGCGCGACTTCCTCGGCCGGCGGTGTGAAGATGGCGTTGCAGGCTTCGATCTGGCCGGGATGGATCAACGTCTTGCCATCGAAGCCGAGATCACGCGCTTGCGCGCATTCCTGCCCAAAGCCGTCGACATTGGAAAAATCGCTGTAGGGTCCGTCGAGAATTTCGAGGCCGTAGGCGCGGGTGGCGAGAATGCAATGCGTGATCATGGGGATCATCGCCGCGCGGCCCGACTGCATTCGTATTCGCGTCTCCCGCGAGATATCGTTCGGCCCGAACACAAATCCGGCGAGCCGCGTCTCGGAATTGCGCGAGGCGGCCGCGAGTTCCTCGGCGTGCAGCACCGCGCGCGCGGTCTCGATCATCGCCCATACCTTGATCGATATGTCGGCGTTGATATCGCTGAGGCGATCGGCGACGGTGGTCAGATCCTTCACGCTGGAAATTTTTGGAACCAGAATGCCGTCGGGCCGAGCCTTGCCGGCCATGTCGAGGTCATCGATCCACCACGGCGAATCCAGCGCATTGACGCGGATCAGCACCTCGCGTTTGCCGAATCCCTTCGCGGCGATCGCCTGCGCGATCTGGTCGCGCGCGACCACCTTGGCATCCGGGGCGACGGAATCCTCGAGATCAAGAATGATGCCGTCGGCCGGGAGGTTGCGGGCTTTTTCCAGCGCCCGCGCATTGGATCCGGGCATGAACAGCAGGCTGCGGCGCGGACGGATCATGGGTTGGTTCCCTTGTCGATATTGAAACCCACGCGATAGATCCGGTTCGCCTTCGCCGAATCGGACCTATCGGTAGCTTATTGTTTGAGCATGATCTTTTCGGAAAACCGGTGCCCACTTTTCCGGATCATGCTCTAACATTTCATGCCGCCGTCCGAAAGCCTTGTTCCGGCTGCCGGCATATGGTTAGCAACTGCCATGTCATCGTTTCCGCAACAACTGCTTCAGGGCTACCGGACCTTTACCTCGCAGCGGCTGCCCACCGAGCAGTCGCGCTATCGCGAGCTGTCCGAGCGCGGCCAGTCGCCCGAGGTGATGGTGATCGGCTGCTGCGATTCCCGGGTGTCGCCCGAGGTGATCTTCGATGCCGGCCCCGGCGAATTATTCGTGGTGCGCAACGTCGCCAATCTGGTGCCGGTCTATGCGCCCGATGGCGGCGCGCACGGCGTCTCGGCGGCACTGGAATACGCGGTTCGGGCGCTGCGCGTAAAACACATCGTGGTGCTCGGCCACGCGCAATGCGGCGGTATCCGCGCCTTCATCGACAAAATCGCACCGCTGTCGCCCGGCGATTTCATCGGCCGATGGATGTCGATGTTCATCAAGCCCGGCGAGAGGGTCGGGCAGCGCGACCACGAGACAGTGGCTGATTTCACCACCCGGATCGAGAAGGCCGCGGTATTCCGCAGCCTGGAAAACCTGATGACGTTCCCATTTGTCCGGACCCCCGCCGAGCGCGGCGAGCTGCATTTGCATGGCGCCTATTTCGGCGTCGCCGAGGGTTCGCTGTCGGTGCTCGACCAGGCGGCGAAGGAATTTCGCAGCGTCAGGGAGCAAGTGAGCGAATAGGAAATGGCGAATAGCGATTAGGGAAAATTTCCATTCGCCACTCGCTATTCGCCTGTTTTCACGCCGCCTTTTTCTTGGCGCTGATCAGCTTGCGGTTGATCAGGCATTCGGCGATCTGGACCGCGTTGAGCGCGGCGCCCTTGCGCAAGTTGTCGGACACGCACCACAGCACCAGGCCGTTCTCCACCGTCGCGTCCTCGCGGATGCGGCTGATGTAGGTGGCGTCCTCGCCCGCCGCCTCATAGGGCGTGACGTAGCCGCCCGGTTCGTGCTTGTCGATCACGAGGCAACCCGGCGCATTGCGCAGGATGTCGCGCGCCTCATCGGCCGAGATCGGATTCTCGAATTCGATGTTGACCGATTCGGAATGGCCGACGAACACCGGCACCCGCACGCAGGTCGCGGTGAGCCTGATTTTGGGATCAAGAATCTTCTTGGTCTCCATCATCATCTTCCACTCTTCCCTAGTGTAGCCGTCCTCCATGAAGACGTCGATCTCGGGGATCACGTTGAAGGCGATACGCTTGGGGAATTTCTTGTTGACGAGTTCGCTGTTGGTGTAGACCGCCTTGGTCTGCGAAAACAGTTCATCCATGGCGTCCTTGCCGGCGCCCGAGACCGACTGATAGGTCGAGACCACGACGCGCTTGATGACGGCCCTGTCGTGCAGCGGCTTCAGCGCCACCACAAGCTGCGCGGTCGAGCAGTTCGGATTGGCGATGATGTTCTTCTTGACGAAGCCTGCGACCGCGTCCGCATTGACCTCGGGCACGATCAGCGGCACGTCCGGATCCATGCGCCAGGCGGAGGAGTTGTCGATCACGACCGCGCCGGCGGCGCCGATCTTCGGCGACCACTCCTTCGACACCGCGCCACCCGCCGACATCAGGCAGATATCGACGTCGCTGAAATCGTAATGCTCGAGCGCTTTGACTTTCAGGGTGCGGTCGCCATAGGACACTTCGACGCCCATGCTGCGGCGCGACGCCAGCGCCACCACCTCGTCAGCCGGGAATTTGCGCTCGTCCAGAATGTTGAGCATTTCCCGCCCGACATTGCCGGTCGCTCCGACCAGCGCGACTTTGTAGCCCATCGTTCACTCTCCGAAGAAAAATGCCCTCACCCCCGCCCGCGGCGGAAAGGGAAGAGGCAGCGCTTCTATGCGAGAAACGCCCTTAAGACAACGTTAGACCCGAGACCGCCATCGGTGCTCGGTCGCGGCTGGGCGTTTGATGCGATCGTTTTGGACCACCGGCCCCATCCCACATGATCCGACCCGAATTCATCCGGCGCTGACCAGTTCCGCCGACGAATGTTTCAGCACGCTGGCGCGTCCGCTTGCCTATGTGGGGGTCCTGGCCCTGCTTGCCATCGTCGGCATCCATCTCCGGGACGAATTGCGGGCGGGCCTGGCGAGCGAGCGTCCGCCCAAAATGGGCTGGAGCGCGGCTGTGCGCTCCGTATCCAGCGTTCGCCGTCAGCCATTTCGATTCTCCTTGGAAAAACAGAGGCTTACCAGATTTTTCGGTATCCCGAAGGCGGTCGCAAGGACGTCTTGCGCTGGACGGTCCAAGGCCAAACGCCGGTTGCAGAACTCGAAATCTATCGCCCCGGAGGTGAATTCAACCAAACGGGGCCCACCTTCGCTGGAATAGCTGCACGAATGCCGCCAGCGGAGGCGCGCGCGCGATCCGGAGCCGGCCGGCGTCATCGACAGCGGGTTCGGCGCGGTTACGCTGCTTCGCTATCCGGGCGACGCGGACGGGGCGCAGTCCTGCCTCGGCTTACGGCCGGAAACGAACCGAATCTGGCGGAATTATTCGCCCGCGCCGAGCTCAAACGCGGCAGCTGCGCCGCATCACCCACATCGGCCGCATCAGTGGACTGGGTAAGCAGTGCGGAAAACCTTGGGCTGCGCGGCACGCTTTGATCGGCGCGCCCGCCAAGATGCTGGTTTTCATGCAACTTTTCTCGCGACCCATCATTATTGTGAAGCAGTGTGGCCGGATTGACCTTGTGACGGCTGCCCCGCGGCGGCTAAATTGACCGCAAATCGGATATGGTGGCCCGGCCGCCCATGAGGACCTTGATGACCTGGAAATTTTCTGCTGCGAAAAAGCTTGCGGTGGTGCTTGCCGCGACCACCATCGTCACGATCGGCTTCGCCATGACGCCGGGCAACGCGCAGCCCAAGCGCCAGTACGACGACCGCGGCCGGGTCTATTATGGGCCGAACGGTCCCAATGTGTCGTATCAGCAGGGGCCGCGCACCCGGATCTACGTCACCAAGCGCTCCTGGCTTGACGCCGGCACCGAGGTATTGCCGGGCGACCGCAAATTCAGCGACTACGCATTTCCGCCGGCGATCGGGTACCCATCGTTCGGGCGCGAGAACAACAATCGCCCGATCGACCGTCAGCCGCTCAGCCCGCCATCGGATTTGGGCGGATACCCACAGAGCTTCCCGCTGTATTGAGAGTCGCGGCGCTGGCTGCGAGTCGTCCCGGCGAACGCCGGGACCCATAACCACCGGCGTCGGTTGTTACAGAAAGCCTCGACCCGAGTGCCAAAACGATAATCCTCGGCGTATGGATCCCGGCTCGCGCTTCGCTTGGCCGGGACGACGATGGGGTAAGCTGCCCTACCCGTGCAGCGCCTGCAATTCCTTCAAAATCGCTTCACCCATCTGCGTGGTGCTCACCGCGGTCGTGCCGTCGGATTTGATATCCGCGGTGCGCAGGCCGCTGGCGAGCACGGCTGCGATCGCAGCATCGAGCTTGTCGGCCAGCGCGCCCATATCGAACGAATAGCGCAGCGCCATTGCAAACGATGCGATCATCGCGATCGGATTGGCGAGGCCCTTGCCGGCGATATCCGGCGCCGAGCCGTGCACCGGCTCATACAGCGCCTTCCGCTTCCTGGTTTTGACATCGACCTCGCCGAGCGAAGCCGACGGCAGCATGCCGAGCGAGCCCGTCAGCATTGCCGCGATATCCGAGAGCATGTCGCCGAACAGGTTGTCGGTGACGATGACGTCGAATGCCTTGGGCGATTTCACCAGATTCATGCCGCCGGAATCGGCCAGTTGATGCTCGAGCTGAACGTCCTTGTACTCGCGCGCATGCACCTGGGTGACCACCTCGTTCCAGAGCACGCCGGATTTCATGACGTTGCGCTTTTCCATCGAGGTCAGCTTGTTGCGGCGCTTGCGCGCCAGATCGAACGCGACGCGGGCGATGCGCTCGATTTCATAGGTATCGTAAACCTGGGTATCGATGGCGCGCTTCTGGCCATTGCCGAGATCGGTGATGGTCTTGGGCTCACCAAAGTACACCCCGCCGGTGAGCTCGCGCACGATCATGATGTCGAGGCCCTCGACCACCTCGCGTTTCAGGCTCGAGGCATCCGCAAGCGCGGGATAGCACACCGCGGGGCGCAGATTCGCGAACAGGCCAAGTTCCTTGCGCAGCCGCAATAGTCCGGCCTCCGGGCGCGCCTCATAGGGAACGCTATCCCATTTCGGGCCGCCGACCGATCCGAAGATCACGGCATCGGCGGCACCAGCCTTGGCCATGGTGACGT
>Ga0207657_10003781_pt1 | contig 16092 bp, 15 predicted proteins | sample KBSC33metaG_FD_184316 | JGI IMG/M metagenome (GOLD analysis project Ga0207657, IMG submission 184316) | Corn rhizosphere microbial communities from Kellogg Biological Station, Michigan, USA - KBS C3-3 metaG (SPAdes) (version 2) | ecosystem: Host-associated > Plants > Roots > Rhizosphere > Soil ... | reverse complement strand
GACCGAGCGCGCGCATCTCCTCGAGCAACGTTCTCACGCCTGCTACCTCGCTGACGACATCGACCACGCGATCGAGACGGCCGAGCAAGCACTCGAGCTCCGGCGCGAGCTCGGCCAGCGCTTGGAGGAGGGCAAGTCGCTCTGCCGGCTCTCCGAGATCCTCTGGTGTCCCGGACGGACGAAGGAATCGGCGGAGGCTGCGCGTCGCGCGCTCGCCCTCCTCGCGACGCTGCGACCGAGCAGCGAGCTTGCGTTGGCGTATTCCCTGCAAGGATCGCCGGAGCTGAGCAAGCGGGCGGTCGAAATGGCCCGCGACGTCGGTGACACAGAATTAGTCGTCTCCACCCTCGTCTCGCTCGGGGGGCTCGTCTTCGCCGACGGCGGGAAGGAGACGCTCGAAGAAGCCCTCGCCCTGGCCCGTCGCGAGGGGCTGCGCCGACTCGTCGGCCACGCGATGGTCAATCTCGCCGGAGGCGCGATCGGCGCGCGGCAGTACGCCGTTGCAGCCGAATACGTCCGAGACACGGTGGATTACTGCAACGAGCACGGCCTCGAGCTCTACCGGTTCTATGCGCTCGCGTACCGCGCTCGCTTCGAGCTCGACGTCGGCCGCTGGGACGAGGCGGCAGAGACCGCCTCGAGCGTGCTGCGTATCCGCCGTGCATCGATCCTGCCCCGAATCTGGGGATTGGTCGTGCTTGCACTCGTGCACGCTCGGCGTGGCGATTCCGGCCATCGCGATCTCATCGAGGAGGCCTGGAGTCTCGCCGAGCCGACCGACGAGGTACTACGCATGCGGCCGGTTGCGCTGGCTCGTGCCGAGATAGCCTGGCTGCACGGGGAACGAGTCGCAGTTGAGGCTGCCACCGATCGGCTGTTGGCGCTCGCGGCCGAGTGCGAGGACCGCGTCACGGTCGGCGAGCTGCTCACATGGCGTCGCCGCGCCGGAATCGACGACGGCGAGCAGCGGTTCACAGTTCCGCAGCCGTACGACGCCCAACTCTCGGGTGACTGGGCGCTGTCGGAGCGGATCTGGAGCGAGTTCGGGTGTCCGTACGAGGCAGCGCTCGCGCTCGCGGACGCGGACGAACAAGAGGCGCTGCGCCGAGCCCTCGACCAGCTCCACCAACTCGGTGCACGACCCGCAGCAACGATCGTCGCACGACGCCTACGGCAGCTTGGCGCCCGCGGGGTCGTTCGAGGGCCGCGCCGCACCACCCAGGCGCACGCAGCCGCGCTGACGACGCGCGAGGCCGACGTATTGCGACTCCTCTCAGACGGTCTCCGGAACGCCGTGATCGCGGAGCGACTCTTCGTCTCGCCGCGCACCGTCGAGCACCACGTCTCCGCGATCCTCGGCAAGCTGGGCGTGCACAGCCGCGGAGAGGCAGTCGCGGAGGCCGCACGCCGAGGCCTGCTCCAACTCCCTTGACCGCCACCGTAATCTGGGCGATTCCGCCCATGTAAGCGTCGCCGGCGCCTCGTAGCCTCGAACAGTCACGAGCAACGAGAAGGAGGGCGGCGGTGGCGGTCTACCAGAGCGACTCGTGCGGCCGACTCCGGCGGAGTCACGGCTTCGCGGCGATGGCTGGGTTGGCCCTCGCCGTCTGTGCCGTCGGGTTCACGCAGGCGGCGGCCGAGCCGCAAGCAGCGCGAGACTCCGATCAGCACGTGCAGGTGCGTTTGCGGTCCCCCGTGATCGATCTCTTTCAGTCTGCATCGGTGAGGGTTAGCGGGATCACCGCTCAGCAGGCCGAGGTGCGCCTCCTCGGGGCAATCGACAGCTCGGGTTTGGCATACGAGTGGACTCCGTATCGGTGGCAACGGTTGCGGCTGGTGCACGGCACGTGGCTCGGCGTGCTGCCGGCCCCCGCGCTCCGTGGGATCTACCGGCTGCAGCTCCGGCTCGATCACGGTCGGATTCGACTCTCCTCCGAGCGTTGGCTGCTTCGCGTGTTCCCGACCGGAAGCTCGACGCGCCGATCATTTCGCACGCCTCTGGGGGCCGCGCGGGACTTCGTCGCCCGTCAGCCTGGCAAGAACATCTTGGTGGCTGCGAGACGGTGGCCCGAGGCGACGTTCGACCGCCGCGACCCGCGACTGCACCGGCTGCTCGTCGTCGCCTACGCACCGCAGGGTGATGACCGAGCCAGCTCACGACTTGGCTTGTTCATCACCACGGTTCGCGACGGCTATCACGGCCGCTGGCGCGTGCTCAGCGCGACGATCCAGCCTTACGGGTGAGGAATCAGTCGAGGTCGCCGATCCTCGGCGTGCACGCGCTGATGCGTGACGGACGCCGGATCACATCCCCTGCAGACTCGACTCGACTGGTCGCCTCGCAAGGCGAGCGCAAGGTCTTGCATCGGCTGCTCCTCGAGGTTGCTGAGGAGCACTTCCCGGCTCGCGTTCGCGACTAGCCGATCAACCGATTGAGTTTCGCGCGGTCGGTGATCAGGTCGATCGCGGCGATCCGGCCGCCGGTGATGGTGAAGCTGACGACGGCGAACGGCCTCCCCGGCCCCCCGACGACGACGCCTGCGCCGCCGTTGACGAGCGCGGGGCGTGCGAGCGCCGCGAACGGGCTCCCCTCGGCCAGCACCCGCTTGGCGACCGCGTCCGCGCCGACGATCGGCGGCCGGGCGCGCACGCTCGTTGCGCCGCGGTCGGCACGGAAGACGACGTTCGGGTCGAGCACGGCAACGAGTCCTTCGAAGTCGCCTTCACGCGACGCGGCGAGGAACGCGTCGACGAGCGCGCGCTGATCGTCGAGGCTCGCCTCCGCGTTCAGAGGTGCTCCGCGAACTCGGCGGCGGGCGCGGCTCGCCAACTGGCGGACGGCGGCCGGGCTGCGGTCGAGGATCGCGGCGATTTCGTCGAACGGCACGGCGAACATGTCGTGCAGGACGAACGCGAGTCGCTCGCTCGGCGTCAGCGTCTCCAGCACGACGAGCAGCGCGAGCCCGACCGAGTCGGCAATCAGCGCCTCGTCTTCGGGTGAGGCCGAATCGTCGGTCGTCACGATCGGCTCCGGCAACCACGACCCGACGTAGTCCTCGCGCCGCGCGATGCGCGCACGGAGCATGTCGAGCGAAACCCGGCCGACGACGGTCGTCAGCCACGCGCCGAGGTTGTCGACCGCGCCGCCGCCGGTCCGGCTGAGCCGCAGCCACGCTTCTTGCACGGCGTCGTCGCTGTCGCTGATCGACCCGAGCATCCGGTAGGCAATCGTGCGCAGCTGGGACCGGTGCTCCTCGAACTGTGCAGCCAGCCAATCGAGGTCTTCGCGCTCGTCCATGCGTCACATCCCTTCGTCGGCATCCGTCATGAGAGATGACGAGCACGACGCGGCCGTTGTGACAACCGCCCTTTGACCCGCAAGGAGCTTAGACCTCTCGATGCAGACTCTCGCCCGCTTTTCCACGACGCACCGCCGCGCGGTGATCGCTGTATGGCTGTTCGCCCTGGTCGCTTCGCTCGGAGTGGCGACCTCATTGAAAAACCGGTTCGACAACAACCTGACGCTGCCACACACCGATGCGCAGCGCGCGGCCGATCTGCTGCACCGACGCTTCTCGGCCCAGGATGGGGACGTCGATCAGGTCGTCTTCCACTCGCGTGGCCGCGCCCTCGCGGCGCCGCGAACGAAGGCACGGATCGAGCAGGCGCTGAAGACCATCGCGCTCCTTCCACACGTCACTGCCGTCGTGAGCCCGTTCGCCGACGCACACGCAATCTCGCATGACGGGACGACCGGTTTCGCACTCGTTTCGTTCGACGAGCGCGGGGATGCATTGCCGACCGCCGCTGTGGAGCGTGTGATCGCGACGGCGAAGCGAGCAGCCATGAGTGACCTCGCGGTCGCTCTCGGCGGCAGCGCAATCGAAGAGACCCAGCGGCCCACCCTCGGCGCCGCGACGCTGATCGGCATCGCCGCGGCGATGGTCGTGCTCTTTCTGAGCTTCGGCTCATTGCTCGCGATGAGCCTGCCCATCCTGACGGCGCTGTTCGGCCTGGGGACGAGCATGGGGCTGATCGCGGCGCTGACCCACGCGCTTCCGACGCCGGACTTCGCGTCCGAGCTCGCGCTCCTGATCGGGCTCGGTGTCGGCGTCGACTATGCGCTCTTCGTCGTCACGCGGTACCGCGACGCCTTGCGTCGAAACAACGGCGAGGTCGACGCCGCGGTCGTCGAGGCGATGAACACCGCCGGCCGAGCCGTCGCGTTCGCCGGCATCACGGTCGTGATCGCGGTCCTCGGCCTGTTCTTCGTCGGCGTCAGGCTGTTCGACGGCGTCGCGCTCGCCACGTCACTCACCGTGCTGCTCGTGCTCGCGGCGTCGCTGACTCTGCTGCCCGCGCTCCTCTCCCTCGCCGGCCGCAGGATTGGTGGCCGCGCGAGCACGAACAGCACGGTCTGGCGTCGCTTCATCGGCGCGATCCAGCGCCGCCCGTTGGCGGCGGCCGTGCTCGCAACATCGTTCCTGCTCCTGCTCGCCGCGCCTGCCCTCGGCTTGCGACTCGCCTCGAGCGACGCGAGCAACGATCGCCCGAGCACGACGACGCGACAGGCGTACGACCTTCTAACGAGCGGCTTCGGTCCCGGGTTCAACGCGCCGTTGCAGCTGGCCGTCGAGCTCCCGCGCAGCGGCCGCGGAGATCTCGGCGCTCTTCGCGCCGCGATCGCCCGGACACCCGGCGTTGCCTCCGTCGGCACTCCCGTCTGGAACCAGGCCAGGAACACCGCGTCGGTGACGGTATTCCCCGCGAGCTCGCCACAGAGTTCGCGCACCTACGACCTCGTCAAGCACCTGCGCTCCAGTGTGATCCCACCGGTCGCGGCCGGCACGGGACTCACCGTCTACGTCGGCGGGTTCACTGCATCCCAGGTCGACTTCGCACACGTTCTCGCGAGGAAGCTGCCGCTCTTCATCGGGATCGTGATCCTCCTCTCGGCGCTGCTGCTCCTGCTCGTCTTCCGCTCCTTCGTGATCCCGGTTCAGGCGGCGGCAATGAACCTGCTCGCGATCGGCGCCTCACTCGGCGTCGTGCAGGCCGTGTTCGAGCGAGGGTGGGGTGCGGGCATCCTCGGGGTCAGCCGCTCCCCCGTCGAGGCGTTCATCCCGGTGATCGCGTTCGCGATCGTCTTCGGCCTCTCGATGGACTACGAGATGTTCCTCGTCTCGCGCATCCATGAAGAGTGGGTAAACGGCGCGGAGCACTCCGTCGCGGTGCGCGAGGGACTCGTGCGGACCGGCCGCGTCGTGACCGCCGCGGCCTTGGTGATGGTCGTCGTCTTCGGGTCCTTCGCCGGCAGCGACAACCACATCCTGAAGCTCTTCGGGCTCGCGCTTGCCACCGCGGTGCTGCTCGACGCCGTCGTCATCCGCTCGATCCTCCTTCCGGCTGTGCTCCAGCTCACCGGCCGCGCGACGTGGGCATTCCCCGCCTGGGCCGACCGACGGCTGCCGCGTCTCGCCATCGAACCTCCGGCCGCGGTCGTCGAGCCGGACGCCGTTCGGGAGGCCGCGTGATCAGGTTTGTTCTCCATGCGGCCAACGCCGTGCTGATCATCGCGATGATCGGCTGCCTCGCGGGCGCCCTCGCCGGCCTGATCGTCCTCTTTCCCTTCGTCGCCGGAGCCTGGGGCCTGAACCTGATGACGCTCCTCGCCTACGAACAGAACTGGGCGACCGCGCCGGCGCGGTCGCCGACACCCAGGAGGTAACCCATGACGAACCACGCTATCGAAGCACGGGCCCTTTCGAAGACGTACGCCGGCGGCGTCGAGGCGGTGCGCGCAATCAGCTTCGACGTCGAGCCTGGCGAGGTCTTCGGCCTGCTCGGGCCGAACGGCGCCGGCAAGTCGACCACGGTCGGCATGCTGACGACGACGATCGTGCCGACGGGCGGCAATGCCTCGCTGCATGGCTTCGACGTCGCCACCGAGCCGAGAGCAGCACGCGCGCTCTCCAGCGTCGTCTTCCAGGAAGCAGTCGTCGACCGCGCACTGACCGGAAGGCACCACCTTGCAACCCACGCGAGCCTCTGGCGCGTCGACGCGCGCGAAGCCGCCGACCGCACCGCGGACCTCGCCGAGGCGCTCCACCTCACGGAGCTGATCGACCGCGCCGTCGGGACGTACAGCGGCGGCGAGCGCCGGCGGCTCGAGATCGCACGAGCGCTCGTCTCGCGTCCCCGTGTGCTCTTCCTCGACGAGCCGACCGTCGGGCTCGACCCGCGGATCCGCGTCGAGCTTCTGGACGTGATCGCCGGGCTGCGGGATGCCGGGGAGACGACGATCCTGCTCACGACCCACTACCTCGACGAGGCCGAGCGCCTCTGCGACCGGATCGCGATCATGCACGAAGGGAGGATCGTCGCACTCGACCGCCCCTCGGCGCTGCTGGCTGAGCTCGGCGATCAGATCGTCGAGCTGCGCACGCACGACGACGCCGGCGCGACACTCGACCTGCTCCGCCGTCGGGGCATCGCGGGCCTCGACGCGTTCTCGGTCGGCGCGACCGTGACGATCCCGTTGCGCAACCGCTCAGCCGCCGACGCGATCTCCGGCATCGAAGCGGCAGGTGTGCGCATCAGCGCGATCGGCGCACGTGAGCCGACGCTCGACGACGTGTATCTGCACCTAACTGGTGGCCAGCTCGCACTGGCCGCCTAAAGAGAAGAGGAGACACCATGGTTGCGACCAGTCCCGAGATTGCGATTCCCCTCCCCGCCGCGAAGACGAGCCCGTTCGGGCCTGTCGCGACGCTCGCGCGGCGGCGCTTCCAGCTGAGCGCCCGCACGCCGCGCGAGCTCGTCGTGCCGCTTCTGACCCCGATCCTGTTTGCCCTCGTGATCGCCCCAGCGCTCAAAACGGCGCTGCACACGAGCGCGTCCTATGAGGGGTTCGTCGCCACGGGCACGATCGGACTGCTGATCCCGCTGAACACCATGTTCGCCGGAATCGGCGTACTCGTCGATCGCGAGTCGGGTGCCCAACGCGAACTGCTCGCTGCGCCGATCCCGCGCGCATTACTCGTGCTGTCGAACCTGATCGTCGCGTTTGCGATCACGGCCCTGCAGATCACCGTTCTGCTCGTCGTCGCTCGCGCCCGCGGCATCCACTTCGACATCACGACGACGGGGTTCGTCTGGTTCCTGGCGGCCGCCGCGCTTTTCACGATCGCGATGTACGGCGCGGCCGAGACGCTCGCCGCACGCGTCCCGAGCACCGAAGAGTACGTCGGCCGGGTCCCCGCAATCGCGATCGTTCCCTGGTTCCTCGCAGGCTCGCTTTTCCCGATCGGCGCGCTGCCCGGGTTCCTCACATGGTTCGCGCGTTTCCTGCCGCTCACCCACGCACTCGCGCTCGTCCGCTACGGACTCCTCGACGACCCGACCGGACTACACGGCATCTGGCACATGAACAGCACCGCAGCATCGGCGGGGCTGAGCCTCGCCGTGGTCGCAGTCTTCGCCGCGCTCCTGACTGCAGTCGGTGTGCGATCGTTCACGAAGCGAGCGGTCGGATGATCGGCCGAGGTCCGCATCCCAGTGGTGCGACCTCGTCGGCGTGTGTCACATTCCTGCTTCGAGCAGGACTTGGTCTCGGTTGATGCGGGTGCCGTGATCGCTGCCCTGGGTCTGTTGGCCGTCCTTGGCCAGGGTGACTCCGAGCCCGGCCCGGGCGAAATGGAACCGGACGCTACCGCCTGATCGTCGCAGCAGCGACCTCCGTCGACATCGCCCAGACATCCTCGAGGAACGCCCGGCAGAACCGGCAGCACGCGACGTGCGCTTCTATGCGACGCCATCCGAGCTCGGACAGCTCTCCGTCGAGCCCGGCCGAGATCGACAATCGGACAGGCCCGCATGCTGGAGCTCGCCGGTCGAAGGCAGCGGCGACTCTGAGCAGTTCGTCCACGCGTTCAAGCCGTTCGCCTTCCGTGCTTCTGTGCATCAGTACCTCCGGTTGTGTGCTGCGGTCGTTGCGATGCGTGACGCCGGCAGCGCACCAGTCCTTCCCCGGGAAGGAATCGCGCGCGCAGGCGTCTCTCGTGGTGACGGACACGCATGTAGGAGGTCGGCGATGGCAGTTACGCAGGCGCACACCGAATGGTCGTTCCGCTCGTCCGCAACGCTTGCGACGCGGTTGCTCGGGGCACTTTCCCTCGGCGGAGTAGGCGCTGTGCACCTTCAGCAGTACGAGTACCTCTACTCCGACATCCCGACCATCGGACCACTGTTCCTGTTGAACTTCCTCGGCGCGACGGCACTGTCACTCGGACTCGTCGCTCCGGTCGAGCGTCTGCTCGGCCGGTCGGGCGGCATCGCCGTCGTCCTGCTCGCGCTCGGCGGGATCGGGCTCGCAGCGACGGCGTTCACGTTCCTGCTGGTCAGCGAGCGAACGCCGGTGTTCGGGTTCATGGAACCAGGCTACGACCCGGCTGCGATCATGGCGGCCCGCGTCTCCGAGTTGGTCACGGTTGGCATGCTCGGCAGCTTTCTTCTCATCCGCCGCTTCGGGAAGGGCTCTGTTGCCCGCTGGTAACCGGCGAGCTGTGGTGTCATGTACGAGGCGATGAACAACTCGGAGTCACACCTGAGCACAGAGGAGATGGCCGAGCTGGCTGCGCTGGCCGACGGCACGCTTCCGGCCGAGCAGCGACCCGCCGTCGAGGCGCGCGTCGCCGCCTCGCCGGAACTCGCCGAGCTATTCGAACGCCAACGCCAGGCGGTGCGCGCCGTCCGATCGCTCACCGACGACGCGGTTCCCGCGTCGCTGCACATCCCGGTCGGCCGTCCCCGAAAGAGCGGGCCGCGGCTCGTGCCACGGCTGGCGCTGGTGGGAGTCACTGTGGTGGTCGCCGCAGTCGTCGCAACGATCGTGCTCAGCGGTGGCCCCGGTGCTCCGACCGTCGCTGACGCTGCCCGCCTCGGGACGCAGGCACGGACTGGCCCTGCGCCCGCTCCTGCCGGCCATGCAGGCACGAAGCTGGCGATCAGAGAGGGCGGCGTCGTCTTCCCGGACTTCGCATCGACCTACGGCTGGCACGCGCTGGGTGTACGGAGGGACCGCGTCGACGGCCGCGACGCGACGGTGGTGTTCTACGGGCGCGCCGGCAAGCGCCTCGCCTACGTGATCGTCGACGGGGCAGGCCTCACCCGACCGTCCGGGGCCGAGCAGACGGTCATTCGCGGGGTCGAGTATCAGACGCTCCGCGCGCACGGCCTGCCGGCCGTGACCTGGCGGCGCGGCGGGCACACGTGCGTCCTGATCGGCAACGCATCGCGCGCCGAGCTCGTCAAGCTCGCGAGCTGGCCGCTCACTCCGCCGTCCCGCTGAGCATTCGCGCAACCCGGTCGCGTGCGCGGAAGAGGCGGCTCGTCAGCGTCCCTTCGGGGATCTCCAGCGCCCTCGCTGCTTCCGGATACGACAGCCCGGCAACGTCGACGGCGACGAGGGCATCGCGGAACTCGTCCGGAAGCTCGGCGATCGCCCAAAAGACCTGACGCATCTCAGTCGCCTCGGCAGGGTCGTCGGTCGCACGCGCGCGCGGCGCGTTGTCGTCGACGAGCTCCGTCGTCGCCGGCCGGCGACGCGCCGTGCGGCGCTGGCTGATCAGCGTGTTGCGGAGTGCGCGGTAGAGGTAGCCGAGCTCGTCTTCGCCGCGCAGCAGACGCGGCCTTGCGAGAACACGCGCGTAGGTCTCCTGCACGAGGTCCTCGGCCTCTTCTCGGGAGCGAGTCCACGCGCGTGCGGCTCGATAGAGCCGCGGAAGGTGCTCCACGGCACGGTCGGCGTCGAGTCTCCGCGGCATCCGGGAAACGATCGCTCATCCAGGCCTTGTCGCGCGCCGGGGAAGGAATTGCCCCCTGGAGGCGTCGGTCACGAGTGAGGCAGAAACCCCTCGAAAACAGGAGGTCTCCGTGAAACGACTTCTCACCCTGGGTGTCGTCCTCGTCGCCGCCGCAGTCGGCGTGGCGATCGCAGTCGCCGCGACGACAGGCGGGGACAACGCCACCACGGCGGGCGGCGCCACCGTGTCGGTGAAACGGCTCCCCAACGTAGGTCGCGTCCTCGTCGACGCCAGAGGCCGCGCGCTCTATCGGAGCGACCAGGAGCGGCGAGGCATGGTGCTCTGCAAGGGCGCATGCCTCTCGTTCTGGCAGCCGCTGACGGTCAGCGGCACGCCGAAGGGCCACGGCGTTCCCGGCAAGCTCGGGACGATCAGGCGCCCCGACGGCGGCCGTCAGGTGACCTACGGCGGCCGGCCGCTCTACTCGTTCAAGCTCGATAAGCCGGGCAAGGCGACCGGCGACGGCTTCAAGGACGCGTTCGGCAGCCAGAAGTTCACCTGGCGCGTATCGCACCCGGTCGGCGTGGTGAGCACCTCGACCACGACATCGACCCCCGCGACCACCACGAGCCCGTACCCGGGCTATTAGGTGCAGCCGGGCGGCGCTGCCTGCGGGCGGCGCCGCCCCGACGAAGGAGGAGTTGAGGCGTGTCGACGACCGCCGTCGAGCACAAGCAACAGCACACCGAGGAACCCGATTTGGGCGCACGACTACTCGTTGCGGACGCGTCCCCCGTTCAATGACGACTCTGCGACCGGCCTTTCGAGGGCGCGCTCTGGTGCTCGCGCCACTCCCGGTTCAGCAGTGCGTAGACGCGCAGAGTCGACCACTCGCCCTTGAACCAGTCGGCCTCGATCAGCCGCGCCTCGCGACGGAAGCCCAAGCGCTCGAACAAGCGATGAACCGCGACATTGCGATCGTCGGTCTCTGCGAAGACTCGGTGCATGTCGTGCTCCTCGAATAGTTCCTTCACGACGGCCGTCAGCGCTTCGGTCGCCAGACCCTTGGCTTGACTTGCCGGTGCGAGCGTGACGCCGAGCTCGGCGGTAGCGGGCTGATCGACCAGGACCCGCACAGCGCAGTCTCCGTGCAACGCGGCCGTCTCCCGGTCGATCATCGCCAGCTGAAGCCACGCTCCCGGCTGCCCGAACGTGAGCCCGCGTTGTGAGTCCAGGAACGACTCTGTGTCGGCCATCGAGTAGGGGCTGTCCCATGACTGGTAGCGCGCGATGTCCGGATGGCTCCGGTAGGCGGCGAACGCCGCGAGGTCAGCGGCCTGAAATGGCCGAAGCATCAGGCGCTCGGTGAGGATCTCGGCCATCTGAGCTCTCACGCTACCGGCGGGCGGCGAGCGATATGCATCCGCGCGCGGAGGGTGTGCAGTTGCGGCATCAGTCCGTAGATGACGATCGGGACGGCGATGGTCGCCAGCACGAACGTGCGCAAGACCGGCGACATCGGCCGCAGCCAATCAGCGAACACGACGTTGATGGCAGTGAGCGTCGGAAACACGCAGAGCCAGATCATCAGCGCCAGCTGATGTTTGGTGGGCGGTGGTACCCGTACCCCGGGAGCAGTGTCGACTGTCTGATTCATCTGAACTTCCTCTCTGTTCTGTGTTGATCTCTCGCGCGGCACGATCACCCCGACTTCGAGACGTCTTCTGCGACGAGGTCTGCGTTGATGGCGATAGCCGCCGCGTTGCCGGCACCGGCGGCGGTTATGACTTGCATGCGCGGATCGACGATGTTCCCGGCGGCCCACACCCCGGCCATGCTCGTCCGGCCGGTGTCGTCTACCGCCGGGAATCCGTGTTCGTCGACCTCGCAGCGAAGCTGTGCGATGAGACCGTCGGCGTGCGGGAAATTGGCCGGGCGGATGAATACGGCCGTGCGCGCGACAACAGTGCCGTCGTCGAGCTCGACACCTGTCAGGCGGTCGTCTTCGACGACGAAGCGTGCGACGCGTCCGTCGATCACATCGATCCCGCGCGCCGCCATCTGTGTGCGCTCCTGCGCGGAGATCGTTTGGGCGTGCGTGAAGAACGCGATGTCGTCTGACCACTGACGCAGCAAGTGGGCGTGCTGCACGGATCCGATCTGCGTTGCGAGGACCCCGATCGGCTGGTCGCGCACCTCCCAGCCATGGCAGTACGGGCAATGCAGAAAGTCGCGTCCCCAACGCTCGGCGGCGCCCGGGATCTCCGGCAGCTCGTCACGCGCGCCGGTTGCGATCAGCAGGCGACGCGCGCCGAGCGTCTTGCCGCCGGCCAGACGGACGATCAGTCCCTCTTCGACCTGCACCACCTCGTCGTCGATGAGCTCGACGCCGTAGCGCTGCACTTCCTCGCGGCCGGCGGCGAGAAGTTCCGCCGGAGGCATGCCGTCGCGAGACAGGAAGCCCTGCATGTGCGCCGCCGGCGCGTTCCGAGGTGCGCCGGCGTCGATGACCGCCACCTGCCGGCGCGCCCGGCCGAGGACGAGTGCGGCGCTGAGGCCCGCCGCGCCGCCGCCGACGATCACCACGTCGAACGTCTCGGTGAGCTCGATGTGGGTGGCCGGCCTCCCATGCCCGACCACCCACGTGCTCCGGTCGGCCATCACGCGACCTCTGCCGCGATCTCGGCCGCCGAATCGCTGCGGCGCGTGCGCAGGATCGCCTGCGTCCAGCGCGGCATCCACCAGTTCCAGTCGCCCATCAGCCGCATGAACGCCGGAACGAGGAGCGTGCGAATCACGGCTGCGTCGAGGATGACCCCGGCGCCGACCCCGATCGCCAGCGGCTTCACCTCGTAGCCGGGGCTCGTCGAGAGGACGAGGAAGGCGAACATCAGGATCAGCGCGCCGCTCGTGACGAGCTTGCCGGTGCGGGCGAGCCCGAGCTCGATCGCCTTGTCGGTCGATCCGGTCTCGTCGTACGCCTCCCGGATGCGACTGAGCATGAACACCTCGTAGTCCATGGACAGCCCGTAGAGGAACGCGAAGATCATGAGCGGGATCCAGACCGTGATGCTGCCGCTCGAGGGGAGATTCCAGAGCTGGGAACCGTGACCCTGCTGAAACACGAGCACGATCACGCCGAACGAGGCCGCGAGCGACAAGAGATTCAGCACGGCTGCCTTAACGGCGAGCACCAGTGAGCGGAACGCGCGCGTGAGCAGGATCAGGGTCAACAGGACGACGAGCGAGAGGACGTACGGGAACGTCCCGAACAACGCGTGCACGAAGTCGCGGTCGATCGCGGCCTGCCCGGTGAGCGTCGCGTTCGTCCCCTGCAACCGCGCGTTGACCCGGTCGATGATGCCCTGAATTCCGGGCGCCGATCCGTCGATCGCAGGGAACGCTTCGACGAGCGAGTCGGAACCGCGATGCCAGCCGGCGGGGACGGTCGCTCCGGCGATGCCGCGAACCGTGCGCACCCGTGCTGCGACTGCCCGGGGGTTGCCGTTGTTCTCGACGAGCACCTCGAGCGGCTTCATGACCCCAGGCGTGATTCGAGCGTCGGCGAGCATCTGGCGGCCCTCGATCGCGGTCCCGCCGCCGGGGAACTGCGAGAGCTGGGCCTCGCTCGCGTTCAGCTTGGTGCCGCTGAAGGCGAGTGCGCCGACGATCGCAAGGCCGACGGCCGCCGCGATCGCAGGTCGCCGTAGCACGAGGCGCGCCCAGCGACCCCAGGCACCGTCTTCGGGGTGCCCGCGGTCGACGAACCGCTTCGGCATGACGCGAACGCTGTTGATCCGCGTGCCGAGCACGGCGAGGAGGGCCGGCAGAAGCGTGATCGATGCGAGGACGGAGACCGCCGGGATCAGCATGCCGGCAAGGCCCATCGAACGAACCAGCGGCAGCGGCAGCAGCACGAGCGCGAGAAGCCCGATCGCCACGGTCGTCCCCGAGACGATTACCGAGTGGCCGGCGTGCGTCATCGTCTCGACGAGCGCTCTCTCGACGTCGTTGCCGTCGCGGAGCTCGTCGCGGAAGCGGACGATCATCAGCAGCGCGTAGTCGATCGCGACGCCGAGCCCGACAAGCGCGATCAGGAACTGGACGATCACAGAGACATCCGTGACGTAGGTGAGCGCCCACACGAGCGTGAACGTGTTGAGGATGGAAGCGACCGCGACGACGAGCGGCATCAACACCGCCGGGAGGGTCCCGAACACGAAGAGCAGGATCACCAGCGCCCCGATCGCTCCGATCGCGGTCTCGACTACGACGCTCGAGCCGCCGCCGGCCTGGCCGCCCTTGCTCGCTTCGTCGAGCGCATCGCGCCCGGTCACATTCACGGTGATCCCTGCGGGAAGGCTCTTCGCCGCGGCTGCTCGGAGAGTCTCTGCCCCACTCGCGCCGTTCAGCGCGATCGCACCGGCTGGGTAGACGTTCATGAACGTCGTGTGCCGGTCGCGCGACACATAGACCGAACTGCCCGTCGAGTAGTACGAGCTCGTCAGCGCGCCCGGCATCGTCGCCGCGGCGCGGGTCATCGCCCGAGCGATCGCCGCACTCTTCGTTGCGTCGCCTGCGGTGTGAAAGACGACGACCGACGGGGCGCGTGAGCCGGCACCGAAAGCGGCTCGAGTCCGGACGCTGGCCTCGTATGCCGACTTTCCGGGAACGGAGAAGCTCTGCAACCAGCGGTTCGACACCTGCCCGGCGGCAAATGCTCCGAACACGGTCAGCGCCAGCCAACTGCCGATGACGAGCCAGCGGCGGCGGTTCAGGACCTGCGCGAGACGAGCGAGATTCATGGGAGACTTCCTTTCGTACGGTGTACGTGGTACGGTGTACGATACACGTACACTGTACGATAAGTCAAGTGGCCGAGCTCGAAGACACCGCCGACACGCCGGATCCGCGCGCAGCGCAGGAACCGCTCAGCAAGGACCGTGTGCTCCACGCGGCGGTCGCCATCGCCAACGAGAAGGGCCTGGCAGCCGTCTCCATGCGGAAGATCGCCCAAGAGCTCGGCGCCGGCGCGATGTCGCTCTACCACTACTTCCCGAACAAGGACGCGCTGCTCGACGAGATGGTCGACCAGGTCTTTGCGCGGATCGAGACGCCGTCACTCGAGGACGACTGGAAGACCGCGATGCGCAGCCGCGCCATCTCGACCCGCCGCGCGCTGAACCGCCATCCGTGGGCGCTCGATGTTCTGGAGTCACGAACGTCGCCCGGAATGGCGAACCTGCTCCAGCACAACGCGATCGTTGCGTGCCTGCGCGAGGCGGGCTTCTCGATCCCGGACGCCGTTCACGCCTACTCGGTCCAGGACGCCTACATCTACGGGTTCGCGCTCCAGGAGAAGAACGTGCCGTTCAATACGCGTGAAGAAGCGGCAGCAATCGGCGACATGATGGTCGAGCAGTTCCGACATCTCGCCGACGTGATCCCCTACTCCTTCGAGCTCGTCGACACCTATGTCGCGCGCGGTGGGTACGACCCGACAACGGAGTTCCTGTTCGGCCTCGACCTGATCCTCGACGCGCTCGAGCGGATGCTCGAACGCCGTCAGTCCTAGCGGGCCCGAACGGAGCGTTGACCGTCGAGGGCGCCTGGGGGAGCCGGAGCTTCCCCCAGGCGCTGATCTGTCAAGCCGCGAGGTCGAAGACGGGCTCCAGCTGCTCCGGAGCCTGCTCGAGCTCGTCGCGCCGGATGAGCGTCAGTGCCGCGACGATGCCGACGGCCGCGATGCCGGCGCCGACGACGAAGGCGACCGTGAACCCATGCACGAGGGCGGCCGGCACCGCGGTTCCGTCCGCGACGGCATGCGAGGTCCGCGACGTCGCGATCGTCGAGAGCACCGCGATGCCGAGCGCGCCGCCGATCTGCTGCGTCGTGTTGAACAGACCGGACGCAAGCCCGGCTTCGGCGGGCCGGACGCCGGCGAGCGCAGCGATCGAGATCGGCACGAACGAGAATCCGAGGCCGACGCCCACGAGCAGGAAGCCGGGCAGCAGATCGCCGACGTACGTGCCGTGCACGGACACCTGGGTGAAGTACACGAGCCCGCTCGTCAGTGCGGCCATTCCGGTGACGAGCACCGGCTTCACGCCGATGCGGTTCACGAGCTGCGCCGCGACCCCCGACCAGAGGATCGCGCTCCCGGCGACTGCGAGATACGCCACGCCGGTCTTCATCGGTGAGTAGCCGAGCACCTGCTGCATGTACAGCGTCAGCATCAGGAACAGCGAGAACGTGGCCGTGCCGAGGATCAGCCCGCCGACGTTTGCGC
>Ga0207657_10003776_pt1 | contig 16099 bp, 14 predicted proteins | sample KBSC33metaG_FD_184316 | JGI IMG/M metagenome (GOLD analysis project Ga0207657, IMG submission 184316) | Corn rhizosphere microbial communities from Kellogg Biological Station, Michigan, USA - KBS C3-3 metaG (SPAdes) (version 2) | ecosystem: Host-associated > Plants > Roots > Rhizosphere > Soil ... | reverse complement strand
TCCCGTGAACACCTCTTCCGAGCTGCCGCGCATCATCACCCAGATCAGGCCGGGCACGAAAATCTCGTTGCAGCTGTGGCGCAAGGGAGCGAACAAGGATGTTACCGTCACCGTGGCCGAGCTCAAGGAAGACGAGGCGCCGCGACCGGCGCGCCGTGTCGCGCCGAGCAAGGAGAAAGCCAAGCCCAATCGCATGGGACTGGTGCTCTCCGATCTGACCGACGAGCAGAAGAAAGAGCTCGAGATCAAAAGCGGCGTCGTCGTCGAGGACATTCGCGGCACCGCGCGTGGCGACATTCAACCGGGCGACGTCATCCTCGCGGTGATCAGCCGCGGCGCGACCATCGAAGCGAAGAGCGCCGACCAGGTCAATGCATTGATCGCCAAGCTCGAGAAGGGAACGTCGGTGACCTTCCAGCTGCGCCGCGGGCAGCAGCAATTCTTCTCGACGGTCCGGCTCGGCAACGGCAGCACCGAATAGTGGCGGGCGGCACCGGCGCCGGATTCGATCGATCGCCGGCGCTGCCGTCCCGGCTGACGCTGCTCATCCGCGCCTATTGCCACTTGTGCGACGACATGCGAAAGGCGCTGGCCGAGCGCGCTCCCGGGGTGTCCGTGCGCGAAATCGACGTCGACGCCGACCCGGCGCTCGAAGCGCGTTGGGGCATGCTGGTCCCGGTGCTGCTGGCCGATGGCCAGGAAGTGTGTCATTACCGGCTGGACACCGGCGCGCTCGACGCAATCGTCGCGCCGCCAGCCCGGGCCAACTCGCGCTAGAGGCATAAATCGGCTAAAATTCAAGGTCTTCCGACGCAAGCCACAGCCAAAGGCATAGCAAAGGAGGGGCACTTCGCAGTGCCCCTTTCTTTTGGACCCGATGCAGCATATCCGCAATTTTTCGATCATCGCGCACATCGACCACGGTAAGTCGACGCTGGCCGACCGGTTCATCCAGCGCTGCGGCGGCCTCGCCGAACGGGAGATGGAGGCGCAAGTCCTCGATTCGATGGACCTCGAGCGCGAGCGCGGCATCACGATCAAGGCGCAGACCGCGGCACTGCGGTACGCGGCCCGCGACGGCGCGCTCTACCATCTGAACCTGATCGACACGCCGGGACACGTCGACTTCGCCTACGAGGTTTCGCGCTCCCTTGCCGCGTGCGAAGGCGCGCTGCTGGTCGTCGATGCGTCCCAGGGCGTCGAGGCCCAGACCGTCGCCAACTGCTATACGGCGACCGAGCAGGGCGTGACCGTCGTTCCGGTGCTCAACAAGATCGACCTGCCTTCGGCCGAGCCCGACCGGGTGATCGAGGAGATCGAGGACATCATCGGATTGCCCGCGCACGACGCGATTCTCGCCAGCGCCAAGACCGGCGAGGGCATCGACGACATCCTGGAAGCGGTGATAGCGCGCATCCCGCCGCCGACCGGCGATCCGGCCGCGCCGCTGCAGGCGCTGATCATCGATTCCTGGTTCGACAACTACGTCGGCGTCGTCATGCTGGTGCGCGTGATGGAGGGAACGCTCAAACCGCGCGACAAGATCCGGCTGATGGTCACCGGCGCGGTGTACAACTGCGAGCAGGTCGGCGTCTTCACCCCCAAGTCGGTCGCGCGCGACTCGCTGTCCGCGGGCGAGGTCGGCTTCATCATCGCCGGCATCAAGGAATTGAAGGCCGCCCGCGTCGGCGACACCGTCACGCTCGCCACGCGGCCCGCGGCGGCGCCGCTGCCCGGCTTCAAGGACGTCAAGCCCCAGGTCTTCGCCGGCCTCTACCCGGTGGAAACCAACCAGTACGAGGGTCTGCGGGACGCGCTCGAAAAACTCAAGCTGAACGACGCGTCGCTGCACTACGAGCCCGAGGTGTCGCAGGCGCTGGGCTTCGGCTTCCGCTGCGGCTTTCTCGGCCTGCTGCACATGGACATCGTGCAGGAGCGCCTCGAGCGCGAATACGACATGGAGCTGATCACGACGGCGCCGACGGTCGTCTATCAGGTGCTGCTGCGCGACGGCACGCTGCTCGAGATCGAGAATCCGTCGAAGCTTCCCGACCTGTCGCACGTCGAGGAGATTCGCGAGCCTATCATCACGACGACGATCCTGACGCCGCAGGAGTATGTCGGCCCGGTGCTGACGCTTTGCACCGAAAAGCGCGGCACCCAGAAGAACATGCAGTACGTCGGCCGCCAGGTCATGCTGACCTACGAGCTGCCTCTGGCCGAAGTGGTGATGGATTTCTTCGACAAGCTGAAGTCGGTCTCGCGCGGCTACGCTTCGCTCGATTACGATTTCAAGGAATTCCGCGCCGCCGACGTCGTCAAGCTCGATATCCTGATCAACGGCGACCGGGTGGACGCCTTGTCGGTGATGGTCCACCGTGCGCACGCGCAGTTCCGGGGCCGTGAGGTCGTGTCGAAGATGCGCTCGCTGATCCCGCGCCAGATGTTCGACGTCGCCATCCAGGCGGCGATCGGCGCTCAGATCATCGCCCGCGAGAGCGTCAAGGCGTTGCGCAAGAACGTGCTGGCCAAATGCTACGGGGGCGACGTCACGCGCAAGCGCAAGCTGCTCGAAAAGCAGAAGGCGGGAAAGAAACGGATGAAGGCGGTCGGGAGCGTGGAGATTCCGCAGGAAGCGTTCCTGGCCATTCTCCAGGTCGGCGAGAAATGACCGGCAAAGCCACAAGAATCCACAAACGACTGACGATACGATGAACTTCGCGCTGATCCTTTTCCTGCTCACCGTGCTGACGGGGGTGATGACGCTGGCCGACCGGCTGGTTTTTGCGCGCCGGCGGCGGCCGGGCGAGCCCGAGCCGTGGTGGATCGAGTATCCGAAAAGCTTCTTCCCGGTCCTTTTGATCGTGTTCCTGCTGCGCTCGTTCATCGCCGAGCCGTTCAAGATCCCGAGCTCGTCGATGCGCCCGACGCTGGAAGTCGGCGACTTCATCCTGGTCAACAAGTTCGCCTACGGCATAAGGCTGCCCATCATCGAGAAGAAGATCATCGAAACCAGTCAGCCGCAGCGGGGCGACGTCATCGTCTTCCGCTACCCGATCAATCCGTCGCAGGACTTCATCAAGCGGCTGGTCGGCCTGCCGGGCGACGAGGTCGTCTACCGGGACAAGACGATCAGCGTCAACGGCGTGCCGTGGCCGCAGAAGGCCGACAGCACCTACAGCTATCTCGAGGGCCTGACGTACGCGACGACGCAGCGCTACGAGGAGCGGATCGGCGACCGCGTGCACTCGATCGCCATCAACCCCGCCGCGCCGCCGGTCAACATCAACGGCGTGCGGTCTTTCCCCGGAAGGGAGAACTGCGTTTACAATGATCGCGGATTCAGCTGCAAGGTCCCGGCGGGCAGCTACCTGATGATGGGAGACAACCGCGACAACAGCGACGACAGCCGCTATTGGGGCTTCGTGCCGGATGACCATATCCGCGGCAAGGCGTTCTTCATCTGGTTCAACTGGGACGATATCAGCAGCTTCGCGTTCAAGCGGATAGGCACCAGCATCCGCTGATGGGAGAGAAGATGAACAACCGCACTGCGCAGCGCGGGTTGTCGATGCTGGGATTCCTGTTCGTGGCCGCCGTCGCCGTCGCGATCGTCATGATCGGGTTCCGCACGCTCCCGTCGTACATCGAGTATTTCACGGTGAAAAAGGTGATGCAAAAGACGCTGCAGGACGCGCCCGAGCCGTTCTCGCTGAACAAATTCCGCAGCGACTTCGATCTGAAGGCGAGCGCCGACTACATCGACTCGGTGCGCGGCAGCGACATCGACGTCGTCAAGGAGGGCAACGCGATGGTGGCGACCGCGACGTGGAGCAACAAGCTGCACATGGTCGGCAATGTGAGCATCGTGCTCGACTTCGAGGCCACCGTCACCAAGTGATGCCCAGGGGCCGATGCCGCCCTCTGCCCCGACCGAATCGCTCGGCCACGTATTTCGCCGCCCCGAACTGCTGCGCCAGGCGCTGACGCACCGCAGCTTCGGCGCGGATCACAACGAGCGGCTGGAGTTCATCGGCGATTCGATTCTCAATTGCGCGATCGCACTGGCGCTGTACCGGCGCTTTCCGCAGCTTCCGGAGGGCGAGCTCTCGCGGATCCGTGCCAATCTGGTCAACAAGGACATGCTCTACCGGCTGGCGCGCACGCTCGATCTGGGCGGTGCGATCAGGCTCGGCGAAGGTGAGCTCAAGAGCGGCGGCGCCTCGCGACCGTCGATACTGGCCGATGCGCTGGAGGCCATGTTCGGCGCGATCTTTCTCGACGGCGGCTTCGATGCCGTCGACGCCGCGATCAGCCGGCTCTACGCCGGCGAGATCGCGGGCATCGATCCGACGGGCCTGGCCAAGGATCCGAAGACGCGCCTCCAGGAATGGTTGCAGGGAAGGAAGCTGGCGGTGCCCCAGTATGAAGTTGCCGCCGTGCGCGGCGAGTCGCACTTGCAGACTTTCGACGTCGTCTGCCGGATCCCGGCGCTGGATATTGCGGCGACCGGGTCCGGGCCGAGCCGGCGCGCCGCCGAGCAGGCCGCCGCCGCGGCCGCGTACGCGCGGGCGACCGGTGGCTGACTCCGCCGGGTTCCGCTGCGGCTACGTGGCCGTCGTCGGACGGCCCAATGTCGGCAAGTCGACGTTGGTCAATGCGCTGGTGGGGGCGCGCGTCTCGATCACCTCGGGCAAGCCGCAGACGACGCGGCACCGCATCCTCGGCATCATGACAACGCCTTCGGCGCAGTTCCTCTTTGTCGATACGCCGGGTTTCCAGACCGCGCATCGCTCCCGGCTCAACGACCGGATGAACCGGACGGTGCGCGACAGCATTGGCGGCGTCGACGCGATCATCGTCGTTCTCGAAGCGGTGAAATTGACCGAGGCCGATCGCGCGGTCCTCGCGCTGTTGCCGCCGCGCGTTCCTGCGATCGCCGCGATCAACAAGGTCGACCGCCTGACCGACAAGGCGCGGCTGCTGCCGTATCTGGCGCTGCTCGAAAAAGCGCATCCGTTTGCCGCGCTGGTGCCGGTCAGCGCCGAAAAGCACATGCAGCTGGATCGGCTGACTTCGGAGGTCGCGCGCCATCTGCCGATCGGCGAGCCGCTGTTCGCCGCGGACGATCTGACCGACAGGGACGAGCGCTTCATCGCCGCCGAGTACGTGCGGGAAAAAATCTTCCGCCTGCTCGGCGAGGAGATCCCGTATGCGACCACGGTGGCCATCGACAGCTTCGCGCACGACGGCGCGCTGCGGCGCATCCATGCGACCGTCTATGCGGACAAGGCCAGCCATCGCGCGATCCTGCTGGGCAAGGACGGAACCACGATGAAGTCGATCGCCAGCGCCGCGCGGCGGGACATGGAGCGCCTGTTCGGCGGCAAGGTATTCCTCGAAGTATGGGTCAAGGTGAAATCCGGCTGGGCCGACGACGAGGCGCAGCTGACACGGCTGGGTTACTGAAGCGCGACCGTGCGGACCCTGGGCAACGTCCGATGAAACAACCGCGCGACCGCCGCGACGAGCAGGGGGCGTTCGTCCTGCACGCCTATCCCTATCGCGAGACCAGCCTGATCGTCGAGGCGCTGACGGCCGACCACGGGCGGGTCGCGCTGGTAGCGCGCGGCGCCAGGCGGCCGCGCTCCGAATTGCGCGGAATCCTGCAGGCATTCCAGCCGCTGACGCTGTCCTGGGCCGGCGGCGGCGAGCTGCGGACCCTGCTCAGAGCCGAGTGGCGGGGCGGTCTGCCGCTGGTCGCGGGCACGGCTCTGTTGTGCGGTTTCTATCTGAACGAGCTCCTGCTGAAGCTGCTGCCGCGCGAGGACCCGCACCCGCAGCTTTTTCGCGCTTACGAGGCCGCGCTGACGCGTCTTGCCGCCGGTCATCCGCAGGCGCCGATATTGCGCGAGTTCGAAGTGCGACTGCTGTCCGAGCTCGGTTACGCGCTGCCGCTGACGCACGAGGCCGATACCGGACGGCCGATCGATCCGTCGGCACGGTACTATTACGCCTTCGACCTGGGTCCGCGCAGCACGGCGTCGGAACCCGGACGCCGTTATCCGCTGGTCCGCGGCGCGACCCTGCTGGCGCTGGCGCAGCACGACTACAGCACGGCGGATGCGGCGGCCGAAGCCAAGCGCCTGATGCGCGAGGTGCTCGACCACTATCTCGAGCAGCGTGCGATATTCAGCCGGCGGGTCGTGCGCGACCTGCAGGCACTCGATGACGAAAACGGCGGCAGCGAAGAACGGCGATCATGATCGAGCTCGGCGTCAACATCGACCACGTCGCGACGCTGCGGCAGGCGCGGCGAACCTACGAGCCGGACCCGGTGTGGGCGGCGGCCGAAGCCCACCTCGGGGGCGCCGACGGCATCACCGTGCATCTGCGCGAAGACCGCCGCCATATCCAGGACGAGGACGTGCGCCGGCTTCGCGCGCTGGTGCAGATCAAGCTCAATCTGGAAATGGCCCCGACCGATGAAATGGTGGCGCTCGCCTGCGCGCTCAGGCCCGAGATGGCGATGCTGGTGCCCGAGGGACGCGAGGAAATCACGACCGAGGGCGGGCTCGACGTCGCGGCGCAGGAGCCGCGGCTCAAGACCGCGGTCGGCCGGCTGGCCGACGCCGGCATCATGAGCAGCGTGTTCATCGATGCCGACGTTCGCCAGGTCGAGGCCGCGGCGCGGATCGGCGCGCGTGTCTGCGAGGTCCACACGGGGCCCTATGCGCATGCGTTTCACGCCAAGGGGCGCGACCCGCAGAGCGCGGCGGTCGTCGCGGAGCTCGCGAAGGTGCGCGAAGCCGGTGCGGCGATCCGCGCGCTGGGGATGCGTTTCAACGCCGGGCACGCGCTCAATTATTTCAACGTGCAATCGATCGCCGCGATGCCGGGCGTGCGCGAGCTGCACATCGGGCACGCGATCGTCAGCCGCGCAGTCTTCGTCGGGCTGCGCGAGGCAGTACGGCAGATGAAAGGCCTGCTGCGCGAGGCCGCCGCCGGATGAGCCGCGCTTAACCGCCGTCCGGCGTCAGTACGGATGCGGCCACTTGCCGCCGAGCGTGCGGGTGAGCTCCTCGGCGGTGTGCGCGACCAGCGGCCCCAGCTGCCGGATACGCTCGTCGGACAGGCGCGACGACGGCCCCGCCAGCGAGATCGCGCCGAGCGGCTCGGCGTGCTCGTCGTAGACGGTCGCCGCGACGCAACGCGTCGAGCGCGCGTGCTCCTCGTCGTCGAACGAATAGCCGCGCTGCCGGATGACGCGCAGCGCCGCCCACATCGTCTCGGGCGCGACGATCGTGTTTTCGGTGATGCGCGGCAAGCCCCTTACCTTGAGGATCGCGTCGATCTGCTCGTTGGGCAGCGAGGCGAAAAGCGTCTTGCCGACGCCGGACGCGTGCAGCGGCACTCGGCTGCCGAGCTTGACCAGTGTGCGCATCGTTTCGTGGCACTGCACCTGCGCGATGAACACCGCCTCGGTGCCGTCGAGGATCGCGAGGTTGGCCGTTTCGCCCGACTGCTCCATCAGGCGGCGCATGTACGCGTGGCTGCGGCCGATAAAGTCGCGATTGGCGAGGAAAGTGCTGCCGACGGTGAACGCCTGCAGGCCGACGTGCCACAGGCCCAGGTCGCCGGCCTGGTAGACGTAGCCCATTTTTTCCAGCGTCGCCAGCAGGCGATGGGTCGTCGACACCGGTAGTTGCACGCGGTGGCCGACCTCGGTCAGCGACAGCCCGCTGTCGGCCTGGGCCAGCGCCTCGAGGATCGACAGGCCGCGCGTCAGGCTTTGCACCTGTGCCGTCGGCGCGCCGGGCTTGTGCGGTGTGCGGCCGCGACGCGGTGCGATAGAGCGTAGAGCCATCGGAAGATCGGTAGGGGTCGCTAGTCCAAACGCAACAATAACGCATTGCCGCGGCCGCCGCTCGCCAGGGCGGCCCTCAGTCCGGTGTCGGTTCGGTTTTTACGCCGGTTTGAGATGCGGCGTAACGGCGAAGCGTTCCCCGGCGATGTCGACCTCATAGCGCGCGGCAAGGAGCTCGGCATCGCTCAGCACCCGGTCGCTGCGCGCGTAGCCCATCGCCACCGCACGCCCGTGCTTGCGACTGTAGCCGGCGGAAGTCAATTCGCCGACGCCTTGTCCGTTCATCGCTATCGGTTCGCCGCCCCACGGGAAGGCGGTCTCGTCATCGAACGTGAACAGCAGCAGCCTTTTCCTCAGGCCTTCGACCTGCTGCCGCAGCAGCGCCTCGCGGCCGATGAAATGCGATGCCTTGTCCATTTTGACCGCGTACGCCAGCCCGGCTTCGAGCGGGGTCTCGTCGGGGCCGAGCTCCGCGCCCCACGCGCGCCGTCCGGCTTCGATGCGCAAGGCGTCGATCGTGTAATAGCCGGCGTCGCGCAAAGCCAGAGCGCGCCCGGCTTCGTGCAACGCGTCGTACAGCGTCACGCACTGGTCGGTGCTGACATAGAGCTCGTAGCCGGGCCCGCCGATGTAACTGATGCGCGCGGCGCGTACGCGGGCATAGCCCAAGTCGATCTCGCGCGTCTCGGAAAACGGCAGCCCTTCCCGCGAAAGATCGTCCGGCGAGAGCCGGCCGAGCAGCTCGCCCGCCTTGGGGCCCATCACCGAAAGCACCGAGTAGGCCGAAGTCACGTCGACCAGCGCCGCGAATTCGTCGTCGCCGATATGCCTGACTATCCAGTCGGCGTCGCGCGTCGCCTGCGCCGAGCCGGTGAGAATGAAGAAGGTGTCTTCGGCGATCCGCGTCAGCGTCAGATCGCTTTCGAAGCCGCCGCGCTCGTTCAGCATCGCCGTGTAGACCATTCTTCCGACGCGCACGTCGATCTCGTTGGCGCAGAGCCGCTGCAGCACGCGCACGGCGTCGCGCCCTTTGAGGATGAATTTGGCGAACGAGGTCTGGTCGAACACGACGACGTCGTCGCGCGCGGCACGCTGCTCGTCCAGCACCAGCGGCAGCCATCCCGGCGTGTCCAGCGTGTACGGCGCGGCCTCGCCGCCCGGCGGCAGGAAATAGTTGGCGCGCTCCCAGTTGAGCTTGCTGCCGAATACGGCGCCCTTGGCCTTCAGCCGGTCGTACAGCGGTGAGCGGCGCAGCGGACGGACGGTCGAGAGCTCTTCGCGCGGCCAGCGCATCGCATAGTGCAGACCCAGCGTCTCGGCGGTGCGATCGAACAGGTGCCGGCGATTGGCGTGGAACGGCGCGAAGCGGCGAACGTCGACATCCCACAGGTCGATCGGCGCATCGCCGCCGATGATCCACTCGGCCATCAAGCGCCCGGCGCCGCCCGCGTTGGCGATCCCCGCGGAATTGAATCCGGCGCAAACGAAGTAACCGCTGAGCTCGGGCGCCGCGCCCAGAATGAAATTGCCGTCCAGCGTGAAGCTCTCCGGTCCATTCAGCAGCATTTTCACTTCCGCGGTTTCGAGGCAGGGCGTGCGGTGTATCGCATTGCGCATCAGGATCTCGAACTGATCCCAATCCTCGGCCAGCAGCTGGAACTCGAAGCGTTGCGGAATGGCCGGCACATCCCATGGCTTGGCCACCGGCTCGAAGCCGCCCATCACCAGGCCCCCGACCTCTTCCTTGTAATAGATGTATCCGTCGGGATCGCGCACGACCGGGAGGTTGCTGTGGACGCCGGCGATCGGCCGGGTGACGATGTAGAAGTGCTCGGCGGAAAACAGCGGCACATTGACGCCGGCGAGCTTGCCGAATTCGCGCGCCCACTGTCCGGCGCAATTGACGAGGCTTTCGCAGCGGATCTCGCCTTCACCATGCTCGCCGCCATAACGCACGCCGGCTACGCGCCCGCGCTCGACGATGACCCCGCTCACCGCCGCACCTTCGACGATGCGCGCACCGCGCATGCGGGCGCCCTTGGCCAGCGACTGCGTCAGGTCGGTCGGATTGGCCTTGCCGTCCCCGGGAATCCAGACCGCGCCGCTCAAGTCGTCGGTGCGAAGCAGCGGATAGATCTTGCCGGCTTCGGCGGGCGTGATGAACTCGAACTCGATGCCGAAGCCCTTCGCGCGCGCCATCTGCCGCTTTAGCAGCTTCAGCCGCTCCGGCGTTCTTGCGACGTTGAGGCTGCCGCACTGCTTCCAGCCGGTCGCGAGCCCGGTTTCCTGCTCGAGCGTCGCGTAGAGCTCGATGCCATAGCGGCTCATCCGCGTGGCGTTGCGCGTCGCGCGGAGCTGGCCGACCAGCCCGGCGGCGTGCCAGGTCGTCCCGCACGTCAGCTTCCCTTGCTCGAGCAGCACGACATCGCTGCAGCCGAGCTTGGTCAGGTGATAAGCGACCGACGCGCCGGCGATGCCGCCGCCGACGATCACGACCTGCGCCTGCGTCGGGATAGCCGCGCTCACCGCCGCAGGCCTCCGGCGAGGGCGATGCGCAGACGCCGGAGCCGCAGCGGTGCAGTCAAAGCTTCAGGGCCGCAATGCCGGCCACGACGCTGGCGGCGCCGGCGACGCGACGCCAGCCGAAGCCCTCCTTGAGCCACAGCGAGCCCATGAGCGCGGCGAAAAGAACCGAAGTCTCACGCAGGGCGGCGACCGCGGCGATCGGCGCGCGCGTCATCGCCCACAGCACGATGCCGTACGCGAGCAGGCTGCACGCCCCGCCGCCCAGCCCCGTGCGCCAGCTGGCGCGCAAGTAGGAAAACGCCGTTGCGCGCCGCCGCGCCAGCACCCAGACGAGGAAAGGAATGCCTTCGACCGCGATCAGCCAGCAGACGTAGGCCAGCGCATTGCCGGACGCCCGGGCGCCGGCGCCGTCGACCAGCGTGTAGGCCGCGATGATCGCGGCGTTGGCGAACGCCCAGTACGCGGCGGCGGCGGGGTGGCGGCGGTGCGCACCGCCGCGCTGCACGAAGGCGATGCTGACGATGCCCAGCGAAATCAGCAGGATGCCCGCGGTCATTTGCACGCTCGGCAGCTCGCGCAGAAAGATGCTGCCCAGAACCGTGACGATCAGCGGCGCGCTGCCGCGCATCAGCGGATAGGCAAACGACAGATCGCCGGTCCGGTAAGCCTGCACGAGCGTGAGGTAGTAGCCGAAATGGATCGCCGTCGACGCCGCGATGAACGGCCAGGCCGCGGGATCGGGCAGAGGCACGAAAGCCAGCAGCGCGAACGCGCACAGCGACGAACCGGCGACCACCGCCGCGGTGTCCAGCAGCACGTCGCCGCCGGTCGACGATTTGAGCAGCGCATTCCAGCCGGCGTGCAGCAAGCCGGCGGCGAGCACCGCCAGGGTGACGCCCAGCGTGAGATCCATCAGGGCCTGTTCACCTTAATGCATGCCACGTGAATCAGGCCTAGACGGCGTGCGGCTTGCGCTTCTGCCAGCCGGGCTTGTCGCCGGAGTCGGACGCCGACACGTCGGGCGGCGGTGCCGGCAACGGCTCCTTCAGACGGGTCTTGGCCAGTACGCCCGCCTCCTCGAGAATCGGATAGGCGATCGAGCAGATGTGCGAGTTGATGCGCTTCAGGTCGCTGATCAGGTCGAGGTGCAGCGACGAGGTCTCGATGCTCTGCGCGGTGTTGCTGGTCAACCGCTCGATGTGCGAGCCGGCGTAGGCGCGCTCGAGATCCCGGAACATCACCTTTTCGGCCAGCAGCTGCTGCGCGCTGGACAGGTCGCCGTGCAGGAACACGCTCATGCCCAGCCGCAGATTGGCGACCAGGCGGCCGTGCAGATCGCAGATTTCCTGCATGCCGGCCGTCGAGAAGCTGCGACCTTTCTCGATCTTCTTTTCCTCGACGTCGGTGATGACCCGCTCGATGATGTCGCCGACCTGCTCCATGTTGATCGTGAACGACACGATGTCGGTCCAGCGGCGGCCTTCCTTTTCCTCCAGCGCTTCGCGGCTGATCTGCGTCAGGTACAGCTTGATCGCCGTGTACAGATCGTCGACGATGTCGTCCATCTTGCGCAGGCGCTCGGCCAGCACGCGGTCGTTGTTCTTGAGCACCGTCAGCATGCCGGTCAGCATCTGCTCGATCACGTCGCCGATGCGCAGCGCCTCGCGCGCAGCGCATCCGATCGCCAGCGCCGGAGTGGTCAGCGCCGACGGGTCGAGATAGCGCGGCTTCGCCGGATCGTCGGCGTCGGGCTTGGCCGGCATCAGCCGCTCGGCGAGCAGCGCGATCTTTTCGGTGAAGAACAGGAAGGCGACGGCGATCGTCACGTTGAACAGCAGATGGAAGTGCACGACCATGCGGCTCTCGACCGGGTCGAGTGACGCCAGCAGCGGTTCGACATAGACCAGCAGCGGCGCGATCGCCAGGCAGCCGATCAGCTTGAACAGGAAGTTGCCCAGGGTCACGCGCCGCGCCTCGGGCGCCGAGCGCATCGTGTTCAGCATCGCCAGCACGCCGCTGCCCAGGTTGGCGCCCAGCACCAGCGCCATCGCGACGTGGATGCCGATCACCTTCGACGCGGCCAGCGCGGCGGTCAGCAGCACGACGGCGAGGCTCGAGTAGGCGAGAATCGAGAAGGTCGCCCCGACCAGCATGTCCAGCAGCACGTCGCCGGTCAGCGAGCCGAAAATGACCTGTACGCCGGCGGCCTGGGTCAAAGGCTTCGCCGCCAGCACGATCAACTGCAGCGCCATGATGATCAGGCCCAGCCCGATCAGAATGTGTCCGAAGCGACCGGCCTTGGCGTTTTCGCGCGTGAGATACAGCAGCACGCCGACGAAGATGAGCAGCGGCGACAACCACGACAGATCGAACGAGAACACCAGGACCATCAGGCTGGTGCCGACGTCGGCGCCCAGCATCACCGCCAGCGCCGGCGCGGTTGCGATCAAGCCCTGACCGACGAATGCCGCGACGATCAGCGCCGTCGCCGTGCTGCTCTGGATCAGCGCAGTGACGCCGAGCCCCGCGGCAAAGGCGGCGAAGCGGCTCGACACGCTCTGCCGCAGCACGCGGCGCAGATCGCCGCCGTAGAGGCGCAGGATGCTGGCACGGACGATGTTCGTCCCCCAGACGAGCAGCGCGACACCGGCCAGCAGATTGAGCAGTACCTGCATCAGCCGCGGCGCAGCGCCGCCTCCATGATGGACGTGAAATACTCGAACTGCGGCGTTACGACGCCGGCGATCTTTGCCGCATCGTCCCAGCGGCGCAGCGCGATCGCGCGCGACGCACCGGGCTGCGCGGCGAACGCCGCGGCCGCGGCCTCGTCGTAGGGTCCGCCCTGCAACGCGAGGCTCCGTTTGGAATCGGCCGACAGCGCGTCGTAGTAGCCGGGCTCGGTCGCGCACAGATAGCGCTTGGCGTCGACGTGCAGCCGGATCGGCTCGAGGACCTCGTCGTCGAACAGCGGCCGCAGGAACGGCAGCGCCGCATACTGGTGGACGTCGTCGATGCCGCGCGCGGTCGGCGTCTCGCCCTGGTCATTGAGCAGGTGGCCGAGATCGTGCAGCAGGGCCGCGGTGACCAGCGCCGCGTCGGCGCCCGCGCGCTCGGCCGAATGCGCGGTCTGCAACGCATGCTCGAGCTGCGTCACCGGCTCGCCGGCGTACATCCTTCCGCCGCCGCGATCGAACAGCAAGCGGATGCCGGGCAGGGTCAGCGCCACGATCCGATCCGTCGCGCTGCGCAGCGGCTCACCATGGCAGCGAGTACGTCTTGACGTTGGTAAAGCTTTTCATCGCTTCCTGCACACCTTCCTTGTACCCGAGCCCCGAATCTTTGATGCCGCCGAAAGGGGTAAGTTCGAGACGGTAGCCGGGGACCTCGCGCACGTTGACGCTGCCGACGTTGAGCTCGGACACCAGGCGCGTGATGTAGTCGAGACGGTTCGTGCACACCGCCGACGAAAGTCCATAGTCGGTCGAATTGGCGATCGCGATCGCCTGGTCGATCGTGTCGAAGCGAATCACCGGCGAAACGGGCCCGAACGTCTCGTATTTGACCACCGGCATGTCGGGTGTCACCCCGTCCAGCACCGTCGGCGAATAGAGCGCGCCGCGGCGGACGTTGCCGTAGAGCAATTGCGCGCCGCGCCCGACCGCGTCATCGACCTTGCCCTCGAACGACTTCGCCGCCGCCTCGTCGATCACCGTGCCCATGTCGGTCGCCGGGTCCATCGGGTCGCCGTACTTGACGGCCCGGGTCTTCTCCAGCAGAAGCTCGACGAACCGGTCGGCAATCGATTGCTGGACGAGCATGCGCTTGATCGCCGTGCAGCGCTGGCCCGAGTTCTTGTACGACCCCGCGGCGGCCAGCGTCGCGGCTTCGTCGATGTCGGCGTCTTCCATGACGATCAGCGGGTCGTTGCCGCCGAGCTCCAGCACCTGGCGCTTGTAGACGGCCTTGGCGGCGATGTATTTGCCGACCGCGATGCCCCCGGTGAAGGTCACCAGGTCGACGTCGGGATGGGTGAGCATCTCGTCGGCGATCTCCTTCGGGTCGCCGGTCACCACCGAGAACATCGGCGGCGGCAGGCCGGCTTCGTACAGGATGTCGGCCAGCACCAGCGCGGAAAGCGGCGTTTTTTCGGTCGGCTTCAGCACCATGCGGTTATTGGTGGCGATCGACGGGGCGACCTTGTGCGCGACCTGGTTCAGCGGATGGTTGAACGGCGTGATCGCGGAGATCACGCCAAGCAGCGGCTCGCGCAGCGTGTAGACCTTGCGCCGCTTGCCGTGCGGCGTCAGATCGCAGGAAAAGATCTGACCGTCGTCGGACAGCGCCGCGTTGCCCGCGAACACGAATACGTCGCAGGCGCGGCCGACCTCGTACAGCGAGTCCTTCTTGCAGATGCCGCATTCGGCGGTGATGAGGTCGGACAGCTCGTCGGTCCGGCCGCGGATGATCTCGGCGGCGCGGTGCAGGATGCGCGAGCGCTCGAACCGGGTCAGCGCCGCCCGGTAGGCGCGCGCGCTCGCGAAGGCCCGGCGTATGTCGTCGACGGTCGCCTTGGGCACGGTGCCGACGACTGCCCCGGTGTACGGATTGCGCACCTCGATGACCCTGTCGCGGCTGACCAGCTCCCCGGCGATACGCATCGATTCACGGCGAATGTCGGGGGCGTTCATGATGCGGCGTGCTCCGTCGAAGCTTGCGGTGAGGCGGCGCGGCGCGCGCCGATGAAATTTTTGCCGCGAACACCCTCCAGCGCGGCGGCGATCATGCCGTCGGCCTGGACTGGGGTCACGCCATAGGTGTCGAAGCGCGTGCTGACGCCGAGGCCTTCGAGAAACGCAGTCAGCCGGAGCGGAGCATCGGCCAATGCCCCGTCGAATATGCGTCCCAGCACGGCGTCGCGTCCGGCATCGGCGCCGAGGGCGCGCCCCAGCACGAGCGGCAAGGTGAACGAGCAGGCGATGCCGTGCGGCAAGCCGTGCCGCAGCGTCATGTCGTACGAAATCGAATGCGCAAGGGCGGTCTTGGTGTTGGAAAAGGCGAGCCCCGCCTGCAGTGCGGCCAGCGACATGCGACGGCGCAATTCGAGGTTGCCGAGATCGCCGATCAGCGCCGGCAGCGTGGCGAGCACGGCGCGCGCGGCCGACACCGCGTGCGTATCCGACACCGGGTTGGCATTGACATTCCAGATCGACTCGAGCGCATGCGACAGGGCGTCGAGCCCCGCGGCGAGTGTCGGGCCCGCGGGCAGCGACAAGGTCAGGGCGGGATCGACCAGCGCCGCCTCGGCCCAGGTCTCTTCAAGATGCAGCGAATACTTCTTGCCTGCGCGCCGATCCCAGATCGTCGCCCACGGCGTGACCTCGCTGCCGGTGCCGGCGGTCGTCGGAATCGCGATCAGCGGCTTGATCCGGTGCGGCGGGAACGGCTTGCCGGTCGCCAGCAGCGCAATCAGCGCCGCGAAGCTTCCGTCGGCGGTGCCTACCATCAGCGCCTTGGCGGTGTCGAGCACGCTGCCGCCGCCCACCGCGACCAGAACGTCCGCCGGGTCCGGCCGCGACCAGAAGTCGCGATAGAGGTCGGCCAGCCCGTCGACATCGGGATTGGCCTGGGTGTTATCGATGATCGCGACCAGCGATGCGCCGAGCAGGCGCTCGAGGCGCGCGGTCAGACCGAGGCCCGCGGCCTCGG
>Ga0207657_10003773_pt1 | contig 16105 bp, 15 predicted proteins | sample KBSC33metaG_FD_184316 | JGI IMG/M metagenome (GOLD analysis project Ga0207657, IMG submission 184316) | Corn rhizosphere microbial communities from Kellogg Biological Station, Michigan, USA - KBS C3-3 metaG (SPAdes) (version 2) | ecosystem: Host-associated > Plants > Roots > Rhizosphere > Soil ... | reverse complement strand
TCCATATATCATCGCGACTGTCGAGCAGGCGGCGGAACGCTTTCATGTCCATGCCTTCCGGGCCCTGGCTGACGTCGGGCCGGCCCATATGATCGATCACGATCAGGGTCGGAATCGCGTCCAGGAAGGGACGCATTTCCTCCAATATGTCCGCTTCGAAATAGACCACCACATGCCAGCCGAGCGACTGGATACGCTTTGCGATTTCCAGGAACTTGTCCTTGGGCGCGTCGTCGACCAGCCGCTTGAGGAAATTGAAGCGCACGCCCCGCATACCACCTTCGTGCAGTCGTTCGAGTTCGGCGTCGGTGATGGCGGGATCGACCACGGCGACGCCGCGCGCCATGCCGGCCGACCTTGCGATGCCGTTCAGGGTCGCGCTGTTGTCGGTGCCATGGCAGCTTGCCTGTACGATGACGTTGCGCGCGAAACCCAGCCGGTCGCGCAGCGCGAACAGCATGTCCGGGCCGGCATCTTCAGGAAGATATTTGGCCTTGGGACTGAAGGGGAACTGCGCCATCGGGCCGAAGACATGGCAATGCGCATCGACCGCCCCGGCCGGCGGGATGAAGGCAGGGACAGAGGGATTTGCGTGCCAGGAAACGATCCGGCTGCTCTCAGGGGCGCTCATGCGAAAACCTCTCCATCCATCAACTTGCGGGCGGTGCGCAGCATGGCCGCGCTGGTGACGGCGCCGCTTTCGTCCAGTTCCATCACGCAGGTTGTTTCACCGGTTGGATGTTCGACCGACAATATCTTGCGCGGGCCGGAAGGAACGCTTGCAACCTCGGCGGCAGGAGAACCCTCTATCAGGCACGCCGTGGCAACGCTGACCGCGCCCAACACGCCGATCGAGGCATGGGCGCGATGCGGGATGAAGCTGCGTACCGTGACCGCGCCACCGCTGCGGGGCGGCGCGACGAGCATCATCTTGGGGACCGATTTTTCCCGGACGTCGCCCAGGTTCATCCGTTCGCCCACGGCCAGGCGGATCGCCTCGATCCGGGATTTGAGCGCGGCGTCATTGTCCAGCGCCTCGCGGTCCTCATAGCCGCTGATGCCGACGTCCTGCGCCTTCATCACGACGCATGGCATGCCGTTGTCGATCAATGTGACGCGCACGCCCTCCACCACGTCGAAGGCATTGCCGGTGGGTAGCAGCGCGCCGCAGGACGAGCCGGCCGTGTCGCGAAACTCCAGTGGGACGGGCGCAGCCGAGCCGGGCACGCCGTCGATTCTGGCTTCCCCGTCATAGCATGGCTTGCCGCCGGGCGTGCTCACGGTGGCAATGGCGATCTGCCCCGTATTCTCCATGAATATGGCGACGCGGGTTTCATCGTCCAGCGCGTCGACGAGACCGCGCTCGATGGCGAAGGGACCGACGCCGGCAAGGATGTTGCCGCAATTTTGCGCGTCGCTGACGATGGCCTGGTCCACGAAGACCTGAAGGAAGAGGTAATCGACGTCGACACCCTCCCGCTCCGACTTCTTCACCACCGCAACCTTGCTGGTCAGCGGATCGGCGCCGCCCATGCCGTCGATCTGGCGCGGGTCGGGCGAACCCATGATCCGCAACAGGAAGGCGTCACGCGCGGCGACGTTGGTGGGCAGGTCTTCGCTCAGGAAATAGCCGCCCTTGGATGTGCCGCCGCGCATCCACATCACGCGGGCGGAGCGATGGGGATCAGACATATTTCAGCCCCATTTCTTCCAGGCGCGGCCGCATGTTGTAGATGTCGAGACCCAGCTCCCCGGCCGCCAGCCGCACGCGCTTCGCCTCCTCCGCCGCCTCGCGCGCCTGCGCCTTTTCCAGCACCGCTGCGGCATTCGCGCGCGGCACGATGCAGACGCCGTCATCGTCCGCGATCACGACATCGCCCGGATTGACCAGGGCGTTGGCGCAGACGACGGGCACGTTCACGCTGCCGAGCGTCGCCTTGATCGTGCCCTGGGCGTGTACCGCCTTCGACCAGACGGGGAAGTCCATCTGCTTCAGATCGCGCACGTCACGCACCCCGGCGTCGATGATCAGCCCGCGGCAACCCCGCGCCAGTGCCGAGGTTGCGAGGAGATCGCCGAAATAGCCGTCGGTGCAGGGACTGGTGGGCGCGAGGAGGAGGACGTCGCCTTCCTTCAACTGCTCGATGGCGACATGGACCATCCAGTTGTCGCCCGGCGGTGCCGAAATGGTGACCGCGCTGCCCGCGATCCGCGCGCCGGGGTAGATGGGGCGCATATAGGGTGCCAGCAGGCCGGTGCGGCCCTGCGCCTCGTGCACGGTGGCGACGCCGCATCGGGCGAGGCCGTCAATGACGGAGAGGTCCGCCCGCTCGATATTCTGGACAACGACGCCGGACATGATCCTGCTCCCCATGCAAATTCAATTCGCATTTCCATGAACGAGGCGGTGAATGGAGACAAATCCGATCTATGCGCCGGCCATAAATTTTTGCTAATTATCCGCCATGGCTCCTGACCAGTTCAATATCCGTCATCTTGCGGCCATGGCCGCCGTCGTCGAGCGGGGGAGCGTCTCGCTGGGCGCCCGCGCGGTCAATCTGACGCAACCTGCCGTGACCCAGGGCATCGCCAAGCTGGAGGCGCAACTGGGACTGCCGCTGTTCGAACGGCAACCGGGCGGCATGATACCCACCGAGGCGGCGCTGGCGCTGGCGCCGCGCGTAGACGCCGCGTTGCGCCTGATCGGCAGCAGCCGGGTCACGGCAGCGCAGATCCGCGCCTTCGTGACGCTGGCGCGGGCGGGCAGCTACCCCGCGGCGGCGGCCGAAGCGGGCGTGACCGAACCCTCGCTGCACCGGGCGGTAAGCGATCTGGGCCTGGCCATGGGTTACAGGCTGGCGGAACGGCGGGGCCGCGGGCTGGTGCTCACGCGGCAGGGCGCGGCGCTGGCGCGACGGTTGCGGCTGGCGCTGGCGGAGTTGCGGTCCGGGCTGGAAGACACGGCCGACATAGGCGGGCAGGAAGGCGGACGGATCATCGTCGGCGCCATGCCGCTGTCGCGCGCGCGCCTTCTCCCCGCCGCGATCGCGAGTTTCCGCGCCAGCTTCCCGCATGTCGACATCAGCGTCCATGAAGGCTCCCATGCGGAGCTTGTCGGACCGCTGCGCGACGGAGAGATCGACATGATGATCGGCGCGCTGCGCGACCCGTCGATCGGGCAGGATCTGGTGCAAAGGCCGCTGTTCGAGGATCGGCCGATCATCATCGGGCGGGCGGGACATCCGCTGGCAGGCGGGTGGACCCCCGATGACCTGCGCCGTTTTCCCTGGATATTGCCGCCCGAGGGCGCACCGCTGCGACAATTGTGGCAACGCATGTTCGCCGCGCTGGGCGGAGCGTTGCCGGCCGTGCCGATCGAGTGCGGTTCGGTGATGACGATCCGGCAGTTGCTGCTGGGAGGCGATTATCTGACGCTGCTGTCGGTCGACCAGCTCGCGCTGGAACTGGAGGTGGGGATTGTCGCCGGCATCGGTCCGGCACCCGGTTCGGTCAGCCGGACCATCGGCGTCACCATTCGGGCGGGCTGGCGTCCGACGCGCCTGCAGGCCCGCTTCCTGGACGCCGTGGAAACCGAGGCCGGCAACATATATTCGTAAATTCTTATAAGGGGCGCATGGATTCGATTGGCGGACCGCCGGGCTATGCGCCATGCCCCGCAGGATGGAGCAGGAACTGGGTCTGATCGGATTTGGCGAGGCAGGGTCCACCTTTGCCGGGGCAGGCAAATGGGGCGCGCGCGCCCATGTGTTCGACCGCAAGACGGATGATCCCGCCGACGCGCAGGCGATGCAGGAGGCCTATGCCGCAGCCGGCGTGACATGTGCGCCGATTATGGAGCAGGCCTTGTCCGGCGTCGACCTGGTGGTGTCGCTGGTGACCGCGGACCAGGCGCTGGCCGTGGCGGAGGCGGCGGCGGCATGGCTGCGCGCCGGATCGATCTATTGCGACATGAACAGCGTCGCCCCCCAGACGAAGGAACAGGCCGCGCGCCTGGTCGAGGCGGCGGGCGGCCATTATGTCGACGTGGCGGTGATGGCGCCGGTCAATCCGGCGCTCCTGTCCGTTCCGCTGCTGCTGAGCGGGTCCATGGCCGCGCAGGCCGCGCCCCGGCTGGCGGCCCTTGGCTTTTCGAACATCAATGTCGTCGGCGAAAACGTCGGCCGCGCTTCCTCCATCAAGATGATCCGATCCGTCATGGTGAAGGGGCTGGAGGCGCTGACCGCCGAATGCGTGCTGGCGGCCGAGGCAGCGGGCGTGCGCGAGGAAGTGCTCGCTTCCCTGGACGCCAGCGACAAGGCGCAATCATGGGGCGACCGGGCGGACTATAATCTGGACCGCATGATGATCCATGGCCTGCGCCGCGCCGCCGAAATGGAAGAGGTGGTCCGCACGCTCGACGGGCTGGGCACCGGCGCCGCGATGAGCCGGGGCACGGTGGAGCGGCAACGCGCGATCGGCGCGCTGGGCGTGAAAGCGCCGGGCAAGGGGCTGGGCGCGAAGATCAGCCAGATCATTCAATCAAATGCACGAAAGGCGGATGCCGCATGAGCCTGATCATCGACTGTCACGGCCATTATACCGTATTGCCCAAGGGGCATGACGCCTGGCGCGAGGAACAGAAGGCGGCGTACAAGGCAGGCGTGCCCGCCCCCGCCTATCCGGAAATTTCCGACGACGAGATCCGCGACACCATCCAATCCAACCAGCTGCGCCTGATCAGGGAACGCGGCGCTGACCTGACCATATTCTCGCCGCGCGCATCGGCCATGGCGCCCCATTTCGGGGATGCGGAAGTCGCCAGGGAATGGGCGATCCGCTGCAACGACCTGATCGCCAGGGTCGTGGCCATGTTCCCCGACACATTTGCCGGCGTGTGCATGTTGCCGCAGTCGCCGCAGGCCGACATGGCGAACAGCATCGCGGAACTGGAACGTTGCGTCGACATGGGCTTCATCGGCTGCAACCTCAATCCCGATCCGGGCGGCGGGCATTTCCGGCATCCGCCGCTCACCGACCGTTACTGGTACCCGTTCTACGAGAAGATGGTGGAGCTGGACGTGCCGGCGATGATCCATGTTTCGGGGAGCTGCAACCCGGCGATGCATGCGACCGGCGGCTATTATATCGCGGCCGACACGATCGCCTTCATGCAGTTGCTGGAGGGAGACCTGTTCGCTGATTTCCCCACCCTCCGCTTCATCATTCCGCATGGCGGGGGCGCCGTGCCCTATCATTGGGGGCGCTATCGCGGGCTGGCCGACATGCTCAAGAAACCCAGCCTCGACACGCATCTGATGAACAACATCTTCTTCGACACCTGCGTCTATCACCAGCCGGGCATCGACCTGCTGGCGGATGTGATCGACAACAAGAATATCCTGTTCGGATCCGAAATGGTCGGCGCCGTGCGCGGGATCGACCCGACCACAGGTCATTATTTCGACGACACCAAGCGCTATGTCGACGCGCTCGACATCAGCGCGGAGGAAAAGCACGCCATCTTCGAGGGCAATGCCCGCCGCGTCTTCCCGCGGCTGGACGCGATGCTGAGGGAGCGGGGATTATGACGACCGAACGCCCCGCGCATCAGGACATTCATGAATATCTCGCCGAGTTCGAGGATATTCCGGGCACGCGCGTCTTTACCGCGAAGCGCGCGCGCCAGGGCTATCACATGAACCAGTTCGCCATGAGCCTGATGAAGGCGGAAAATCGCGAGCGGTTCAAGGCGGACGAGCGCGCCTATATGGACGAATGGCCGCTGACAGAGGCGCAGAAGCAGGCGTTGCTGGCGCGCGACTATAATGCGTGCCTGGATCTGGGCGGGAACATCTATTTCCTGTCCAAGCTGTTCTCGACGGACGGCCTGCCCTTTGCCGAGGCGGTCAGCACGATGACCGACATGAGCTTTCCCGAATATCGGGAGATGATGAACAGAGGGGGCCGCTCCCCCGAAGGGCTTCGGTCCATCAAGGAGAAACGCTGATGGCCCGCATTACCGCAGGCGTCGCATCAAGCCATGTGCCGCTGCTGGGCGTCGCGTCGGATTTCGGCAAGGATCGGGACGAGTATTTCGGGCCCATCTTCGCCGGCTATGACTGGACCCGCGAATGGGAGAAGGCGGAGAAACCCGACGTCGTGATCCTGGTCTACAACGATCATGCGTCGGCCTTCGACATGAAGATCATCCCGACCTTCGCCATCGGCTGCGGCGAACGCTACAAGCCCGCCGACGAGGGTTGGGGGCCGCGCGCCGTCCCCGATGTGGAGGGGCATCCCGACCTCGCCTGGCATATCGCCCAGAGCCTGATCCTGGACGAGTTCGACATGACCATCATCAACGAGATGGATGTCGACCACGGCCTGACCGTCCCGCTTTCCATGATGTTCGGCAAGCCCGACGCCTGGCCGTGCAAGGTCGTTCCGCTGGCGGTGAACGTCGTCACCTATCCGCCGCCGTCGGGCAACCGCTGCTGGGCGCTGGGCGAGGCGATCGCCAGGGCGGTGGCGAGCTTCCCCGAGGACCTGAACGTGCAGATATGGGGCACGGGCGGCATGAGCCACCAGCTTCAGGGGGCGCGCGCGGGCCTCATCAACAGGGAATGGGACAATCGCTTCCTTGACGGCCTGATCGGGGAGAGCGACCATCTGCGCCGCATCCCGCACATCGAATATCTGCGCGAAACCGGCAGCGAGGGCATCGAAATGGTGATGTGGCTCATCATGCGCGGCGCGTTGGGCGGCAAGACCCGCGCGCTCCACCGCCATTATCATGTGCCCTGTTCCAACACCGCGATCGGCCATCTTGTGCTGCGGCCGGATAATGGCGAAGGATATGACATGACCGGCAGCGAAGGAGGACCGCCTATCGCTCCGACATGAGGCACATCGCCCGAAAATCCCCGGCGAGGGGGAGACGGGCGTCAAGGGAGGGTCATATGACACAGGCATTACGGGGTTGGTTGGGAAGGGTCCGGTGACCGGGCGCTTCCCCGACATCGGGCAGGTGCTTGCCGAGGTACAGCTCCTTCACCGGCAGATCACCAAGGCTTCAAGCGGCGGGACGGATGGGTGGCGGCAGGAAGTGGTGCGGCTGCGACGGCGGATGGCAGAGCAGATCGGGGCCCTGATTCCGCTGGTGAGCGCGGGCCGGCCGGGTAGCGATACGCCACAGTTCGACGGCTTCCGCAAGGCGGTGTCCCGGTTTCGGACGGCGGTGGCGGAACATCAGGCCCAGTGGCCCGCCGTTCTGCTGGATACGAGAGACCCGGCCTATGTCGAGTCCGTCACCAGGCTTCGCAGCGCGCACGAGAATATGGATGAGAGTTTTCGCCGGCTGGAGAGCGGGTGAAACGAACCAAGTGAAGAAGGAATGACGGATATGCGTATTGCCCTGGCGGGCGCCGGAGCGTTCGGCGAAAAGCATCTCGATGGCCTCAGGAATATCGACGGCGTGACCGTCACCTCGCTGGTCGGCCGCAATCTGGAACCGACCCAGGCGATCGCCGCCAAATATGGCATCGGCCATGCCACCACCAACCTTGATGAAACGCTGGCCCGCGACGATGTCGACGCGGTGATCCTGTGCACCCCGACGCAGATGCATGCGGACCAGGCGATCGCCTGCATGAATGCGGGCAAGCATGTCCAGGTTGAGATCCCGCTGGCCGACAGCTGGGCCGATGCGCAGGCCGTGCTCGCGAAGCAGCAGGAAACCGGCCTGGTGTGCATGGTCGGCCATACCCGCCGTTTCAATCCGTCGCACCAATATGTCCATAATCTGATCAGCGCGGGCGAGCTGAACATCCAGCAGATGGACGTCCAGACCTATTTCTTCCGCCGCAGGAACATCAATGCCAAGGGCGAGCCGCGCAGCTGGACCGACCATCTGCTGTGGCATCATGCCGCGCATACCGTGGACCTCTTTGCCTATCAGGCCGGCCGGATCGTCGATGCCCATGCCATGCAGGGGCCGATCCATCCCGAGCTGGGCATCGCCATGGACATGTCGATCCAGCTCAAGAGCGAAACCGGCGCGATCTGCACCCTGTCGCTGAGCTTCAACAATGACGGGCCGCTTGGCACCTTCTTCCGCTATATCGGCGACAATGGCACCTATATCGCGCGGTACGACGATCTGGTGAACGGCAAGGAAGAACCGATCGACGTCAGCAAGGTCGCCGTGTCGATGAACGGCATCGAATTGCAGGACCGCGAGTTCGTCAGCGCGATCCGCGAAGGCCGCGAACCCAATTCCAGCGTCGCCAAGGTGTTTGACTGCTATCGCGTACTGGGCGAACTGGAAAAGCAGCTCGCATAGGATGATCGGGGAGCGGGGCATCGTCCCCGCTCCCGATGAAGGAGGAAGGTCCGTGGTCCAGTTGCCGCAGCGCAGGGTCGGTTCAGCCAGCGTGTCCGCGATCGGGCTGGGCTGCATGAGCCTGTCGCACGCCTATCTGCCCAAGCCCGAACCGGCCGATGCCGAGCGCCTGTTGCTGCGCGCGCTGGACCTGGGCGTCACATTCTTCGACACGGCCGCGCTCTACGGTTTTGGCGCCAATGAGCAGTTGCTGGGGCGCGCGATCATGCATCGCCGTTCCGAATTCACCCTGGCCAGCAAGTGCGTGCTCGCGGAGATCGACGGGAAACGTGGCCTGGATGGGTCGCCGGAGGCCATTGGCCGCGTTCTTGAGGATTCGCTGCGGCGGCTGAACACCGACCATATCGACCTGTACTATCTGCATCGGCTGGACCCCAAGGTGCCGATAGAGGACTCGGTCGGCGCCCTGGCGGGGGCGGTCGAGGCCGGGAAGATCGGCGCGATCGGCCTGTCCGAAATGTCGGCGGCGACATTGCGGCGCGCCCATGCCGTGCATCCGATCGCCGCGATGCAGACGGAATATTCGCTGCTCACCCGCAATGCGGAAATTGCGGTCCTGGATGCGTGCAGGGAGCTGGGAACCGCCTTTGTTGCGTTCTCGCCGCTTGGACGGGGGATGCTGACGGGATCCCTGCCGCCCTCCGCAGTGGAACCGCCCGACCTGCGGGCCACGCTGCCGCGTTTCAGGTCGCCTCATGTCGAGGCCAATCTGCTTCTGGCCGGCAAACTCGCGGCCATTGCGCGATCGGCGGGCTGCACGACATCTCAACTCAGCCTTGCGTGGCTGCTGGCGCGTGGAGACCATGTCCTGCCTATTCCGGGGACCGCCAGTCCCGACCATCTGGCGGAGAATATGGCGACATTGTCCATGTCCATATCAGCGGACGCGCTGGCGCAGGCGGATGCCCTGTTCAGCCGAGGCGCAGTTTCCGGCCCGCGCTATCCGCAATCCGCCCAGGCGCAGGTCGATACGGAAATCTGGGAAGGCGAACCGCTGGACGTTTCATGACGACCGGCTGGCCCCGCCTCCGCCGGCTCGCCAGTCGCTGGGCGGGCGCCCCACATGGCGGGTGAAGAAGCGGGAGAAATAGGCCGGGTCGTCAAAGCCGATCGCATAGGCGATTTCGGCGATCGAAAGATTGGAATAGATGAGCAGGCGGCGCGCCTCCAGCAAGGCGCGTTCATCGACCATGGCGGCCGGAGACATGCCCGCGACATGGGAGCAGGCCTGACGCAGCGTCGTTTCGCTGACGCCGAGCGCAAGGGCATGGGCGGCAACCGGATCCCTGTCGCGAAAGCGCTGTTCGATGCGTTCGCGCAGCCGGGCCACGAGCCGGGCCTGCCTGCCGCTGCTGGCGGCACCAGCATCGCCGGGGGCCGCATGGCGAAGCGCCTGAACCAGCAGGCCGAGAAGCAGCGCTTCCACCGCGCCGCGCTGGCCGGGGCCTGACCAGGCAAGTTCCCTCGCCATGCGCTGGATGGCCGCCTCCGCCTCCGCGAAATCGGCTGGCGGCAGCGCGACCGCGTGCGGAGCGCGGAACAGCGGTTGAAGATCATCGTCGCGGCTGAGGAGATGTTGCAGGTAGCTGTCGGAAATCGTCGTCACCCAGCCGAGAGATTCGCGAAGCCAGGTAAAGCCGTGGATTATCCCGGCAGGGACGAGCAGCAGACAGGGAGCATCGAACGACACCGTGTCGCCGTCGGCGCGCATGGCCCCGCCGCCTTCGCAGATCAGGATGACATGGTTGAGATCGCGATGGATGTGCGGCTGGATCGTCCATTCGCTGGGCCGCGATCGATCGTCGAGACTTTCCACATGGACAAAGCCGGCTTCGACTGCCCTTTGCGGCTCGCCATAGAGGTAGAAGGTCGGAACGGCTGTGCTCATGACGCCCAAAAGCTGTTGGATCGTCCAATCTATATGCTGGCATAGCCATGGCAGGCAAGCCCCGTCCGCGCCAGAAGAAGCCGGACAAGGCATGAGAGGAACAGGGCCATGAAAACGCAAGTCGCCATTGTCGGCGCGGGACCGGCCGGCCTTTTGCTGGGCCATTTGCTACGCGCCGAGGGGCTGGACGTCGTCGTCGTGGAGCGGGCCTCGGCCGATTATGTGCTTGGACGCATTCGCGCCGGGGTTCTGGAGCGGACGACGACCGATCTGATGGACCGGCTGGGCCTGGGCGAGCGGATGCACCGGGAGGGGCTGCCGCATGACGGCTTCCATCTGGCGGATGGCGAACGCCTCATCCGCATCGACGTCGCCGCGCTCACCGGCCGGCAGGTGATGGTCTATGGACAGACGGAATTGACGCGTGACCTGATGGACGCGGCGCCCGAACGCGGCCTCAACGTGATATACGAAGCGGGCGACGTGGCGATCCACGACCTGGAGGGGGACGCCCCCTATCTCAGTTTTACCGAAAATGGCGCGACGCGGCGGATCGATGCGCAGTTCATCTGCGGATGCGACGGATTTCATGGCCCTTCGCGTGCCGCCATTCCGGCGTCGGTGGGAAAGCCCTTCGAAAAAATCTACCCCTTCGGCTGGCTGGGCATCCTGGCCGACGTGCCGCCCTGCAATCATGAACTGATCTATGCCAATCATGATCGCGGCTTCGCACTGGCCTCCATGCGTTCGGAGACGCGCAGCCGCTATTATATCCAGGTTCCGCTGGACGAGAAGGTCGAGGACTGGCCGGACGAGCGGCTATGGGACGAGCTGGCCATCAGGCTGGGTCCGGAAGCGGGCGCGCAGATCGTAAGGGGGCCATCGCTGGAAAAATCGATCGCGCCGCTGCGATCCTTCGTGTTCGAACCGATGCGTCACGGCCGCCTCATGCTGGCCGGCGACAGCGCGCACATCGTGCCGCCGACCGGGGCGAAGGGGCTCAATCTTGCGGCATCCGACGTCCATTACCTGTCGGAGGCGCTGGTCGCCTATTTCCGGCGCGGCGACAATGACGCCATTGCCGGCTATTCCGACCGCGCCCTTGCGCGGATCTGGAAGGCGGAACGCTTCTCCTGGCAACTGACGCGGCTGATGCATCGTTTCCCGGACAATGACGCGTTTGACAGGCGGATGCAGCTCGCGGACCTGGATTATATCGCCTCGTCCGTCGCGGCGCAGACGACCATCGCCGAAAATTATGTGGGACTGCCGCTTTGATGCGGCGGACCTGCATGGCGGGAGGATATCTGCGCAAATAGCCCCTGCGCAGGCCGATGCGCGTCGAGATATGGCCTGAAAGTTACCGCCATGTCTGGGGAGAGGAACTGGAGCGGGTGAAGGGAATCGAACCCTCGTCGTAAGCTTGGGAAGCTTCTGCTCTGCCATTGAGCTACACCCGCCCGGGTGGAACGCGGCTTAGCCTTTGATCCTGGTGCCGTCAACGCGATCGCGGCGGAGAATTTCAGAGATCGGCATAGGGCGCCTCGGCATCGCGGGCCGGTATGGCGCCGCGGCGGCCGATATTCCAGCCTGCCAGACGATGCCCGGCGATCGCCGCTTCGCCGGGGGTGCGGCCGGCGAGGCGGGCGTGGAGATAGCCGCCGTTGAACGCGTCGCCCGCGCCGCTCGAATCGACGACGCGCAGCTTTGCCGGGGGCGCAACGATCCGCCCGTCCACCAGGCATCCCTCCGCGCCGAGCTTCACCACGACCTCTCGACCTTCATCCGCCCCCCAGCGGCGGGCGGCGTCCCCGGCATCGTCGGCTTCGCCCATCTCCACCTCGTCAGCGAGGGTCGGCAGGCCCATGTCGCTGACGGCGATCGCCCGGTCCCGCCATCGCCGGGCCGTGTCCGCGTCGGGCCAGAGCCGGGCGCGATAATTGCCGTCGAACGCCACCCTGCCGCCATTGGCGCGGACCGCGCCGCACAGGCCCAGCAGCTTCTCGCGCGCCTCTTCGGGCAATATGGCCAGGGTGATCAGCGAGAAATACAGCAGTTTCGACCGGGCCGCCTGTTCCATCATGGCGGCGCTTCCCGGCAGGTCGAACATGCGCCTGGCGGCCGCCTCTCCCCGCCAATAGTGAAAGCTGCGTTCGCCCTGCGCATCGGTTTCTATGGCATAGAGGCCGGGTAGCCTTCCCTCCGCCGCGAGCAGCAGGGACGTGTCGACCCCCTCCCCCTCCCATGCGGCGCGCAGTTCCGCGCTCATGGGATCGGCGCCGATCGCGCTGGCGAAGCGCACCTGGTCGCCGCAGCGGGCCAGATGGATCGCGGTATTGATGACGTCGCCGCCATAACGCAAATTCCAGCCGCCGTCCGGGCCGCCCTCCCCCGAAGCGCGGCTCAACTCCAGCATCGCTTCGCCGACGACGGTTACCCCTTCGGTCATGCCCATATGCGTTCCATCCTGCTGCTATGGGCGTCTCCTTGGCGCGTGGGGCACGGACAAGTCAATGCCGCGCGGGTTCCGCCCATGTCGACAATTTCTTTCGCAAACGGAACGTCCCGTGCGGCTGCGCGTTGTAAGGATCGGACACGCTATCGACGGGAATGCCCAAATGCACACGGCGGCGCCGGAAGGATCTGGAAACCGCTTCGAACTGCTGGTCCAGAATGTTACCGACTATGCCATCTACATGCTGTCGGAAACCGGCATCGTCGCGAGTTGGAACGCCGGCGCGCGGCGTTTCAAGGGCTATGAGGCCGAAGAGATCATCGGCCAGCATTTTTCCCGCTTCTACACGGCGGAGGATCAGGCGGCCGGACTTCCCGCGCTGGCGCTGGAAACCGCAGAACATGCCGGCCGGTTCGAGGCCGAGGGGTGGCGCGTGCGCAAGGACGGATCGCGTTTCTGGGCGCATGTCGTCATCGATCCCATCCGCGAACCCGGCGGCCGGCTGATCGGCTTCGCCAAGGTCACCCGCGACCTGACGGAACGCCGCGCCGCCGAGGAGGAATTGCGGCGCAGCGAGGAACGCTTCCGTCTCCTGGTGCAGGGCGTCACCGACTATGCGATCTACATGCTCGACCCCGTGGGGACGATCACGAGCTGGAATCCGGGCGCGGAACGCTTCAAGGGATACAAGACCGAAGAGATATTGGGCCAGAATTTCTCTCGCTTCTATTCGGAGGAGGACCGCATGGCGGGGCTGCCCTCCAGAGCGCTGGATACGGCGGCGCGCGAGGGCCGGTTCGAGGCCGAGGGGTGGCGCATCCGCAAGGACGGATCCCGATTCTGGGCGCATGTCATCATCGATACGATCCGCAGCACGCAGGGTGAATTGATCGGCTTTGCCAAGATCACGCGCGACCTGACCGAGCGGAGGGAGACGCAGCTGGCGCTGGAAGAAGCACGGGAAGTGGTGTTCCAGGCGCAGAAGATGGATGCCATCGGCAAGCTGACCGGCGGCGTCGCCCATGATTTCAACAATCTGCTGGCCGTGATCGTCGGCAGTCTGGACCTGGCGCGGCAGCGGCTGGCGAGCGGGGCGGACATATCCCGCTATATCGACAATGCGATGACGGCGGCGGAGCGCGGCGCGACGTTGACGCAGCGCATGCTCGCCTTCGCGCGCAAGCAGGAACTGAAGCTGCGAAGCGTGGATTGCGTGACGCTGGTCCGGGACATGGCGGATCTGTTGAAGACGACCCTGGGCAACGGTGTGGCCATAGAGACCCGCTTTCCCCTGCAGCTGAGCGCCGCCCATGCCGATCCGGCGCAGCTGGAACTGGCTCTGCTCAACCTTGCGGTGAATGCCCGCGACGCCATGCCCGACGGCGGGAGGATCATCATAGAGGGCGCGGAGGCTACGCTGTCGAAGGCGCAGCGCCCCGACCTGGCCGACGGTCGATATGTGCGCCTGTCCGTGATCGATGAAGGCGAGGGCATGGACGCGGCCACGCTGGAACGCGCGCGCGAACCGTTTTTCACGACCAAGGGGGTCGGCAAGGGCACGGGCCTGGGCCTGTCGATGGTGCATGGCTTTGCCGAACAATGCGGCGGTTCGCTGACCATCGCCAGCGAGCCGGGCAAGGGTACCACGGTGTCGCTGTGGCTGCCCTGGGCGCCGGCCGACGAGGTCAAGGAGGATGTCGCCGACATACCCGACATGCTGGCGCTGGCCGAGCCGCTGGTGATCCTGGCGGTCGACGACGATGACCTGGTGCTGACGAACACCGCCGGCATGCTGGAGGAACTGGGGCATACCGTGTTCCAGGCGACGTCGGGACGGGACGCGCTGCGCGTGCTGGAAAAAGGCAGCGTCGACCTGGTCATCACTGATTATGCCATGCCAGGCATGACGGGAACCCAGCTTGCCGATCAGATCGACGAACGATTCTCCGGCCTGCCCGTGGTGATCATCACCGGCTTTGCCGAATTGCCGCCCAACATGACGCGGCGGCCCCGGCTGGACAAACCGTTCAAGCAGGCGGAGCTGGCGCGCATCGTGACGGCGGTGACGCAGGGCGGCCAGAAGCTCGTGCGGTTGGCCCCGCCGTCCGACGACCTGTAGGCGGCGATCTTTACCAAAGCTTGACGAAACAGGCGTAAAGCAAGGATTTCCTTGCCCTAGCCCCTTGCATGCGTCGGGAAGTTCGCCAAAGAGACATGAACGTCGTCCCTCCCCCGTACGCCCTTCCGCAGGATCGCATGAACAGGCAAGCCGCACCGACTTCCCATTTCTATACGTCGTTGCGCATGCGCCTCCACTATCTGGATTGGGGCAACAGCGCGGCCCCGACGCTGATTCTGGTGCATGGCGGGTTCGACCACGCCCGGAGCTGGGACTGGACGGCGCGGGCGCTAGCGAAGGATTATCATGTCATCGCACCGGACCTGCGTGGCCATGGCGACAGCGCCTGGTCGGCCGAGGGTTCCTATATGACTGCGAACTATGTCTACGATCTGGCGCAATTGATCGAGCAACTGGGCCGGGAGCCGGTGATATTGGTCGGCCATTCGCTGGGCGGCTCGATCGCGCTCCGCTATGCCGGGCTTTTCCCGGAAAGGGTCGCGAAGGTCGTCGCCATTGAAGGGCTGGGACTGTCGCCCGGCCGGATCGAGGAGCAGGCGCAAAAGGCCGAACCGGACCAGTGGCTGCAATGGATCGAGAAGCGGCGAGGGCGCGCGCGCCAGACGCGGCGGCATTACCCGACCATCGAGGCCGCGGTCGCGCGCATGCGGGAGCGCAACGACCATCTGTCGGTCGAACAAGCGATGCATCTCACCATCCATGGCGTCAATCGCAACGAGGATGGCAGCTATCGCTGGAAATTCGACCCCTATCTCCATGATCCCGCGCCGCAGGCCTGGTCCGACATCAGCCTGCCGCAGTTCTGGGAACGGATCGCATGTCCGACGCTCCTGTGCCTGGGGCTGGATAGCTGGGCGTCCAATCCGGTGAAGGACGGACGCGCCGCGCATTTCCAGGATGCGCGGCTGGTCGAATTCGCTGATGCGGGTCATTGGCTGCATCATGACCAGTTCGACCGCTTCATCGCCGAACTGCGGGACTTCCTCTGATCCGGCCAAACGCGGCGAATGATCTTCGCCGCCTGAAAAGGGCCTGGCCTCGCTATGCTTTGAAGGCAGCGATGGCGGCCTGATATTCGGACCGAAGTTGGGCGATGAAATCGGCGGCGGGCTGGATCTCGCGGATCGCGCCAATGCCCTGGCCCGCGCCCCAGACGTCGCGCCACGCCTTTGCGCCGCCCGAAGCGCTGGAAAAATCCATTTGCGAAGCCTTGGGCAGATT
>Ga0207657_10003771_pt1 | contig 16105 bp, 12 predicted proteins | sample KBSC33metaG_FD_184316 | JGI IMG/M metagenome (GOLD analysis project Ga0207657, IMG submission 184316) | Corn rhizosphere microbial communities from Kellogg Biological Station, Michigan, USA - KBS C3-3 metaG (SPAdes) (version 2) | ecosystem: Host-associated > Plants > Roots > Rhizosphere > Soil ... | reverse complement strand
CCGGCAACGCCGCCTTGATGCGGCAGATCGGCGTCCAAGGCCTGGTCGCCAGCGAATATCCGCTCGGGGCGATCCCCCTGCCCGACAACTTCCCGCGCCGCAACCGGCTGATTGCAGGCGTCTCGCAAGGCACCCTGGTCGTGGAGGCGGCGCTGGAATCCGGCTCCCTGATCACGGCGCGTTTGGCCGTCGAGAGCGGGCGCGATGTCTTCGCGATTCCCGGCTCGATCCATTCGGCGCATTCGCGCGGTTGCCACCGGCTGATCCAGGAAGGCGCCAAGCTGGTGGAAACCCCGGAAGACGTGTTGCGCGAGCTGCGCTTTGCCGGCGAGACGCTGCCCGCGTCGCTGTCGATGCCGCGCGCCTCGCTTTTTGCGCAGGCGGCCGACGACTCAACCACCCGGGGCCCCGACGGCGCGCTGCGTGCCGCACTGGGCCACGATCCTGTGACCTTCGACGTGCTGGCCACGCGCACCGGCCTGCCGTCCGACCAGCTGGCGGCGCGCCTGCTCGAGCTCGAGCTTGCGGGCGTCGTCGAGCGCCTGCCCGGCGGCTTGCTGCAACAGCGGGCGCGCGCCTGAAAAGGCGGTGGTGCTTGCCGCCTCGGCACCACCGTTGGCCAGCCTTCGATAGTCGCATGCATCGAGGCATATCGGTCGGTCTGGACATGTAAATCCGGCCCTCGTGGCGACGATTTCACAAAGGTCCAACAGGCCCGTTCTCCACTGCCAACTCCCGCTTGCCGCCACCGGTCGCTGCGGTATAGTCGGTTCATGTTTGACGTCCTTGTCTACCTGTACGAGAACTACTGGCGACCGGACGCCTGTCCGGATCACGACCAGTTGTCGCGCAAGCTGACCGCCGTCGGGTTCGAAACGGACGAGATCCAGGAAGCGCTGCACTGGCTCGACGGCCTGGCAGACACCTCGCAAGGCTACACGGGCGTGCAATCCGCCGACGCCATCCGCCTTTACTCGGATCGCGAGATCGAATCGCTGGGCGAGACCTCCGTCGGTTTCGTCACCTTCCTCGAATCAGCAGGCGTCCTGCCGCCGCCGATGCGCGAAATGGTGATCGACCGCGCGATGGCCGCCGGCGGCAACCCGCTCGACCTCGACGACATGAAGATCATCATCCTGATGGTGTTCTGGAGCCTGGGCGAGGAGCCCGATGCGCTGATCCTCGACGAGCTGTTCGTCGCGCCGGAAGAGCGCCTCATCCACTGATCGCAGCCTGCTGCGCGCCATGAAGAACGGCTCCTGCGGGAGCCGTTGCTACTTCAGGCGATCCGGATCCGCGTTGATCTTCTCGATCGCGCTGCGCGTCGCCGCGATCGTCAGCGACTCGTCCTGCGCCGGCACCAGCAATTGCGCCTGCAGGAAGGCCGCCAGGCGGCGGCGCTGGAACAGCACGCAGCGGCCACTGGCCGAGACGAACAACGACAGTTGCTTGCGCATGCCCTGCCAGGCCAGTTGCACGGCCTCCTGGCGATCGCGGTAGTCGAGCATGTACCAGGCGCCCACCAGCATCTCGTCGGTGGCCGCGAGCGCGTCCGCCGACGGCGTCGCGCCGCCCTCCGCGACGATCTCGAGTTCGTCCGACTCGTGGCCGGACAGGTCGAGCGCGAAAGAGTCGTCGATCTCGAAGTCGGCGTCCGGCAGGATCTCGTCGAGCGCCTCCAGGCGTTGTTTCAGACGTCCGAACTGCTCCGGATCGATGGTGGCCGTGCGCGCCGCGAATGCGGCTGTCAACGCCACGTTGAGCGCCCGGAGCGTGGTCTCCTGCCGCTCGCCGGGGACGCCGCCGGCCAGCATGCCCTGGCGCAGCGCCGCCAGCAACGGGCCGAGGCGGCGGATGACCTCGGCGCGCTCTTCGCGCGAGGTCTTGGCGCTGGCGATCCACACCAGCTCCAGCGCGGCCTCGCGCACCTCGCGCGTCTGCGCGCTCTGCAGGCCGTGGCGCATCGCGGTCGTGGCAAGCACGTCGGCCCAGATCTGGAACAGGAACTCGCGCACGCCGTCCTGAACCGGCACGCCGTCGAGCAGCTTGCGCAGCTCGATGGTGTACTGGATGGCCAGCGTCTCGCGCTGCTCCACCTGGCTGGCGAGCGACACGCCCTTCTTGGTCGTCTCGTTCTGGTCGCGGAAGAACTTCTCGATGAAGCGCTCGAACTCGACCAGCACGGTCTGGAACACCTTGCGGCCCGTCTCGGGGAAGGCTTCGACCACCTGCACCACGCGCGCCACCTCGCCTTCGAGCTCCGGGCCGGCGCCTTGCGGTGCGGCGTCGAAACCCATCACGCACGCGCCCATGCGGTCGATCAGGCGGCGCGCGGGATGCTGCGCCGACGAGAAGAAATCGGGCTCGGCCATCGCCACGCGCAGCGTGGGCATCTGCAGGCGCGCGAACCAGACCCGCACGGCGCTCGGAATCCGATCCTCGGTGAGGATGCTCTGGAACAGCAGCGCGACGACCTCGATCGTGGCGCGCTCCTCCTGCGTGTTGGCGGTGCTCTTGAGTTCCTGCTTCTGCTGGCGCAGGGCCTCGATCATCTCGGTGGGCGCGAGGACCACGCCCTCGTTGCGGCGCGCCTCGACCTGCTCGACGAACACCTGCTGCGCCGCGGCGATCGCGCCCGTCATCTCGCCCGAAGGCATCGACACGCGCTGCGTGTTCATGAAGCCCTGGACGTGGCGTTCCATCGTCCGGCCGAAGCGCCTGAGCGTGGCGTCGACCTGCACCTGCTGCGGCGACACGAACTGCCCGCCGCCGGCTGGCGCCCTGACGTTGCCGGTCACGCTGACCCCGCTCCTGGGCGCGCCGGCGCCGGCCGCGCCGCCGCCTTCTCCCGTGGGCAGAAGCGTGGTGTTGCGCATGAAGTCGGCCATGCCGCCGCCGCCGGCGCCGCCTTGATTGACGCCACCGTTGCCGGCCTGGCCGGCGCCACCCGCGTAGGCCGAGGTGCCGGCTGCGCCGCTGCCATTGCCGCCGGCCTGGCCCGGAGCGCCCTGCCCTCCGGCGCCGCTGGGACCACCCGAGCCTCCGCTGCCCTGGCCCCCACCGCCCGGCCCGCCTTGTCCGTAGCCGCCCTGGCCTGCGCCACCTTGGCCGTAGCCGCCCTGGCCTGCGCCACCCTGGCCGTAGCCCTGGCCCGCGCCACCTTGGCCGTAGCCGCCCTGGCCTGGGCCACCCTGTCCCCCGCCGCCCTGGCCCCCGTAGCCCCCAGGCCCGCGTTGACCGCCATAGCCCATGGCTTGGCCGCCACCCTGGGTGGTGGGAGCGCCATAGCTCGTCGCAGCGAATTGCGTGCCGCCGCTGCTGGTGGTGACGCCACCGCCGCTGGTGCTGCGGAAGTCTTCCATCGGCATCTGGCGCGACGCGACGACCGGGGCACGGTCGACGCTGCGGCGAATCAGCGTGCGCAGGTTGACGTCGGGCAGCACGCCCTTTTCGATCAGGAACCGGTTCGCCTCGTGGTATGCCTCGGTCGTCAAGGCCGAGAGCTCCACCTTCATCGTGTTTTCGACATCCGGCCAGGCGCCGGGGCCGAAGTCGCTGTCGATGAACGCCCGCACGATGACCTTGGCGAGCTGTTGCGGGCGGAACAGGTCGTGGTCGGCCAGCTCCTCGCGCCCTTCGAGCGCGGCGATGCGCGTCTTCAGGTCATTGAGTTCCCAGACGGCCTGATCGACGATGGCCTGCGACAGCCGGGAGACGAAGATCTCCTTTTGCACCGTCTCGTCGTCCACCAGCATCAGCTTCTGGGTGTGGCCGGTCATCGACGCGACGAGCGCGCCGGTGCCGGTGTTGGGCTGGTCGGCGACGGCAGCGTCGCGCAGCATCTCGTTCTGGCGCTCGATCCACTCCTGCCCGTGCGTCATCAGCGCCTGCAGCGTGTCGCGGCGCTGCTGGGCCACCGAGCGCTCGGCCGGCTTGTCGAGCGCCAGCCGGGCCGCCTCGAGGACGGCGGCCAACAGGCGTGCGCCGGCCTCGACGAGCTGCTCGGCGAACATCGTCCGAGCCCGGCGTGCGATATCTGGCGACGATGTGGCCTCTACCATCCGGTGGTTTCGCTTCCCTGGAGTGTCTGCGCTGGCGCGCGCGTCATCTGCGCAATCTACACCACGGCGCCGGCATTCGGGTCATTCGGGTCGATCTCGCCCTTGCCGCCCGTGTGCACCAGGTCTTCGCGCTTGACCCCCAGCCACATGGCGATCGCGGCCGCGACGAACACCGACGAATAGATGCCGAAGCAGATGCCGATGGTCAGCGCCATCGCGAAATAGTGAAGCGTCGGGCCGCCGAAGATCAGCATCGACAGCACCATCATCTGCGTGCAGAAGTGGGTGATGATCGTGCGGCTGATGGTGCTGGTGATCGCATGGTCGATCACCTGCATCGTCGTCAGCTTGCGAAAGCGCCGGAAGGTCTCGCGGATGCGGTCGAAGATGACCACCGATTCGTTGACCGAGTAGCCCAGCACCGCGAGCACGCCCGCGAGCACCGACAGGCCGAACTCCCACTGGAAGAACGCGAAGAAGCCCAGGATGATGACGACGTCGTGCAGGTTGGCGACGATCGCCGCGATGGAGAACTTCCATTCGAAGCGGAACGCCAGGTACAGCATGATGCCCACGACCACGCTGATCATCGCGTAGGCGCCGTCGCGCTTGAGCTCGTCGCCCACCGACGGCCCCACCAGCTCGCTGCGCTTGAGCACCACCGGCTCGGCCTTGGCGGCGTCGACGCAGGACGGCCGCGTCACCACCTCGCCCTTGGCAGTGGTCTCCGTCTTGGTGCCCACCGTGCCGGACTCGGCCTTGCAAAGCGCCTCGAACACGTGGCTGGGCACCTGCTTCTGGTCGATGCCGGCCTTGGTCGGCACGCGGATGATGACGTCGTGCGAGGTGCCGTAGTTCTGCACCTGGACGTCGCCGTAGCCCAGGTGGCTGACGACGCCGCGCAGGTGCTCGAGGTTGGCCGTCTGCGCGTAGGTGGCTTCGACGGCCGTGCCCCCGGTGAACTCGATCGAGAAGTTCAGGCCGCGCGTGACCAGGAAGAACACGGCGGCCAGGAAGGTCAGCGCCGAGACGATGTTGAACACCAGCGCATGCCGCATGAACGGGATGTCGCGCCGGATACGAAAGAATTCCATGTCAGTTTCCTTGCAAGATCTGGGCGCTCAGCGGGCCGCGCCGCGCTGCTTGGTCGCGACGGCCTTGGCCGCGCCGCCGTCCTCGACGACGAGGTCGTCCGGCTGCGGCACGTCACCGCCCGGCTGCTTGGCGCCGCCCTTCCACACCTGCCCGATCAGCACCGACTTGAGCTTCTTCTGGCGGCCGTACCAGAGGTTGACCAGGCCGCGCGAGAAGAACACCGCCGAGAACATCGAGGTCAGGATGCCCAGGCAGTGCACGATCGCGAAGCTGCGCACCGCACCGGAGCCGAAGCCGAACAGCGACAGGCCGGCGATCAGCGTCGTGATGTTGGAGTCGAGGATGGTGGCCCACGCGCGCTCGTAGCCGGCCGAGATCGCGGTCTGCGGTGCGCTGCCAGCGCGCAATTCCTCGCGGATGCGCTCGTTGACCAGCACGTTGGCGTCGATGGCCATGCCCAGCGTCAGCGCGATGGCCGCGATGCCCGGCAGCGTCAGCGTGGTCTGGATCAGCGACAGCACCGCCACCAGCATCAGCAGGTTGACGCCCAGCGACAGCGTGGAGATCACGCCGAACAGCAGGTAGTACGCACACATGAACACCAGGATCGCGGCGAAGCCCCAGGCGACGCTGTGCAGGCCCTTGGCGATGTTGTCGGCGCCCAGGCTGGGGCCGATGGCCGTTTCCTCGATGAATTCCATCGGCGCGGCGAGCGCGCCCGAGCGCAGCAGCAGCGCGAGGTCGTTGGCTTCCGCGATGCTGTGCATGCCGGTGATCTCGAAGCGCTTGTCCAGCTGGCTCTGGATCGTCGGCGCCGTGATGACCTGGCCCTTGCCCTTCTCGAACAGGACGATCGCCATGCGCTTGCCGATGTTGTCGCCCGAGACGGTGTGGATGATGCTGGCGCCCTTGGAGTTCATCGTCAGGTTGACGACGGCCCCGGCGCGCTGCTGGTCCTGGCCGGGCTGCGCGTCGGACAGGTCGTCGCCGCTGACCACGACCTCGCTCTTGACGATGATGTCGCCGCCGTCGCGGTACGGGTACTTCGAATCGCCGAAGGGCACCGGGCCGGTGCCCGCGGCCGCGGCACTCGCCTCGGCGCTCTCGTCGAGCATGTGGACTTCCAGCGTCGCCGTGCGGCCGATCAGGTCGCGCGCCTTGGCGGTGTCCTGGATGCCGGGCAGTTCGACCACGATGCGGTCGGCGCCCTGCTTCTGGATCACCGGCTCGGACGTGCCCAGGCCCGCCACGCGATTGGCCAGCGTGGTCATGTTCTGCTGGATCGCCTCGTCCTGCGCCTTGACCAGTTCGGCCGGCTTGAGCGTGCCGGTGAGCTTGACGTCGGTGCCGTCGGGGGTCGACGTCCACTGCACGTACGGGAAGGCGTCGGTCAGCGCATTCAGGCCTTGCGTGGCCGTGTCCTGCTCGTGGAAGGTGACCACGACCGCGTTGCCCTCGCGCGTGACGGCGGGGCGCAGCGACTTCTCGCGCATCAGGGCGCGGATGTCGGAGTACAGCGTCGCGTTCTTCTTGTCGAGCGCCGCCTTCAGGTCGACCTGCAGCAGGAAGTGCACGCCGCCGCGCAGGTCCAGGCCCAGGTACATCGGCATGGCGTGGACCGAAGTCATCCAGCGCGGCGCGCGCGCCACCAGGTTCAGCGAGACGGCGTAGGGCGCGGCGTCGGGATCGGCGTTGGCGCCGTTCAGGCCGGCGGCCAGCACGTCGCGGGCGTGGATCTGGGTGTCGGTGTCGGCGAAACGCGCGTGCACCGACGTGCCCTCGAAGGCGACGTAATCGGGCTTGATGTTGGCTGCGCTCAGCAGCTGCTCGACCTTCGTGACCGTGTCGGAGCCGATCTTGGTGGTCAGCTTGGCCGCCGAGATCTGCACCGCGGGCGCCTCGCCATACAGGTTGGGCACCGTGTACAGCAGGCCGGCCAGCACGGCGACGACCATCAATACGAATTTCCAGACAGGGTAGCGATTCATGGGTGATTCCTCGAAGGCGTCGCGCCGTCGGCGGCCCGGTGCGGGCGCGCGAAGCGGCAGCGCCGGCCACGGCGCCGCCACGGGCGCCGGGCCGGCGGGCACTGCTTTACTTCATCGTGCCCTTGGGCAGGATCTGGACGATGGCGCTGCGCTGGATCTGCAGCTCGACGTTGCTGCCGGTCTCGATGTGCACGGTGGACTCGCCCAGCTTGGAGATGCGGCCGATGATGCCGCCGGTGGTCACCACTTCGTCGCCCTTGGCGATGCTGGCGATCAGCTCCTTTTGCTCCTTGGCGCGCTTCATCTGCGGGCGGATCGCCACGAACCAGAAGATCGCGATCATCGGGATGAAGAACAGGAACTGGCCGATGCCGCTGTCGGCGGCGGCGGGCGCCGCGGTCTGGGCGTAGGCGGAAGAGATCAGGAACACGGCGGAAATCCTCAGGGAAAACGTGGGGAGCGGGCGTCGGCGCCGTGCGAAGAGGCGCCGCACCCGCAGTGAAACGTGCGGTCGAGGTGGAGCCGCTGCCCGGCGATTCAAGCCCGGCGCAGTTCGACCAACCCACCATTTTAACGGGCGGCGCGGCAAGCCCGTCCGGCAAGCGTGCGCTGGCTTACCCCAAGTGCCGTTCAAGCGCGCGAGCGCACCTGGTTGCGGCCGCCGCGCTTGCAGTCCTGCAACGCGGCGCCGGCGCGTCCCAGCGCGTCGTCCAGCGACTCGCCGGGCGCCCGCGCGGCCACGCCGATGCTGGCGGTCACGGGCAGGCCGATGCCCAGCTTGGCCCAGGCGTGGGCCTCGATCGCGGCGCGCAGGCGTTCGGCCACCAGCAGCGCGCGCGTGGTCGAGACCGGACCGCCAAGCGCGACGACGAACAGGCCGCCGTCCAGGCGCGCGATCACGTCCTGCGGGCGCGACTGCCCCCGCAGCACGTCGGCGACCGCCCGCAGCACGGCGTCGCCGCTCGCGCGCGAGCAGGTGTCGTTGATGTGGCGCAGGTGGTCGACGTCGGCGGCGACCAGGGTGAGCGGGGCGTCGGGATATTGCAGGGCCAGGCCGGCGCTGGCCGCGCGCAGCCGCGCGCGGTCAGCCAGGCCGGTCAGCGCGTCGCCGCCGTCGTCGCCGGACGATCGCGCGGCGCCGGCGGCCTCGACACGCGCCACCGCCTGCCCGACCGCCTGCAGCATCGCGGGCAGCCGCAGCAGCGCCTGGTGCTGCGCGGCGCGATCGGGAAGCGATCCCAGCGTGGCCAGGCGCGCGGCCAGCGCGGCGGCGGCGCCCAGCGCGGCATCGAGGGCGGGGTCGAAAGACTCATCCGCCGCCCGGCGCTGCGCCGCCGGCGGCGCGGCCGGCGAGTCGTCGGGCGAAGGTGGGACGGCAGGTTCCAAGGTGAGCTTTCCGCCGCCTATCGTACGGCCGACGGCTTGAATCCTGCGGCCGAGCGGCCATATGGAAGGGATCGCCTCGTGGCGTCCCGGGAAAGCAACGCCATGTCGCTCGCCATCGTCCTCGCCACCGCCCTGCTGCTGGTAGCCGCCATCGCGGGCGGCCCGCGCTGGCGCGCCTGGCGCCGGCAGGTCTGGGCGAGCCGGCCGTTCCCCGCGGACTGGCGCAACATCCTGCGCCGCCGGGTTCCGCTGTATCGCCAGCTGCCGCCCGATCTGCAGCAGCAGTTGCGCCGGCGCATCCTGATCTTCCTGGCCGAGAAGCCATTCCTCGGCTGCGCCGGGCTGCAGGTCACCGACGAGATGCGCGTGACCATCGCCGCCCACGCCTGCCTGCTGCGGCTCAACGGCAACGCATCGATGTTCCCCGAACTCAAGCAGATCCTCGTCTACCCGGGCGCCTTCATGGTCGATCGCGTCCACACCGAGCCCGGCGGTGTGCTGCGCGAGCAGCGTCGCGCCCTGGCGGGCGAGTCGTGGTCGCAGGGGCAGGTGATCCTGTCCTGGCAGGACGTGCTGGACGGTGCCCGCGTGGCGGACGACGGCCACAACGTCGTGCTGCACGAATTCGCCCACCAGCTCGACCAGGAGACCGGCAACGCCAACGGCGCGCCGCGCCTGGGTTCGCGCGCCGCGCTCGCGCGCTGGGCCGACGTGATGGGGCGCGAGTTCGCGGCCCTGCAGGCGCGCATCCGTGCACGGGACGCGGCACGCGAGCGTGCGCAGGCCGAGTGGTCGTGGTTCGGATCGACCCCCGAGGCTGCCCCGGCGCCGGAGCCCGCCGACCTGATCAGCGACTACGGCGCCACCAACGAGGCGGAGTTCTTCGCCGTCGTCACCGAGGTGTTCTTCGAGCAGGCCGGAGCCCTCGCGCTGCGCCATCCGGCGCTGTTCGCGCTGCTGGCCGACTACTACGGCGTCGATCCGCGCACCTGGCACGCACCGCTGCATTGAACGAGCCTTGTTGGCGGGGGTGGGTTCCGCGACTGCGCGCGGAATGACGGCAGGTTCGTCATCCTGCGCGAAGTCGCAGGATCCACCCCTTCCATGACGCCGCCCACCAAGGCAACCAAGCCCGGTCAACGCTGCATTCAAATCCTCTGGATCATCGAGGGTGGCCGCCAGCACACACTTCCTCTCACGCCATCAGCGGCATCGCTGACACAACGACTGGAGAGAAATTCATGCTCACGCTTCGCAAGGCCCAGGATCGCGGCCACGCCGACCACGGCTGGTTGAACAGCCACCACAGCTTCTCGTTCGCCGACTACCACGACCCGGCGCACATGGGCTTCGGCAACCTGCGCGTCCTCAACGACGACACCGTCGCCGCGGGCACGGGCTTCGGCACGCACGGCCATCGCGACATGGAGATCATCAGCTACGTGCTCGATGGGGCCCTGGCGCACCAGGATTCCATGGGCAACGGCACCGCCGGCGGCGCCAACTCCGGCGTGATCGTTCCCGGCGACGTGCAGCGCATGACCGCGGGCACCGGCGTGCGCCACAGCGAGTTCAACCACTCCAAGGACTCGGCCACCCACTTCCTGCAGATCTGGATCCTGCCGGAACGCGGCGGCCTGGCGCCGGGCTACGAGCAGGTCAACGTGCCAGAGGCCAGCAAGCGCGGCCGGCTGGCGCTGGTCGGCGCGCCGGACAAGGTGCCCGGGGCGGTGACGCTCAATGCCGATGCGCGCATCTTCGCGGGCCTGTTCGATGGCGACGAGCGCCAGGAGCTGCCGCTGCCGGCCGGCCGCCTGACCTACGTGCACGTGGCGCGCGGCAGCCTGCGTGTCAACGGCCAGCAGCTGGGCGCGGGCGACGCGCTGAAGATCCGCGACGAGCCCACGCTCGTCCTGGAAGGCGGCGACCGGGCCGAGGTTCTCGTGTTCGACCTCAAGCCTTGATCGGACAAGAAGTCGCGGACACCGCGTCTGCATGAGAATGGGACTCGAAGCACCCGAGTCCCTCCTCCATGACCACCACCTCCAAACGCTCCTACAGCGCCCACACCCGCCTGCTGCATGCCGACCGTCTCGGCGGGGTCGAGCACGGCGCGATCCACAAGCCGCTGCACGTGTCGGCCGCGTTCAACTATCCGACGGCGCGCGACCTGGTCGAGGTGTTCCAGGGCAACCAGGCCGGCCACGTCTACGCGCGCCAGGGCAATCCGACCGTCAACGCGCTCGAGGCCAAGGTGACGTTGCTGGAGGACGCCAAGGGCACCGCGACCTTCGCCACCGGCATGGCCGCGATCACCGCGGTGTTCCTCGCCCTGCTGCGCGCTGGCGATCACCTCGTGTGCACGCGTTTCCTGTTCGGCAACACCAACAGCCTGATGCAGACGCTGCAGGCGCTCGGCGTGGCGGTGACCTTCGTCGACGCCACCGACGCCGCCAACGTGCGCGCCGCGATCACGCCCGCCACGCGCATGGTGTTCGTCGAGACCATCGCGAACCCCGTGACGCAGGTGGCCGACCTCGAGGGCATCGGCCGCCTCTGCAAGGACGCCGGCCTGCTCTACGTGGTCGACAGCACGCTCACCACGCCGCTGCTTCTGCGCGGCCGCGACGTCGGCGCCGGCCTCGTGGTGCACTCGCTGAGCAAGAGCATCGGAGGCCACGGCAACGCACTGGGCGGGGCGGTGGTCGACACCGGGCTGTTCGACTGGACGGGCTACGCCAACATCCTGCCGCCCTACAAGAAAGGCCCGGCCGACAAGTGGGGACTGCTGCAGGTCAAGAAGAAGGGCCTGCGCGACATGGGCGGCACGCTGCGCGCCGAGGACGCGCACCGCATCGCCGTCGGCGCCGAGACGCTGCAGCTGCGCCTGCGCCGCGTCTGCGACAACGCGCTGGCGCTGGCGCGGTGGCTGGAGGCCCAGCCCGCGATCGGCCGCGTGCACTACCCCGGCCTCGCGAGCCACGCGCAGCACGAACGCGCGGCGCGGCTGTTCAAGGGCGACTTCGGCCTGCTCATGAGCTTCGAGCTGCGCGAAGGCATCGACACCCTCGCCTTCCTCGACGCGCTGCAACTGGTCATCGTCTCCAGCCACCTGGCCGACAACCGCACGCTGGCCATCCCGGTCGCGCAGACCATCTACTACGAGATGGGTGCGCAGCGCCGCGCCGAGATGGGCATCGCCGACGGAATGATCCGCCTGTCGGTGGGCATCGAGGACATCGCCGACCTGATCGACGACTTCTCGCGGGCGCTGCAGACGGTCGCCGCCTAGGCTCGCACGCAGAGGCCTGGCCCTTCCCACGCAGGGGTGCCCGGCACTTCACACGCAGAGTTGCCTGGCACTTCCTTGCATTGCGCTCCCGCGTCGCCGCGGCACAGGCCGCCGCCGCAATGCGAGGGAGTGCCTCGCGCCGAACCCCTTGGGGATCGGCGTCAGGCACGGCCTTCATCCGCGAACAAGGCGTCGCGTGATTCATGCGACCCGGCGCGGACGAAGGCCGAGCCAGACACCTCGACACCTCGCGCGACGACTCGTTTGCTAGGCCGCCACGCGCTCCAGCGGCGCGACCTGCCGCAGCCGCGCCGCATCCCGGCCGGGCGGCGCGCCGAACATTCGGCTGTACTCGCGGCTGAACTGCGACGCGCTGTCGTAGCCCACGGCGAAGCCGACGGCCGCCACGTCGCCGGCATCGGCCAGCAGGCGCGAGCGCGCCTCCTGCAGCCGGATCTGCTTCTGGAACTGGATCGGCGTCATCGCCGTCACCGCGCGGAAGTGGCGATGGAACGACGACACGCTCATCGTCGCCAGGCCCGCCAGCTCCTCGACGCTGAGGGCCTGGTCGAAGTGCTGGCGGATGTGGCGGATCGCGTGACTGACCTGCGCGAGCCGGCTGTCGGCCAAGCCGATCTGGCGCACCCGGCCCCCCTGCGGGCCGCAAAGAAGCCGCCACAGGATCTCGCGCTCGATCAGCGGACGCAGCACCGGCGCGTCGCGCGGGCGATCGAGCAGCCGCAGCAGCCGCACCATGGCCTCCTGCAGCTCAGCCGACGCGGCCTGCACGCCCATGCTGCAGGGGGTGGCGGCCAGGTCGTCGACGCCGGGCGCCTCCAGCAGCAGGGAGGCGATCGTCGCCGGATTCAGATTCAGGCCGCAGGCCAGATACGGCCGTTCGGCGCTGGCGCGCACGATGCGGCTGGCGATCGGCAGGTCGGTGGAGACGACGACGAAGTCGCCCGCGCCGTACTCGAACACGCGATCGCCGACCACGGTGCGCTTGGCACCCTGCACGACCACGCCGAGGCTGGGCTCGGTGACGCAATGGATGGCCTCGGTGGGCACCCGCGAGATCGTCGCGCGCACGCCCGCGAGCACCGTGGCGGGCGCGCCCGGCCGCGCGTGGCGCGTGATGAGGGACTCGAGTTCGGACAGGGGTTCGGCCATGGGCGCATTGGAGCGTGGGCGCCGCAGGGACGCAAGCCCCGCTGCACGCAATCCGCACGATTGGCAGGATCGTGCAATCAATCGCCAGCCTGGTGCTACCGGCGAAAGGCCGCTGGCGCGCAGCATGGAGGCCTTCGCAACGAAAGGACTCCACCATGAGCAAGACCTGGTTCATCACCGGCGCCACCCGCGGACTGGGCGCCGACATCGCCGCCGCCGCGTTGAAGGCAGGCGACCGCGTCGTCGCCACCGGTCGCCAGCGCGCCGCCGTCAGCGACCGGCTGGGGCCGGACCATGATCGCCTGCTGTCGCTGTCGCTCGACGTCACCGATGCGGCGCAGGCCCGGGAGGCGGTCGCCGCCGCGCTCGCGCGCTTCGGCACGATCGACGTGCTGGTCAACAACGCGGGCTACGGCTACATCGGCTACTTCGAAGAGGCTTCGCCCGAGGACATCCAGGCCCAGTTCGCCACCAACGTGTTCGGCCTGTTCAACGTCACGCGCGCGGCCCTGCCGGCGCTGCGCGCCGCGCGCCGCGGGCACGTCTTCAACCTGTCGTCGACGGCCGGCATCCGCGGCATCGATGCGGCCTCGCTGTATTGCGCCACCAAGTTCGCGGTCGAGGGCTTCTCGGAATCGCTCGCGCACGAACTGGCGCCGTTCGGCATCCACATGACCATCGTCGAGCCGGGCCCGTTCCGCACCGACTTCCTGACGCCCGAGTCGCTGCGCTTCGCGGCGCAGGGCGTGGCCGACTACGACGCGCGCCGCCCTGCGATGCGTGCCAGTTTCGAGCAACGCAACGGCAAGCAGGCCGGCGACCCGGTGCGGCTGGCCGAGGCCCTGGTGACCTTGTCCAACGAGGCGTCCCCGCCGCTGCGCTTTGCCGCCGGCGCGCTGGCCGTCGGCGCGATGGACGCCAAGATCGCGTCGCTCAAGACCGAGCTCGAGCGCTGGCGCACGCTGGGCGTGGCGACCGACTTCCCGGCAGGGGAGTAGTCGGAGCTTGTCGTCCTGCGCGCAGTCGCAGGACACTCCCCTGCAAGGACGCCGACCTTGAAAGCGTCGAAGGCCTTCCGCGAAGCCGTCATCCTGCGTGCAGGATCCACCCGCGCCATGGTGGCGGCCTCGGCAAGGGTGGATTCTGCGACTCCGCTTCGCTCCGCGCAGAATGACAGCTCCAGCAGGGCCGCGCACGGGCGGCCTGCCGGGTCCGCACACGCCATCAGGCGGCGGCCGAAGGCCCGCGGCGAAGCCGTCATCCTGCGCGCAGTCGCAGGGTCCACCCCTGCCGGGGTGCCGGCCTTGAAAGCGCCGAAGCCCTCGGCACAGCCGTCATCCTGCGCGCAGTCGCAGGATCCACCCCTGCCGAGGTGCCCGCCTGGAATGCGCCGAAGGCCTCGGCAAAGCCGTCATCCTGCGCGCAGTCGCAGGATCCACCCCTGCCGAGGTGCCGGCCTTGAAAGCGCCGAACCCCTCGGCAAGGCCGTCATCCTGCGCGCAGTCGCAGGATCCACCCCTGCCGAGGTGCCGGCCTTGAAAGCGCCGAAGCCCTCGGCAAAGCCGTCATCCTGCGCGCAGTCGCAGGATCCACCCCTGCCATGGCGGCGGCCTCGGCAAGGGTGGATTCTGCGACTCCGCTTCGCTCCGCGCAGAATGACAGCTCCAGCAGGGCCGCGCACGGGCGGCCTGACGGGTCCGCACACGCCATCAGCCGGCAGTCGAAGGCCCGCGGCAAAGCCGTCATCCTGCGCGCAGTCGGAGGATCCACCCCTGCCGAGGTGCCCGCCCTGAAAGCGCCGAAGGCCTCGGCGTCGGTGGATTCTGCGACTCCGCTTCGCTCAGCGCCGAATGACGGCTCCGCCAGGGCCGCTCCCGGACGGTCCGGCAGGTCAGCACACGCGCGTCAATCCGCCAGCAGCTGACGCAGCACGTACGGCAGGATGCCCCCGTGCGCGTAGTAGTCGACCTCGATCGGCGTGTCGATGCGCAGGATCAGCGGCACGCGCTGGCTCTTGCCGTCGGCGCGGTGGATGACCAGCGTGGCCTCGGACTGCGGCGTGATGGGCGCCGGCCATTCGATGTCGACGGTCTCGTTGCCGGTGATGCCCAGGCTGGCCCAGGTGACGCCCGCCTTGAACTGCAGCGGCAGCACGCCCATGCCCACCAGGTTGTTGCGGTGGATGCGCTCGAAGCTGCGCGCGACGACCGCCTTGATGCCCAGCAGCTGCGTGCCCTTGGCGGCCCAGTCGCGGCTGGAGCCGGTGCCGTATTCCTCGCCAGCGAAGACCACCGTCGGGATGCCGTGCGCCTGGTAGGCCATCGCGGCGTCGTAGATGGGCACCGGCTTCGAGCTGTCGGCCGGCACGTCGGCCGTGGCCGGGCCCTGGTAGATCGTGTAGCCGCCCTCGACGCGGCCGCCGTCGGCGCGCGCGGGCAGCATCAGGTTCTTGATGCGCACGTTGGCGAAGGTGCCGCGCATCATCACCTCGTGGTTGCCGCGGCGCGAGCCGTAGGAGTTGAAGTCGGCCGGCAGGACGCCGTTGGCCTGCAGGTAGCGGCCCGCCGGCGAGTCCGACTTGATGGAGCCCGCCGGCGAGATGTGGTCGGTGGTGATGGAGTCGCCGAACAGCGCCATGATGCGCGCGCCCTTGACCGACGTCGGCGCCGCCTGCGGCACCTGCGTGAAGCCGTCGAAGAAGGGCGGGCGGGCGATGTAGGTGCTCTTCGGCCAGTCGTAGACCTGCCCGGTGACGCCGGTGATGTCGTTCCACAGCGCGCCCGGGTTGCTCTTGACCTGGCCGTAGTTGGCGCGGAACGCGTCGGCGTCCATCGCGAACTTCATCAGGTCGTAGACCTCCTGCGAGGTCGGCCAGATGTCGCCCAGCCAGACGTCCTTGCCTTGCGCGTTGCGGCCCACCGGCTGCGTCATCAGGTCGACCTTGACGTTGCCGGCGATCGCGTACGCCAGCACCAGCGGCGGGCTGGCGAGGAAGTTGGCCTTCAGGTTCGGGTGGATGCGCGCCTCGAAGTTGCGGTTGCCCGACAGCACGGCGGCCGCCACCAGGTCGTTCTCGACGATGGCCTGGTTGATCTCGGGCGTCAGGTCGCCGG
>Ga0207657_10003768_pt1 | contig 16111 bp, 15 predicted proteins | sample KBSC33metaG_FD_184316 | JGI IMG/M metagenome (GOLD analysis project Ga0207657, IMG submission 184316) | Corn rhizosphere microbial communities from Kellogg Biological Station, Michigan, USA - KBS C3-3 metaG (SPAdes) (version 2) | ecosystem: Host-associated > Plants > Roots > Rhizosphere > Soil ... | reverse complement strand
CTAGCTCGGCATGCGCATGCGTGCGCACCGCGAGCGCGTCGAGATAGCCGGAGAGCGCGCGGGCGGTGTCCGGCAGCGACTCCCCGCGCGAGAGCTGCAGCTCCTCCGGCGCGAGCGCGATCGCGGCGCCGCCGAGCTGCGCCATGCCCGCCGAGAACGAGACCCGCGTGCGCGTCGAGTGCTTCGCGAAATAGAGGCCGAGCGTCGCCCCGGGCAGCAGCGGCTGCTTCGGCTGCTCACGCAGCTCGACGGCGAGGTCGAGCACGGCCGCCGCCTCCGCAGCCGAGAGATCCGCGATCCGCAGCAGGTCGCGCCCGGTCAACGACGCGCTTCCCCGCTCCGGCGCCGGCAAAGCCGGCACCTGCGCTCCTGGGCGCGCTCCGTCGAGCCTACGCGCGCTCAGCATCCCCACCGCTCCTTCGCAGCGACGACGGCGGCGCGCACGTCGCCGAGCCGATTGCCCGGCGGGGGAGCTTCGAACGTCCCGTCGCGCACCGAGGACGCAACGCGCTCGTGCGCGTCGCGGAACGGCACGCCTTGTCTGACGAGCGCTTCGGCTGCATCGGTGGCGAGGAGCAACGGGTCGGCGCACGCTTCCGCCATCCGCGCGTGCTCGAACTCGATGCCCGCGACGAGCACGGTCAGCGCGGCGAGCGCGCCGCGCACGTCGCGCCGTGCGGCAAAGACCGGCGGCTTGTCCTCCTGCAGGTCGCGGTTGTACGCGAGCGGCAGCCCTTTGACCGTGGCGAGCAGGCCGGTCAGGCGACCGATCGCGGAGCCGGCCTTGCCGCGCGCAAGCTCGGCGACATCGGGGTTGAGCTTCTGCGGCATCATCGACGAGCCCGTCGCCGCGTGCTCCGGCAGCTTTGCGAAGGCGAACTCCTTGCTCGACCAGAGCACGAGCTCCTCGCCGATGCGCGAGAGGTGCGTGAAGAGCACCGCGCCTGCGTACAGGTAGTCGAGCGCGAAGTCGCGGTCGGCGACGGCATCCAGCGAGTTGCGCATCGCGTTCGGCGGCGGGGGCAGCGGCAGTGTCGAGCCGGCGAGCGCCCCCGCGCCGAGCGGCGACGGTGTGGCCTGTGCGCCGGCGAATGCGAAGCGCGTGCGGTCGCGCTCGAGCATCTCCGCCCATGCGAGCAGGTGGTGACCGAGGGTCACCGGCTGCGCCCGCTGCAGGTGCGTATAACCCGGCAGCGGTGTTCCTGCTTCCGTCTCTGCGTGCGCGAGGATCGCGGCGGCGAGCCCGACGAGCGCGGCTTCCGCCTCGGCGCATGCGTCCTGGACGTAGAGGCGAAACGCCGTCGCGACCTGGTCGTTGCGCGAGCGGCCGGCGTGGATCTTCCGCCCCACCTCGCCGAGCTCGGCCTCGAGGAACGAGTGCACGTCCTCGGCTCTCGGATCGACCGAGTCGAGCGTTGCGAGCTTCTCGCGCACCTCGGCGAGCTCTTCGTCGTCGAGCAGGCCGGCCGCGTGCAGGCGCTCGGCGTGCAGGAGCGTTCCCCGCACGTCGTACGGGAGGAGCTCGGCGTCGTCGGCGTGCAGGAACTCCCAGACCTCCGGCGCAAGCTCGTTGCCGACGCGTCCGCTCCACAGCGTCACAGCGGCGTGTATCCCTGTCGCTCGTGCATCGCGCGCGTGTCGGCGATGTCGTTGATCTGCACCGCCAGCTGGCCGATGCGGTCGCCGGCCGTGAACGCGGTCGCGCTGCGCTCCATGCTCAACCGCTCCGGGTCGTACGAGAGCGTGCCCGTCGTGTCGAGGATCGTGTAGTCGTCGCCGCGCCGTAGCTCGATCGTCACCTCGCCGTCGACCGGCTGTGCGACCCAGCGCTGCAGCGACTCGCGCAGCATCAATGCCTGCGGGTCGAACCAGCGGCCCTCGTAGAGCAGCCGGCCCAGGCGGCGGCCGTCGACGGCGTACCGCTCGAGCGTCGCCTCGTTGTGGATCGCCGACAGCAGCCGTTCGTAGGCGATGTCCAGCAGCGCCATGCCCGGGGCCTCGTAGATGCCGCGGCTCTTCGCCTCGATGACGCGGTTCTCGATCTGGTCGGACATGCCGAGCCCGTGCCGCCCGGCGACCTCGTTCGCCCAGCGGATCACCTCGACGGGATCCCCTTCCGGCAGCCCGTCCTTGTAACGAATTGTCACAATCTCCGGCTCGATCGCGACGCCAGGGTCCCAGAACGCGACGCCCATGATCGGCTCGACGATCTTCATCGACGTCTCGAGCAGCTCGAGATCCTTCGCCTCGTGCGTGGCGCCGAGGATGTTCGCGTCGGTGGAGTACGCCTTCTCCGCTCCGCGCGACCCGTGCGGCAGGCCGCGCTCTTCGAGCCACTCGCTCATCTCGCGCCGGCCGCCCAGCTCCTCGACGAACGCGGCGTCCAGCCACGGCTTGTAGATGCGCAGCTGCGCGTTCGCGAGCAGCCCGTACCGGTAGAAGCGCTCGATGTCGTTGCCCTTGTACGTCGAACCGTCGCCCCAGATCTCGACGCCGTACGACTGCATCGCGCGCACGAGCAGCGTCCCCGTGACGGCGCGCCCGAGCGGCGTCGTGTTGAAGTAGCGCCGGCCGGCGGTCTGGACGTGGAAGGCGCCGCACTGCAGCGCGACGAAGCCCTCGCGCACGAGTGCGTCCTTGCAGTCGACGAGCACCGCTTCCTCCGCGCCGTAGCGGCGCGCCCGCTCGGGGACGGCGGCGATGTCCGGCTCGTCGTACTGGCCGAGGTCGGCGGTGAACGCATACGGGATCGCACCGTTCTCGCGCATCCATGCGAGCGCGCAGCACGTGTCGAGGCCGCCGCTGAAGGCGATGCCGACGCGCTCGCCGGCGGGCAGCGCATCGAGGATGACGCGCCGCGTCGAGATGTCGACGCTCACGCAGCGCCTCTCAGCTGCTGCACGCGGAGCTCGTCGACGAGCTCCTGGCCGCTGATCGGCTCCCGGGCAATGAGCAGAACGGTGTTCTCGCCCGCGACGGTGCCCGCGATGTGCGGGTGCCGCGCGACGTCGATCGCCTGGGCGAGTGCGCTTGCGTAGCCGTACGGTGTGTGGACGACGACGATGTTCGCGCTCGGCTCGAGCGAGAGCGCCCAGCGCGCCAGCGCCGCCTTGAGATCCTCGCTGTAACCCGTGTCCTCCGGGAACGCGTAGACGAGTCGGCCGCTCTGATGGCGCACCTTGATCAGGCCGAGCTCGTGGATGTCGCGCGAGATCGTCGTCTGCACGACTTGATGCCCTTCGGCGCGCAGCGCGTCCGCGAGCTCCGTCTGCGTCGAGAGCGGCTGTTCGCGGACGAGGCGGAGGATCGCGGCGTGACGTTCGTTGCGGTTCACATGACCTCCCGAAGGATCGTGAGAGCCTGGTCGACGTGCAGCTCGCCGACGACGAGCGGGGGAGCGAGGCGCAGCACGTTCGCGCCCGACGTGAGCGTGACGAGCCCCGCGTCGAGCGCGGCGTCGACGATCGGCCCCGCCGGCACGTCGAGCTCGACCCCGACGAGCAGTCCACGGCCGCGCACGTCGACGACGTGCGGGAGGTCGACGAGCCCGGCGCGCAGGCGTTCGCCGTTCGCGCGAACCGCCGCCAGCAGCGCGTGGTCGACGGTCTCGCACACCGCGATCGCGGCGGCGCACGACACTGGGTTCCCTCCGAACGTCGAGCCGTGGTCGCCGGGCTCGAACGCGCCTGCGGCGGCATCGGCGACGAGAAGGCAGCCGATCGGCAACCCGTTCGCGAGCCCCTTCGCGAGCGTGACGAGATCCGGGATGATGCCGAGCTGTTCGAACGCGAAGAAGGTGCCCGTCCGGCCGACGCCCGTCTGCACCTCGTCGAACGCGAGCAATGCGTCGAGCTCGCCCGCCGCGGCGACGAACTCCGCGTCCAGCGGGATGACGCCGCCCTCGCCGAGCACGGGCTCGAGCAGCACGAGGCCGATCTCGTCCGACATCGCCGCGCGTAGGCCCTCGACGTCGTTCGGCGCGACGAAGCGAACGCCGTCGAGCAGCGGCTCGAATCCGGCGCGCTTCGACGGCTGTCCCGTGACGGAGAGCGCGCCGGCGGTGCGGCCGTGGAAGCTCTGCTCGAGCGCGATCACGCCGCGCTTGCCCGTCGCCTTGCGCGCGTACTTGAGCGCCGCCTCGTTCGCCTCGGCGCCCGAGTTGCAGAAGAACGCCTGGGCGCGTGGGCTGGAAGCGCCGCCGGCGAAGCCGCCGTCGCCCGGCCGGAAGACCGCGCAGCCTTCGGCTGCGCCGGCGAAGCGCTCCGACAGAACCGTCGCAAGCACGCGCGCGGGGTCGGTCGCGAAGAGGTTCGACGCGTGCCAGAGCCTGTCGAGCTGCGCGTGCGCAGCGGCGAGCGGCGCCGGATGGCGGTGTCCGAGCGAGACGACGGCGATGCCGGCCGCGAAGTCGAGGTACCTCGTCCCGTCGGCGTCGACGAGCTGGACGCCGTCGCCCTCGACGAACGCGACGCGCGGCGTCGGATACGTCGGGAGGAGCATCGACTGCAGCGTCGTCGGGCTCATTCCCGCTCCCGGCGCCGGCAAAGCCGGCGCCTCCGCTCCTGGGTGAGCTCCGTCGAGCCTACGCTCATGCGGCAACCGCCGTCACGCCGATGTCGGCGGCAATGCCGTTCTTCGCCGCATGCGCGGCGGCGAGCAGCTTCGGCACGATGCCGCCGTCGAAGAGGCCGTCCGAGATCATCGACTCGGCGCTGTCGGCGGCGATCGACTGCATCAGCTCGCCGTGCAGGTAGACGCCCGCGACGTCCGTGACGAAGCTGATCCGCTCTGCGCCGAGACCGACGGCGAGCGCCGACGCCATCTCGTCCGCATTGACGTTGAGCGGCCCGCGCGCGAGCGGCGAGACGACCGGCACGAGGCCTGCGGCGAGCACGCCGATGATCGCCGGCGGTGCACAGGGCAGTGGATCGCCGACGAGGCCGAGCTTCGGGACCTGCCGTGCGGCCAATCCGATCTCCGCCCCGTTGAGCGGCACTGCACGCGGCCCGATCGCGGCACACACGGCTGCGCTCATCGCGACGAAGCTCTCCTCGACGATCGCGAGGACCTCGCGGGTCGTCACGCGGCGTCCGTGCACGAACTGCGGCACGAGGCCGCGGCGCTCCATCTCCTGCGAGATCTGGGGCCCGGCGCCGTGCACGACGACGGTCGGCTCGTCGCCGACGTCGATCCGCCCGACCGATGCGCCTCCAACCTTGAGGACGACCAGCCCGCGGCGCGTCACGTGCGGTACTCCGCGTTGATCTTCACGTAGTCGTACGACAGGTCGGTCGTCAGGTACGTCGCCGCCCCGTCGCCGAGCGCGAGGTCGATCTCGATCGCGCAGCTGCCGTTGGTCAGCTCGGGCTCGTCCCCCGTCGGCGCGCCGTCGACGAACACCGGGACGCGGTCGATGACGATCGTGAGCGTCTCGGGGTCGAGTGCCGCGAAGCCGTCTGCGACCTTCGCCGACCCGGCGGCGGCGGCGATCCGCCCCCAATTCGCGTCATGCCCGAAGAGCGCCGTCTTGACGAGCGGTGACGTCGCGACACGTTCCGCGATCGCCCGCGCTTCGCCGTCGTTCACGGCCCCGCGGACGGCGATCTCAGCAACGACTGACGCACCCTCGCCGTCGGCGACGATGTGCTTCGCGAGCTCGCCGCAGACCTGCTTGACGCACGCCGCGAACTGCAGGTCCGTCTCCGGCGTGCGGTCGATGCCGCTCGCGCCGTTCGCGAGGAGGATCACCGAATCGTTCGTCGAGCACTCGCCGTCGACGGAGATCGAGTTGAAGCTCGCTTCGACGGCGGGCCGCAGGAAATCGATCGCCTCACCGGCCGCGAGCGGATAGTCGGTCGTGACGACGGCGAGCATCGTCGCCATCTGGGGATGGATCATCCCGGAGCCCTTCGCCATGCCGCCGACGGTGAAGCCGGACGCGCTCGCGGCGGCTTCCTTCGCGTACGTGTCGGTCGTCATGATCGCCTCGGCCGCGGTACCGCCGCCGTGCCGCGAGAGCTGGACGGCGGCCTGGGCGACACCGTTGAGGACGTTTCCGACCGGCAGCGCCTGACCGATCACGCCGGTGGAGAGAACGAGCACTTCCTCCTGGGCGACGCCGAGCACCTGTGCGGCCGTTGCGGCCGTTGCGCGCGCGTGCGCGACGCCGGCGGCGCCGGTGGCCGCGTTTGCGTTCCCACTGTTGACGACGACGGCCTGCGGCTGCGCGCTCTCGAGATGCTCCTTGCACACGACGACCGGCGCCGCCTGCACGCGGTTGATCGTGAACATCCCCGCGCCGGTCGCAGGCTCGAGCGAGCGGACGATCGCGACGTCGCGCCGGCCGTTCTTGCGAATGCCGCAATGCACGCCCGCCGCGACGAAGCCCTTCGGCGCCGTCACGCTCACGCTTCCCGCTCCCGGCGCCGGCAAAGCCGGCGCCTCCGCTCTTTGATGAGCTCCGTCGAGCCTACGCTCATACGAGCACTCCGTTCAAGAGCAGGCCTGCGGTCTCGTCGAGGCCGAGCGCGAGGTTCGCGTTCTGGATCGCCTGCCCGGCTGCGCCCTTGCCGAGGTTGTCGATCGCGCAGAGCACGACGGCGCGGTCGGTCGAGCGATCCTCGAAGAGCGCGATCTCGGCGCCGTCGGTGTGCTGCACGCGCGCGAGCTCGGGCACGACGCCGTCCGGCAGCACGCGCACGACTGCGCTGTCGGCGTAGGTCTCCTCGAGCAGCGGGCGCAGGTCGCCCGTCGGCCTGACGTAGCAGGTTGCGAGGAGCCCGCGCCGCAACGGCAGCAGGTGCGGAACGAAGCAGACGGGGAAGCCGAGTGCCTGCGCAATCTCCGGCGCGTGCTGGTGCGTTCCCACCTTGTACGGCGAAAGGTTCTCGAGCACGAACCCGGCATGGGAGCTGCGCCTCAGCTCGCGGCCGGCGCCGGAGACGCCGGACTTCGCGTCGACGACGACGCTCGCCGGCTCGATCGCATCCTTCACCGGCCAGAGCGCGAGGATCGCGGCCGTCGCGTAGCAGCCCGGGTTCGCGATCAGCTCGCCGGCGGGCGGGAGCAGCTCGGGGATCGCGTAGCTCCAGCCCGTGTTGGCGGCCGGATGCTCCCAGCCGTACCAGTCCGTATAGAGAGAGGTGTCCTCGAGGCGATGCGCGCCCGAGAGGTCGACGACGACCGTGTCGCCGGGCGGGGCGAACGCCGCCGCCCGGTCGTGGTCGAGACAAAGGAAGAGGAGGTCGGCGCCCGCAGCGGCAGCGTCCGCGTTCGGGGAGAACCGCGGCAGCGAGCCGTTCAGCCGGACGTCGAGCGCCGAGGAGGGCTCGCCGGCGAGCGAGTCCGAGCCGAGCGCGACGAGCTCGAGCTCGGGATGGCGGAGCACCCGGTCGAGCGTCTCCTGGCCCGCATAGCCGGAAGCGCCGATGATCGCGACTGTCGGCATACTGAACGCATAATACGCACTCAGCTGCGTAATATGCAAGTGCTGCGCGCTAGAGCGCCGGCGGCGGCAGCCGCCAGCGGCTGCCTTCTTCCGTGGCGAGGAACATCTGCGCCTCCGGATGCCGGTCGGCGACCGTCCGGGAGGCCTGAATCACGCGGTAGATGACGACCCCGCGACGCCGCTCGTCGATCGGCTCGACGTTGACGAGCGCGTCGGCCTCCGACCCGTCGGAGACGACGGCGCCGTAGTCCTCGCCGAGAAGCTCGGCGAGCAGGTCCGCGGCGGCGCGCGGGCGCACGTGGATGACGACCGGCGGGTGAACCATCCGCCGGTCACCCTATCCCTCTTCTCCTCTTTCTTACTGAGGAGGGCCGTCCGCGAACGTGATCGATGCGGTCCCGGCATTGCCGAGCGCGTCGACGTAGGCGATCGTCACCACGTCGCCCGGGTGATGCGCGAAGATCGCGGCGCGCAGGTTGTCGACCGTCGGGATCTGCTGGTCGTCGATCGCCGTGATCACGAAGCCCCGGTCGAGGCCCGCCGCCGCGGCGGGCAGGCCGTCGAGGACCGATTCGATCGTCACGCCGTTGGGAGTGTCCTCGGGCGTCACGCCGAGGAACGCCGTCTTGCCGATGTGGACGAGCGAGGTGGCGGTGCCCGCCTCGATCTGGTGGACGAGGGAGATCGCCTTGTTGATCGGGATCGCGTAGCCGGACGGCCGGAACGCGGAGCTCGAGGACCCCGCGGCGTCGACGCCGATCACACGTCCCTTGGCGTCGAGCAGCGGGCCGCCTGAGTCGCCGGGCACGAGGCGGGCGCTCGTCTGGATCAGTCCGGAGAGGTTCGCCGTGCCGCCCTCGTCGTCGTTGACCGTGATCGACCGGTCGAGACCGATGACCTTGCCGCGCGTGATCACGAGCCTGCCGCCCCCGTTCGCGTTGCCGACTGCGGTCGAGAGATCGCCGATCTTGAGCTTGGAGGAATCGGCCCGCGTCGCCGTGGCGAGGTTCGTGGCGCCTGCGAGCTTGATGAGCGCGATGTCGTCGCTGATGTCGTAGCCGAGCACGTCGGCCGTGTAGGTCCGCTTCGTCGACGGGACGGTGACCTTGATCGTCGTCGCGCCGCGGATGACGTGGTTGTTCGTGAGGATCTCGCCCGTCTTGGTCAGAACGATCCCGGTACCCGCCGCGGCGGCGTTCTGGTACTGGAGGTTCGTCGTCACGAGGACGACGCCCTTCGTCGGCGTCGGCGCCGGCGCGGTGGTCTTGTTCGTCGCATGGGCGGCGCCGGCGAGCCCGGCGGCGGCGACGACCGCAGCCGCGAGTGCGTTGATTTTGAGCACGCACTACTAGTAGCCAGAAGTCGTAAGGAGGTCGTAAGAATCGGCCGCGGCCGATAGCGTGTTGCCGATGGCACAGCTCGAGCGGTCGGCGATCGAATCGGCGGAACGGCTGCTCGGGAACCTCGAGCGGGTGGTGATCGGCAAGCACGAGCAGATCGCGCTCGTCCTCTCGGCACTCGTCTCCGGCGGCCATGTCCTCCTGGAGGACGTCCCCGGCACGGCGAAGACGATCCTCGCGCGGGCGATCGCCGCCAGCGTCGGCGGCGCGACCTTCGCCCGAATCCAATGCACCCCCGACCTGCAGCCGACGGACGTGACCGGGCTCTCGATCTTCAACCAGAAGACCCGGGAGTTCGAGTTCCGCGCCGGGCCGGTCTTCGCGAACGTCGTGCTCGTGGACGAGGTGAACCGGGCGATGCCGCGCACGCAGTCGGCGCTGCTCGAGGCGATGGGCGAGCGCACGGTCACGGTCGACGGGGTCACGCGCCCCCTCCCCACGCCGTTCCTCGTCATCGCCACCGAGAACCCGATCGACCTCGAGGGGACGTTCCCGCTGCCCGAGGCGCAGCTCGACCGCTTCGTCCTGCGGACGGCGCTCGGCTATCCGACCGAGGGAGAAGAGGTGTCGATCGTCGCGGCGCAACGCCATGGGCACCCGCTCGACGACCTCGAGCCTGCGCTCGGCGCCGACGAGCTGCGCGCGCTGCAGGCTGCGGTCGAAGACGTCTACGTCGACGAGCTGATGTTGCAGTGGATCGTGCAGCTCGTCCGCGCCACCCGCGAGGTCGACGGTGTCGCGATCGGCGCGTCGGTGCGCGGCAGCCTGATGCTCGAGCGAACGGCGCGTGCGTGGGCGCTCCTGCACGGGCGCGACCATGTCGTCCCCGAGGACGTGGAGTGGTTGTTCCTGCCGGTGCTCGGCCACCGTCTCGTACTCACGTCGGCCTATCTGGCAGAGCGTCGGACGCTCGGGCGCGCCCAGCTGCTCGAGCAGATCCGGCAACGCGCGTTCGAGCTCGCGCCGCCGCCGGCGCCCACCTGGGAATGACGACAACGACCACGGGCGAGCGGCGGACGTTCCCGCTCGTGCCGCGCCGACGGTCGACCGGGCTTCCGTTCGGCGACCTGCCGAGCCGCCGCCGTGGTCAGGGCGGCGACATCATCGGCACGCGCCCGTACCAGAGCGGCGACCCGATCACGTCGATCGACTGGTTCGCCTCGGCGCGCGCGTCGTCGGCGACGGGCGGCGACGAGTTCGTCGTGCGCGACCACGCCGCGGACGAAGCGGCGCGCGTGGTCGTCGTCGTCGATCGCCGCCCTTCGATGTCGCTGTATCCGCCGCCGTTTCCGTGGCTCGCGAAGCACGTCGCGCTGCGCGAGGCCGTCACGGCGATCGCAGCGAGTGCGGCGGCCGCGCGTGCCGACATCGCAGAGCTCGACTTCGCCGACGGCGACGCGCACTGGCTGCCGCCCGGCCGTTGGGACCGGCAGTGGCAGGTCGTCGAGCGGGCGAACGGCGGCGCGCCGTTCGCCGCGCCCGAGGACACGCTCGAGCGCTCGATCGTCTTCCTCGAGGAGCACCGGACCGGGCTGCCGGTCTCGACGTTCGTCTTCGTGCTCTCCGACTTCCTGGCGCCGCCGAGGCCGGAGACCTGGCAGGACGCGGTCGCGCACGGTTGGGACGTCGTGCCGGTCGTCATCCAGGACCCGGTCTGGGAGCGCAGCTTTCCCGATGTCGCAGGCGTCGCGGTCCCGGTCGCGGACCCACGCACCGGCGCCGTCACGCTCGTCCGCCTGAGCAGGCGGCAGGTGCGCCGCCGCCGCGACGAGAACGAGCGCCGCTACCGCACCGCGATCGCCGAGCTCGAGTCGTTCGGGCTCGAGGTGATCGAGATCGGCGCGAGCGACCCGTCGACGGTCGACGGGGCGTTCATCGCGTGGGCGGAGGAGCGGCGGCGCAGGCGGTGGTCGCGATGAGGCGGGCCGCCGTCGTCGCGGGCTGCGCAGCGGTCGCCGTCGTCGCCGCCCTCGTGCTTGCACGCTCCGGCTCCACCCCGGGCGCCGCTCCCACGGCGACGCTCGCGGTGCACGTGACCTTCGCGCCGCCGCTCGTCCAGTTCGGCGACCCGACGACGATGCGCATCGACATCGAGCTCGATCGCGGCGCGGTGCAGCCGAAGACCCTGCACGTCGCGGCCGACCTCGCACCGCTCACGGCACTCTCCGCCGCGCGCACGTCGCGAACGGCCTCGGGCCGGCTGGAGACGGTCTCGATCGTGCAACGCGTCGCCTGCCTGAGCGATCGCTGTCTCGCCAAGACCGTCACGCTCCGTCCCGTTCGCGCGTCGGTGACGACGCACGGCGGCGCCGTCTCGACCGCGTCCTCGCCGTCGCTCCTGCGGCTGGGGAGCCGCGTCACCCCTGCGGATCTCGCAGCGGCGACGCCGCAGTTCGCAGCCGACACGGCGCCGCCCGCGCCGTCCTATCGCATCGCGCCCTCGACGGCCGCGCCGGTCCTCGACGTGATCGCCGCCCTCGCCGCCGCCGCCGCTGCGTGCCTCGTCGCCCTCCAGGTGCTGGCCGTCGGACGCCGGAGGCGCCGCGAAGACGCGACCGACGAGCTCGCGCGCGCGTTACGCCTCGTGCGCGAGGCGGAGACGCGCCCGGTTCCCGACCGCCGTCGCGCGCTCGCGCTCCTCGCACGCGTCCTGCGAAATCGCGACGTCGGCCTCGGCCCCGCGGCCAGCGACCTCGCGTGGTCGGAGCCGTCACCGGATCCGCAGCGGATCGACGCGCTCGTCGGCGACATCGAAGGAGAGCGCGCCGGATGAGCGCGATCCCGCTCGCCGACGCACCGGCGCTCCGCGCCCGCGGCCGGCTGACGTCTGCCGTCCGCGCCGCACTCGCAGCCGTCGCGCTCGGCGCAACGATCGGCTTCGTCGTCGCCTCGCGACACCCCGTCACGCGTACCGTCGTCCCGCTCCCGCGCAATGCGAGCACGGTCGTCGTGCTCGACGTCTCTGCGAGCATCTCGACCGACACGTACGCACGCATCGGAGGCACGCTCGCCGCCCTTTCGCACAGCGGCGCGCGCGTCGGGCTCGTCGTCTTCTCCGACACTGCATACGAGGCGCTGCCGCCCGGGGTTCCGGCGTCGGATCTCGAACCGTTCGTTCGCTACTTCACGCTCCCGCACCAGTCGCAGGTCGGCGCGGCGCCGACGTTCCCGCCGAATCCCTGGACGAACACGTTCACCGCCGGAACACGGATCTCGTCCGGCATGGAGCTCGCGCACACGATCGCGCAGGGACAGGCTCGCCGGCCGACGGTCGTGCTCGTCAGCGACCTCGACGACGATCCGCAGGATCTGACCTCGCTCGCCGCGGTGATGGCGGCGTACCGCCGCGACGACATTCCCGTGCGCGTCGTCGGCCTCAACGCGTCGCCGCAGGACGTGACGCTCTTCGAGCGGCTTCTCGGGCGTGCGGTACCGGTCAGTCAGGCGCCGACGCTCGACCAGGTGCCGCCGCACGACGTGACGACGTTCCCCGGCGTACTGCTCCTGCTTGCGCTCGCCGCCGCAGCGGCGCTCGCGCTGCGCGAGGCATGGTCGCCGCGCCTTGAATGGAGCGCGCGGTGAAGATCGCCTGCGCGGCGCTCCTCGCCGCAGTCGCCGTGCTGGCAGCGCTCCTCGCGGGCGACGTGCGGAGCGTGCCGACCGCGGTCACGCAGGGCGACGCAACGTACGGCGTGACGCCGCACCGTGCAACGTGGATGCCGTCGACGCGGCTCGGCGGGACCGCGACCAGCCTTCTCGGGGTCGACGACGACCTCGCATTCCGCCGTGCGCTGCGTCTCTATCGCATCGTCCAATCGACGCCGAACCGCCTCGACACGGCCGTCGAGCTGCAGACGCTGCGCTCGCAGGCGGAGACGGCCCTCGCGGCGAGCGCGCGCGGCCCGCACGCGTCGCAGGCCGAGACCCTCCTCGGGATCCTCGCCTTCGGCGAGTCGGCCACCGGGGCCGGCTCGAACGCCGCCGACGCGGCGATCGCCGACTTCTCGAATGCCGTACGCGCGGATCCGACGAACACGGCGGCGAAGTTCGATCTCGAGCTGATGCTGCGGCTGACCGTCGCGGAGGGCAGCCGCTCGGGCAGCAGCCCCGGCGGGTCATTCGGTCGCGGCGGCCGTCGCGGCGCAGGCGGCGGCGTTCCCGGGACCGGCTACTGATGACGTTCCTGACGCCGCTCGGCGCGCTGGCGGCGCTCGCCGCCGTCCTGCCGCTCGCGGCGTGGGCCGCGGGACGACGGCACGCCCTCTCGGTCGGACGGGCGCTCGGGCTGCCGGCGCCGGGACCGCGGCAAGCGGTGCGGGCGTGGACAGCCGCAGGCGCAATCGTCTTGCTCGGGCTCGCCGCCGCACAGCCCGCGCTGACGCACAATCCCAGAGCCCGCGTCCGGACGGACGCTGCCGCGCTCTTCGTCTTCGACACGTCCCGCTCGATGGCCGCGTCCACGACGCCGCGGGGGCCGACGCGGCTCGACCGTGCGGTCGCGGCCGCGCAGCGTCTCCGCGCGGCGATCGCAGATGTGCCGTCCGGCGTCGCGACCCTGACCGACCGCGTCCTCCCCGACCTGATGCCCGTGGCCGATGCCGCGAGCTTCGACGCCGTCGCGGGCCGCGGCGTCGCGATCGAGAGCCCGCCGCCGGCCGGAACCGCCGTCCGCGCGACGACCTACTCCGCGCTCGGCGACATCGCGTCAGGCGGCTACTTCCCGCCGAAGACGACCACACGGCTCGTCGTGCTGCTCACCGACGGCGAGAGCAATCCCGTCGACACGACGGAAATCGCGCGCGCGCTCTCGCCGGCGCGCGGCTACCGCTTCATCGCAGTCCGTTTCTGGCGTCGCGACGAGACGGTCTACAAACCGACCGGGAAGCCCGAGACCGCATACCGTCCCGATCCGCTCGGACGCGTCGTCCTCGGCGGCGTCGCGTCGGCGCTCGGCGGACGCGCATTCGACGAACGCAGCCTCGCCGCAGCCGCGTCCTACCTGCGGCGGACCGCCGGTAGCGGACCGACGACCACCACGCCGTCGACGACGCCGACACGCACGCCGCTCGCGCCGTACCTCGCGTTGCTCGCGTTGCTTTGCCTGTTCTTTGCACTCGTCCCCCTGCAGGAGGTCAAGAGAGGCTTACAATCGGCAGTCAGGTGATTTCGCGCAAGCTCCCCCGGGCGTTGTCGCTCGTTGCCGTCGCTCTCCTATTCGGAACGCTCCTCGGATCGGCCGACGCGCGGTCCGGCGCGTCGCAGGCGAACGTCGGCTGGGGCGGCTTCGGCAACACGCCCGATGAGCTTCGGCACTCGCCGCTCACCTCGATCGCACCCGGCAACGTCGACCAGCTCGGCCGCCTCTACACCGTCGATTTCCAGAAGATCGACCCAGGCGTTCGCCGCGGCGAGCAGTCGTACCCGGTGGAGGCGAACGGCACGCTGTACGTGACGACGAACGACGACAACGTCTGGGCGCTCGACGCGACCACCGGGCAGGTGAAGTGGCGATGGACGCCGAGCGACGTCGGCGTCTTCCACAACTTCGGCATCGTCGCGAACCGCGGCGTCGCGCTCTGCGACGGGCACGTCTTCATCCTCACGCTCGACATGACGATCGCGCAGATCGACGCGTCGACCGGCAAGCTCGAGCGGCAGGTACCGATCGCGAGAGCGGTTCCCGGGGCCTCGGCCAACTCGGGCTATTCCGAGACGAGCGCGCCGATCTGCGCGAACCACCGCCTGATCCTCGGCGCGGCCGGTTCGGAGTACGGCGTGCGCGGGTTCGTCATGGCGTTCCGCTCGAGCGACCTCAGCCCCGCGTGGCCGAACCCGTTCTGGACGATCCCGCCCGCCGGCACGGAGTGGCGCCGCGGTTCGACGCTCGCCGGCGGCGGTGTCGTGTGGACGCCGACGACGGTCGACACGAGCACGAACACGCTCTATTTCGGCACCGGTTCGGCGACCCCGCTGTACTTCCCGTCCGTCCGTCCCGGCAACAACCCGCGCGCCGACTCGCTCGTCGCCGTCAACCTGATCACGGGTCGCATGAAGTGGTGGCAGCAACAGATGGGCTTCAACGAGTGGTCGTACGACACCGCCCAGCCGCCGCTCGTCTACAACGGGAAGATCGGCGGCAAGAGCCAGAAGATCGTCTCCGTCGCGACGATGGAGGGCTACTGGTTCGCCTACGACGCGGCCAACGGCCGGCCGATCTACGAGCGGATCAAGGTGATCGACCGCGTCGAGCACCCGCGCCTCCAGCCCGGCAAAGCGGTCGCGGTCTACCCGAGCTCGCTCGGCGGCATCAACTACTCGCCGGCGGCCTACGACGCGAACACGAACTACATCTTCAACGCGGCGTCCGAGACGGCCGCCGTCGACGTGCAGTCGGTGCTGACGCCGACGCAGAAGAAGCGGAAGTTCACGCTCGGCGACGTCTTCCTCGGCCTCCAGAACGGCAACTTCGGCACGCAGCTCCCGGGCTGGCACGACCACGGCTCGATCAGCGCGATCGACGTCGCGACGGGCCGTCAGGTCTGGAAGTTCACGACGCCCGAGCCCGAGCGCGGCGGCGTCACGACGACCGAGAGCGGCCTCGGCTTCGCCGGCGGCGGCGACGGCGTCCTGCGCGCGTTCAACCTGAAGACCGGCAAGGTGCTCTGGACGTTCCAGACCGGCCACCAGATCGCCGCCGGTCCGTCGATCTACTCCGTCGACGGCAAGGAGTACGTCGCGATCACCGTCGGCGGCACGCCGACGTCGTCGAACGGCGGGACAGCGGCACAGCTCGAGGTCTTCGCACTCGGCGCATCGCAGACGCAATCCCCGCACCCGCTCGTCACGCGCACCCTGCAGAGCGCCGAGACACCCGTCCGCAGCAGTAGGCAGCGCCGGCACGAGGCGGTCGCCGCGAGCGGAGCGGGCAGGATCGTCGGGCAGAGCGCGGTCACCGTGCGGCCCTGGGATGCGAACTCCTCGAACGTCGCGACCGTCAAGGGCCGCGTGCTCTGGAACGGCCGTCCGGTCGCCGGGGCGCACGTGAGGGTCGACGGGTATCTCGTCCCGCGCGGCACCGCGAAGGACGGCAGCTTCCAGTTCGACACGGACGCGACGACGCCCGCGCGGCGCATCGCACGCATTGCGTCACTGAGCGGCGCCACGATCGGCGGCAAGGCGCTGTCGGCCGGCCAGAAGCGTGCGCTCCTCGGCGCCCAAGGCGGAATCACCGTCGGTTACGCCGTCACCGGCCTGCGGGCGAGGG
>Ga0207657_10003767_pt1 | contig 16115 bp, 14 predicted proteins | sample KBSC33metaG_FD_184316 | JGI IMG/M metagenome (GOLD analysis project Ga0207657, IMG submission 184316) | Corn rhizosphere microbial communities from Kellogg Biological Station, Michigan, USA - KBS C3-3 metaG (SPAdes) (version 2) | ecosystem: Host-associated > Plants > Roots > Rhizosphere > Soil ... | reverse complement strand
ACCGTTTCGCAAACGGGCTGTCGCCGACGGCCCGTTTTCATTTGTGACGCCGTACGTCGTACGGTCCTCAAACTGCCCATAGCTCAGTTGGATAGAGCAACGGCCTTCTAAGCCGTAGGTCGCTGGTTCGAACCCAGCTGGGCAGGCCACCTACCTTCCTCGTCGTGTCGTGCGGCCGTCGACCTCGGGCCCATGCTAGCCTTGCTCGACATTGGCGAGGAGGCGACATGAAGTGGTACCGGACGCTCGGACGAGCGGTCTTGATGGCGACGATGATCTTGTCGACTTGCGTCCCCGCAAGCGTGCAGGCGGCGGCGCCGAATCCCGCCGTCCTCACGCTCAGGCTGCCGTCGCCGGATAATGCCACGCCGCCCGGACCGAACGGTACCGTGCAGTTCATCGGCACCGCGACGGTGCTGATCCACTATCAGGGCTTCACGATCCTGACGGACCCCAACTTCCTGCACAAGGGCGAAGACGTGCATCTCGGGTACGGCATCACGTCCGAGCGTCTCACGAATCCCGCCTTGGGTCTCGAACAATTGCCGCCCATCGATCTCGTGCTGCTGTCGCATTTCCACGAAGATCACTTCGACAAGCTCGTGCAGGAGAAGCTCGACAAGAACATCCCAATCGTCACGACGAAAGAGGCCGCCGCGCACCTGAAACGCATCGGCTTCAAGCGGACGTTCGGGTTGGCGACATGGGACCGCATCGACGTCGAGAAAGGCGAGGCGAGGCTGCGTATCTCGGCAGCGCCCGGACGCCACGGCAAGGCGGGGATGCAACTGCTGCTGCCGCCCGTCATGGGTGCGGTGCTCGACTTCGGTCCGAATCTGGCGGCGCCGAGCCATCGGATGTACATCAGTGGCGATACATTGATTTACGACGACCTGAAGGCGATTCCGCAGCGTTTCCCCGACGTCGACTTAGCCCTGCTGCACCTGGGCGGGACGCGCATTCTTGGCGTGTTCAAGGTGACGATGGACGGCAAGGACGGCGTCAAGCTGATGCAAATCGTCCAGCCCAAAAAAGCGATTCCCATCCACTTCGACGACTACGATGTGTTCAAGTCGCCCCTGTCGGATTTCGCGCGCGAAGTGAAGGACGCCGGGCTGGAGCAGCAGGTCGTATTCCTCGCGCACGGCGACACGTACACGTTCACGCCCAGCGAGCGCTGAGCGCGCCGCATCGCACTCGATCGGTCACTCGCTCTCTTCGGTGCGCGGTGCCATGGTCGCGTCGTCGTCGAACGGCCAGCCGCTGGGGGGCGGCACGTGGCGCTGGAATTCGTGCGGCATCACGATCGGCACTTGCAGGCAGACGCTCTGCGTCGGCAGCACTTCCATCCAGGCGCGCACGAGTTCCTTGTAGGCGATGCCGACGGGACGGATCTTGCGGTCGAGGTCGAACAAGCCCAGCGCGTTCACGTTGCCGTTGTTCTCGCGCAGCGCCGTGTCCCAATCGACCTGGTCCGTGAGCGAATACCACGTGAAGCCCACGAGTGGCACGCCGTTGTTGCGCACGCGCAGGACATTGGCCCATTCCTTGCGCAACCAGTTCACGGCTTCGTCGCCGCGCGGCCCTTCCGACAGATTCGTTTCCGTGTGCATCACGGGCAAGCGGTAGCGGTTGTAGTACTGGTGCGTGATGACCGCATAGCCGAAGATCTCGCCGGCCGCGCGCGTCAATCCATCCGCGGACACGTAGTGCTCGTTCGTCTGGTAATAATCGTTGCCCATGATGCAGTGGTGCTTCAGATTATTGTTCAGGAAGAAGTGATACTCGTCCCGCGTCATCCCGTTGTCCATCATGTACTCGTACATTTCCGAATCGACGCGCCGGCCGTAGTTCAGGTCCAGCGCCAGGAAGCGGCGGGAGTTGTAGAGTTCGGCCGGACCGATGGCGGATGGGCTTTCTGCGTGAAAATACTCCGTCGATTCGCTCTGGATGAAGAGCGCGTCCGGCCGCACTTGCAGGATGGCCTGCATGGCCAGGATATTGGCCTTGACGAGGTTCTTCGTCGCGGTGACGAACCCGCGGTCCGTCGTCATCTGTTCGTTCCACCAGCCGTACAGCGCGGAAAAGAGGGCACAGATCGACATCTCGTTGATGGGCGTGTACAACTGCAGCCACGGATAGCGACGCGCGAACGTGCCGGCATAATCGGCGAACAGCTCGGGAAAATCGGGGTTCTGGAAATTCCCGATCCAGTCGGGCACGCCGAAGTGGCACAGGTCGACGATCGACGCGATATTGCGCTGGCGCAGATCGTTGAGCGACAGGTCGGCGAATTCCCAGTCGTAGCGCTTGGGACCGAGCCAGGTCTTGTGCAGGGGTGGACCGTAGCGCAAGACTTTCAGCCCGAGTTCCTGCACCAGGTCGAAATCCGTGCGCCAGTGAGTGTAGTGGCCGCACTTTTCCATCTCGTCCATCCGCACCCGACCGTTATTAATCGTCGGAATGCTGTTTTCGATACCGGTAGCGAAAATAAATCCTGGCGACATACAGAACCTCAGGGCTGATCGGTCAAAATCATTGTAGCCGGGATTACGAACAGCGTTCCGAACCGTGCGCGGCCCTCATTCGTGCGCGGCCACTTTACTGTCGAGTGTAAGCTGTGCTATCAATTGGGCAACGTTCCGTTCGCCATTCCTGACGTCCACGACCAGCATGCCCAACGCCACCGCGGCACGACCCGTACCGTCCATGGACGCCTCCCAGCGCCGGCTCGCGATGGGTGTGCTGGTGTCCCTGCTGCTGCACGGCCTCGTGCTGTCGCTGCAGTTCGGCATTCCCGGCCTGCGTCCCGGTCCCGGTGCGCCGATCGCGATACGGTTGGCGCCGGCCCCTGCCGCGGTTCCTGTGCCGTTGCCGCCCGTCCCCCAGCCTCCGGCGCCGATCACGGCCGTACCCGCGTCACCGGCACCTGCGCCCATGCCGTTGGCGCAGGTGCAGCCGGATGCGCCGCCGAATGAGCCGCATCGCGGCTTCAGACTCGTCGATCCCGTCGTGCCCTCGCCCTTGCCAGCGCCGCCTGCGCCCGCACCGCCACCGCGGCGGCCGGCGAAACGCCGTCGCAAGGCGCCGGCGCCGCGTGTGGCCGATGGCTTGCATACACGCGTGATCGCACAGGAAGCGCAGCGGCCGGCGACGTTCGAGGTCCCGCTCCCGGCCGTGGAACCCGATCCCGCTCCGGAGCCGCCCGCCCGTGTGGAGGAACCTCCGGCGACAGAGAGGTCCGTCGCTGACGACGCGTCGTCCGGGGACGATGCGCAGGCCGAACGCGCCCGTCTGGCTGATGAGCGCGAGCATGACCGCATCCGGCAGCGTGAAGCGGACGACGCCCGGCTGCGTGCCGACGCGGAGGACCGGCTGCGTGCCGCGGCCCAGGAGCAACGGCGGCAGATCGCGGAACAGTCCGCGCAATTCGAGGCGGCGCTCGCCGAGCAGCGTGCCGCCGAAGACGCGCAGGCCCGCGCACGTCAGGAAGCGGAGCGCCAGGCCGAACAGGAGCGCGCCCGGCAGTTGGCCGAGCAACAACGGCAGCAAACGGCTGAGCAGGAACGTGCCCGGCGGCTCATCGATCAGCAACGTATGCAGCAGGCCGAGCAGGAGCGGGCGCAGCAGCTCGCTGAGCAGCAACGTCGGGACCAGGCCGAGCAGGCGCGCGCACGACAACTGGCAGAACAGCGACGCAATCAGCAGGCCGAGCAGGAGAGGGCACAGCAGCTGGCGGAGCAGCAGCGTCTGCAGCAAGCCGAGCAGGAGCGCGTACAGCAGCTGGCGGAGCAGCAGCGTCTGCAGCAAGCCGAGCAGGAGCGGGCCCAACGACTGGCGGAACAGCAGCGTCTGCATCAGGCCGAGCAAGAGCGGGCACGGCAACTGGTCGAGCAGCAGCGTCTGCGCCAGGCCGAGCAAGAGCGGGCACAGCAACTGGCCGAGCAGCGCCGCCTGCAGCAGGCCGAGCAGGAGCGCGTGCAACAGCTGGCCGAGCAGCGGCGCCTGCAGCAGGCCGAGCAGGAGCGCGCGCAACAGCTGGCCGAACAGCAGCGCGTCCGTCAGGAACAGGCGCGCGCCCAGCAGCTGGCCGAGCAGCGTCGCGCAGAGGACGCCGCCCGCCAGCAACTGGCCGACCAGGCTCGTGCGCGGCAGGCGGACGAAGAGCGGCTGCGTCAGGCACGCACAGGCCAGGGCGACGACGGCACGCGCCACGCCGGGGAGCCGGCGAGCGTGACCCGCGCGGGCACGGGCGCGGTCGGCGGCGACGGGGCAGGACGTGGCACCGGCGCGCTCCCGCGTGGGGCGCTGGGCAGCGACGTGGCCTCGCGGGCGCGCGAGATGATGCGCGGGATCGATCTCCTGAAAGCCGTCCCGCAGGCAGTGCGTCCCGCGGAGGACGCGGCACGCGCCGCGCGGCGTGCGCTCGCCGAGGCCGTGCGCCGCGACGTCCCGCTGCGCATGTACGTGGACAGCGTGCGCGAAAAAATCGAACGCAACGCGGTCCTCAGCGCGGCCCAGCTGGCGACCGACGTCGTGCGCACCGACCCCATCGTCAGCGTGGCGATCCGCAGCGACGGCAGCGTCGAGGACGTCATAATCCTGCGGTCCAGCGGGCGCGCCGACATCGACGAATTCGTGCGCCGCATCGTGCGCCTGAACGCCCGCTACTCGGCCTTTCCGCCGAACGTCGCCGCCCAGTACGACGTCGTCGAACTGCGGCGCGTATGGCGCTTCGCCGGCGCCCTGCGCCTGCTGGAAGAGATGCGCTGAGGACAGTCCGCGCAAGCGGTCGACCTATGCGTGGCGCTTGACGTGCGCCAAAGTCCCATCGGTTGAGCGGCATACGCTGACTCAGTTTGCCAGAGGCTGGCGGCTCACTCGACAGGCGACACATGCATGCTTCCATTACGCAATTTCTGAGACGGTCGCGCCTTACCGCGCGGATGCGGGTGCGCGCATGGGCGTCGCTGCTGCTCGCAGGCGCCACGCTCGTCCTGCCATGGCTGTTCGGCGGCCTGCTGGCGGGCTGCGCGCCGGCGATCCACTTCCGTTCGCCGGACCACGCGGGCGCCGATGACCCCGCTCCTCCCACAGAAATGATCACCGAACAACTGATCGCCGAGGAGCGCCAGCAACACCAGGTCCGCGCCAACGAGGATCTCGAACAGCTGCTGGTACCGAATCCGCCGGCCTACGCGATCGGCAGCGGCGACATCCTGGCCATCGTCGTTTGGGACCATCCCGAACTGACGGGGGGCCTCGTCACGTCGGCCAATGCCGATCCGGCCGTGTCCGCCGCGGCGGCGGCGAGCGCAAACGCGGCGCCGCAAGGCTTCGTCGTCGACCGCCAGGGCCGCATCCAGTTCCCGCTCGCGGGCCTGCTGACCGTCGAGGGACTCACGGAGGAACAGGCACGCGCGCTGCTGACGTCGCGCCTCGCCAGATACCTCGCCCACCCGAACGTGACGCTGCGCGTGCAAGCCTACCGCAGCAAGCGCGTGTACATCGACGGCGAGGTCAAGTCGCCCGGCCTGCAGGCGATCAACGACATCCCGATGACGCTGGTCGAAGCCATCAACCGCGCAGGCGGCCAGCTGCCCACGGCCGACCAGAGCCGTATCGAGCTGGAGCGTGGCGAGACGCATTACGCGATCAATCTGCGCGACCTCGTCCAGAAAAACATCAACCCGGGTCTCGTCATGCTGGCGCCGGGCGACGTCGTACGCGTGCACTCGCGCGACGAAAGCAAGGTGTTCGTATCGGGCGAGGTCGTGACACCCAAGGCGCTGACCATGCACGATGGCCGTTTGACGCTCAACGAAGCGTTAGGGGAGAGCGGCGGCATCAGTCCGTTGAGCGGTGACGCGCGTCAGGTCTATGTGGTCCGCAAGACGCCGCAGCGCACGCGCGTGTTCCAGCTCGACGCGCGCATCGCGGGTTCGCTGGCGATGGCCGAAGCGTTCGAACTGCAGCCGAAGGACATCGTGTACGTGGCGGCTACGCCGCTGGCGAACTGGAACCGCAACCTGAGCCTGTTGTTTCCTGGCGCGCTGACGTCGGCGGTGAGCGCGGCCAGCCGGCCCTGATACGCCGGGCTTTACGCCTTTTCAGCATGTGTCCGCATACGCCGACCTACGGAGCGATTCCATGAGTACCCACGGTGAGCCGCACGCCCTGTCAACCGTTCATTCGCGGCCGCCTTTCCTCGGCGTGCCGTTCGACCCGAGCGTCGTCGACGCCGCAAGCGATGAGCCTGCGTTCAACCTGAAGGGTTACCTGAACACGCTGTCCGACAGCCGGTGGCTGATCGGCAGCATCACGGCGTTCATCACCCTGGCGGCGGTGCTGTATGCGCTCGTCGCCAAGCCCGTGTTCGAGGCGGACTTGATGATCCACGTGGAGGAAGAAAGTCCGAACGCGTCGAAGAACATTCTCTCCGAGGCGTCCTCCCTGTTCGAGACGAAGAAGGCGGCCATCGCCGAGATGGAGCTGCTGCGGTCGCGCATGGTTGTGTCGCGGGCGGTCGACAACCTGCAGCTGTACATCGATGTACGACCGAAGTACTTCCCCGTTGCCGGATTCTGGTTCGCGAACCAGAACGGCCAAGCGCTGTCGACGCCGGGCCTGTTCGGCTACGGCGGCTATGTCTGGGGCAGTGAAAAGGCCGAGGTGTCGCTGTTCGACGTGCCCGATGCGTGGCTGGGACGCGAGTTCACCTTGACGGCACTCGGCCAGGACCGTTTCCGGTTTTCCGGCGGCGGCCAGCGGATCATGTTCGACGGCGAAGTTGGAATGCGCTATCGCGTGCCGACTCCCGCAGGGGTGATCGAGCTGAAAGTCGACCGGCTGGCCGCGAATCCCGGCGGAGGTTTCCGCCTGCGCCGCATGTCGCGCCTCGCCATGATCGAAGCGATCCAGAACGCGCTGGTGATCAGCGAACAAGGCAAGCAGTCGGGCATCATCGAAGTCAAGCTGCAGGGTGAGAACGCGCGCCGGACGTACGCGGTGCTGAGCGAGATCGGCCGGGAATACATGCGCCAGAACCTGGCACGCAAGACGGAGGAGGCGGAAAAATCGCTCGCTTTCCTCAACCAGCAGTTGCCCACCCTGAAGCGCAAGCTGGAACAGGCCGAAGACCGCTACAACCAGTTCCGGAACGCCCACGGTACGGTCGACCTGCAGGAGGAGGCGCGGATGAGTCTTGCCCAGGCCGCGGCGGCGCGCGGGCGGCGCATGGACCTGATCCAGAAAAAGACGGAGCTGCTGGCGCGCTTCACGGAAGATCACCCGGTCGTCGCCGCGATCAACCGCCAGATCAAGGAAGTCGATGCGGAGATCGATCAGGTCAACGTGCGCATCAAGGACTTGCCCGTGCTCGAACAGGACGAAGCCCGTCTCACCCGCGACATCAAGGTCAATACCGACCTGTACACGGCCTTGTCGAACACGGCGCAGCAGCTGCGTCTGATTTCCGTGGCCCGGGTCAGCAACGTGCGCATGGTCGACGCGCCGATCGCGCCGGAAAAGCCGATCAAGCCGAACCGGCCGCTGATCGTCGCGCTCGCCGTCGTTACCGGCCTGTTCCTTGGCACGCTGATCGCGTTCACGCGCAAGGCAATGACGGGCGGGATCGACGATCCGCAGGCCATCGAGCGCCTCCTGCGTGCGCGGGTCGTCTACGCGACGATTCCGCACAGCGTCCACCAGGACAAGCTGATGCGCAAGGCGCGAAGCGACGATGGCGCGTTGCCGTTGCTGGCCCAGGCCATCCCGGACGATGCCGCCATCGAAAGTCTGCGCAGCTTTCGCGCCGCGCTACTGTTTGCCATGCCCCATTTCAGGAACAATATCGTCATGTTCGCGGGGCCTACGCGGGGCCTCGGCAAGTCGTTCGTGTCGGCCAATTTCGCGGCCGTGATGGCGGCGAGCGGCAAACGCGTGCTGTTGATCGATGCGGATCTTCGCAACGGCCAGCTGCACCGCTATTTTGGCATCGGCCGCGATCCGGGGCTGTCGCGCGCCATTCTCGGCCAAGCCGCGATCGACGAGGTGATTCATCACGACGTCGTGGAAAACCTCGACTTCATCCCGACGGGCGAGTTGCCGCCGAACCGTTCCGAGTTTCTCCTTCACTTGAATTTCGCCGGGCTGTTGCAACAGGTTGCGGCCCACTACGACCTCGTGCTCCTCGACCCGCCGCCGCTGCTCGACGTCGCCGACGCCCTGATCATCGGCGGACACGCCGGTACCGTGTTCATCGTGGCGCGTGCCGGCCACACGAACGAATCCGAGATCAACGAATCGATCAAACGCCTGAACCATGCCGGCATCTCGCCCCAAGGTGTCGTGTTCAACGACATGGTGTTGCGCCTGGGTGCATACGGCACCAATGCCAAGGTCACGCCGGCAGGGCAGATCGGCTTCGCGGCAGGCTGAGCGGCGCCACACCTGTCTGCAATGTGCGCGACGCACCCGAGGCACGCGTCGATCTCGTACCCCGGCGGCGGGACGGGCGGCACGTGTCACTTGATCGATGAAGCCATCGACGTGCGCCGCGGACGGGGTTGCAGGGCATTCTTGACGGCGCGCCGCACGCGGGCGGTGCGCGACTCGAACAGCAGGTAAAACAGCCACGCGGCGGCGAGCAGGGCCAGCAGCATCCCGGCATAGATCGCACAGTCCAGCAGCGCATTGGGGGCGAGACGATCGCGGCCAACCGTTTGGCGGCCGACGTATTGCAGGAGTTTGATGACGGGGATGTGCGTCACGTACAGCGTGAACGACAACTTCGACAGGAAGCGCGAGAGGCGTGCGACGAGCCGCATCGGCGACGATCTCACGGCAAGCGGCGCCTGCATCGTGGACAGGAAGACCAGCAGAGGCAGGCTGACCACGAGGTCTTGTGGGAACGATTCAAGGCTGAGGTCGTCGTTGCTGCCCCGTAGCCGGAAATAAATCGAACACACGGCCACCACGGTCAACAGGGCGGTACGCGTGCCGCGGCCGCAGTCGATACGGATGCGTGAAAAGGCGGCGCCAAGCAGCCACAGCACGAAATAGACGGTGATCGGCAACCGGAGCGTCGTGCCCAGCAACAGCAGGACTGCGGCGACCGCGAGCCGGCGCGTCCGGCTGGGACTCGTGAACGCAATCAGCAGCAGAGGGAACTGGATGTAGTACCACGTTTCGTTGGCCAGGCTCCACAAGGCGTAATTGCCCCCGTAATTGTCGACAGCCATCGTCTGCAGACCGAGGAGATTACCGAAGAACGCAGCCGCCGAGTAGTCGCCGGCCGTCGAAACTTCGGTGCGGGTGGGATCGACGGCACCCGTCAGTATGCCGACCAGCAGCATGAGGCCAAGCGCTGGCACCAGCACCGTCCACAGGCGCGTGAGGCGATCGACCGTGTAGGCGCGCCAAGGCGAGTCGCCGTTCGCCACCGTGGTCGTCGCTGCGCCGCCCGCTGCTGCCAGCCTGTTGAGGAGGCTGCCGCCGACCAGCCAGCCGCTGATCAGGAAGAAGACGACGACCGCTTGGTGCGCGAAGCCTGTCGCGAAGGCCAATACCTGATAGTGCACTGCGGGATGGCCCACGTCGCGCAGTCCCGGAAACATCTCGGCGCGCAGGTGGGCTGCTGCGACCTGCAGGGCCGCCAGGCCACGCATCAGGGCAATCAGCAACGAGCAACCGGTCGTGTTGTCGAGCCGGCTCTGTCGTTGCCAACGTATCGACGGACGATGTGTGTGGTACATGGGGACTCCTGGTAAGCGCCCGGGAACGTCAGCCACAGATGTTCCAGGGATGGGGATAGGGGTTGCCGGACAATGCCGTCGCGAGCCGGATCATCCAATAGCCGACGGAGACCGTTCGCAACGCCCATGCCGTCGCGGCGAACGCAAGCGCAGCGCACGCGAACGCGACGCCCACGCGGGGCGTGGCGGTAGCCCCCGCAACGTGGAGGGTGCATACGAACGCGGCCATGCCGACGATCCAGCCGGCGGCCGCTTCGATCGGTGTGTGTTCGCCAGCGCGGACGAGTGCCACGGCCACGACCGCACCGAGCGCGAGCGCCGTCACGGCGGCGGCGCTGCGGACGACGGACGGGCAGCGCTGCGCCAGCAGCCAGCACAGCGTCGGGGCGGCGGCCGTGAAGCTGGCGGCGTGACCGCTGATGGCCTTGTAGCCCAGCGCCGGCACGCCCGTCGCCCATCCCAGGAAGGCGATCTTTGTCGCCGCCACGATGGCCAGCGTCAGCCCGAACGCAAGACTCCAGCCGAGCGCGGCACGTCCCGCCCGGGACGCGAGCAGCCAGGCGGCGATCGCACTGGCAGCCGGGAGGGTGAGGGACAGGTCGCCCAGGTGGAACAGCTTGGACCAGAGCATGGCGTCGGTGACTCGCTACCTGAGGATCGCGCCCAGTGTCCGGACCAGGATGCGCAGGTCGAGCCAGAATGACCGGTTACGCACGTAGCGCTGGTAATACTCGAGCTTCACGGGCAGGATCGTCTCGATATATTCCCGTTCGGGATCCGGGGCGCGGCCGAGGATGTCGTTCTCGTCCTTGTACAAGATGGCGGCGAGGTCGGTGATGCCTGGCGCCACCGACAGGACCGTCTGCCGGATCGCCGGCGGATAGCGGTCGACGTAGCACGGCACTTCGGGACGCGGGCCGACGAGGCTCATCGTACCCGCCAGTACGTTGAGGAGTTGCGGCAGCTCGTCCAGCTTCGTGCGCCGCAGGACACGGCCGGCGCGGGTGATGCGAGGATCGTGGCCGACCGTCAGCTGGCGCCCGTGGTCGGGGTGAGTGACCATGGTGCGGAATTTGTAGATGTCGAACAGGCGGCCGTGGCGCCCGACCCGCCGCTGGCGGAACAGCGCCGGGCCGGGCGAGTCGAGCCGGATCCATAGCGCGATCGCGAGCAGCAGGGGCGTGAGGACGATGAGGCCGCAACCGGCGGCCACGACGTCGAACAGGCGTTTGCTCATGCCAGCAGCTCGCGCAGGTGGCCGATGACACGGTCCTGGTCGGCGTCGCTCATCTTCGTGTACAGCGGCAGCGTGAGCATGCGCGGATAGCACGCCTCGGCCACGGGGAACCGGGCGGGCGACAGGTCGTAGGTGTCGCGCCAGTAGGGCTGGCGGTGCAGGGGGATGAAGTGCACGCTGGTGCCGATGCCGCGCCGGGCGAGCTCGCCGATCAGGTCGTCGCGCCCGAGCGGCGCGCCGTGCGCCAGGCGGACGACGTACAAATGCCACGCATGCGTGCTGTCGCCGTCGGGCCGGGCAGGCAAGTGCAGCGGGAGATCGGCGAGCCCGTCGTGGTAACGCCGTGCCAGATCGGCGCGGCGGGCGGCAAAGCGGTCGATCTTGCGTAGTTGCTCGATGCCGATGGCAGAAGCGATATCGGTCAGGTTGTACTTGAAACCGGCGGCCACGACTTCGTAGTACCACGCGGGCGTGTGCGACACGTAGCGGTCGAACGCATCCTGGCTGATGCCGTGCAGGCGCATGACGCGCACGCGCTGCGCGAGATCCGGGTCGTGCGTGACGACCATGCCGCCTTCGCCCGTCGTCATGGTCTTGTTGGCGTAGAAGCTGAACACAGTGATGTCGCTGTCCAGTGTGCCGACCAGGTGGCCGTTGTAACGGGTCGGGAAGGCGTGCGCGGCGTCCTCGACGACGCGCAACCCGTGGCGCCTTGCCAATGCCAGCAGGCCGTCCATGTCGCAGGCCAGGCCCGCGTAGTGGACGGGGACGATCGCCCGCGTGCGCGGCGTGAGCGCCGCTTCGACGGCGGCCACGGACAGCGTCATCCGGTCCGGTTCGACGTCGACGAATACGGGACGCGCGCCCAGGTAGCGTGCGACCTCGGCCGTGGCGGTGAACGTCAGCGTGGGAACGATGACTTCGTCGCCGGGGCCGATGCCGAGGCTTTCCAGCGCCAGGTGCAGGCCTGCGGTGGCCGAGTTCACGGCGATCGCTTGCACGTCGCTGCCAAGGTAGGCGCCGAAATCCTGTTCGAACCGGCGCGTGGTGGGACCGGTCGTGACCCAGCCGGAACGCAGGCACGCGACGACGGCGTCGATCTCCGCCTCGTCGATGTCGGGCAGGGCGAACGGCAGGAAGGGGGCTGCGGCTTGGATCGGGGTGTCAGGCATGGCAGTGGTCTCCGGCGAGTGCGGCGAGGAAGCGTTGTCCAAGGACGGGATACGCATGATTGGCCAGTACATGGGCACGCCCGCGCCGGCCCAGCGCTGCACGCGCGGGGGCGTCCAGGGCCTGCAGCGCGAGGACGGCGTCGACGATGGCTTGCGGATCGTCGGGCGCCACCGTCAATCCGCAACCCGCTTCCCGGACGGGGTCGTTGCCGGCATCCACGGCATGGATGACCGGGCGACCCGCCATCATGTAGTCGAGCAGCTTGTTCGGTGAAATGCCGAAGCGGTACAGTGGCTGGCGCCGCCAGCCGATGTAGGCGACGTCGACGTGTGCCAGCAGGGCCGGCACCTGGGGTTTCGCGACCGGATCGATGAAGTGCACGTTGTCCAGACCGAGCTCGGCAGCGCGTCGCATCAGCGCCGGTTTCTCGGGTCCCGTTCCGGCCAGCACGATGGCGACCGGATACCCGCGCAGGCGCTGCGCGGCGTCGAGCAGCGTCCCGAGCGCGTTCGCGACGCCGTGCGTGCCTGCATAACCGACGATGAACCGGCCGTGCCGTCGGAGCCCGTCGAGCATCGCGTCGAGTGCGGCCGGCAGGAGCGCATTATTCCCTTCCCACTCCGCCGGGTCGACGCCGTTCGGCACGACGTGCAGCTTGTGGGGCGCCATGCCGTGCGCCTCCAGGTGTGGGCGCACCTTCGGCAGGATCGACACAACGGCGTCCGCGTGACGACACGCGAAGTCTTCGGCCGCCTGCAACAGCATGATGAACGGATGACGGCGCGAGTAGCCGCCCAGTTCCATGGGCGTCAACGGCCACAGGTCGTGCACCTCGTGCAGCAGGCGCGCCCCGGCACGGCGCGCAATCCGGGCGGCCGGCCAGATGTCGAGTGGATACGTGCTGGATGCGATGACGACATCCGGATGGACGGTCCGCGCCAGCTGCCCGCCTGCCGCGGCCAGGCGCCACAGGAACGCGGCCATATTGCGCACCCGCGCGGCGTTGCCGCGATAGGAGGGGGCCGCCAGCCAGATGTACTCGATGCCGTCGATGACCTCGTCCATGCGCGCACGCCCTTCCATCTGCGGCGCCTGTGTACGCACGTGCGAGGCCGAGGCGGCAACGATCGCGACCCGATGGCCCGCCCGCACCCATTCGCGCGCGAGGTAGTACGGCCGGTACTCCATCCCGTGGCGTACCGATCCCGCGTAATGGTTGATCAGCAGGATATTCATGTGTGCCACACCACTTCCTCGGCCAGCCGCACCATGTTGCAGCGGGTGCTCTCGAGCCAGTTCGTCTCCCATTGCACGGGATGCGTCAGCAAGCAGATGCGATCGTGGCGCCCGAGCGCGTCGAACGGCGACACGGGAGCGTAGTACATGGGATGCGGACGGTCGCTGATGTACACGTCGAAGTGCCGCAGCAGGTCGGCGTCGTATGATTCGCATTCGATGCCGCAGCGCCGGCGCAATGCTGGATCGCTCAACAGCTCGTGGTTGATCACCTGCAGGCGGCGATTCGCGAAGTCGCCGTGGCTGGCGACGGTCGTCATCGGCCTACCCAGCCGCGCGCCGATCCGCATGAAGTTACGCACGAACAGTTCGCGGATCTCGGGAAAACGGGCGCGCACGTCGTCCCCGCGGCGCAGGCGGTGGCGCTTGGCAAACGTCGCGACCTCCTCGTAGTGATAGCTGGCTTCGCTCCCCGCCGCTTCGATGGCGCGCATGAAGCCATAGTCCAGCGTGCTGAGGCGGAAGTAATAGCTGGCGTGTACGCCGTGCTTCGTCTCCAGCGCGAATAGTTTGCGGGCCGTGCGCACGTCGCTGTCGATGTCGTGGCGGTGCACGAGCACCTTGTCCGGCGCGGGCGTCTGCCGCCGGAGCGCGCCGTGGAATTCGCGCACGGAGAGTTGCCGGTAGCCGCGATCGGCCGCACGGACAAGCAATGCTTCGTACTCGGCCAGGCGCGACGGCATCAGGTAGTCCGCATAGAGGCGGTTGAGCAGCGTCTTCATTGCAGGCTGTACCTTACGCGATAGGGTTCGAAGCCGACGATGCGCTTGAAGTTCTGCAGGCCTTCGCGCGCGCCGAAGAACGTGTCGTACATGACGTAGCGGACGCATTGCCGCTCGATGAGGCGCAGGACGATGTCGACGACGAGCAGGTGCATGATGCCGTCGTTGTTGCGCAGGCCGATCACTTGCGAGAACGCGCTGAAATTGCCGTAGCGTCCGATGTTCGCGTATGCGACCAGCCTGCCGTCGCTGTCCAGGACACCGTAATAGTCGAAGTGAGGTTGGCGCTCGAAGCGTGTGACCTTCTGGAGATATCTCTGATCCATCACTCGTCCCTGGCGCGTCTCGAGCGACGTGTTGATGGCATGGATGGCATCGACATAGTCGTTGCGATCGATCTCCGTGCAGACATAGCCCCGCGCGCGCGCGCGCCTGGCGTGCCAGGCCCCGCGGTTCTTGCCCTGGAGCGCGTCGACGTACGCCGCGGCAGCAGGGTAGCGGGCCAGGTCGATCAGTGCCGCGCCGATCGTCTTGTGCCGGATGAGCTTGTAGCGCGGATGTGGCTTCGTGTAGTAGCGATAGGTCGCCGCGATGTCATCGGGCTCGATCCGGGCATCGAAGTGCAGGTCGGCCTGCGGGAGGCTGAGGACCTGGCGCAGCGTCTCGAAGTGGCGCAGGAGCGTGGTCATGGTACGGGTCGATTCGCAGGGTTCGCTGGTCGTTGTAACGTGATGGGATGAAGTGGCGCAGGTCACGGTTCAGGGGCAGTTGGCGTGCAAGCCGTCTCCAGGGTCCTGGCGGCAATGGATAGCGGCGGCCGGCAGCAGGGCGTCGTAGAATCCCGCGAGCTTGCGCGCTTCGCTTTCCCAGTTGTAGCGCGCGAGGACCGCGCGGCGCCCGTTCTCGCCCATGCGCTGCGCAATGTGCGGATGCCGACAGAAATGATCGATGGCGGCAGCAATCGCGGCCGGATTGCCGGGATCGACGCAGACGCCGCACCGGTTGCCTTCGACGATGTCCTGCCAGAGCGGAAAGCGTGAAGCGATCACGGGCAGGCCGGCGGCCATGTACTCGAACATCTTGACCGGCAGCGCGTCCAGATAGTTGACGACCGGATGCAACGTGACCAGTCCCGCCATCGAACGGCGCATCACCTGCTGCACGGCGGGGCGGTCGAGGTGGCCGTGCGCCTGCACCCGCGTCCAGCCAGGGAAACCGGCGACTTCGCGCTCCAGCGCGGGCTCCGCGAACGTGCCAACGAGCGCCAGGCGTGCCGGCGAGTGCAGCAGTTCACAGGCGCGCACCAGTTCGCGGATACCGCGGATCGCGGAGATGCTGCCGACGTAGCACACTTCCTGTGCCTTGCGGTCCCACTGGGGCGCGCCGGCGAATTCCTGCAGCAGCGGATAGTTGTTCACGTCGATCGTGCGGGGATGCAGATGGGCCAGCCGGCTACGGATAAATGGCGTCGCGGCGATCAGTCCGTCGAAGCGGCGGCACACATAGTCCTCATAGATGCGGAACGCGCCGGACAGCAACCGCCGCGACAGCTTGCCGAGGTAGGGCTTCGCGAGGAGCTGCGTGGGCACGTCTTCGTGGGAATCGAAGATCACGCACTTGCCGAGGCGCTTGAGGCGCAGGCCTGCCGGCAGCAGCTCGGGGTCGTGCAACTGGTAGACGTCCGCGTCGAGCCGCAGCGCCGCGCGCAACACGCGCCGCGTCGTCCTCAGCATCCGGTCGATGCGTCCGGCGGGGTGGCCCACGTCGACGATGCGCACGCCATCGGCCGTTTCATCGCCCAGGCCGTCGGCCACCACCAAGGTGACGCCATGGCCCCGTTCGTGCAAGCTCCGGCATTGCTTGACGAAGATCCGGGTGTCGTAGCGTGGATGGGCTGAAGTCAGATGGACGATATTGGCCATGTTTCCTCCC
>Ga0207657_10003766_pt1 | contig 16117 bp, 13 predicted proteins | sample KBSC33metaG_FD_184316 | JGI IMG/M metagenome (GOLD analysis project Ga0207657, IMG submission 184316) | Corn rhizosphere microbial communities from Kellogg Biological Station, Michigan, USA - KBS C3-3 metaG (SPAdes) (version 2) | ecosystem: Host-associated > Plants > Roots > Rhizosphere > Soil ... | reverse complement strand
CGGGGCTCGGCCCCTGCGCGTGCGCGGCGCCCCCGGCGACCTCGCTGAACGACGGCTCGCGCACGACCTCCACCCGATAGGCAGGCAAATTGTAGAAACGGCTCGGGAGCAGCGACCGGTTATGCGCGATCGCGGCATTGGCGCGAGCGAGATAGTCGGCACGGAGCGCGTCGGTCCACGGCTGCGGCGGGAATCGCTTCTCGCGGTCGGCGTAGAAAGCGTTGCGGTCGGCGAGGCCGGCCGCGCGCGCGAGCTTGTCCTGCTCGGCTTCGAGTCGCGTGACCTCGCTCAGCCCGGTCGCGTGGATCTGGTCGGCGGTGAGGTCGAGCGTGGTATTGAGCTTCAGGGCGGCGGCATACCAGTCGGCGCCGCCGGGAAGCGAGATCGCTCCGACACGCCCGCTCGGCGCGGTCGGGAGTTCGCTAGTGGCCCAGGCGATCACCCGCTCGTACGCGGGCTTGATGGAGAGCAGCGAGGTGCGCGCATCGGCGAGAAGCGCCTGGGCCTCAGCGGGCTTGATCTTGCCAGCGGCCTGAAGCTTGCCGACCTTGGCCTTGGCATCGGCCCACAGCGGCGAGTCCTGGCCGCTGTCGAATGGCGCGCCGCTGATGATCTTCTGGCTGCCGGAGATCACCCGCTCGATCTCGAACTTGGGCGCCCGGATGCCGGCGGCATCCGACTGCCGGGTCTGCGCGATGGCCGTATCGAGCACCGCCGGGAAGCCGCGCAGGCGCGCATTGTAGGCGCGCATGTCGGCGGCATCGCTCACCGTGTGGGTGTTGATCATGAAGTTCGGAAGTGACGCGTGGATCGAATAGAGGAAGGAATAGAAAGGCGGCTGGTAGCGGCGGTATTTGTATTGCAGCTCGGCGCGTTCGAGCTCGGTCTGCCAGATGTCGTAATTGGTTTGGCCGGTCGGCGAGAGCTTCGATCGGTCGAATTGGGCTTTCATGCGCGCGACGCTGGCGCGCTTCGCTTCGAGGCGCTTGAGCTGGGCGGCGTCGCTGATGTCATCGAGCCGGTCCTCGCCTTCCTTAATGCCGAGGCGGGTCGCGAGCTGCGGCCGCATCTTCACTTCCTGGGCGAACTCGGCGTCGAGAAAGGCGGTAAGGCGCGCGTCCTCGGCATTGGTGACAGCAGGCGCTGTTGCCGGCGCGGGCTGGGCCGCCGCCGGGATCGCACGGGGAACCGCAACAACCGCCGCGGCAACGAAAAACCAGGACAAACGACGCATGAATACCCTCCCTATCGACCGATAACCTAAAGAGCGCGCGGAGGCCGGCAAGGGTGATTCTGCGCCGGTCGGTAAGTGGGTGCCGGCCCGGGTCCTAGCGGCGGGGCGGCGCGGGCGTGAAGCGCAATTCGCTGCCGCCTCGACAGTGGACGCCGCGTAGCGTCGCCTCACCGCCATTGGCGAGCTCGCCCATCAGCCGCTCGAGTTCCGATCCGCGCAGCTCGGGATCGCCTTCCGTCGCGAGCTTGCGGATCGCGCGGGCGACGATGCGCCTGACGATTTCGGGCGGCGCCTCATGCGGACGATAGGCAATCAGCCCGCCGCGTTCGTGCACGTGGTGCTTCCATTCCTTCGCCGCGGCCCAGTCTAGCGCCTCGTCGGCGTCAGCAAGATGCGCGGCGGAGCGCGCGATCGCGGCCGGGTCGAGCCAGTCGAGCCCGGCGAGCGCGGACCGCACCCGGACTCGCTCGAACCGGGGGTCGCGATTGCTCGGGTCCGCGGCGGGCGCAATGCCGGCCTCGGCGCAAATCCGCTCGAGCTCGCCGCGCGGCCACTGGAGCAGCGGGCGGACAAGCCGCACGCGCGAGCCCGGCGCGAACGAGCGCGGGCGGATCGCGGCCAGCCCTTTGACCCCCGAGCCGCGCGCGAGCCGCATCAGCAATGTCTCGGCCTGGTCGCCGGCATGGTGCGCGGTGGCCAGCGCGTCGACACCCTGCTCCTCCGCCCAATAGCCGAGCAGGCGGTAGCGCTGGCGCCTGGCGCGCTCCTGGATGGCGGTCTCGGGGACGTCGCTCCAGCGGACGGTCAGAACCGAATGGGGAACGCCTAGGCGATGGCACAGCTCGCCGACCATCGCCGCTTCGGCGGCTGCTTCGGGCCGCAGCGCATGATCCACCGTCGCCGCTTCGACCTGCGCGGGGCGCGCCGCGGCGGCGAGCAGCAGTAGCGCAAGGCTGTCGGGCCCTCCCGAAACCGCGATGCCGATGCGCGCCCCCGGCGCGACGAGCGCGTCGAGGTCGGCGGCAAAGCGGTCGAGTAGGGCTCTTTCCATTCGTCACCCTGAACTTGGTTCAGGGTCCATCTACGGGAAGGTCGGCACTGGCTCCAGAATGGATGCTGAAACAAGTTCAGCATGACGCCCCAGCCTCAGCTGCACTGTGCCTGGGCCTTGGCGTCCGTTTCGAGCTTCTTGAGGTCCGGGCGGATCTTGGCGCCGTAGACCGCATCGAGTTCGCCATAAGCCTTGCACGCCTGCCCCGCCTGGCCGAGCTTCATCAGCGCCTGGCCGAGATAAAAGAGGCTGTCCGGCGCGCGCTCGCCCGATGGATTGGAGCGGTAATTGGCGAGCAGCGCGCTCGCGGCGGCGCGCGCGTCTCCCTTGTCGAGCAGCGCACGGCCGATGAGGTTGTTGGCGAAGCTCACTCGGCGGTGCTTGGGATAAGCCGCGACGAAGGACTTCAAGGTGCTGATCGCCTGATCGTACTGCCCCGCTTCCCACTGATGGAAGCCCTGGCTGTAGGCGTCCTCGCCGGGGTCGGTTGCCGCCGCCGCGTCGGCGACGGACGTCGTGCTCGGCGCCTCGGCCGTGGCCTTGGGCGGCGTGCCCTTGGGCGGCGTGGTCGTCTTGGGCTTTGTCGGCGTCGCTGCCGGCGGAGTCGGCTCGGCCACCGGCGCCGGAGCGCTCGCCGCCGCGTCGTTCATCCGCTGCTCGAGGGTCGAAATGCGCTGCTCCTGGTCGGTCTTCATCTGGCCGATCGCGGTTTCGAGATTGCGCAGGCGATTACCGTTCTCCTCCGACTGGCGGACGAGATTGGCGACCTGCTGTTCGAGCGAGTCGAGGCGCTGGTCGAGCACGACCACCGACGACTGGGTCGCCGCCGGATCGTCGGCGAACCCGGCGGTGTCGGCGGGTCGACCCTTGGGAAACACCTGCCTCTGCATCTGCTGCACCTGCCGTTCGAGGCGGTCGAGACGCTGGTCGGGCGTTGGCGGCGGCTGGCGCTGAGCCATGACGATCGAGGGCACGAGCATCACGGCGGCGCTCGCCGCGAGGACGGTGATGATCCTGGATTTCACGAATATTTCCCCACGCTTCGGTTCGGTCTTGCACATTGCGCCGGCGCGGCTTGCGCGGCGATGAATCCTATTCGGCGGCGTTGGCCGGCGCGCCATTTTCGGTCGTCGGCGGCGCCTCGGCTGCGGGAGCCTGCGGCTGAGATGGCTTCGCTCGCCTTACCGGCTGTGCCGGCGCAGGTGCGGGCGTCCCGGCCGACGGCGTTGCGGCGGCCTGGCCGGTCTTCATCAGGTCGGCGGGAAGCAGGCTCACGTGGACCGTCGTCGCGGGCGGCCCGATTGGCGGCGCGACTGCATTTCCGACCGTCGCCTTGAGCCCTTCCGGTTTACCCGTCTTGAGCATCGGCGCGGTCGCCGACGCCGGAACAGTATAGGTCTGCCCCGGCTGCAGCGTGCCCGAGAATAGAGTCGCGCCGCCCTTTTCGCTGACTTGCAGCCAGACCGGCGCCGTCGCGGTGAGAACGACCGGGCCCTGGGCGGCGGCGGCGGCGGCGGGCGCGGCTGCCGGGCGTGACACCGGCCTTGCTGGCGGAGGAGCGGCCGCGGTTTCCGTCTTCGGCGCTGCGGGCTGCTCGAGCGAGCGATTGCTGAGCCAGCTCATCAGCAGAATGAGGACGATCACCGCGGCAATCGCGCCGACCACCAGCCCTTTCGGCATTGTGCGCGCGGGATCGGCCGGCTCGAACACGTCGGAAGCGGCCGACGTGAAGCGCTGCCCACCCATTTCCTCGCGCAGCTGGTTGCCGATTTCCGTCCGGTCGAGCCCGACCGCGGACGCATAGCTCTTGGCGAAGCCGATCGTGTAGGTCGGCGCGGGAAGGCTGTTCCAATCGGCAGTTTCGATGCTGGCGAGGTGCCGCTGCGGGATTCGGGTCTGCGCGGCGACGTCTTCGAGGCTCAGGCCCTGTTCCTCGCGCGCCTGCCGCAAGCGTTCGCCGACCGGCGGCAACTCGGGCTCGGCCAACTGTTCGTCCATCGGCTCGGGTTCGGGGTCGCGCTTGGGCATAAGGCCTTGTTCGAGTGCGGAACGCCGGGTGTCAACCGCCAGCTAGCCGGTCACCACCGCATGACGCCGAGCCCAGTCGCCGAGCGCCTTGCGGATGTCCTTCGGGGGACGGCTGAGCAATTGCTCCATGCGGCTTCGGATCGCGGCCGCGTCGAGCGAGCGGATCATCGCCTTGACCGGTCCGACCGCCGCCGGGGTAATCGAGAAATTCTCCGCGCCGATGCCGACCAGCGCCATCGCCTCAAGCGGCCGCCCCGCCATTTCGCCACAAATCCGCACCGGAACCCCTGCAGCCCTCCCCTGGTCGAGCACGCGTTTGAGGAAGCGAAGGATCGCCGGGCTGAGCCAGTCATAGCGCTGGGCGAGCCGCGGGTCGGAGCGATCCGCAGCGAACAGGAACTGCGTCAAATCGTTGGTCCCGACCGAGATGAAATCTACGCGCGGGAGCAACAGGTCGAGCACTTCAGCGAGGCTCGGCACCTCGAGCATCGCGCCATATTCGACTCGCACCGGCAGCTTGCGGTGACTGTTGCGCGCCCACTCGATTTGCGCCTCAAAAAGGCCGCGCGCGACCTCATATTCCCAAGGCTCCGAAATCATCGGGAACATGACGCGCAGGGTCTTGCCGGCGGAGGCTTCGATGAGCGCCCGCGCCTGCGCCTTCATCAGGGTCGAGCGATCGAGCGACAGGCGCAGCGCGCGCCAGCCCATCGACGGGTTCTCGGCCTGCTCCGCGGCGTCGTCGGTAAGGTAGGGCAACGCCTTGTCGCCGCCGATGTCGACGGTGCGGAACACCACCGGGCGGTCACCCGCCGCCTCGAGCACCTTGGTGTAGAGCCTGAGCTGCCGGTCGCGGCCGGGAAGCGTGGCCGAAACGAGGAACTGGAATTCGGTGCGGAACAGGCCGATGCCCTCGGCGCCGCTCATCGGCAGGGTCGCGGCGTCCTCGGCAAGGCCAGCGTTGACCATGACGCTGCACTCGAGCCCGTCGAGGGTGGTCGCCGGCAGGCTGCGGATCGCCGCGAACTCCGCCCGGCGCTTCTGGCTCAGCGCCATGCGGTGCTCGAAATTGGCGAGGAGCTGGCGCGTCGGGCGGATGATGATGCTGCCGGCGTCGCCGTCGACGAGGATCGTTTCGCCGTCGTCGACGCTGTGGCGGATGTCGTGCAAACGCCCGATCACGGGCACGCCGATGGCGCGCGCGACGATCGTCATGTGGGACGTCAGCGAGCCTTCCTCGAGCAGCACCGCCTTCAATCGCCGGCGGTCATATTCGAGCAGATCGGCCGGACCGAGGTTGCGCGCGATCAGTACAGTGTCGCGCGTCAGGCCGGTCTGCGCGGCGGTGCCGATCCGGCCCGAGACGATGCGCAGCAGGCGGTTCGACAAATCTTCGAGATCGTGCATCCGCTCCTGCAGCAGCGGATCGTCGATCTCCTGCATGCGCGCACGGGTCCGCTGCTGGACGCGTTCGATCGCGGCCTCGGCGGTGAGGCCGCTGTCGATCGCGGCATTGATCCGCCGCGACCAGCCTTCGTCATAGGCGAACATGCGGTAGGTCTCGAGGATCTCCTGGTGCTCGCCGGTGGTGCCGAACTCCGCCTCGCGCGCCATGTTGTCGATCTGCTCGCGCATCTTGCGAAAGGCCGAATAGACGCGGTCGCGCTCCGCCTCGATGTCTTCGGCCACCGTGTGCTCGACGACGACCCGCGGTTCGTGGAACACCGCGTGGCCCTTCGCCATGCCGGCGACGAGCTTCAGGCCTGAGAGACGCAGCGGTCCGGCGCTGCGCAGGCGGCTGCGGCGAGCGCCGTCGACCAGGCGCGCGCCGGCGATCATCTCGGAGAGGACCATCGCTACCGTCTGGAGCGCCTCGATCTCGACGTCCTCGTAGCGGCGCGACTCGGCATGCTGGACGGCAAGGACGCCTACCGGCGTTTCGAGCCGCACGATTGGAACGCCGGCAAAGCTGTGGAAATGCTCTTCGCCGGTCTCGGCCTTGTAGAGAAAGGCGGGGTGCTCGGTCGCTTCGGCGAGGTTGAGGATGCGCCCTTCGGCGGCGATGGTTCCGACCAGGCCCTCTCCCATCCTGAGGCGGGTCACGTGCACCGCTTCCTTGCGTAGGCCGTGGGTTGCGAACAGCTCGAGGAAATTGTCGCGCAGCAAATAGATCGAGCAGACGTCGCTGTGCATCTTGTCGGCGATGAGGTCGACGACCTGGTCGAGCTTGGCCTGCGCCGAGCCGCGCCGCGCCATGATCGCGTGGAGCCCGGTCAGGATCTCGCGAGCGGAGGTGGCGGCGGACTGCGGCATTGGCGAACCGGCTAACAGATGGGGCGCGCGCCTGTCACGCGCCGATGCCGATCGGAAAGCGGATGTTAAGCTGCTAGGCGCAGCATCGCTCGATCGACCGGAAACGACTCATCGCGCTTTATTCGGCAATCGCGCTTTCCCATCTGTGAAAGTGCCGATACGGCGCCCCGATGCGATCAATATTCATGCCAACTGATTCTGATTCCTCCATTTCCGCCGACACTTCCGAGCCTTCCGCGGCGGCCGGCGCCCGGCATCTCTATCAGAACCCGGTCATCGACGCCGACTTTCCCGATCCGGCGGTGATCCACGCCCCCGACGGCTATTATTATGCCTATGCGACGCAGACGCTGCGCGGCGGCCATTGGATCAACATCCAGGTCGCGCGCTCGAAGGACTTGGTCCACTGGGACTATCTCGGCGACGCGCTGCCGGAAAAGCCGAGCTGGGCGCGAACCACCCAGGATTTCTGGGCGCCGAGCATCATCTTCGATGGCGAAACCTACTTCATGTATTATTCGGCGACGCCCGACGAATATCACCGCCACGAGCGCGGCCATGGACTAGCCGTCGCCACCTCCAAGTCGCCCGCCGGCCCGTTCGTCGACATGGGCCGCCCGCTGCTGCTCGGCGAAGGGTTCGAGTTCATCGATCCGATGGCCTATGACGATCCGGCGACCGGCAAGAAGCTGCTCTACTGGGGATCGGGGTTCCAGCCGATCAAGGTCCAGGAGCTCGGCCCCGACCGCATGTCCTTCGCCGAAGGCAGCGAGTCGATCGACCTGGTCTGGCCCAACCCGGTCAAGGGCGCCTTCCCGCGGCTGGTCGAGGCCAGCTGGGTGCTGCTCCACGACGGCTATTATTACCTGTTCTACTCGGGCGACAATTGCTGCGGGCCGCACGCCGAATATGGCGTGATGGTGGCTCGATCGAAGGACGCGATGGGCCCGTTCGAAACCCTCGAGCAGGCCAAGGGCGTGCCGCACAGCCTGATGCTGTTCAAGAGCGAGCGCTGGCTCGCGCCGGGGCATAACTCAATCGCGATCGACAAGGCGGGCCAGGTGTGGATCGTCTATCACGCGATCGACGTGAACCGCCCGCGCCAGACGCAGGACGACGAGATCAACAGCCGCCGGATCCTGCTAATCGACAAGATCGAGTGGAACGACGGCTGGCCGCATGTCGGCACCCCGTCCGACGAGCCGAGGCCCGCCCCGATCGTCTAGCGGCTCGCGACGCGCGACGCGCGGACCGGCCGCTGAATCATCGCACCGAAGGCGGCCCGCTGCGCCTCGAATTCGTCCAGGAGGCGCTCGTCAACATGGCGGCCGCCATCCGCGACGACGCTCGAGAAGAGGCCGGTCTCCGCGTGCCGGGAGTTATCCCATCCCGGATAAGCCGTGATCGGATACCAGCAGATGCCGCGGATGTCGGTCCCGCGGCTCATCGCCTCGCGCACCTCGCTACAGACATAGTGAAGCCAGGACGGCTTGGCTGACCCCTCGGCGCCCGTTTCCGACAGGAACACCGGCTTGCCGTAACGGTCGGCCATGTCGACCAGCATGTCGGCGAGCGGCCGATATTCGTGGTGGCCCATCGGGATCGTCGGGCCTTTCCAGTACCATTGGTTGTGGGGGTAGTAGTTGAGGCCGACCAGATCGATCAGCGACGGGTCGCCGCCGAGCTCGGGCCGCGCCCGGCCGATGATCCAGTCATAAGCCTGGTACATGCCCTCGAGGTTCTGCTCGGCGCCCTTGATCGTCGCCCGGCGCCGGTCGTGCGGCGCGATGTGGATCAGCGGCTCGGCCCAGACGATGGTCGAGTTCGGCCAGCCTTGCTTGATCGCGCGCGAGGCGGTGATCGCGCTAGCGACGAGCTGGTCCTTGAACCAGCCGCGCTTGTTCGGGCCCACGCGCGGGAAATAGCCGTCGTCCACCGCCCACGAGATGAAGTTGATCTCGTTCAGCGGGCAGACCAGCGGCGGCCGGGCGCTGACCGATTGCTGCACGTCGATCGCGGCAAGTGCGAAGTCGGTAAAATGCTTCGGAAAGTCGGGCGAAGCCTGGTCGATGCAATCGGGCGAGCCGTAGTGAAACAGGTCCCAGATCACCTGGACACCGGCCTCCTCGGCGGCCTCGAGCATCGGTAGCCAGCTCGACCAGTCGTACTTGCCGGAAGTCTTGCCGATCAGGTGCCAGCGCAGGCCGTCGCGCAGGGTCTTGAAACCGAGCTTCGCGCACAGGCGATAATCGGCGAGCGCATGCTTGTCGTGCGCGGTCGCGCGGATGAGGTCAAGGCGCACGCCGTCGCGCCGCCGGTGCGACGAACATTCGAATCCGGCCATGAAGAAGCTATCGAAGCGAAAATCCATGATGGCCCCTTGCCTGTGCCATCAATGGGTTACGGGCACGTGGGTTCCAATTCGTTACGGCCCCGTGCCCTTTGGCGCGGCTAGCCGCGGCTCTCCAGCGCGGCGGCCGCTTCATCGACGAGTTCCTGGATGATCGCGGCGACCGGCTCCTCGCGATTGACCATCCCGACCGACTGGCCGGCCATCACCGAGCCGCTCTCGACATCGCCGTCGATCACCGCGCGCTTGAGCGCGCCGGCCCAATAATGTTCGATCTGCAGCTGCGCTTCGGCCATTTCGATGTCGCCCTTGTCGAGCAGGTCGGCGACCTCGCGCTGCTTGGCGGCGAACCGTTCCATCTCGCGGTTCTTGAGCGCGCGGACGGGGATGACCGGCAGGCGCGGATCGATCTGGACGCTGGGGATCGCGTCGCGCGCGGAGGCGCGGATGAAGGCCTTCTTGAAATTGGGGTGCGCGATGCACTCCGTCGCACAGACGAAGCGCGAGCCCAGCTGCACGCCGACCGCGCCCATTTCGAGGTAAGCGGCAATCGCTTCGCCGCGGCCGATCCCGCCCGCGATGAAGACCGGGATATCCCTGGCGACATTGGGCAGGATTTCCTGCGCGAGAACCGAGGTCGACACCGGGCCGATGTGGCCGCCCGCCTCCATGCCCTCGATCACCAGCGCGTCGACGTTGGAGCGCATCAGCTTCTTCGCGAGGGCGAGGGCCGGGGCGAAGGCCATCAGCTTGGCGCCGCTCGCCTTGATGCGGTCGATCGCGCCGGCTGGCGGAAGCCCGCCCGCGAGCACGACGTGGCCGACATTGTGCCTCGCGCACGTGTCGATCAGCTCGAACAGCTGCGGATGCATGGTGATGAGGTTGACGCCGAACGGCCGGCCGGTGCGCGCCTTGGTCTCGGCAATCTCGGTATCGAGCAGCTCCGGGCTCATCGCGCCGCAGGCGATCACGCCGAAGCCGCCGGCATTGGAGATGGCGGAGACGAGATGCCGCTCGCTGATCCAGCTCATCGCGCCGCCCATGATCGCCCAATCGCAGCCGAGGAACTCGGTGCCGCGATGCATCAGCTCCTTGAGCCGCGCGTGGCCGACCGATGCATGGACCGGCCGCGGCTCGGCGATCAGGCCCTCGCCGCTCATGCCGCCTCCTGCGCGTCGAGGCCGAATGCCGTGTGCAGCACGCGCACCGCGAGCTCGGTATATTCCTCGGGCAGAAGGACCGAGACTTTGATCTCCGAGGTCGAGATGGCGAGGATGTTGATGCCGCGCTCGGCCAGCGTTTCGAACATGCGCGCGGCAATCCCGGCGTTCGAGCGCATGCCAATCCCGACCGCGCTGACCTTCACCACCTCGGTATTGGTGACGATCGATTCGAAGCCGATCGCAGCCTTCGCTCCCTCCAGCGCCGCGACGGCATGGGCCAGCGAACCCTTGGGGACGGTGAAGGTCAGGGTGCTCAATTTCCCCGTACCGGCGCCGCTCTGGACGATCATGTCGACGTTGACGTTCGCCGCGGCCAAGGGCGCGAAGATCGCGGCGACAGTACCCGGGCGGTCGGGAAGACCGGTCAGGGTGACTCGCGCTTCGTTCTTGTCATGGGCGATGCCCGTGACGAGCTGCTTCTCCATGTGGAGCTCCTCGATTTTCTCGTCTCCCACGATCAGGGTCCCGGGCGTGTCCTCGAACGACGAGAGGACCTGCAAGGGCATGTTGTAGCGCATCGCGAGGCCAACCGAGCGGGTCTGCAGCACCTTGGCGCCGACGGAGGCCAGCTCGAGCATTTCCTCGTAGGTGATGGCGCTGAGCTTGCGCGCCTTGGGCACGATCCTCGGATCCGTCGTGAAGACACCTTCGACGTCGGTGTAGATGTCGCACCGATCGGCCTTGACCGCCACGGCGAGCGCGACCGCCGACGTGTCCGATCCGCCACGGCCAAGGGTCGCGACTTCGCCTTCGGCTGTGATGCCCTGAAAGCCGGGAATGACCGCGATCCCGCCGCGCGTGAAGACGTCTTCCAAGATGCTCGCGTCGATATGGTCGATCAGCGCGCTGCTGTGCCCCGAAGCGCGGATCGGCAGTTGCCAACCCATGTAGGAGCGCGCGTTGACGCCCATGCCGGTGAGGGTGATCGCAAGCAGCCCCGCCGTGACCTGCTCGCCGCTCGCGACCACCACGTCATATTCGCGCGGGTCGTAGAGCGGCGCGGCCTCCTTGCAGAGCTGAACCAGGCGGTCGGTCTCGCCGGCCATGGCGGAAACCACGACCGCGAGCTGGTTGCCGCGGTCGGCCTCGCGCTTCACCAGCCCGGCGACATGGCGGATACGCTCGATGCCCGCCATCGAGGTGCCGCCGAATTTCATCACGATGCGCGCCATGTGGAGCGCGGCTTTAGCTGCTGACAGCGGCCGCGCAACCGTCGAGCCAGTCGGGGACGCAATCGGCCGCGATCAGGCGATCGACATCGATCCGCGGGCGGACGATCGCCCAGCGGTTGCCGTCGACCAGCACCTCCGGAGTCAGCGGGCGCGAATTGTAGGTGCTGGCCATCGCCGCCGCGTAGGCGCCGGCCGTGCGGAACACGAGCAGCTCGCCGGCCGCGACTTCGTCCATGTGGCGACCCATCGCGAAGGTGTCCCCGGTCTCGCACACCGGCCCCACGACGTTCGCGGTGCGCCTCCTCCCGTTCGGCCGAACCGCTTCGATTCGATGCCAGGCGTCGTACAGCGCCGGGCGCATCAAATCGTTCATCGCGGCATCGACGATCACGAACGGATCGGTCGCGCCGGGTTTCACGCGGATGACCCGCGACAGCAGTACGCCGGCATTGCCGACGATCAGCCGTCCCGGCTCGAACACCAGCCGCGCATTCCAGCCATCGGTTATGCGGCGAACCATCGCGCCATATTCGGCGGGGCTCGGCGGCGCCGGAAGTTCGAGGTCGTACGGCACCCCGAGACCGCCGCCGAGGTCGGCGACCGAAATGTCGTGCCCGTCCGCGCGCAATTCGCCAATTAGCTCGCCAACCCGGGTGAATGCGCGCTCGAGCGGGTCCAGGCTGGTCAGCTGGCTGCCGATGTGGACCGCGACGCCTTGGACCGACAGGCCGGGGAGCGAGGCTGCGAGCCGATACGCGACCAGCGCCTCGTGGATGGCAATCCCGAACTTGTTCTCCGCTGCCCCGGTGGTGATCTTCGCATGCCCTCCGGCGGCGACGTCCGGATTGACTCGAAAACCCACTGGCGTGGTTCGCCCCATCGCGCTTGCCACGGCCGACAGCAACTCGGCCTCGGCAAGCGATTCGAGGTTGAGCTGATAGAGCCCGCCAATAAGCGCGAGCCGCATCTCCTCCTCGGTCTTGCCGACGCCCGAGAAGACGATTTTGTCCGAAGCGACGCCGGCGGCAACCGCGCGGCGGTATTCGCCGCCGGACACCACGTCGGCGCCGAGCCCGGCTTTCGCCAAAGTGGCGATCACCGCGCTGTTCGGGTTGGCCTTGACCGCATAGGCGATCAGCGGGTCGGCGAGCGGCTCCAGCGCCTGCCGCAGCGCCGCGACGTGCCGGCACATGGTCGCTGTTGAATAGACATAGACCGGCGTCCCGACGCTCGCCGCAATCTCGGACAGCGGCACGTCCTCGCAATAGAGCTCGCCATCCCTGGCGCGGAAATGGTCCATGTCCCCGTCAACGCACAGCTCCCTTTCACTTTGCAAGTGTTGGGCGCATGGGAGCGGCGATGAGCAGCATCGTCCCGGAAGAAGTGCGGCAGTTCGGCGCCCAGGCGCGCGACTGGTGGAACCCCAAGGGCTCGGAAGCGATGCTGCACAAGCTCAATCCGGTGCGGCTGAAATATGTCCGCGACCAGATCGACCAGCATTGGCAGTGTGACGAATGTTCGCTGAAGCCGCTGGCAGGGAAGACCGCGCTCGACGTCGGCTGCGGTGCCGGGCTGCTGGCCGAACCGCTCGCGCGGCTCGGCGCCGCGGTGACCGGTCTCGACGCATCGGCCGAGCTGATCGCGGTCGCGCTCGAGCACGCGCGCTCGAGCGGGTTGGACATTGACTACCGGGCGGGCGACATCGCCGACCTCACCGGCACATTCGACCTCGTCACCTGCATGGAAGTGGTCGAGCATGTCGCCGAGCCGGCTGCGTTCGTCGCCGCGCTCGCGAAGCGGCTCGCGCCGGGCGGCCTGCTGCTGCTGTCCACCCCGAACGCGACGGCCTGGTCGAAGCTGCTGCTGATCACCCTTGGCGAAGGCCTCGGCCAAATCCCGCGCGGCACGCATGATTTCGCCAAGTTCATTGGGCCCGAGAGGATGAAAGCGCTGCTCGCCGAGGCTGGACTCCAGTGCCTCGACGTCGAGGGGATCGCGTGGAGCCCGACGCGCGGACTGCACCTCAGCGACGATTTGCGGATGAACTATCTCGTGTCGGCGGTACGCGCCTGAGCTCGTTCTCGGCTGGGCTCGATAAAGCCACGGCCCACGCTTAACCGCCATTAACCATATGGCCCAACCGCGGGACCCGCCTAAGCCTTTGATTCTACAAACCTCAACGGCCGGGGGGCTGCGATGCGTTCACTGTTCAACTTCTCCTCGCGCGACCTCGCGATCGACCTCGGGACAGCAAATACCGTCGTTTACGCGCGCGGCTCCGGGATCATTACCAGCGAGCCTTCAGTTGTCGCGCTCGAGCTCGTCAACGGCGTGCGCAAGGTCAGCGCCGTGGGTGACGACGCCAAGCTGATGATGGGCAAGACGCCCGACAACATCCGTACCGTCCGCCCGCTTCGCGCCGGAGTCATCGCCGACCTCGAGGTCGCGGAGGAGATGATCAAGCATTTCATCAGAAAGGCGCATGGCGGACCAAGCCGCTTCGCGCGCGGCCCCGAGGTCGTGATCTCGATTCCCTCCGGCGCGACGTCGGTCGAACGCCGGGCGATCCGCGACGCGGTGAGCAATGCCGGCGCGGACCGCGTCTCGCTGATCGAGGAACCGATGGCCGCGGCGATCGGCGCCGGACTCCCGGTCGCCGACCCGATCGGCTCGATGGTCGTCGACATCGGCGGCGGCACGACCGAGGTCGGCGTGATCTCGCTCCAGGGCCTGGCGCTGTGCCGCTCGTCGAGGGTCGGCGGCGACAAAATGGACGAAGCGATCGTCTCCTACGTCCGGCGCAACTATAATTTGCTGATCGGCGAAGGGACCGCCGAGCGGATCAAGCTCGAGATCGGCTCTGCGGTGCGGCCCGGCGACGGCAAGGGCCTGACCACATTGGTGCGCGGCCGCGACGTCGGGCGCGGCATGCCCGGAGAGGTCGAGCTCGACCAGGCGCAGATTGCCGACGCGCTCGCGGAGCCCGTCAACCAGATCGTCGAGGTCGTGCGGATCGCGCTCGAGCATACCCAGCCGGAGATTGCGGCGGACGTCATCGACCAGGGCATCACCATGACCGGCGGGGGTTCGCTGCTGCGCGACTTCGCGACCGTGCTGCAGGACGCGACCGGCCTGCCGGTGAATATCGCGGACGACCCGATGAGCTGCGTCGCGCTCGGCGCCGGGCGGACTCTCGAGGACCAAGTGTATCGCGGGGCGCTCATTCCCGCCTAACCGTCAATGCTGAACTCGTTTCAGCATCCATTCCGGGAGCGCGCAGCGGCCAGATAGATAGACCCTGAAACAAGTTCAGGGTGACGGTTCCGTCAGAAATCAACCTTATCATAATGCGACGGCGGGACGATCACCTCCATCCGCTCGGCCAGCAGCGGGCGGAAGCAGGGCCGCGACTTCATCACGGCGTACCAGTCCTTGGTCTGCTTGTGGCCGCGCCAGTCGAGCGCGCCGAGATAATCGATCACGCTCAAATGCGCGGCGGCGGTGAAATCGGCGAGGCTGAGGCCGGGCCCGGCGAGCCAGCGGCGGTGGTCGAGCAGGTAATCGAGATAGTCGAGATGCTCGCTCGCGGTGCGCATCGCCTCGCGAAGCACCCGCGTGTCGGGGCTCTCGCGGTTGACCAGGCGCTTCCTCATCCGCTCGTTCATCAGCGGCTCGACCGCCTCGCGGTACAGCTTGAGGTCGAACCATTCGGTCATCCGCCGGATCTCGGCGCGAAGCGCGGCATTGCCGTGGATCATCGGCATGCGGTCGACTGTCTCGTCGAAATATTCGACGATCGGCTGCGACCCGATCAGGGTCACGCCCTGGTCGGGCTCGACCATGACCGGAGTCTCGCCGGCGGGATTCAGGTCCATGAACTCGTCGCGCTTCTCCCATGGGCTCTCGCGCACCAGCTCATGCCCGACGCCTTTCTCGGCGAGGACCAGGCGGACTTTTCGGGAAAACGGGCAAAGCGGGAACTGGAAGAGCTGCCACATGGCGGGCAGCTTTAGCGGCGATGCCGACAGTCACAAGCGCGTCATTCCCGCGAAAGCGGGAATCCCGCTTCTGTTAACGTGCGGACCGATGGAAGGCAGCAGCGGGACCCCCGCTTTCGCGGGGTGACGAATGGGGTTGCTAGCGCTGCGGGTAGGTCGGATCGGGAAGGTTGGCGACGGCGCGCTCGAGCGACTGCTGCACATCGCCGAGGCTGCGCATCACCTCCGGCAGGGCGCGGTTGACCGCCTGCATCGCCTGCTGGAGCTTCGGGCCGGCGTCCGCGATCTGCTGATGCAGGCGGCGGTCGAAATCCGGGTCATGGCGGCGGGCGAGGTCGCGCACGGTCGTGTTGCGTTCGGCCGGGCTCACGTCCCTGCCCTCGATCGCCGCGCGGACCCCGCCGACGCGCATGTCGAGCAAGGCGTTGGAGACCGCCTGTAGCGCCCCGGTGACGCGCTGCGCGGTGGCGGGGTCGGTCAGCTCGGGCGGAAGCTGCGGCGCGGCTTGCGCCAACGCGGGGCTCGCGCACAACAGAAACGGCAGGATGATCAGGCTCTTGGGCATTGCTCTTTCCCGTCTAAGCCGCTGATTTATCAGGCCGCGCATCGGCCGCGCAAGTGAAACTAGCGCAATCCCAGCCACACCAGGGCCGCGACCCCGGCAACAATCCGGTACCAGGCGAACGGCGCGAAGCCGTGGCGCGAGATGTAATGGACGAAGCCGCGCACGACGACGAGCGCGACGAGG